>Ga0210059_1008339_pt1 | contig 16372 bp, 10 predicted proteins | sample Ectturendosymbi2_FD_188042 | JGI IMG/M metagenome (GOLD analysis project Ga0210059, IMG submission 188042) | Ecteinascidia turbinata endosymbiont from Florida, USA - Sample 2 (SPAdes) (version 2) | ecosystem: Host-associated > Tunicates > Ascidians > Unclassified | place: Key West, Florida...
ACATACATTGAGTCAAGACTCACTAACCCGCACAAAGGATTTCTTATCCGGCGCCCGCCCCGTAAATGCGGGAATCTGCAACCAGCGCGGGTGAACCCGCTCCACGCATGGCTCTAGTTTTCACATAGATTTGTTACAAACAACCTAAATTGACGTTTTTGTTCTCGTGCATGATAGTGAAAATGCGAATTTTATCCAGGCACTTAACTATATTCACCATCCTGTCGGTCTTTCGTCTTTAAATGAAAACAACATATCATTCATCACATCTCCTCAAACACCGCAGTGTTAAAAAATGTTGTTGTTTCGATATCATCAAATTTTCATCTATAAAATTCAGACTGCTTGTTCTTTGAAGTTCATGTGAAAAATATCGCATTACACAACGCTCGTGTGTTGAAAATAAGTCTTATTCTTTTAATGTGCATTTTGTGTGAAAATCTTGAGAAGCTCGCACATCAAACATATTGGCGTTTAGTCGCTCTTTCTGGAACTTTACGTTCATCCAGCAGCAGCAAGGAAAAAATGCGTTCACATTGTTTTGCCTTTCACACCTCTTTGTTCACCAGAACGTTCTTATTTGTTCGTTACTTATCAGGTGTATTTGAGTGCTAGAAATGCCTCGTGACAAACAGATAACTTCGACTATTTAAAATTGTAGGAATGGCAGTTCTCTTTGAAGCGAAATACGTGCAGTGAGGATGCCATTCAAATTAGACTAAGATTGAACTGTTGCATCAAAAAGAGTGCCTTGATTTGCTTGCTGTGATCGCAACCGCAGTTTTAGTCATGCGTCAGCAAGATGCTGTAAAAAGGGCAGAATTTCAACCATCAAACTGAGGACGGTTGTATTTTGAAAAACAGTTATTAATAATGTAAAGCTACAAATGTTCACTCAATAATTGGATTTAGAACGATTTTTGGCGAAACCCTTAAACGGTTCCGTCGGAACCCAGGGGTTCCATCCAACACAGGTTAGGAACCAGTTGATTAGTGGAAGCTCTCTGCACCTGTGGGAGTGTGTTCGTCTCTGGTAACATTCCGAAACAAACCAACATTGATTGCTTCTTCAACATTGCCGATGATTTGATTTGCGAAAATATTAAAGATATTGTTTCTTCCCGCAAACGTCCTTTTCAGAAACAAATATCAAATCGGTCACATGACACTGTGTGACATGACAAATGTATGAAATCATTTCTGAAAATATAAATAAAATCCTCATGTGGCGCGGCAATGCTATCAATATGTGTTTGCAACAAGGACAGAGACGATATAGGCGCTAACTGAGAAACGGTCAAATCGAACTTCGTTTCGCAGTAGACCAATTGCTTTCCACTCATCCAAACTTTTTCTGCATTCAAGGACAAAGAAAGCCATTATATTGCCTCTAATGCACCTTTTCGTTTGTAACTCTCGAATAGCAGAAGCAACATCGAAACAGCTCTAGAACCTTTTCCGGTCCGTGATCACAAATTGCACATGGGCCGACGACACCAAAACCATTTCATTCCTGTTTCCAGTGTAACTTGTCGGCAACGTGTGATGACATGCACATTGTTCTATGCACACTATCATCAGTTGGTGACGTTCCTATCCAAATTTGTGAAGACGAACTACAGTATACTATTTCAACCAACTACAAATCACATTATATCCATATCCACATTATATCCATATCTCTTTCCGTGTTTCTGTCAGAAAACATTTTTGTCAAGCAATGGAAAAATAAGAAGCGATTTGATGTAATCCAATTCTTCCCAACTTCTTTCAACTAACTGCCCATTTTTAAACAACAAAATTGTTGGGAGGTCTACTGCATGGCGCAAAATTGAATTGGCAGAAACATTAATGAAATCACAATCTTTGCTATTGTCATATTGATAACATAAAGCATTTTGTTTTAGCATCGTACAGGGGAAAATGCTACACACTAATACTCAGCACACGACCGGGTATTGTTGTGTAACGTGTTTGATCTTCATTTGAGCCGAAGTGAAACAATTTCGAAGACCACCAGTGCACGGACCAGGTGTTAAGAAACACTGAAAAAGTTGAATTCACACTAGAATGGCAGCCGACTAGAAATAACGCGTCGGAAACGTCGCAAAAATCAGAGCAGCTTATCATCAATTCGATTCATATCTATTGCCTGTAAATGCTTAATGGGCCAGATTCGAAGTCACAGGAAAATCAGATTTGTTGAAGAGCTTATCACACCATTGCAGCTATGTAAGCATTACCTCTGTTAGACTGGCTAAATATTTTCAAAATCAAATAAAAGATTTGGAGTTAGTTGTAAATTTTTTTGTTCCAGGGGCAAACTCTGGTGAAAAACTGCCACCCGGGCCCGTATCTCGTAATATGTTTGCTGCACGAAACAGCTGACCGCAATTGATTGCTACCTGCGCTGTGTGAAACTTGCTAAAGATGAGATTCAATGTTCTGCCTCTTAACCAGCTCACAGTCAAGCTAACTAATTTTTCGACAGACGAATTAACAGACGAATTAACGAATTAACGTTGACGAATTAACAGACGAATTAACGTTGTCACAAGCAGACGAATTAACGTTGTTCCTCACGTAGAGGGTTCATTTTGAATGGTTTCCAAATTGTTGTTCGGACTGAGAACGAGACCTTCCATCTTATATATGTCAAAATTAAACTGTAGTTGCCCAGGCGTCAACTTTGCAACACTTTCCGGACGTTTGCAGCTCATGGGTCGAGATTTCGGAAAATTGCCAGTCAAATTTGGAGCAAATTGATCATTCCGACGTAATCGAGGATAGATTAACCGTAAATAAAGCTTGGTTTTATCATACTACTATACAACAAAACGAAAAGTAACTAATGTCAAAATGGCGGCAATCCTGTCTTTGCCAAAGAGCACTCAGGGCTTGCTTTGGCATCGATACACAATAATATCGGGTCGCTCAAAGACAAAATACACTATAGGTTGCTCAGCAGGCATTGAGCCTGTGTGAATGTCACAGACACCCTTAGATAATCCACAGCTGTATAGAATTTTAGACATTTTTGGAAAGGTTACTTTGCAGGTCGTATAATGAAGGCCATTTTATGAATGTATCATGGCACTGTGACGTCCCACACAAAGAAATATGATTTAGGCACGATGTAAAGGCGCAGAGATATTTGGAAACGTTATGTACAACGTCAGAGCGACCCTAGATTCAAATTACGCACGTTCGAAAGATTGTTCTATTTAGGAAATTTCGCTGAAACGCTGACTTTTTCATAAAACCTTAAAATTATTTGACCTCTCTTGATTCCTTCATAAAGCAGTGCTTTCGTTGAAACAAAAAATCCAATGAACTTAAGTCGCAAACAATGGAACTCCATATGGCCTCGTGACATATTAACCCTTGCCCGTCTGAAGAGGAAGTCAATCCATCACAAGATTGTGAAATTCGACATTTATCTATTGACTTTTCAATAAAACGTTTTTTCGATTTGATGAAATGAAAATTCACCACTATGAGCCCTCGATCCCAGAAAAAAATATTTGGCAATCCTCTGCAAAAGCATTTGTCTTGACACAGGAAAAATCCTTTAGACGACCATGCACTAGACAGAAGGTCATGGTTTCATAACTTCACAGTTCAAAATTAAATGGTTGCCGGAATAAAAGATACGACGATCCGAAGACAGTTTAACTGTTGAAAGTCCGTTATTCGCAGCGAACCTTATCAGAAGAGAGCATAATTTTCACAGAAATTGTTTTAGAGGTTACGCAAACCTGCGATGAACATTCAGTGGCAGGTAAATTTTGCCACAGAAATACTTCGTTAAACGCAATTTCTTCATGTCACAAATGTATCCCTGTGGTGCTTGCACAAATTCAGAGCTTGCTAACATTATCACAAAGACAAGGCTGCGCAGGTTTCTTTGCAATATTGAATTATTTTCAGCATAATGTTTGAATATGCTCCAGTCAATCATCACAAATTGTGAATTGTCTCCAAACTTGGAGAAAACAATTCGAAAACGTAATATCTTTCCAGGCCACTTGTGGGCATGACTGTCGATGTTTTGTGACACCAGTCATATTTACAAATGTCTGTGGCAAAGGCTGTTGCAATTACTCCACAAACTCATCATGCACCAAGACACTAACCTAAGCCTGTACCAAGCCGCCGTACTATTCAAGTTAGGCCAATTTTGATCTTAGCCTTCTAAGAGCACAGGTCCAACTTTCATATAAACAAATAACTCAATCAAAACTGATATCACAATGCATCCTAGAATATTGAAAAGCTTTGCAAAATTTTCAAAATTTACAGTGTTTACGAACAACATTATTTACAATGATATTTACAACATCCTCTCATGACTTATTTCAAGTTGTTTCATGTCAGATTTCGATCGCCTGTTTACCGTCCAGTGAGAGAGCGATGTGCTAGCAAAAAATCCCGCCGTTCACACAGTTCGTTTGTACCGTTTCTGAATCAAGCAACACTCATCGAACAACAATAAAGAAAACACAATGCAAACTTCGCACCTGTTCTCGCACCTCTTTGTTTCAGTCAAGTTATTTCAGGTGATGCGACATAGGTTAATTGCGTTGCTTGCAATGCATGTGGAGAAAGCTTTTGATGGGAAATCTTCTCTCAACCTGTGTTTGGCGTCTTGAAGGAGAAAATAACAAACAGAAGCACCATGCACGATTCCGTTGTGTGTTGCTTTTATGTCGGAAATTGTAGTGTGCTATTTTACAAGCTTTGTGATATACCTTGGAATGACTAATATTTTGCGGGTAAAATTAAATTCTCTAGGTCAGGGCTTCTCAAACTACTGTTCCGCGACCCCAATTTTAAAAGGTTTTTCTGTGCGCCCCCTTTATGGATAACCTAGGTCAGTGGCTCTTAACCTTTACTATCACGACGAACCCTTACGTTGTCTTCCAAGCTTTTATCGAAACCCATTTCTTTTACCCAATACGACAGAAAGTAAAAATGTTTACCAAAATCAGATGACGTTCGTCGAACCCCTGAAACGGCTCCGTCGAACCCAGGTTAAGCACCACTGGCCTAGATATTAATGATGCGGGTAATCGTCCCATTACAAATATCAAGAGGCATTTTTATCCATGTCGAAATCATACAAATGCACACAATCCACGAAAGTAACTATACAGTAATAAAACAAAATGGAAACAGTAAGGCGAAAAAAAATTAACAAACTTTGTTATAGCATAACTAATGGAATGGATGCACTAAATGATTTTGACACAGATCATCCATTTGTATATTGATACAATAGCCAACGCAGGAAGAAAGAAGTAGCTTCCTGACACTTAAGTTCAGGCTCAAATCAAGAGAACCATAAAATTCGGATAATGCACGTTACGACTTTATTATTCGCACAAACCAACAAATCACGGCCTACAAAACGTGGTAAACGCAAAATATGAGAATCGTCCTTGTGCTGCGGAGATCTTATGTCATTTTCAGAAACAGCCTTGTGCTGAGGCAGCTTTGTGCTGCAGAGTATCAAAGACCTTATGTCTTTCTAAGCCTTATGCTTTGGGGCAGCCTTGTGCTGCAGAGTATCAAAGACCTTATGTCTTTCTAAGCCTTATGCTTTGGGGCAGCCTTGTGCTGCAGAGGCGCAAAGACCTTTTGTCTTTCACTAACCAACCAGCCATCTCGGTCCTCGCAATGCTCAGAACATGGACTGCCTCGGTTTTCTCCACTGCTAAATGAACAACGCAGTTCGGTGGCCACGGAATGAGGAACGAGACAAAAACGCGGCCTGGCAGTAACTCGAGGCCCGATCATCAATCAAAGGGAACGTCCCGTAAGGATAACACGCAACAAACAATACGCAGCGATTCTGCGAACGTTACAAAAGATATTCTCAACATTCTAGAAAAGCATCGGTTTTTCGACTTGGTGTTCATCAAATTTGAGAATTCCACACCACACAAATATGTTGTGCAAACGGCTAAGAGTATTTGAATGGCGAGATCAGAAATGACGGGTATTCATTTCTTGTCATCAAAAAATCACACAAACTCTATTTTGAAAAATCCAGTTGCAAATTTTTGTCGGTGAAGAACTCCGCAAATTCATACTCTGCTTACAATGGCAGGTGTGTGGCCTCCTGAAATATGAATTGTGTATGGTTTGCGGATCCAACTTTTCCTGAATCAAAGTCCACGTACATCTGAAGCAGTGTAAGAAGGTTTATGTCTAAAACTACTCAGTATGCTCTTAAAACAGTTATCCTAGTGCCGAGCCTAGACCTAGAGTTCTAAACACAGGCATGCTTTCTTGTCGGAATGAATACAACAAGGTCAATATTGGTCAGTACGTTAACACATCATGATGTAACAACGCAAAACGTGTTGTGTTTGGCTGAGTTTCATCATTTGGTAACTCAGGCAGACATCTTTGTAAACAATTGGCTGCATGAAACACGGTATTCCCCCTAAAAATGCAGTAGAAACAGATTCACTGCAGACCTACTTTCAATTTTCTTGTAACGTTTACAGAAACTTTTATACCTGATTTGTCAAGCTAGTTTGTTTCGCAACCCCAATATTACACTTTGCGAACCATTTGGAGTCGCGACACATAGTTTGAGAAGCGCTGCTGCAGATAAACCAGATTTGTCTTCTCCTTTCAAACTTTTCGGTAATTTTCACTTTGATTTGGCAGCTGCCTGGCGAGCTACGCGTGTTAATAGAAAAAATATGCAACACTCAGAGCTTGTCAATGGATTTAACAATGCTGTCCAATGCTCCAACTCACAAACTTTGCCCAATCATCAATTGTGTTCCGACCAGCGAACGAAGCAGTACGAAACAGTATTGCATGACCATGCTCATCACTAGGGCATCCAAAAATCAAAATTTTTCTGCCTTTTCAAAAGTTTATGAAACGTCCACAAACCAAGTTTCACACTGATACTGTTGTAACCTCTCCGCTGGCGTTGCGTTGAATTTGTGATTCACCACGAACGGAATGTGCGTGAAGATCAGCACCACGTATATGTGGCGCGAACAAGCAATAATAGAGTGATTGTGGCGTGGAAGCTCTGCAGATGTTAACGTGTGGATGATTGAACTTGATGACTAAGGTACGCGGAGAGTGATTGCGGCGCATCATCTCTATTGCTGCTTGCTGCCACAGTGCGAAGCTTTGCGCACATGCCGCTCGGGCTTTCCGATCGCATCAATACCATGAGCCATTCCAAAGTTATTAGGTCAAACAACTCAAAAGTTATCATTAGGTCAAAATTTATTGTTAGGTTAAAATTTTCTTGCAGCAGAGTTTTTCTCGTTATCAATATTTTATTGAAGTTACAACAACAGATCATGATACGTTTTTGCACGTTTGGTTGCAATTCTGAATACGAATGTTTTTTATGCGAATTCTGAAGTAAATAATTTGTGCAGCCCACTACTGGATGATTTGAATCAGAGTTGTAAACGGGCCTCATTTTGAAGCCCGAACCTGGCCCGAGCCCGACCCTGGCCTAAGCCCGACCACATTTATTTTTGAAGCCCGATTTAGGCCCGAAAGCCAAATTTACCGAGAGCCATTCTTACCGAGTGAGTCAAGACATGTGCAACTGTGGGGCATCAAAAAACATAGTGTACGGGTACAGCTGCAAGTGCACGGTTTTATCACACACAAAATAGCACTCACCTTGACCAAAACATTGACTTAAAGTAAGCACAAACTTTGCTTGTTAGTAAATGATAATATTGCGGAATGTAATGTTTCTCAAGATAAATAAACTATCACGAAAATATCCACGATTGCTCTGAAAAGAAGCTATCTGGGATTGCGCTATGGCATGAAAAGCAGGTTGGAAGGCCATCGTTTTATAAAACAAGCCAAGAATTGCGTAAGTGATTGATCTTTTCGAAGCAACCCCATCGCGTGCTAGTTTCGTCACCTCAGTCGACTTCTCAAAAATGAGTGTGAGACTACTACGAGCAGAGAACAAAAGAACATCAGCTGTGTTTGCAAATAGAATTAGCTGAAGAAAAAGTCACATTCATTTCACTCACAGAAGTTACCATGGTGAGCGCAACAAATGTACTTCAGGAAAGAAAAAAATCGTTACTTTGGATGGTGTAAAAAATTTGTGTGTGCACGCCCGAAATAGGCCCGAAACATTTTGACAAACTTAAGCCCGAACCCGGCCCGAACCGAAAAGCCCGGCACGATTTACCACTCTGATTTGAATGTTAAGTAAATTGGGCATGGCAATGCAGGAAACGTGGTCTTACAGTACTTGGTTTGGCAAATCCTCAATCCATTATGCATATACAGTGTCTTAACTTTATGAGATTTGCAGATTTGACTCTACTCTAGTTATTAATGCACGAAACAACATATCATGCCTAAGGTTAAACAACTAAATTCTTCAAAATTTAGAAATATACTGCATGAATATGCTTCTGAGTTTACCTCAACACGTAAAGTTGAAATATTTTGCAAATTCTGTGACTTCTTAGTGAAATGTGACTAAAGGTTAATGGTGGAAGCACATCGCGGCAAGGCAAAGCATCAACAAGGTTTGTTTCGTGAAACTAAAAACAGAAAGAAATTTTTAAAACATGCTGTACCAGATTTTGAAGATAAACTACCTCTGTTTCATTTCAAATCACCAGGTTTATTTTCTAATACGGTGTATGAATACGCTTTACACATTTTATTTGAAAACACTGAAAAGTGATAGGTCAACTAAAAGTCAGAATTTGTAAATTATAAAGTCAAAATTTAAGTTTTTAGGTCAAAAAATTGGTTGCCCTACTCATCACACTCTGCACAAATGTGAAAGCGTTTCTTTCGTAACAAGTGGACAAAGAGCAATTGCAGTTTTTAGCTGACCACAACAACAGCGCTGACAACGTCAGTTCAATCGAATATTTAAAGAAGCTTATAAAGTAGTTGGGAATCTGATCAAAAATGTTACGTTTCTTTTAAATCTTTCGTTTTCAACATCGAATCCGTTTCACCGAATAGTTTTTTTAAGAAAAATTCTCAGATTCATGATGAAGTCAGATGCTCACGGAAAAACATCAAAGTAAGTTTCATCAGATTACTGTTTCAAGTTTAGACAAGAGAAAATGATTCAACCCAGGTACTGAGAAACAATGTGTCGTTCATATATACAGACTGCATATGTGAAAAGTATTCTGGCAGTCAAAATATGAAGACAACAAATCACAACAAAGTACATATTTTAATGACTTTTCAAGAGCTTTTTTCTGCAGTATTTCTAACTGGAAAAATGGTGAAACTTTTCGCATTGTGCAGTTTCGGCATTTTTCGTAACACTTGTCTTTGGTATGATTGCATCACAACAAGACATTCATTCCGTTCATGAATTTTGAAAATCTAGTGAAAACTATGTTGACAACTTGAAATTTATTTGAAAATGAATGAAAGATCCTCTCTTTGGATTCTCTGAATGTGTTGAATACTTTCTTCATTGTTTTCTTGATTTAATGAAAACGGAAATTTGTTACAAACAACCTACAGCCGACATTTTTGCACTCGTGCATGACAGTGAATATGCATCATTTGCTAAAGCACAAAACAACGCTTTCCTGTCAGTTCGACGTATTTCAGCGAAAACCACATTTCATACATGACTTCTCCGCAATCCCTGCCGCATTAAAACATTGAAACTCTTTATATTGTTGTTGTTTCGATGTGTTTCCATTGGAAGGTGTAACATTCAGACTGCCTGTTCTTCAAATTTCAATAAATGTGAAATATCGTATTATACAAGGTGTGTGTCATTGAAAAACACGTCTTATTCTTTTATCGTACATTTTGAAGGGAATCCTCAAGAAGCTTGCATATCAAACAGATTGGCTTTTAGTCGCTGTTTTTGGAACCTTTCGTTCATCCAACAGCAGCACGCTCAAACTGCGTTCACTTTATTTTGGCTTTCACACCTCATTGTTTCACCAGAATGTTCCCTTTTGTTCGTTACCTATCAGGTGCATTGGGTGCTAGAAATGTCTCGTGACAAATCTCTCACTCATGTTTGTTACATTTTTCCGAAACCAAATCGTTTCTTGAAGATTGAACTCCAAACGTTTCAAGCTGAGTATATAAGGAAGCTTTGGCAGATCAGGTTTTATGCATTTCGGAATTGCAACCGCGTAAAGACAGGTCAAGGAAGAACGATATTTAAGAAATAGTACAGTTTGAGTGAGCAGTAAAGGATACGTTTCCGTGTATGATACGACTTTATCGTTAGTTTGCGAAGTACATACAGTGAAAAATATGAGTTTTTGGATATTATAAATCTCGTGAAACAAAATATCTTTCCGGATTTTCAGAATCTCAGGATTACGAAAGCGATATTCATTTGTTTTTTACTATGTCCTTTCTTCCACTAACGGGTAAATCTTAGAATTGTTTTCAGCAGCTGACGAACGTTTAAGTTTGCAAAGGGGATATTCAAAAAGCCAAAAATTAGGAAACATTAAAACGGAAAATCGCACCACTGTTCTAAACAGTGTTTGTTTTACTCTATTTAACTAGTCGATATTTTGGTCTGATGTTAGATCCGTTGAAACGCTCAAGATTCCATCAAAAAGTGTTTGCAAGAAAGTTAAAATGCTGTGGTGACCGGTAACATGCATAGGGTTTTGAAATTTGTTATTGTGAATGCCACACATGACAACAATGAAATTAACATATAATTTGCATCTTGTTATCGATTTGCAGTAGAAGGATTTTCAAACGGTTTACTGCTACTTTCTTGTACTGAAAAATAATCCAGATCAAGGTGGCAGCAAACTTTCAAGAGCTAATTTGCAATATTATAAATTGTTTCACAAAAATGAAAGTCATACCTCGTTTCGGAAATGAAGAAAAGTTAATCAATATTTCAGAATTTCTATTGCTGTTAATTCTTAATAGGTATACGATACGTTCCATGCGTTACTGTGCGCTAACGTCTGTCATAGAAAATGAACTTCAAGTCGCACTGGATTTAGGTTTTGGCAAAAATAACAGAAATTGTTTTCGATCTATCTTTCCAGGCAACATGTTACAAAATGTGAACAAGAGGTAAATGTCTTTTAATAGTTTTTGTCATTGTGTTCAAATCTGAATTCTTACAATTCATTTTTGATATCTTCGAAATGAACATAAAAGAAAAACATGCATCTTTTAAAGGAAATGTTGCAGTGTGTTTTGCTTGTGTGGGTGTTGTTCAGCGTTTCTTTCTTTTCAGTGTTGCTTCAGCACTAACACCTACTCTGCAATGCGCCACAGTGTGTCTAACAACTTTTGTTCTCTTGTGTTATTGATAACTCTTGTGATATGTACCATGAGTCTGTGGCAAATACATAAGGGAAAAATTCAATAAATTTTGCTGTTTCATCGAATGAATTATTTGTGAAGCGTCTGATTGCAACATAATGCATCTTACTTCAGCAGGAATCTGTTTTCCAACCAGCTCATCCTTCTCTCGAACAACCAGAATCCGTTCTTTACATTCCTTGCTTCGGATTAAACGACTACGTTGAAGCAGAAGTTCCGGTTCCGAGCTCAGACCACGTCGCTGAAATTGTTGGCAAGAGGGGTTGCAAAATTTTGTTTTTAATGAACACGATCCAAGTAAAAATCGTTACACCTCGTTGTGACCAGCAACCTATCTTCAAAGTAAGCGGAGAACAATTTGCAGTTACGGCAGTTTGCAAACTGATTCTTGAAGCCGCTGAACATTTTAGCAAAATCCAAGAAGTGAGACAATTCAAAGCTGAGATTGGGGCAATCAGTGCTGCGTTGCCAGGCAACACATTTTCATCAGATATTGTTTTGATGAAACTGGCAGTGCCTCATCATCTTGTGGGATCACTGATTGGTTGGAAAGGGCAGAACGTACAAGCAATAAAACTGGAAACAAATGTGGAAATTCTTAGTCCGAAACGTTTTTCAGCACCACTTTTCCAACTAATAGGTTCATTCGAAAACGTGTTGAAAGCGAAATCTAGTATTGATTTTCTGATATTCAAACACACAGGGAAAGTTTACGCCACTCATTTTGTTGGTGATTTCAGCAACACAAACATCCCCAGCTGCGACAACACCTTGGCTGATCATCGTGTGAGTCAGGCAGGTGGACCTACAATTTCTAAGATGGAGTTTGAACAAGTACATTGTCCTGTTCCATTGCTCAATTACTCTGATATTCCATCGTCGTCTTCAGCAACACTTCCTGACGTCATGTGTTCAAGAGATGCCTCTGAACAGGATCAACCAAATTCACCTCCGGTTGAAAAGAAAATTATAAGATTTAGATTTTTCCCGACTTTAACGTTGGAGGTAACAGTTGATCGGATTCAATCGCCATCGAGTCCTGTCTCAACTGGATTTGAAGCAAAGGCGAAAGGTAAGAGCTTCTGCAATTCATGCCTTGTTATTGATATGTATCAAACATCTCTTGCTAGTACGATATTTCGTAATCAAGATTTGTGTTTCCCTTTTGCATAAGATTGCAACAAATTGATAAAAATTGCAAAATTTTTAATTTCAACTAAATTACTCTTTTCATGCTTTTATTCTTGTCGCTATCTCTGGTTTACAAATTTTGGTACCCATAATGGCGCACATTTTCAATCAGTCAAACCGCCATATTTCAGTATAACATCGCAATTGTATTTATCTGCTTTTCTATGTTGTGATCTGTGACACTGTCGATTTCCTCTCACGATAAATCCTTTCTTCAGTAAAACCATATTTTATAAATGTAACCACAAGAATTGTTTTTGGAACAAGTGTATTGAAGATCATTGGAAAATTAGAAAACTTGTAATGAAATTTCTATTGCTCTTTTCACCACGTTTCACGGTATTTATGTTTCATTTCAAAACAAGTTTTCAGCATTTTGCGGTTTTTCATCTGTAGAAACACGTTTGTTGCGAACGATGAATGCGTTTTTTGGGCCGTTGTGAATCTTTCACAGATACAAAGGTATTTTACTTTGCACATTATTGCAAAATCTGTCAACACTGCATTCTGTAAATCATTTGAAACTGTTGGAGATAACAATCGCCTTATTAAGCGTGCAACCATCTGACAAATATTGTTTGGATTCATCGTGTGAGAAGAACATTCTGGCAGGAGCTGATGACTTGGATTTAATCTGTCATTATTGATGTAACACAACAGAGGTCACCGTTACTTCCGCATGCAGACAATATCGCATCTGTTCTATCTGTTTCAAGAATGTTCAACCTCATTGTGTTGTGTGTGCAAGGAAGGTCTAACAGTGATTTGAGTATCTGTGAACTTCATAATTTGCAATTGTGCATTTGCACACTGACTAAACTATCAAACAAAATTTTGTTTTCCTTCATGCGCATGGCGATGGCATATATGCCAAGTAAACTTTTGCGTTAATATTGTCACAATAATTTCGCTACCTGTTCGTTATTAAAAAATCGGCAAATTTCGTAATTCAAAAACTTCTAGAATATTTTCCATTGCATCAGAATTTGAAACAACTGTCATAGAAACAATTGTTTCATTCATATTGTCGCAATTTCCTATCTCATATTTCAGGTTGACAGCGCATACTTCATTGAATGTTTTCAATTTTAGTTCAATTTGTGTGTGTTGCCATATGCTTGTGTGTGAAATTTTGTTGATTTTATGATTTTTCTAGTGTTGCATTTGACTTTTCGTTTCATAATTTGCAAACGAAAAATAAATTACTTGAATCAACGCATAAACAATATTTGCATGTTTCTCTATAATTTGTTAAGGATTCTAATCTACCAACAGTTACGGGGAAGGTATTTAATCAAAATTATTTTTCATGCGTATTCAAGACATGGGTAAAAATTTTGAAATTCCTTCTGGTATTATTTCCCAGTGTCTAAAGATGAACTTAATTCGAATCAGTCGAATGCAGGCAACATGCCAAACGTCACATCTTTTGTAATGTTCGTTTCATAAAAATGAATTTCGGAGTCTCACCTTTGGGATTTCTTTTATGATTTCCCCTAATGGAAATTGATTGTTAGCTATATATTGACGAATATTAATGCAGAATTTCAAACGCTTAAAGCATTTAGAAACGACAACGTTGCATCTTTTGCTGCTTGGCAAGTAACATGACAATAGGAGCGTGCAGAGGTCTTGTGATTTCCAGGCAACCACTTGATTGTATTCCTCTGTACCAATATCTAGTCTTTCATTGAAAATGTAGGAAGTACAGGAATTTGAAATACGCAAAAGATAGTGTTGACATCAAAGAAGTTTACAAAAATCAAACCAAAGTCCGTAAAATAAAATGTTTTGCTTTTGATTTGTTAGATTTTAATTCATTCTATGACACTAAGGCATATATCTATATAAAAACTATTCTAGTGATTGCAATGCATTGAGCAAATACTGAATTTTTTCATTGTTTTCTTGATTTAGTATACATTAGAATCCTGCGCAAGTTGAGATTTTTTGTCCGCTCCCGCTCCGCACCCGCAAACATCTAGCCCAGCCCGCACAACCTCCCAACCGGCACTGTTTTCGTCCCAAACCTCCACTGTGTGTCAGAAAACCAATAAAAACTCATGGAATGTGTTTCATCGCTAGTGACAATTTATTCAGTTGTTCATTTGAAAACCCTACGATGGTCTTGAAAAACACTGTAAGATAAAAAATGAAACCTAGCCAGACTTCAGCGCTTCCTTCTCAGAGTACTGTTGTAAAAAAGTATGTCGTTCACTGAGAAACTATTGTAAATTTGCTCTTCTGCTTTTCACGGCATGATCCATCGACTCTAAACACTCGTTCATTAGCAGTGCTGGGTGCCATCACGCAGAACGCATTTCCTGCAAGACCACGGAGATCTGGAAACTGTAATCTGTGGTCTGGCCACCACTGGAGAATGTGTCTATGCACAAGCTACGTCAAACCCGCTGCCGGCATGCGGCCCAGTAAGCATTTCCTTATTGTGTATGTACAAATACATTATTTTCGTAATCAAAATTTCGACATTTACGATCCAATCGTCTTTAGTGCCTGTTTATCATGTAATGCGCACTGGTAGATTACCATATGTCCAATGTCACCTCTGTTGTGGTTAAAAATAACCCCAACATACTGAAATAGGAAAGACAATGATGTATGGCAAGAAAATTATTCCTCCGTCACTTCCAGACGAACTGAAGAAAAGAATTGTTTGGACCATTAACAAGGATGAGCGTTGTGTAACATTTTGTGCATGAATAAGCGTACTGGTATTTTCTACGAATGACTGTTATTGCTACGCATTATGGGGTAGAGAACATATTGAAATAGGAACCATAGGTAAAGCTTAAACGATTTAAAATCAACTACGGAGCACCACAAAATAGTAGGAGAACCATGCAACTAAGAACCACGGTTTCCTAGACGTGCAGAAAAGCCACGTGCCTGTGGCACAGACGAACGCCGGAAACACCTGCCGCAAGGTGTAGCGCAACCTTCGTGTTACGTCTGCAAATAATTCACATTTTGCAAATAATTCACATTGTGCAAATAATTCACATTTTGCAAATAATTCACATTTTGCAAATAATTTACATTTTGCAAAAGCCTTCGCATAAAAGCAGATATGTGTATAAATTTTTGCGAACCCAGTGCTGAAATTTTTAGTGGTAACTAACCATCGAAGGGCGAACTTGTGGGGCCTGGCAACTTCGGGAACCAGGATACACTTGTAGCTAACACTCAAGGGAGTTCTAGTCTGAAATTGGCCGACTTTCTAGGCACGAAAGTCTCGGCACTTTTGTTTTTAGTCTCAAAGTAGTTAAGGTTGTATACTGATGAATAGTTAGACTTTATCACACAAAGCTCCAAAACTCCATGTATTAACGAAGTCTTGTCCAAGTTTTATTTAACTTTGTACTTTGACAAACTTCCACATGTCAGATTGAACTAGGGAATAGAGTCCTGTTAAAATTTTCTAGGATTTCGGACTTTAACAAAATTTAGGGAAATTTAAGGTCAAAAAGGAACAAAGTCCTGGCCAAATTTTTCATGATTTTGTACTTAGAAGAAACCCAGAAAAAGGGGGGGTCACTAGGTTAGGATCATGTTCATGCGTTTATGTTCATCCATAGTTGTGTTATATTGGTCGTGGTTCGATGCGTAATAAACCTGTATCCCCGCATAAATGGGTATAACGGTCCTGTCACCAGCAGCTAAGGTTGGTGACATTGACTATTTGCCTTAGGGTAATGGTCTTTAATAGGATCAGCCTCGAGGACCCTGTCTAGTAAAAGTATAAGATAAACGTTAATTTTCATAAAGCGTTTAACACAACTTGTTTTGCACCGAGTTTCTCGTGGACGGGGACACTGAGCTAGGTTATCAAGTCCAT
>Ga0210059_1008340_pt1 | contig 16372 bp, 6 predicted proteins | sample Ectturendosymbi2_FD_188042 | JGI IMG/M metagenome (GOLD analysis project Ga0210059, IMG submission 188042) | Ecteinascidia turbinata endosymbiont from Florida, USA - Sample 2 (SPAdes) (version 2) | ecosystem: Host-associated > Tunicates > Ascidians > Unclassified | place: Key West, Florida...
TACCGCGGGCCGGGTTGTGGCCCGCGGGCCGTATGTTGCACGCCTCTGGTCTAAACCTTAGAAAATGCTAACCCTAAATCTAAAACTGTGTTTGGTTTTTGAAACTTTAACAATAACAAAGTAAATCAAAAGCACTCCCAAAAGGATTGTGAAAAAATACAGAATAATTTGATGACATCAACAGTAGCATATCTTTAACAAAGCCAAAACTGCTATGGTGAGAGCTGAAGCGACAACCCCTTGCACAGCAAGAATAGACATGTCTCATTGACATTTGAACAAGGTCGCTATGCTGCCAATGTCACAAACTCAGCATTACATGTGGTGCAAAGCTGGAAACAGACTTCAAAAACCAAATACAGTTTTTCATTCCTTCGAAAGTGTAAATCAGATTTGGTTATTTAAACATTACCGTACTATAATAAACAATTCTAACTTTGTAAAACTTCTCTCTTGGTTTATGGTTTACTAACTAGACGAAACATTGGTAGATAGTAGAAAATAATATGAACTTGATGTGCAGGATCATGCCTCATAATTAAGATTTGCAGTGTGTTAAGATATATACTCAAGTACTGTCTTTGTGAGATCATAGTCTTTATGGAATGACAGACGTTTTCTGCAGTATTGATTTTTGCGTTAAACAGCACAGTAGGTAATTAACTTACAGCAACTGTACCAAGAAGAAAAGGACCACACATGATATTCTCGTTCTGCCTGATACATATTCACTAGTACTTAGAAAGATCTTCATGAATCAACAGCAGCAAATCAGTGTAGTTTAAATTTCAAAATAAGAGTGGAAGAGGCTAATTTGTTATTTTTGTCAGCAGCCAAAGTTTCGTATTATCTTATTTGAAGACAACATTTTTGTTGTCAAAATAATTACTTCAAATTTTAACTAAATAAAAAATATTATAGTTATTGTTTTTCTTTTATATAAAATAATTAATAAACCAATTGAAGTTCCGACTTTAGATAGATAAGGTACTATGGTATCTCAACATGATTCAGTATGTGTAATAGAAATTTTGTGTCATGGTGTTCATGATTGTTTGTCATGACAAAAATTATGTTAAGAATATAATGTCAACACCTGCTTTACCGCTTAATGAAAATCATCCATTTTTAAGTAGGCAAGATGCTGTTTTATCATTGAGTAAATTATTCAAATGCTGCTGGCAATAAATTTTTTTGCAAATCTTTAGACTTAGATACATGCATGAATTAAAGTAAAAAATCAGCTGTTACATTATCCCTAACAATTTTAAATGTGCATCAATTGTTATGCATAATTGATCTTTACCACAAAGGATATGGTGCACAGCATTTTGGCTTGTGTGTAGTCCTATCCTATAGTTACAAAGAAAGCTTTTAGAAATCGTCAAGAATTACTAAAAATCTTGAATGTAAAATATTTAAGTAGCTCTAGGGTCATTCCCATGTCAGGTGATCCAGGGCTATATATCTGACTGTGAGCAAAATCCATGAAATTTCATAAGCAGAGAGATCTCATACTTCTCATTTCAAAAGATTTTGAATTTTTTAAATCGGACCAGTATTCTCAAAGTTATGGCTAGTTGAAATTTGCAGTGTTCCTATTTAATTTTTGCGTATATTTTTTGTGAATTTAGTGCTCTGACATAAAAACCCTTGTATCTTTTTTATCTGTGACTATTTTTAGATGGAAATTTGTGAGAATGTGTCAGAAGCTGTGCTTATTAAAAATCAATAATTAGTACTTTCCTTATGGCCTTTGAGCTTATGTCAATCAAGGTCAGGTTAGACATAGTTTTTGTGTGCACTCATGCATGACCATATTTCAATTGCTTAACTTAAAAAGGTCAACTGGTATGAAGTTGATTCTTATTTTATTTGAAAGCTAAGAGTAGAAAATTTTTTTGGTTTCAGGAAACCTTTGCTTATTTACCTATTCAATACGCTTTTTATCATTTTAAGTAACTAAGGGGATTTTGACTCATACTTCATATATGCACTAGAGCAAGCTGCAATAATAATTTCTATTCCCAACTTTTATTCATTTGTTTGACATGTATGTTGAAGATAAAACAGTTTACAGAAGTTTCATCATAGTATTTCCATGTATAATAAATGGACAGAAATTGTATTTCATGAGTTTTTGTTTAATTAATTATTTTTTTTTTTCTGAGGTGGTGTCCTATTTATCAGAAATGCAAAATAAAATGTTATATAAAATCATAACTGCCAAATGGTAACAAACAAGATCATGCCCTCAAAAAATTTAACCAGGGAAAGACTAAACAAGGGTACTTTGTGGTCAAATTGTGACATTAAATTTCAAAGTATTATGCTAGTTTTTCAAGTCAAACTGTTTGCAACTCTTGCAAGAGGTAATGCAGCTTCATTTTACCAATCTTATGCTACCAAGGGTACACAAACCTCCACCACTTTCATCCAACAAAATAAAATGAAAGGAATAGTCCTGTTCGCACTTATCCTTTGATAGTGCAAACTGCAACTGATTATAACCCAAACCCAGATGTTAGAAAAAAAATTTTTGCAGCAGTGTATAACAATACATAGTACACTGCCATAGTGCAAGATGTTGACCAGGAACAAGTATGCTTCAATAAAAGAAAAAAAAATTGTTGCAGCAGTGTATAACAATACATAGTACACTGCCATAGTGCAAGATGTTGACCAGGAACAAGTATGCTTCAATACAATTTATGCATCCTAATGGAATTCCTTCATTTTACGGCAACAAAAAGATGATTTTTGCTGGATACTAACGGAGCTACCTTGATTGCACTATTGAAAACCATGGCCCAAATCAGTCTGTGGCTACTACCATGTCTCTAGAACATCAGCAACAAAGATAATGAAGAGATTTTAGGAAATTAGCTCTGTTAATGCTGTTATTGTCTATAGACACAAAATAAATAGTTTACTGCTCATTTACCTTGTATACTACATGAGGTTGATGTTGAAGAATTTCATTGTTGTTGAATTGCTTGCACCATGCATGTCCAGCATAAGGGCAACCATGAAAAATTGTCAGACCATAAAAAGATAGCAATTTAACAACTTTTTTGATTTGACTACTTTGTTGGATTATTTGCAGTGATGAAGTCTTGAGACTTGGTCTCGAGACCATTTTTGTGAGTCTCAGTCTTGAAGGTTTCAGGTCTCGTCTTGCTCTCAAAGGTTACAGGTCTCGATCACAAGCCTGTTGTCTTGAAACTGTCAATATTGCAAGGATATGGCTTTGTAAAACTTCTGAACTCAATGAGTTTTTCTCTGTTGTATTAATAAGTAAGAAACAACCAAAACAGATTTGAAAAATTCTAGAAATTTGAAAAAATTCAACTTCAAAGTGGTGATGATAATTTTTTGAAAAATTTCAGCAAAATGCACAAATTTTAAAATCTCGAGTTTCGGTCTCAAAGTTTTGACAAGGTCTCGGTATCAAATGTTAGTCTTGACTACATAAATGATTATTTGACAAAACAAAAATAATGCCATCTGAAGTATGTATCAGACAATAATGTATGGGTGAATTTGAAGCAAAAACAACTGTCAATGTGTATGGAAATAAAGATCTATGTTTGTATCAAATCAAGTAAGATCTCTGGATCCATGCAACTGGTTTTTAAATTGAATGGAATTATAAAGAAAATCAACCAGACAAAAAGATTATAAAATGTAATTACAAATAAGAAAAAAGAACAAGTTACTACTAAGTATATTGTAAATCAGATTACAGTTAGAATTCACATTGGTAATGGTAATTTTCCTGACCATGAAAATAATATATGGAAATTTATGTTATATTTATTTAAATTTCAAATATTAAAAAATTAGCAACATTCAAATTTGACCATTTTTTCTAACTTTTTCACGTTTTCTAGCATGTTTTTAATCTCAAAATATTTTGTTGAGGGTATTGAGCATACTTAAAAACTGAATTGTTAAACATCCATTAAAATTTTTTTAAAATTAAACAAACAAAATTTAAATTTAATTAAAAAAATTAAATCAAATGAGATTTAATCAAAAAAAGTAATTTAGTTGAAAAAATTACGTTTTTTTAATTTCATGATAATATATTTTAAAAGTATTTTTGATTAAAAAAAATTTTTTAATGGATATATACTATTATGTAAACATAATTTTTTTGCCTGAAGTTCAAAAATAAGTATGGGTGACCAAGATACAGTAGTATCTCCATAACACCAGCCCTTACTTAAAAAAAAATGAAGTCAATTGAAGTTGCACTATTTGAGTTATAGGTATTTAAAATATTGTCATGCTTGAATGCACATCAAAACATATTGCTTTATAACAACGATTAACCAGGGTTCAAAGGTCACCAGTGAAAAACTTTCTGTGTGTTGTTTTGTTCAGCATAGAGCCTTCCACTTTACTACAAAATATTGAATGAAAATATTTAGAGATAAATGAGTGACAATCAGTTGAAGTTCCAACAGCACAGCTCCAAGAATTTTTTGGTCCAACTCTCTCGAAAAACATCAGAATTTCAAATGCTCATAATTTTGGAAATACAGGTCCGATTAAAAAAATTCCAACTTTGTTGAGCTCAGAAGCCTGTGATCTTTCCCCTTATAAAATTTTGTGAATTTTGGTGAGGGTCAGATGAAAAATCCCCATTCTGCTGGATCACCTGACGTGGAATGACCCTCTGGTGCTTCATCAAGTCATTGGAAAAGTAATACCATTTGTTCATTTATAAGATTCTTCCAAAGAATGAAATAGCTTAAAAAAGTCTTGTTCTCCTGTTTTTGAGACTAAAGGCTTTTGTACACACAAGTTATTTTGATCAAGTATGATGATTGTTAACACATTTTGTTATGTGATGACCTCAGTGTTATAATAAATGTGCATGTGCTTGCCACAGTTTAATTTTATAATAAGTTTAGTTTTAAATGTTATACTACAGTCAAAGTTTTCTTGCATACTATGCAAGCATATGCCATACTGGTTTGTTTTACATTTGCAAATCAAATATATAATTGTGTGAAGCTCAAACAAGAGCCTGTTAACTGACTTTAACTTTTGGTCGTTATGCAGCAAAAACTTTTTGTGAGTTACATTTTTTTCCAATGGTATCAAATTTTAATTGGCTGTAAATGTCACCTCACACAGCCATCAAATTTCCATAACAACACCTAGCAAGCTTTCAGCCATAATTATCAGCTATGGAAAAATAACAATGTGTTTTATCATGAAAAGTCATTGATGTAAAGTTGTGTGCTTTCTTGCTCAGTAGCTGATATTTTAATGAAGACTATGCTATGTGCTGATTATGAAAAATTGCGTTTTTGTGGTAATTTCATATTGCTGGCTTCTTTGCAGTGAAATTAAACATTACCAATCAAGATGACAAATCCAAAGGGTTATCGTCGTGGTACTCGGTACATGTTTTCTAAAAAATTTCGGCATCGTGGAACCATTGGATTAACTCGATATTTGACTGTTTACAAGAAAGGAGATATTGTGGATATCAAAGGAGATGGAGCAATACAAAAGGCTAGTGGGCTCAATTTTGCAACCTAGCTAAATTTGTGTGCTTACATTGTTGTTACTCAAGAGTATTATCTTGTTAAATCCATGATATCTAAGCTATAGTTTTTAAGTCCACATAAATAAATGTTTTCTGAGTTTCTCATTTTATTTTGTTTGACCTAAACCTTTAATTTTTGAAAGATTATGGGTGTATTTAAAATTCCCCTATCAACCATGGATGTTTTTAGCAATGTTTCTGCAGTGCTGCATTGTAGTTATGAACTACATCCGCGCAAACACATGGCACTGATCTGTTCAATGCTATTTTTGCACAATGTCTGCAAAGTAAAGACTGCATTACAGTTAACTGCATTACAGTTGCAAATTTTTCTTCTATGTTGGATGTTGTTAAGTACATGACCATATTATGTGTATGATGCTTTCATGGTCGGTATGCAACATGTGTTCAAAATTAGCTTGCAAACTAGGATGCAATTGTCTGGAGGTAGGGATGGGCATTTCAGAATAGTTCACTATTCTGGAATTATTCCAGAATAACTAAACCGAATCCAGAATACCGAATCCTATTCTGTATTTTTCTTACAATGCATTGCACCTGAGAATAAAAAAAAATACGTCGTTCACTGAAAAACCAAGGAGCCTCACACAGTACACTTTTCTTAATCCGACACTGGAAATAAACAATTGATCATTTTATCACACAAACAATACATTTTCACAACATGGAACAACAAATTTTGTAATTTTCCTGAAGTGATGCATTTTTGCTAGATAAAGTGGTTGTTATGCCAGGAATGACCAGATTTTGACAATACATTTTAGAATAAAACTCATTTTTCTAGGCTACAGGTGTCCTTAGACCCAATCAAACTTGGCTAGTGGCCTAGCACAACTATAAACGACTTCGGCTAATTTTGTACCAGTTAATCACATAAACTGTTTTATCGCATAGGATTCCAGAATCCCAAACCAAAACTACCCATATTAGAAAAGAATGCGGTGAATCGCATGACGGTAAATTTGCATAAACTGGATATTCGAATGGAAATATTATTTTCATTTGTAAACTTAAATCGCATAGTTAACTTTGAAGGAGTACAAAGTGCACTGCTCAGGTGGTGTGAAACTATATGCATGATGCAGCAAACTGGCAAAGCAGCTGTTGAAGCAAGTTGAGAGTGGGGCAGATGCTCACAAGCTATTAACTACGCCTGGGCATTTTTATTTTGCAAGTAAAATAAAACTTGACAGGCTGGTCAAAGAGATGAACAACTCTCAGACCCCTATCATATCCACAGGCATTTCTAAATGATAAATTAATCCAAGACACCACCAAAGGTTACATACTTCGTATGTACCTCAAAAATAAAAAGATGAAATTCAAGCTGTAGCAGTTTTGTCTTTTTGTTTTAGCAGGTGATCGTGATTGATGATTGGTTCAACATAAACCATTAGCTGCATGCATGTAGTTAATTTTATGCCCATTCGTTTTCATTTTTTGTTCAAATGATGACTTCCAAGCTGTCTGTTTCTACTGTCAGTCACTGTCAAGGCAAACTTGCCATACATTTTGCTGGCTGCGTTACAAAGCATGACATGTTCCTGTGTTGCAGACAAAAACGAGATGGGTGCATGAGAAATAAAATACCTTTGGTCTCACCCTCATTCTTGGTTAGTTTTACGAAAATATTTTGAACTTGAACAATGTTCCAACCAAAGTTCTTTTATGCGCTGACGTAGCTTAAGAAAAATCTAATGGTTGTAAGTTACAACCATGCTACAAAGCAAATGCTCTTTAACAAATTGATTGTGAGACTTGATTTAACTTATCACAGCTAGTTTTATGGTCATGCCATGGTACGTGGTTGATGATTGATGTGATTCGCTAGTGCAGGGTTTCTTAACCCGGGGTACTGAAATCAATTTCAGGGGGTGCTGGGAAAGATGACATATGTGGCAGTAAAAGGTAAAAGGAATATGTTTGTCTTTACTTTTATCCTTATAGTAACCAGGTGTTAGCCAATGGTAGGAGGTGCTGAACTGCTTAGACATGACCAAAAGGGGTGTTGAGGTAGAAAAAGGTGAGGAAACGCTACTCTAGTGCAATTAACCATGTAACCCTGTCGTGGTGTTTTAAACTGGAGGTTGATTGTTTTCAGCCTTTTCTAAGCACTGTAACCCTTTTCTATTTACTTTGCATTGCCGCTAGAAGCGTGCTCTTGCGCAATTTATTTCTGACTTTCAGTTTTTTCTACCAGTTGGCCCAAGCAGGCTACATTTGAAACACCATGCTTGGGGGGCAACCTTTGGGGAAATGCGATCAAAGATAATTTCTATTACAGTTGTCAGAATGTATTTTTCACCACAACCTCGTTCGTCCATTAACGAATCAACGGATATGTTGTCATGGTTTCTTGGCTTCGACATGACGTTTATTTTTTTGTCTCTGCAGGGCATGCCTCACAAAGCATACCACGGCAAAACGGGTCGAGTATTTAATGTGACCAAGCATGCCGTGGGTGTCATTGTCAACAAGCAAGTGAAGTAAGTCTTACTGGCAACATTAAGGCCAGTCTGCACTGAGGACGAGCCAGGAGTTGCCAGGCACTGTCTTTTGTTTCTTTTATTGCGTCGGGTAAGTCTGCGCCTTGCACGGCAACTCCTGGACGCAATAAAAGAAACAAAGAATCGTGCCTGGCATCTCCTGACTCGCCCTCGGTACAGATTGGCCTTCAATCAATTTTTTAACCGCCAGCGTGGCCGAATTCACGTTTCAAAAATTGTATCAGTCTCAGTAGAAAATTGTAATCCGAAAACAGCGTTCGCTTCTCGTCTTGTGCATCGTTTCCAAGTCGATTGAGTCAGTTGTTAAGCCGCACTTTTGATGGGCCGAACTTCGTGCACGCATTGCATTTTATTTCCCCGATGCAGCACTGTCTTTATACTAGTACTAACAAGTCCCAGGCGCTTGGGGCCAACATTCACGACGTCGTTTGTCAATCCTGACCTATGTTGCCGCCATGCTATTTTGTTTTCAAACAGTGTGGTTTTGCATGCCGCGCTTGGCGTGTTTGTATATTGCGGTCGATCTTTGCAAACGACGGTTGATGTGCGTCGTTTGTTTTCCTCTCAGGGGCCGTATCTTGGCCAAGAGGATCAATGTGCGCATCGAGCACGTCAAGCACTCCAAGTCGCGGCTGTCCTTCTTAACGCGGGTCCACGAAAACGAAAAACAGCGAGCGCTCGCGAAGGAGACCGGCGTTCGCTACGAACTTAAACGACAGGTTTGTTGCGTCACGCGCTTGCGCAAAGTTGTACAATGTCTTGGCAGTAGTTAACCCGGTGACGTTTAACATCAGCTCTACAGAGGTGGGGGAGCTGAAAGGATGTGCACTTTTTCCCTATTTATTGTTGCCAAGCATTGCCCAGGGTCGTGGCGTGCCGCGTTGCCTGACCAGGCTGTAAGGCGGGAAAGGAGCAGTGGTTGCTTCTGCCGACAGGAACTTGTGGAAAGTGCGATGTCATTTATACCGCTGTTTTCACCGCCTTCGTTACATGCAGCGGTTGTGGTAAATTTACGTTAACAGCAGGGCTGTGGAGCCGGAACCCATACTTCAGGTTCTGGTTCCAGATCCAGACATTAAAAATTTTTGGCTCCAACACCTAAAAGTTTTCGGCTCCAGAATGATTTTGGTTTCAATGAAAACTGAAAAAACACTTCGTGTAGCTCGCTTGCCCTACAAACTTGGGCGGTGGAACCGGAGCCCAAATTTCAGGCTCCGGCTCCACAAACATGGTTAACACCGACATTCCTTCAGTAGATTATTTTTAAGCATGTGTAGGCCTCACTTTTCGAACAACACAATGCTGAAGGTCAGCATATTTCGCACAAAATGGTTAAAGCTGGATTTACACTAGGGGGTTTTCACGCGGAAAACCGCGCGGCAGTCTTGTTTATTTAACGTCGCCGCGTGCTGTGCTGCGGTGCATTGCGCAGTCATGCGAATCGAGGCGGGTCCGATCGCGCGAAGAGCGAAAATTACGCGCGGAAATGAGCTGCCGGACGAAAGCTTCTAGTCACGTGACTAGTGCTTTACTTCAAAATAATCGTGGACTATGCGTGTTGTTCATTAAGGGCTTGGATTGATTTGGATCAGTATTAAAACTTTTGGTACTTTACTTTAAAAAAAACTTGGAAAATTTCTTTTTTGGTATTGGTATGGATTGATATGATCAGTAGTGAAAATTAGTTTTGTCACGAATGGTCACTCATAAGAAGTAACTATTTTACTTTTTGAGAATGTTTCATGACTTAACTTCTCTTCATGCATAATGAGTATCTGAAAATTATACCCAATTCTTACACATTTACTTCCACATATCACTTGCTTTGCCTCAAATCTAAGACATGAAAGTTTCAATTTTACCAACCCTAAAAATTCTTTCATTACGAAACTATCAGTAGCATTAAAAACTTATTACGAAATACAAAGCTAATCAGGGAATTAACCAAGTGAGCCGAGGGTAATTTAAACATTCAAATGGCGTGGAACCAGCCAGCCTCCTAAACCAGTGGTTCCCAAATTGTGACACGCGTATGCAGGTTTAACAGGTAGTCCTTACAAAAATATTAACTACACAACGCTAACTCTTCTGTAACAGCTTATTAAAATGGATTCCGATGTAGGCCTATGCATCCAACCTGCATTTAAAGACTCAGTTGTTAGCAAATAAGCAAATAGCCCACTATTTACTTATTAACCTGCAGCAAAACATATGTAGATTCAATGAAACACAACCTTTAAAATGTCAGTTGCGAAAGTCAGTAGCACTGCCCACAATTGCTCCTAGGCCGCCTTGCTGAAAGCATGCAACAGCTCAAGCGGTTGAACTTCCGCGAGATGATGTTGCCTGGACAACAGCCCTCGTCATTCGTGAGTAAGACGCTTCCCTTGCGTGCAGTGTAAACGGGATAACGGGGCACCTGCCGCAGCCGCTTCGTTTCCGCGCGTAACTGAAGTTACGTGCAAACCCAGCTTAAATTCGATTGCAAGTTACTGGCGCTGTTTGTTGGCAATGAACCAGCAGACCGACACCTGATGCACTACAGTAGCTTTGAGTAAACTGAAAAATCAGCGGCGTTCATTTGGTACACCTCACCAAGTTGTTTTATTTGCGTCTGTGTCAGCAAAGTACAACGTCCTTTGTTGGTCGTTAGTAACCCATAGGAATATAGGAACGTGCAGTTTTTGAAAAGTTGTCAAAACCTTTCGCTGGTTTTTGGCCTATCTTCTACGTCCCGACTTACCTGCGACATGTTCGCAAACGTTTCAACAACATTATCACCGTTGCATACGCACTCAACTAACGCGCATACAGATATTGTGCCAATCCGGCTGCAACATAAAGTTCTAATTTCGGAAGTCCTGTCCGTTGTTACACTAGACTCCCACGATCCATGGCGCTCTCTCGCAAACAGTCCTTCGCCTGCCTGAGCCAGGGGTGCCCAACCTTTTCTTTACTGCCGGTCGCATCACGTTTATTTTTATGAATTACGACCGACAGTGAGTTATTTTTTGCATTGCTTCTCTGTTCTGCTTCCACATACTGAGCCTAGCCTGCTTTTTTGGCTGTCTTTCTACTAAGTCAGTGGTTCTCAAACTTCCATGAGCCGCGGGCCCCTTCTGAGTTTAACTAGCGAATACTTAATATATCGTGACACTTGGGTTATGCAATATACGGGCAAAGCTACCCAGTGAAGGCCTCTGCTTCTGGCCCACAGAACCGCTCCGTGACCCCCAAGGGGGGCCGAGGGCCCCGTTTGAGAAACCCTGCACTAAGTATCCTCATACAGTAGACAAAGAGTTCTTACTGATGCACGGCTACCGTGACTTATATTTTGAAGTACATGTGCACGGCCGCGTAAATACTTACCGAAGGCCGCAGGTTGTGCGCCCCTGGCCCACGTTTTCAACGGCGCCGTGTCTGAAGACCCAGCTTTCTCGCGGCGTGCCACAAGCGACCAGTTCGCTTCTTTTCCCTCCCCATCGATGTTGCACCAGGGTCGCGTCTATAGCTCTGCGCCGTTTCACTTTTGTCACGCGCCGCTTTGTTCTCTCGTCGCAGCCGCAGCAACCCCGCAAGGGACACTTCGTGCGATCGAACGGCGTCGAACCGGAACTGGTCTCGCCCGTGCCGTGGAAGTTCATCGCTTAAAATAAAGAGATATTCGACTTTGTTTGATTGTTGGTGGTCGATTGACTGGTTCGTTGTTACACATCTATGACTCAGCTAATAGGCAGAAACAATGCAAAAAAAACATCATGCAAGAAGTAACCAATTATCGGCGGAAATTAGGATAAATGAAAACAGCAAAATGACTGATAAATGTAAACAAAGGTTGCTGTTTGGATTGGTGAAAGACCATGGAGGTCAACTAACCCTGTGGTCAAGAAGCTGTCGCTCGTAGGAAGCGGTGGAGTTGGAGACGATGGTTTCGAAATTTCTTTCGCTGAATCGGTTGTTCCGCCGTGACGATTGTCTGGTAGAAAAGCTTATTTTCATTAAGGGTTCCCCCCAAAGCAGTTCGGCTTGTAACCGCGGCACGTGACATTTCGCAGCGACCAACCGCGCATGACGTGTTTCCAACCAACACTGCTGCGCAACTGTACTGGTCGTCCAGCAGACTGCAACCTCTTCAAAAAATATAACCTTATGAAATTCGCAATAATTCGGCCATAAACTTTTAACTGTAATAAAAATTATGGAACTGTCGAAGGGCGCCAGACGAGACAACTTGTTTACAGTTTTTTCGGTGCTTTAGCGCCGTAAGTTTAATTTGCATGAAATTGTATAATGTTGTGTGCCAATAAACAACTCCACTGACAGCAAGAAAGCACTTGGCCCCCACGTCGTTGGAAAATCCGCGCGGGCATAATTTGACAATGAAATGCGTGGAATTTGGGTTCAAGTTCCTTTGAAGTCGCAAACATTTTGCCATTTCGGTAACGTTACTTGCGAATTTCTAAATTGCAGTTACTCATCTATATACCCACTTAAGTATGTGATTGAGATCCAATCCATGGCCATCAGAAAGTGAAGCAAGCGCTTTATAAATAAATATCAGTGCGGGGCCCAACAAGAGCAGCCGAATTTGTTACCGCATCTTCTCAAGTTGCGTGTTTGTATGTGGCCGGGCAATGAAGACGAAAAACTTAATCTCGGAATAAAAGTTCGGTAGTCATATGTGTTGCATTTCTTGCTCTAGTCTAAATTTTTGAATTTTCCCGATACATATGCGTAGAATGTTTCGCATCAAGGCTAGAAATGAACAAAAATAAGTGCTTGGACATCTCAGAAAACAGTAACTGCGATTCTTCGAACAACCGACTGCTGTGACCAAAGCTTTAGTGGTTTTGAAGACATCGTATGGATCCATGTTTCATTGATCAACTTCATGATTCTGCGTCATTATGAAGTATCCAATTTTCGTTACCGGTTGCAAGACTTCCTAAGAATATGTTTCATTGAATTCTTCAGCTTTGTGTTCATCGGTTTTGGAACGGATCCATCGGACTCGCACAAGTGAAGCAGCAAAGTTTTTAATACTAGTCTACTGCTGTGGCTTACTCCAAGCTGTAGTTCCAACAAATCAGTGGTTATGCCCCTATCACCTTTGATTAAATCGTCTGCTGTTGTTTTCCTGGCAGGGTTAATAGCAGTAGCTTAGCCAGAATGAGGCTACGAAGAGGCCATGGCTCCTCCCGAAACCAACTTGCTAAGATTTTTCGCTTGCGCTTTATATAAATTTCAACTGTATGAAAATAAACGGAAGAAACAGTCGGACTCAAGTACCAGCTACTAAATCTATTGCGTCCTCTCATTGACCAGCGTTTAACATGACCTTTTGCAATTAGATGCGAAAATATGCAACTATATTACAAAGTTTCCATATATTGTGGACAACACGACCCGAGCTGCAGTCTGGATGAAGTGCAAGGGCTCGGCTTTCATTGCAAAGGAGTTGAATTTCAGATGAGACATTGTGAGAGGATTATTTTCATGAAGTATTGCCGAACCAATAGAAAACTACTTAGACAAGACATGATCAATCCCAAGCGTACTACGCAATGGAGTCTTATGCAACAACGCAATGTTTCTCTCAGAACGGTTGGCATTGTGGCTAGTGGATATGCGATGCCAGGTAGTGATATACAGTGGCGTAACTAGTTTGAGCTAGGGGGGGAGCAAAGTTTAGTTGAGGGGGCCCACTGGTCACCGTAGCGGAGACATCAGCCAACACTCAGATAAAAGTTAAGAAATGAGAGAGAATCTGGATTTCGTGAATGCCCACACCAGCTAAAAAAACGAAAACACACCGAAAAACGCAGAAAACAACAGCCTAAAGAATACTAAATATCAAAACGTCCATTTAAGGGGGCCTGGTTTTTACATTTAGCTTCCCTCGGGGCGGCTTGCCCCCTGTCAGTTACGCCGCTGGTGATACACTAGGAGTCTCAAATTCGAAATGCACGGCAAGTCACTGTCAGCGCAGCACACACACTTTGTCGCAGGGCCGCAACCAACTGACATTTTCGGGTGGGGAAAAATTATGTAACTTGTTGCTGCACCTAACAAATACATACGGTTGTTAAAATTTCAAGGGGGGGCCATTGCCCCCCTCTGGTTGCGGGCCTGCTTTGTCATGACAGACATCTTACAATTTCAAAGCACAAATTAAAAAATCATTAGCAGGCAAACACTTAATCGTCGCCAATCAGCTGTGGTGATTTTGTGTGAGAGTTTTATCACTTGATCATCACCAGCGCAAACAAAAGTCAAAGTTTTTCTGCTTTTTTCAAAGTTTATGAAACGTCCATAAACCAAATTTCCCACTGACACCATGAGCGACTCCAAAGTTATTAGGTCAAAACAAGTCAAAATTTATCATTAGGTCAAATTTCTTGCAGCACAGCTTTTTTGTTTTTATCGATATTTTATTAAAGCTACTACAACAGATACTGACGTACTTTTGCAAGTTTAGTTGAAACTCTGACATAATACTGGATTGTTTACGACTCACTGCCCGCTACTGGACGATTGAAAGTACGCTAGGCGTGGTAGAACGTGATATTGAAGTATCAGGGGTGGATCCAGCCAGTAAGCGTAGGGGGGAAATCTCAGTAACATTTGGTAGTCAAGTCTCATAGCAGCTTCGCCACTGCAAAACAAATGAGGTATGCTTCACAACACTGTTGCGACAAAACAACTGACGATGAAATGGCCTTAAACCGCGAATGTTGTTTTCCGAATTGCACAAAATTATGGTGAATAAGGCTACTTTCGTAGGTTTTAGGAGGGCGATCGCACCCGTGGATCTGTCTCTTTGAAGTATAACAATCAGAACCGTCGGCAGAAAATCTTCAATAGGAGGCTCTACGGTTGTGCAGGGGGACTTGACATCCTAAAACTTGCAAAAAACCTGATTTATAGTGTTTGTCATTTCAATTTGGGGGGATTGAAATTTTCTTTGAGGGCTTAGCCCATCAAAGTCCCCCGTGGCGACGGGACTGATAACAATGTAGAACAAAGGTCGACAACCTACGGCACGCGTGCCACACTTGGCATACCAAGCAAATTTCAACGGCACGCAACCGCAGGAGCTCCAAGGTTTACATATCACTTTTGTCATGATGAGCTCAGAAGACATATTGCCCTTGACTTGTACAAAAAAACGCATGATGTTGGCACACTGAATGTTTTGAAACCTTGAATGGGTACACAGTTAGCTAAAGGTTGCCGACCCCTGATGTAGAACCTTCTCAAATGACTTCAGGTGATTTATTGACATTGGATAAATCTCTTGTGCTTTTGGATTGATTTTTGTCTACGGTTTGTTATATACCTCGAGCTTTGTTGGGTCTTTCTTTCACACTCTTGCTTTTTGTTTCATTTCAAGAGAAAAAAGATTTTCCAACCTATCGGTGGGATCATGGGCGTCCGCAGGGGGGCAAAACGGGCACTTGCCCTTTCCTGGAAATTGGGACTAAGAAGCAAAAATTTCTCGAAAACGTGAAATCAGGAATTTAATTCCGATTATTTGGATCAATTCTTGCAATCATGGGCGTCGGAAGATTTTTTTCCAGGGGGGGGGCAGTAGGGGATTTTCCCAAATTTTTTTCCGGGAGGGGGGCAAAAGTGGTGAAATTTGGTTTTTACCCGTCGTGATTAAAAAATCAACGTTTTTTTGCTAATAATTTCAAAATCCAGGCCTGCCCCCCTTCCGACGCCCATGCTTGCAATGACAGTTTGTTTGCCGATATGACACTCACACTGGACAAAAGTCAGGTTCACTGTTTTGGTAACATGCAGTTATGAGCTTGCAGTTCACTCATGTCCGCTTCTTTGCCTGCAGAGGCATTAAGTTGCGAATTTTTCTGCTATTGGCCTTTGTTGCGTAACAATAACATGGCAACAAACCTTCGAAGATGCCCTTCAAGTTACGATGACAGGCGTTTTGGCGCATGCAACGTTTGAACGCAGACATCTTGGCAGGTAACGCAGCGAGACAGTAACTGCTGCTAGCGGTACGGCACGGAGGTTCAAACCAACGGTGGGCGAATTGCGGATCGCCGACATAGTTGTGTGGCTCTTCTAGAGGAATAGCAATAACTCCAATTGATAGAGAGTTGTTGCCTCAGTGTGCACATTCTATGCTTGTGTGCACATTCTATGCTTTTCGGCATGAAGTACACCTTTTGTTTTTTTTTCTATTTTGCCTTGTTTTCTTTCGTACCTCACTAATAAGTTTTTGTAACTTTTTTACTTTTTATATTACCATTAT
>Ga0210059_1008341_pt1 | contig 16371 bp, 3 predicted proteins | sample Ectturendosymbi2_FD_188042 | JGI IMG/M metagenome (GOLD analysis project Ga0210059, IMG submission 188042) | Ecteinascidia turbinata endosymbiont from Florida, USA - Sample 2 (SPAdes) (version 2) | ecosystem: Host-associated > Tunicates > Ascidians > Unclassified | place: Key West, Florida...
TTATTCCTTTGCTCTCAGAAGCAAAATAGCTGAAAAACAATAATAGGTCAGAAATTTCGCTTGAACCGGATCCAGTCCAATCCAAGTTCAGTGCTCATCTCTGATGACTAGCTATTTTTGCGATCTTGTTTTTTCCGAATGTACTTGTGGTATGGTCCATGAGTCTTGGTCAAAATACATAATAATAATGACGAGGCAGATTTCTGCTACTGCTGAAGATAAAAACTTAAAAAGTGAATCCGATTCGGGTCCGAAAAAAAGCGCAGAATCTTGATGGAGTCGAATCCGGCTCTACAAGGCCAACACTTCTCTGTAATGTGCATTGACTAGCGATTTATTGTTCTATTTACCTTATTCCATTATGCTTGTGATATGGACCGTAAGTCTGCGGCAAGTCAATAAAATAAAATTTTTTTAAAATGAAAAAGAAAAATAATATGTGAACACTGCCACAAAACGTGCGTTTATTTGTATGAGTTGAGAAGAGGGTTGCGAGGTTTTGCCAAATTGCAGAAATTTGGCTTTTTGTGAAGTGTTTTGGCATGAGAAAACGCAGTTTGGCATGTTTTTAGCCTTTTAAAGTGGTGTTGGCAGAAAAAGAATGTTGTTCGACATTTTTTAAAAACATGTCTCCCTTCAGGTTAAATTTTGAGAATGTTTTCAGCCACAGTGTAACTGTAATGTAAGTGTTTGGAAGTTATTGATGTTATTCATTTGGCATGTTTTGAGTAGCGATATGGCGCATTTGGTCCATCTTAACCTGGGAACAGTGTTGCCCACTGGTATATCTTCATACCAAATTTCAAAAAATTAGTATATTTTCAAAGTCCTAGTTGGTAGGCTATATAGTATATAATTTTTGATCTGGTATATATGAAAAATTTGGTATATTTTTGTCAGAGGGTTTAGTTGAGATTTTAAAGCAGTTTATTTGGTTTATTACAAAGCGAGAACATAGAAATTGACAGTGGTGTTGAAGCTACAGGTATATAAAAAAGTTAAGCGATTTTGCTTGACATGAGAGTAAGCATGCACTTTGGGTAAGCGGAAAATTGGAAGAGAGCTGAGATGTTCTGAAAAAACTGATCTTAGCTCTAGGTATGCGCTTTCAGACAGACAATGCATTAATTAAAATGTGAGAAAGCTGCGTATGGGAGTGGCAGAAGATTTAGCAGAGTGTGAGTGATAGAGCTGGAGTGACTTGCAAAGAACTATTCAGCTGGTGTGTGTATCCCTTCTGCTAACTGTGCAAAAAGACAATTGCCAGCTATTATAGAGCATAATAATATTCTGGACCACAAAAGAAATGAAAATGCACCATCTTGGAAGGATGAATTATCTAGTGAGTACAGGCGTGGATATACCATTAGGCTAAAAAGGCTTAAGCCTAGGGTCCCCAATTTCGAGGGGCCCCCAAAATTTTGGGAGTAAAGACAAATTCCAGAAATTCTGTAAGCATTATATTTGTATTTTGTTTTGGTTCAACGCACGTTTTTTTGCTATTCCGCCAACAAAAGATTTCAATAGAAGAATGAGCTCGAAGGATTGAAGTGAATACCGATGAGCATTCTCGTTTTCTGGCATTGAGAATTGGCTATTGTTACTTATGTGTGGTACAAAATGCCTGAATCCATTTTTCAGATTACACGAGGCCACTGATGTACTCTCTAAATATGCAATAGGAGTGTGGTCAGATAACTTCACTGATGCTTTTTGGTTAGTTTTTATCGTGACTGTTTTTGTTTCTAACAGTGACGTAGTAGCCCAACTCTGCCTCCCTTAATTGTTTACAGGCCCCCCAATGGTGATTTCTAACAAATATTTTGACATAACCTCACATCCTGAGGACAAATGGCCTTCACAACATAATATCCTAATTTTTTGATTTTTTTAATTTCACTATTTTTTTAGTTCCATTTGCAGACACAATTTCGACAGAACCGTCGCCAGAAAGTCTTCAGTGCCATCTAGAATCTGTTTGGTTAAAAAAGGTGATGCGTCCTGAAATCAAAATTTAGGTGGTCAAATAGTCTATTAACGCCAATAATGCTGGCATTTTGACAGCATTCCTAACTTTACATTGGATGGCCGAAACATGATTTAGTGAAGGCTTTGACATGAAGGTACTCTGATGAAGCGGCAGGGCCAGGAAAATCAAGAAATGAAATGAACAGAAATGGTAACTTTAAAATTATTAAAGTGAAGCTGATAAATGAGGGCATGTCTTGCTGGTCCTAACAACAGCACGTTATTGCTAGATGTGTAAGCACCCCAAAATTCAAATAGATTCTATTTGAATAAGATGATAGGACTGACGATGTGTAGTGTTACGTGAAATCAATTTCCTATTTAAAATTTGTGATTGATTCCTTGCTTCTTTCACTTGTGGAGTGAAGTTACTTAAATGCAGATATGCGCAAGTTTGAATCATCGGAAAAAGATGAAAGCAGAGCCCAGTTGGCTGATTCCTCTAAAGCAGTGGTTCTCAAACTTTTTGAGATCGCGTACCACCTGATGTTTTTTTAAGGTTGGAGTGTACACCCCTTGGTTTCAGAAGAACGTAATTTGTTCAAATGTACTTAAGATTAATATAGGAAATAAACGAATTAGCAACATTAGCATAACACACGAACGAATTATAACACAGAAACTAATTAACAAAGCTTTTCGAATATGACAGGAAAGCTGCTCGTGTACTACCTGAAAAGCCCTCGCGTACCACAGTTTGAGAACCACTGCTCTAAAGCCTATAGAAAACGTAGAGCTTTTTATTGATAAAAGTAGAAATTGAAATGCACCAAATTATTCTTGTAGATGTACTCAAGCACTGCAGCCACTTGACAAACACCAATTACATAGAAATTTGTTAGAAAATTTTGCTACAACCCTAAGTAGTTTCTGATAGAAGTTATAAAGCAGCCAAGGTTTCATTTGACAGTCTGGTAATGTGAATTGTGTTACCATTGCAAAATTTCTGTCCTGTTGCCTTGAATTTGCCTAACGAACCAATCAGTTTTATTAGGGCAACCAATTTTTTGACCTAAAACTTAAAATTATGACTTTATAATTTATAAATATTGACTTTATTTTGACCTATAAATTTTCTGCGTTTGCAACTGCAAAATAATTCAGCCTTAGGTGTTGAGGTAAATCCAGAAGTGTATTCAAGCACTCTAAGCTTCAAAATTAAACATTTGGTTGTTTAAATTTGGGGATGATATATTGGTAAGTACATGAATAACTACAGTAGAGTCAAACCTGAGAACATCGTAAAGCTGAAATACTATGTGCTTAATGGATTGAGCATTTACCAAAACAAGTACCGTAAGACCACATTTCATGTCTACCATGCTTATCCTACATAATATTCAATCATCCAGTGTGGGCAAAACAACATTATTATGTCAGAAATCGCAATAAACCCAGTATTATTACATAATTGCAAATAAACTTGCAAAAGCATGTCAATATCTGTTGTTGTAGTTTCAATAAAATATCAATATTTAAGAGAAAAAACAGCTGCAAAAAAGTTTGACCTCACAATAAATTTTGACTTTTTTGACCTAATAACTTGGAATGAGCGTGAAATTTGGTGTGTGGACATTTCATAAACTCTAGAAACAGCGGAAAATTTTTGATTTTATTGACTTTTGGTTGCCCTAGTAATTATACATGGTCTAACCATATGTTTTACAAAAGGTCATAGGGGTTGCTGTTATTGATAAAGTATATAGCAGCAATATGGTGGAAAGTTTATCTAAGCAAAATAATCCACATTTAGGCATACCAGAAGCAGTATTCATTGAAGATGTTGATGAGTACATGAAAGTAAATGGAGACCCCTCTGCTGAAGCACTTCTCAGCAAATTAGATGAAAGGTACCAGAAGTACAAGCTGATGGAGCTTAACCTAATGGAGAAGAAAAAACGCCTTCAAGTCCAAATTCCAGACATCAAATCAACTCTGGATGTATTGAAACATTTATTGAAGTATAAGGACAGCAAGTCAGATGTCGATGTTAGTTTTCTAATGTCTGGTGCCCTTCATGCAAAGGCTACCATTCCACCAACTGAAACTGTGTGCCTTTGGCTTGGTGCCAATGTCATGCTTTCTTACCCGATTCACGAGGCCCAGGAATTGCTGTCAAAAAATTTTGCAACTGCAAATAAAAATCTGGATGCAGTAAATGCAGATTTGGACTTTCTTAGAGATCAGTTTACTACTACTGAAGTGACAATGGCTAGAGTATACAATTGGGATGTTCGAAGACGAAAAACTGTTAGTGCATCAAAGTGATCACATGTCTTATTCATTTAATATGACTTTTTTTGCATGAGCAATGTAATATGTTCACCGTAAGGTCTTTAAATAGTGACAATATTGCTTGTATGACTGCACTGAAGTTTTGAAGCTTTCATCTTACAAATGTTCAAATTAAATTTTGTATTTACGTGTTAAATTGACTCAGCCTAAATAACGGATAGACTGCTGGTTTGTAAGTTGTTCAGTTATATAGCAGTTCCATATGAACGGCAAAAGCATCATTGTATAAAAATAGCTTTTGCAGTGTGATTTGGATGTTGGTGTCACAAGGTATTACTGAACAGATTGTTTCATTTTTTCAAAGACATTGCACCATTTCAGCAGGCACAAGTTAGGACTTGTAACCTACGAGTGCATTTTAAAAATTTATTCAATTGGATGGCCAGAGTCAGATTTTTTATTTGGCTTTAATGTTTATTGGAAGATAGGTATCTGCTTCTAAATTGAATGAGTTTGGTTAAAGGAATAAATGTGTATGGTCTTGTTGTTAGTCCCGGAGTAGTTTTCGTGTGAGACAAATTGTCATTTATCCTGGACTCTTTAATAAAAAACATGTTAGTGAGCAGGATGTGTAAATCCAGTAGAAAATTAGCAAAGTCACATAAAGTTATAACTCAATGTTTGGCAGACAGCTACACAATTTGTGATAAAAACTCTCATGTCATGTAATCCATTTCATAAATTTCTTGAATTTTAATCTGATTTGTGCATGAGCCAAAGCTGGGTAGTGCAACATTTCACTGGTTTTAGCGTCGGAGTAACAAAGAGTCACTGAGTGAATTACATTTTTTTATCATTTCTTACATTGCACTCCTCAGCTACGAGTCGTAACTCACGCCTGTTGAAATGATACAATTTCTTTTGTAAATCTACAAAAGAAAAATTTTAGCTCACTCCTTTGATATTTGACAGCCAAACTTTACACATGTTTTATTAAGGAGTCAGAAATTTTGGAAAGGTCAGAGTCAAATTGTTTTAACCTTGAGTCAGACATTTTACCTCCAATTCTGCAAACTGCTTGTGCTCTATTTATCCTTAATGCTGGCTATCCATATGGTTGCATGCTAAGGCATTAATTGGCTGAATAGCTATAAATCAAATGATTTTGTTAGCAACAGACCAATCTTTTCAGGAACGAAGAGCATAATCTCTCAACGCAGCAGCTGCAGGCATAATTGTATTAGCAGCTACTAAGCATGCCACTTGTTAGGATTGTATGTTGCTTGTTGTAGGCCTTGTTCTTAAACAGCATTACGTTCAATTTTACTATCCAAGAACCTAAGTCAAAACTGGTTTTTAACTGTTTTCAGATGATACTGAGTTGCCTCGGGAGTGGTTGGCTGAGTTGGAATGCAGGGTGCGAATTGCCCAAGAAAAAGTATGCTGTTTTGGTCAAGCAACAAGTTTGCCACACATGGCTGCTGCAGCACAGGACACTCAAACATTAAGCAACATAAATGTAATTGCAGATGCTTATGTAACCATAAGTGACCTTTGAGTTCAAAATCAAATACATATTAGTAAACAGCTCTTCCTAAACCTCTGTACTCTACATCTTGTACAGTACAAACCTTTTTCTTTAGCCTAATACAGACATATTACCATTTAAATGCAAGTTGATTGATTGCAAGATTTATTTTGAGGATGATGCAAAAGGGTTGCATGATAACCTATTGTGTTCAAATTCAATTACAGGAATAGCTGCTATAACATTTTCTCACCTCACGGATTCAGTAGCCAATTGGCAGTTGTGCCCCAACAAAAGATGAAAACTGTGACAAAGATGTTTTCATTTTGAGCTTTGGGTTGTCAGCAGTCAATTTCAAATACTTATACTGGTGTAGCAACTTTGCACCAAATACGACTCGGTCTCAAAAATTAATCCATTACCATAACACATGTCTGTCCAGATACTGTGCATTAGGTAATCTCAACTGGTCTCAGTCTACAAACTACATAGTCCCATGGTCATCATGTCATGTCTCACTTTTACAAAGTATAAAACAAACAACTTATTTCAAATGGCAAATTATTAGTTGTTGCCCTGGTAGCAAGAATGCTGCATGCATCCATTTTTGTTGTCTTTATTGAGGGAAGAACGAGTACTAAAGCAGCTGAGCATTAATTACCTTTTTTTGAGGGAAGTCTTGCAAGCTATCTGCAAGTGACTTTTAGGTGAACAACCAGTTGAGAACTGTTGCTATACAGGGTTCATGGAATCTGTTAGAAACACAAGTTTCAACATACAGGGGTAGGCCTACTCACTATTTCTTACTCTTCATAATTTGACATTGTGTTAATGATGAATACATGAGTTCTAGTGAGTAAAAGTTTTTAAAGCTAAATCTCAGCTATCACAAGCAAAACACGGAAAATTGAATTCAAAACACACCAACATGACTCCAATCAGCAAATTTAGTAGAAAATCAATTTTGCACACATCCAGTCCTGAAAATTGCAAGCTGAGGCTTGTTTGTGGGTCTTCTCTACACCAGGGCTTTTCAAACTTTTTTATTCTGCGATCTCATTTTGAAAAATGTTTTTCTTTGTGACCTTCTTGATGGATAGCCTTGATGTAGTGATACGTGTAAACATCTCATACAAATCTCAAGAGACATTTTTGTCTATACCAAAATCATACAAATGCACACAATCCATGAAAGTAATTATACAGCAATAAAACAACCACGTACTGGAATGGGTAAAGTGAAAAAAATTTAAAACAAATTATTTTTATAGAAGTTATTAAGCACAACTAATGGGATGGATGCACTTGATTTTTACAGATAATCCATGCGTAGGTTGATACAAAAAACAATACTTAACATTTTTAAAAAAGGTTCAGTTTTTGGACAAGAAGATTATCAAATTTGAAAATAGCACTTCACACAAATATCTTGTTCAAAAGTCTAACAGTTTATGAATGGCTAAATAAGAAATTACTGAGCACTCATTTCTTGTTCTTATTGAAAAATGACAAAATGTTTCGAAAATTGCAGTTGCAAACATTTGTCGTTTAACAACTCTGCAAACTCATCCTGGGTGTGGAAGGCGTGTGACCTCATAAAATTTCAATTGCATATGGTTTGTGGATCCAACTTTTCCTGCATGAAAGTCCAAAGTGCTTTGAAACTACTTGGTGTGCTCTCAAAGCAGCTAGCCTACCCCATAGACTTAGACCTACAGTTCTAAACAGGAGCATGCCTTCGTGTCGGAATGAATGCAATGAGGTCGGTCAATATTGGTCAGTACATTAAAACAAACTTAGTGTAACAACGCATATCTTGTGCTTGGTTTATTATTATCATTTGATAGCTCAGGCCGACATCCTAGTAAACAACTGACAGTATAAAATATTTTTTGTTTCCTTGTCTTAAAGTAGAAGCTACGGTCCACTGTGATTGTGTTTAATTGACAAAGCCAATTGTATTTTTTGAGTTTTTCTCGCTTCACTTTTCTGGAAAGTTGAGTTGCAAACACACATCAATGACATTTGAAAATTTTATTTTGGCAGTTTTGTTACTTAGCAGCAATGAATTCAAACATACATATGAACAAGTCATTAAATAGCATCTTGCTCATCTGTGCAATGACAAATTCAAATCTTACTTTCTACTTTGCATGTGATGTCACATTTTTAATTTGATATCTAGTCAACCATGAATCTAGGAAACTTCATTAAACAGTCAGGTCCGTATGCTTAAATAAAGCCTTAAAAACAGAATTTAAGTTGATTTCCAGCTCAGATTATGTCAAGGACAACTGTAATAGACAATAAAGATGTGCAGGAAAATGTTTCTCAAAAACAAACTTTATGAAAGCATTTAATGGATACGCTATAATATTTTTTGTATTGTATGTCTGCCTGCCAGGATTTGTCATTCCAATAAAATAATCTGCATAAAAAGCTTTAAAATGTATGAACATACAGTTTATCACATGAAAATGCTCAACAATCAAAGAAAACCTGGATCCATTTCAAACGTTTTTATGAGTGAAGTTTCGGGTTTGAAAACTTGACTATTTTTACATGATAATCTGTCAGTGTTAACCTTTTCATCAATGCGGATCACTGTGCAGCAAGTGCAAATTAAACTTTTGAGGCCATGAACATCATGTTTCTTTCAAGCATATTGCCTGCTTGCCATCATGTTACTCACACACATTACTCAAAAACCTTAAGGGCCCCTTGGACCAATCATAAATGCAATAAACACATGTGTTGTGTAGCCAAAATTCGTCAATGCATAGACTTGGAAGTGCTTGGTGCTTCTTCAGCATCACTACCTTTTCCATTGTTCAGATGATCATGAAAAGATTGCGTACTGATTGCCCAATCTTGCAGAGCTTTTTGTAAGCGTCGCACATGAAGTGGTTTTTTAGCCATTCCTACCAATGACATTATCTCTAAGAACTCTTCTTCTTCTGCTTCACAGAGCTGTTGCAGATCATCGCCCCCATAGTGAATAAAAATGTCAAAGTATGAAAGTAAATTAGCTTGTTGGAGAAGTTTATAAAGTTGCAGTTCACTGATTGTAGTTGGTTTTAACTTGCAAGTATTCTCCATATGTTTTCTTGATTAATTTGTCCTGAACAAGACACAATCAATCCAAGGTGATGAGCAGCTCTTCACTTCATTATAAAATCAGAAACAAACCATCAAACCTAAAGTGTGCTAAATTAAGTAAAATGCATCATGTGATACCTTCGGCAAAATTACTTAAAAATGCAACACACAAGCTAAGTTGTAGAAGTAGGTGACTTATTGAAAAACAGTAAAGGTTGGCCAAAATTTGAAGATTACTGACACTATATGGCTACTGATTGCTAGAAGCAGTTTACCAAAACAATAACATCAATGAGACATCTGCAACTTTTAGCAGAACCAGCAGTTACTACTCAGAATAAGCCTGTTTCAACCAATAACAGATGTTTGTATAATTTTAGACACACCAGGCTTTTGAGGCAAACGGACTGACGCTAACCTCCAGGATCTCATGGACGTTGGCATCAGTCTAATTCAGTTATGTCCTACCCAGGTGGGCCACATGTGGCCCAGTCAAAAGTTTTGTGCAGACCACTTTAGGTTTTGGCAGTGGGAAAAGTTTCCTATATACTGACTTATCTTGATAATCTTGAATATGGTATTTTTGATGCAGGTGGTCTTCACTGCCATTTCATCACATCTGATACTCTTGCGGTTAAGATTCGAATTAAACTAAATTTGGTTAGCTAAGATGAAAGTAAGCCATTTAATGTGCGGCCCTCATTAATATGTCATTGAACATGCGGCCCTGGTTAAGATAGTGACATATATTTTGGCTCAGTAAGTCATTTGGGTTGGACATAGCTGGTCTAACTCCTAGACCCATTATTCTTTGAAGAGTCTACATTGTGCAAAAAAATGTCATGTGAGTGGATGGATCTGCAGATATGTGATAAGTGGAAATGTGCCTTGGCACCATGAATGAGTTATTATTACTCTTAGACCAATTTTTGACAGACTTGAATTGAAATAAACACCTGATTCTGCAGAAGGTGCTGTTGAGGTCAGATACCAAATGCCTTTTGCACATACACTGTTTACTTTTTTCTTGGTCCGATCAGTGGGGTGCAGCATTCAGGTGGTTTCCTAAAAATATTTGATTGATATTTCATAAATTTCTAAGTTATTTTGCATTAGTTGTTCCCAAGTAAAGTATCTGTTCCCCCTGATCCATGCTGCCTCCTGAATTGAGAATGGCTTGTAAAATACTTGGCCTCCCCAAATGCATGAAAAGAGCGTTTAAAATCTGGCTTAAGCTGGACACAACTTCTCATGTTTTTTTCTAACTCATCAGAAGCAGGCACAAGAGTAAGAAATTTTCAACTTCAGGTTTCATTCCTGTGGGCAAGACAATCTTGTGCTTGTCATCAGCGTCGCCAGGTGGTCACAAACAAAACAGGCCAATTCAACTCTAAAACAAGCCAAATACAAGATAAATACACAACAGCATCTTTAATGCACCCAACGGCACTTCTAAAAGGCAATATATAAATATTTGGGTAGTCTCTATTTTACCGTCAATGTTCTGGTGGCAACAGATTGGCTGGAGCTATTGTGCCGCCAGTCGAACATTTGGTCTCATGGCATGACGCAATTCAAACAAAAAGGTCAGTTTGTCATGCAATTGGCGTGCTGCTTATAGCATAGTAGTTATGCTTCACGTCTGGCATGCCATTGCTGTTCAGTTCGACTCCCATCTTGCCGACTTCCCTTTTCTTATTTTTTACATTTTTCAAAACTTTTCCCTTTGGTGTTAGCTTTAGGGTTCAGTTAGCGTTCAGGTTTAAGGTTAGTGTTAGGGGTTAGCATTAGGGTTTATCTTTTGTTTTTACTTCGTTTCTGCCAAGCCTGTTGCTGCCAGCATCTTGGCAGCAAAATAGACAATACCAATATTTTATACATAAATAGAATAAAGCCCACTCCATTAACTAACTTCTCGAAAGTTTTATCAATTATAGCAACTGTGAGATCACAAATTCTGTACCAACTAACTGCAAAAATGATGTGGACTAAAATCACTAACGTTTGCAGACTCAGAAGTCAGAATGCCACAAGTGTGGAACTGTAAACTGACATAATCAAGCAGGCCTGTAGCCAGGTTAGGAGGGCAAAATTTTTCTTTTCATTATGGTACATGTTCAAAAAACAAACTTTTCTGGGCACAACAAAATTTGGGGTACACCAAAAATTTAGGGACACGGACCCTGAATGCCCCATGGCTACGGGCCTGGCATAAGTAAAACTAACATCTAAATTTCAGCAAATATGTAGGCTGTTGACTTTAGAAATAGTAGTTTTAAAACATATTTATGATTCAGATTCATAATACACATATATTGTTGAGATCGGAAATCCGAGCGGCATGTGCGCAAAGCTTCGCACCATGGCAGCAAGCAACAATAGAGATCATGTGCCACAATCTCTCTTACTATTGCTTGCTTACGCTACATATACAATGGTATTATTCTTCACACACATCCCGTTCATGGTGAATCACACAAACAACGCCACCGAAGAGGCTGCAACAATATTATAGGTTTTCACCATTTTATGCATGCAAGTTCTACTTTTGCAGAAGCAGAACTAGTGAAAACTGGCTGCAATATAATAATCAATTTTTTAACAATAGCCTTTGCACCAAATAGGCTGGCAAGCTTGTAGTTGTATTTTTGTACAACCTTCTTAACATCATGCCAGAAGTGTTAATGAAGTTGATGAACTGATGGTTTGAGTATTGTCATTTCAATAAATCTTTTGTGCGCTGCTAGTGGTGTCACAAACTGATTTGCCTTAAGCGTGACGCAAAAGTGCAAAGAAAGTTTGAATAAAAGTTCAACTAAATTCTTGTTGCTGTACTAGAAGAAACAAAGCTCAAAAACTCATGTTGAAACAAACTTCTTAAAATTACTTCTTGTTAGGTGGCCACCCTTTGTACATTGAATGAAAAAAATCAGAAAAATCGAATTCAAATCTTTAAAATCGTATTTTTGTTTCAAAACATTATTTTTATCAACCCTGGCAGTGTCCAGAAACAGTGTCTAGAAACCTTCCAGTGACCAGAAATCTGCCAAATGGACAAAAAAATCTCATCGTCCAAAAAATGCAAAATTTCATTTGGCCTTTTTTTTAAAAAAAAGCCAAGAGTTAAGAAAAGCCAAAAATTACAAATTTTTCCAAAAAAAGCCAAACTGGCAACCCTGCTTGTCATCCATTCCAAGGCCAGCTTCAGATGTAGGGTTGCCAGACATCTGAGAAAAAAAACAAACCGGGTAAAAAAGCCAAATTGTTAAATAAACAAAATTTAAAATCCTTTATTAGTTCTAGGACATTTTGGAAGAAACTTGTAGCATTACCTCTACACTTCATAGCAGGGGTGGCAAAATTGCAGCTCGCCAGCAGCATGCAGCTTTTCGAATCTTTGCATGCGGCTGTTTGAGCTTTCAGAAAAATCATCTGTTTGTTTTAATTTTTTTTTTCTTTTGCAAAGTGTAGAACTATTGTAATATGGTACTGTAGTACCTAGCAGAGATGATTTGATGGTGGATTTTTACTATCTTATCCTGTTTTTGAAAAATGATATCTGATCCGAATCCTGTTTTGGTTGAGATCATACTATCTGCATCCAAGAACTATCCAAAAATGTATTATGATGCACAACATATATTTCTGTGCTGTGTCTATTTTGCCTTAATAACTACTGAAGTTATTTTGCCTTTAGCTGAATGTGATTGGTTGAACTAGTCACATGACAAGTTTGGAACGCATGTCCTGTTTAGTTGACCATTACACCTGTAACAATTCAGTCCCATGCACAGATGAGTGTTGTCATGGTTTCAGGGCTGTCAAGCAGTGAGCAGCTTTTTGTTTGCATTAAATGAACCATGCTAAACCCTAACTCTAAACTCTGGACCCCTAAACCTAAAAGTGGCCCTAAACCTTCACCATAAGCCCTGATCCTAATCACTAACCACAAACTCTTAACCCCAACCAATTGTCTTTTTGCCTATCGTATTTGTCACATCACCCCTTCAACAAATTGTGTTCAATTGAAGGCAAAATAGCCCCAGCACAGGTTTGCCCCATGAAGCAGAATAGACACTACCTGAATGCGTTGTGCCACTTTGGGCCCTGTCATGCTTATAAAGAGACTATGAAATTTGTCAGTCCGAATCCAGGCATGATCTGATAAAATTGAATCTGGTCCAGTCCTAATCAGCAAAATTTTTGAAAATCACCAGTCCTTACCCGTCAATGTAAAATCATGTATATTTATTTTGCCTAGTGATGCAAAAGAACTACTGGAGCTGTTTTGCCTTTACCCAGATACGATTAGTTGAAGGCAAAATAGTTCCAGCGGTGCTTTTGCTTCATGAGGCAAAATAGACACAGCATTTTGGCCTTTCCAAAATTGAACAAGAAAGCGTCTATTTGGCATCAGAAGGAAAAGCACTGCAGGAGTTATTTTGCCATTAGGAGAATCTGATTCCTTGGATTGGTCAAACAACAAGGACGATACACTTGGATTATTGTAAGGTCCTTGTTATATGACCTAAAACCAAACCCTGAACCCAAAACCTCAACCCAAAACCTAAACTCGAAACCTAAACCCAAAAGTTAAACCTAAACCAAATTTCAAACCCAAAATCTAAACGTTGAGCATAAAACCTAAACTGAAACCTAATCCGTAAACCTAAACCTTATAGGTAAACCCCAAACCGAACTCAAACGTACACGCTAAACGTAAACCCTAAACTTTTTGAAAAAGGGAATTGCAAGGACTCCTATCAAAGGCGTAACCTCTATAAGCTAAGTCAAAGGAAATAGTGAGAGCAGAACCAAGGAACAATCACACAGCAGGCATAGACACTAACCATTCAACTATGTTCACGTTGCTACTAGAACTCCACGTTATATGTGAACGAAGGTGGATACAGTTCGAATTGGAAAATAGGCCCAGCAGAGTTTTTGCATTTGATGGCAAAATATACATACCGTAGAATTTACCTAATTCGTTGCGTCAAGGGGATTAGAAAAAAGTGACTATTTAGGCAAAGTGACGAATTATGTAAATAGACGAAAACTCAACCATAGAAGCTCGTATACTTTATCATAGCAACTCGTACACATAGTGCTCTTATTTGCAGAAAAATACAAGTTTATGACGTTGTGGTTGAATACAACAATTAATTTCCTCTACTCTTTCTGAACTCGTCCATTTCATCTAGCACCTGTTAAATCTTTGAAAAACCGCAAAGACTTTCCGCGTTCCCTAAATAGGGAGTCTGTTCGCGCTTCACACCTCGTATATAAATTCAATCAACAAATTGCGAGGTGCAACAATTCCCAGATAAAGATCCTTAGTTTGTTTGAATTCCCGAACGTACTAGCTGCTTAGACATCAAAAGCGCAACTGCAAATGACGTATTAGCCGAACGAAACGCTCCTAAGGGATAGATAGAGTCAGACCCGCAACCAGCTTGGGACACCAAGGAAAGTTTTCTGAGAGGTGCCCAATTTTTTTAAACTATGTCCAACAGATTTTTCCAGAGGGGGCAAAAAAATTCTAGGGGGGCTTCGTCCCCCTGCGCCCCTGGTTACGTGCCTGGAAACAGGTGACGAGTTAAGCAAATAGACGAATTAGACGATGGAGAATTAGACGAACAGAAATGTACACAAAAGATAGGAATTCTTCGGGGACTTTCGAAAAGCAACGAATTAAACGATCACCAATTAGACAAGTTCTACTGTACTACCTTTTGGCAAACCTGTGAAATCGGATCACAACTAAATTTTTGATACGTTCGGAATAATCATATAAAAACAACAAATTTTTTCTCAGTCCGATCCACTCCTGAACCGCCAATTTTCAAAAAAATTGCAGTCCAATCCAGTCTTGATCCGGCCAAAATTGGCATCACACCTGATCCGTGCTTATCTCTGGTCTGTAGTCTAAACCAGGCCTTGCACTCTTCACTCCTATTCTACGTGAGCCTGAATTGACTGATTGTTAGATGATACTAGGCCAGAAAGCTTTTTTTCTTTCTTAAACATGATACGCCAAATTGTTGTTTGTGACATTGACTTGTTAGACTGAATTTTCAGTAGTCATTTCAATATAAATCACATATTTTAAGCCAGTTTATTGCTTTCAATGCTGGTGTGGTTCGTAGACTCGCATTGCTACATGTAGTTAGGTTTGTGTAAAGTCCAACAATAGGTGGGTTTAATAGATGAAATTATGAATGTGAACTCATGGATGGTGTTAAAAGCAAACGATTGTTACCAAAGAAACGGCTAATGAAAAGCTTGGTGTAGCAACAGAACCATCACCAGAAAGCCTTCTATAAGGGGGCTTTGCATTTGTGCAGTGGGGCTTGACATTCTGAAATTTGAACAAACATCACTGTTTTATAGTGCTTCATATTACAATTCGGCGGAGCTTGGAGCTTTGTTTCGGAGAGGAAAGCCCACCAAAGCCTCTCCGTGGCGACGGGACCGTGTGACAAAACTTCAGCTTGCTTTTTAATGCAACTGACTCGGAAAGGTACATAGTAAGGTTTCGCAATATGTCAAGCTTGCAAGATATGTTGAACTTTCTGCTTATAAGTATAGCGGATTTCCCTTTTCGCATTATGACTTGCCGTTTCCTACTCGCTATTGTATCCCGCACGTGAGATCTGATTTGCATCAACTTGTCATTCGCGTCAAGGGATTTCGCGTGTGCGCGCTCCACTGCGTCCACGCAATCACCTCGATTATGCATTGCATTTGGTGTTGTCCATCGGCGTGGACACCATGCTTTCAGGGAGTCGAGTTTTGTATCACTAGCGCATGGAACATGTTGGCTGTTTCTCCTGTCGCACCATCATAAAGCTTTTCTGCTGCTGCTAATCCGAAGCCATTTGTAAATAAAGATTTGTGCACCAGGAAATCTGCGAAACGAATTATCAAAGAGGTGAGAGCAAAACGCCTTGCTTCGGCATGGCAACTTAAGATGTCAGGCAGTTTTAGTCGGGAGTTAGAAGAGGTACTCATGCAACGACTAGGCTGTCTCGTTGGTAGCGTTTGGGGAAACCAGTATCTCTGCATGCAACGACAGCATTCCTCGCAAGCAACTTCTACGCTGGGCAGCACCCCAAGCCTCAACATAGGTTCCTACGACGGGAAACACTACATTGTTTCCAAATCAAGGAAACCCTACGTTGGTTCATCAGACCGGGACTACAATATAAGCATGACAGGGCCATGGGCGCAATTTGGTGGGGTCACGGGGGACGTGCGCTCCCCACTTTTTCAGACGGGAGGGGTAATATGCCATTTCTCCTCCACTTTTTTTTCTTTAGGTTTTGTATTTGGAGTGGTTTTAAACATAAAAGTGATGTTTGTCACGTTTTATGTGATGAATAGGGCAAGTTTTTGCAACTTTTTTTTACAGCTTCCTAAATACTCAAAATACATGCAGTTCAATGTTTTGAGCTGTTTCCAGGGTTGTTATATTGCAA
>Ga0210059_1008342_pt1 | contig 16370 bp, 9 predicted proteins | sample Ectturendosymbi2_FD_188042 | JGI IMG/M metagenome (GOLD analysis project Ga0210059, IMG submission 188042) | Ecteinascidia turbinata endosymbiont from Florida, USA - Sample 2 (SPAdes) (version 2) | ecosystem: Host-associated > Tunicates > Ascidians > Unclassified | place: Key West, Florida...
TGATGAACAGGTCCAGTGTGTGACCGCGCATGTGAGTTGGTTCATTGACATGCTGTTTTAAGTCATGAACATCTAGGAGGTTATTAAACTTCATTACGTCCGGATTATCGGGTACGTCTAGGTGCAGTAATAAGTTTATAAGCTTCTTTAAATACCGAAAACAGTTGGCTTAATTTTGTTTTTTGTATCCCAAGCTCCATATGTCACGAAAGTGACTATTTTTTGTAGAATGATGACATTAAATACAATTAAATATGCCATCTTAAAATATATTAGCATTACATGATAGATACTTTCAAAGCTTCATTGAAGTGATTCTCAAATTTGGCTGAATTGCCCCCTTGGGGGCAATTTTGAGGGGCAAGGTGGCGAAAAAGCAAACGGGGCGATAGGGATAGAAAATAACAAAAATGGGGCGAAAACGCTCAAACACCATAAATCATTCGGTTAACTTCAGTAGCCTCCTATCATGATTTGTTATTTTCTTGCAAATTTTAATTTACTATGAAATTCGTTGAAGGTTGTTGCTAAAGTAATTTATCCGTTAACTTTTCGCTCTGGATCGTCTGTGTGCCCGGCTACAGTGTCGATTATTTTCACAAGAATTCTGACCTAAATTTTAGCGTCGCAATGAAATTGCTTATTTCAACTATTTAATACTTTCAATAAATAAAATTATTTACATTTACTGTCTTTAGGTGGTGAAAACGACGTGTCGAGATTAAAAAGGTGGCGATGGAAGAAAAAAGTTTGAAAAACACTGCTTTATTGCCTTGTATCTTTTTTCTTTGAGAAAATACTAAGTAATCTGACGGTTAACGTCGTTCTGATTAATACTCCTTTATGGAAGAAAACGTCCTTCTAGAACAAAATGATAAATAAACCAGCGATATCAAGTTCGTTGTTTGTTTCAGGGCAATTCAAAATCATCTAATCCCCTAGACTGTTACACAGATATTTCAATAACTTTCAGGTATATTTGACGAATGTTGCATTTCATAAATCAAGATAAGAGCGCCACTGCGCCACTGCACTGCGAATTCTAATAAAACAATCCACCGCCTGAAATCTATGACTAAGGCCGAGTTTTTTCGTGTAGAGTGTGATACAAACTTCCGTCGAAATAAGATAATTTTGGGTTGAAAATTAAAGCAATTTTGTCTTACTTATGTGAGAGTCTTGTTCCGGACATACACAATGCTTTACGCAGGATTTCCATCATGAACAGAAACAATTATTGCCAGGCGGTGCATAGATCATTTCATGAACATAAAAACAACGACAGAAAAAAAAGAAAGTAAACTGAAAAATTTTTCTTTTTCGACGATGATGTATTCGTTGTTTTGGATGAAATGGTTGTTGTTGGAATGTCTAAAAACATTTGAAATCAAATTTTAGTTAGGAAAACTTTTCTACTACAAAACATTGTCATGCCACTTTTTATTCTTTGGCGATGAAGAACTGTGTATTTGCTGCAACCGTTTGACGAATCAATCAATTGGGCTCGGCTCACATGACTTTTCGATAATTTGGACTTGCACATATTTGTTTTCAAGTTATTAGTCTAGAAAAAGTTGATGCAGTCAAATATATCAGCAATTTGTTTTCTTGTTGCTGATTGATTCGGTAAACATCATGGTGAAATAGCCACCTCTCAAGAAAATTCTTAATTACTCCAAACAGCTTTTTGAGCTTTATAAATGATTTGCGGCAACTTAAATGAATTTTTCTTTACCAAAACCACCCTAAATATATTAATATGAAAACGAATTCAGGAAGGAAGATACATAATGTTACGTGAAATCGATTTCTTATTAAAACCAATTTGCTGATAGATGCAACTTAGTCGCCATGTTGGAGATTAGTTACTTGAATACAGATATATGCAAGTTTCAATCTTCGCAACGCGAAGAAAGCAGACGCCAGCTGGCTGATTCCTCGAAAGTTTGTTGTAAACCCAGAGCTTAAAATGTCTGTTTAAACAAAATATGAGACTCTGTTTTGTTTGTGTCGCTTTCAGGAATTGATCTTCACGAAAATTTTGATTGTAAATTGAAATTGCAGCTTGTCTGTACTCCATGCAATGTTAATATATTTTACTCAGTTTAAGGTCAGCTGTGATCTGCAATGTGATGTACAAACGACACGGCAGAAAATCGATATCCAGTTACATTTTTTAAATAAAAACAGATCTTTTAGAATAAGAACATTCTCACCCGCGTAGTCCCATGAAAGGCTGAAACCTTTTGCTGAAACACTATTGTCCGTTCGAAATCGAATGGTGATGTTCATTGTGTCGTCGTAGGTGAGCTTCCTGACGCTGCTATTTCCACAAAAAACAAGGGGAATCTGCCAAAAACGCATTTTATAAAAGTTCCTTTTTGGGAAAGCGAAAAGTTTCTTCCAAATGTCGAATATTCCTTTTGCGTTATAAAACAAAAATTAGGAAGTGATGCATCAGTGTTTTCAACTTAACGTGGACATGTTTCTTCTGAATTCAGCAGTGAACTTATCAAATTTCATGCAACTTATTACATTTCAGATTTTTCCTGCTTAAGGGAGTGTTTTTGCTTGTTGTTGTTTTTCGTAAAAGAAAATATCTAACAAGGGTTTGTGGACGCATCAAGCTGTGCATACATCCTTCACGTAATAAATGAATAAGTAAACGTGAGTAAAGTGTAAAATTAAATGTCTGGGAAGCATGTCGCGAAAGTTAAAGTTGATTGCATTCAAAAATGAAATTTAGCCCGATAATGGTGACAAAAACAACATCAAACAAACTTGCGTTTTTTTCCTCGCAAGGCAGCAGAAGCTTCTCTCGAACAGCAGAAGATGCGTATGAAAAATTAGAAAAACTTTGTGCACCTGCAGAGAAACAAGTGGTCGTTGCTCTAGAAACTTACAAGATGTCAGCACCCATGTTAAGTCATGTTTGATATTAGTTACTGCATACGTCAAGCACATATCCGCTCAAGTTTCGGTAACTTGTTCAAGTCACCAGTTTCCGCTTGGGAAGAGACAAGTAGCATTTGTTAGAAGTTGACACAGCGAAACAAAGTTTCACAAAAAAGCGTACAGACATTCAAGGAAATGTAATTTTTCCGGAATTCTTGTCTAATGATCACCGACGACCTTCCTATTGACAACGATCAGACAAATATCTGGAATTTTGCACAAATGACAAAACAATGCTCAGAGCCGTTCACGGAGTCACCACTCCTCATGTTTTGATAGCCTGAACACCTGTTCTTGTCTTTGAAAATGGCAAATTTGGCCAGCCATTCATCGCCAACAGATTGAGCTAGAGAGCAGTTCAAACCCTGTAGGAATGGGATAAGTCCGGTAGTTTGCAATAAAAAAATATGATTGACTTGATTGACTGTCCAGCGTTTCTGATTCCAAAGTTAAGCCAATACAAGTCCAAATATTTCAGGAATTTTCGGGGATTTAATTAACTTCCGGTAGTTTGGCCACAATTTTGGAACCACAAATGCTAGAAAATCGATCAAGGGCTCTAATAACTCGTATTATAGCCTAGAATCTAATAAAACTTTGAGCCATAAAATCGACTCGTTTGGTCGGCTCCCAGGGAATGATGACGCCATTGGAATGTAAACCGGATATGCATAAAAAATACTCCCATCATGTAAACATAAACAAAACATCCGACATCCAAAATTGAAACAAGTTTTTTATTACAAACTACAAGACTTTCCCCATCTTTAGAGGGTTTGAACAGCTCTGTAGCTCAATCTGCAAGTTCTTGCATTACAGTACGCCGAACTCAATTTTTGTGCAATGGATTCCTGCGAAGGTTTTTAATCCCTTTTAACTATTATTCAGTTTCCCTCAGCTGGTGTTCAATTTGCAGCGGACATGTTTTGCAAAATTAACGAATATTAGTATTTCCGTACTTTTTCGGGCGTTTGCAGAAAAAATGTGCTGCAGTGCAAAATCTGAACCGATTCCTATTTTCAATATATGCAGTTTTTACGTTTCAATCTGATACTTAGCTGGTATCTTGGCGCAACTCCTTCAAAGTATGAATGCACCAGAGGCGTAATGAGGGGGCAAGAGGGACACAATGCCCGCGCGCTGAAAGTCTCAACAATGTCGCAAGTGCCTTCTTCATAACAGTAAATTTGCTCCCGAAAGACCTTACGATCGAACATAAGGGGGCCAAACTTTTTTCTTGCCCCTGGCCCCATTTAACCTCGATACGCCCGTGGAAAGCACAGTGTTCTTTGAAATGAAGTAGGAATGTTGAAGGTACCTTCAGCAACAACATTCAATATTGCTCTCTTTAGCTTGGAGACGATCCCTTTAAGTTGAGTAAAATCTTCCACCATGAAAATACGATCATCTGAAGAATTCCCACCACTTGCAATCGTCTGCAGAAACCATCACACGAAAACACTTCAGCTTTTGAAAATAGTCTGATTTCCTAATAGTTGGCTTGAGTGCGACGCTGTTAGTTTGTTTTCCTTTTAAATATGTTGTAACATTAAAAACGATCATAGCACAAAGCAAAGGAACAATTGCTTAATTTCAAAGATACCATTGCTATGATTACGCCGTAGAAAGGAGTCCAATCTTGAAAAAAATCTGTAAGGCAATATGAAGCTATGGGCTTGACCAGAATGCATTTCATGCAAATTTGTGAATATAAGACACCAATATGAATCGTACAAATTTTCCCAGAAAGATATCAATCAATTCAACAGCAACTTACATTTTTAAGTAATTAACTATGCACCTTTGAAGGTGCATGAAACCAAATGCATTTAATATTGCAACAAAAAAACAATGCAAGATGCATATCAACTGGACAAGAAGTTTTTATAAGACTTTGTGATGATAGTGCAGTGATTTGCGCTCATTTTATTAGAAGTCTATGAATACTGGTTGTAATTTAGCTCAGACAGGTTAATATTTATTCAGTTTCGGCGCAGAGGCGGGGTTTTTGCCAAACAAGGTAATGTTTGAACGACAAGGATTTTGGGCTGAGTCAGCATTTTTTACCTTGCAAACAAACTAACTAAAGATGAATTTCGAAAAAGTGTAACCAAGGCTATGATTCTTATCGTTAAGTAACGCGGTGATACCGACACATTTGGCGGTTTGAGCGATTTTTTGATCCACCAAATAGCTGTTCAGGCGGCTGTCACCATTCCAAGAACAAGAGGAACACTCCACAGAAAAGCCGGGAAAATTGGCCCTTGAAAATTTTTCTGGCCCACAAGACGTCATTAAGACCATTGCGTGACATCACATTGTCCCAAATGTTCTAAACCCAAAGTACCCAATATTTTAATCGAAAGTACAAGCACTTTCCCATCATTTCGTGTTTCGAATAGCTCTCTAGCACCATCGGCTGACGAGTTATGGCTGAAACCGCGAGAGCTCTCCGCATGACCAACGCAGGCATTAAAACTTTTTAACGCCCGCGCCGGCCATTATGATCACCGGTACGTTTTGGCCAAAACTCGCCAGATGTTAGAGCTAGAGAGCTGTTTAAACGCTCTACGCATTCGTGAAGTCTTCTAGTTTCGATTGAAAAAAAAATTTGGGTTTCGGTTTGGGGTTCTCTAAGGTTGAGGTCATAGGTAACGGTGTTTTGCGTTTTTTATGCCACTTTCCCTGACCCTGGGCGCCAACCCAATGAGTCAATTTTTGGATCAAGTTTGTTTTGGAATCTAGACTATCATCCGAGACTACAGAACCCTTGATTGACTTTCTAGCATACCTGTAGCGAAAATTGTGGCTCAAAAATAAAAAAGTGGTGAAACTTGCTTTCCCACAAACGCCAACTTGGGTTATATTACACCCCAGGACATAACTGGCCGTATGTCGCCGCCAGATCATGCTAAAGAGCTGTTCAAAGCCCTCTAAAGATAGGAAATGTATTGTATTTGCAATAATGAAAAACTGTTTCAATTTTGGATGTCGGGATTTTTGTTTATGTTTACATGATGGCCGGATGTTTATGCATATCCTGTTTACATTATAATGATGTCATCATCCCCTGCGAAGCGACGAAACGATTTGATTTTGTGGCTCAAATTGGTTTGGATTCTAGGCTATAACACGAGTTTTTAGAGCCCTTGATCGACTTTCTAGGGATTTCTGGTTGCAAAATTATGGCCAAACGTCCAGACAAAATTGGCCAAAAATTCGAAAACGCCACCCCCTTTCTGACCTCTCCCACAGAGAACCTTAAAGCTAACACTGAATAACATTTTTTCAACCGAATTTAGAAGACATTCCGAATCCGTAGAGGGTGTGAACAGCTCTCTAGCTCCAGCGGCTGGAGATGTATGGCCAAAAAAGTACCGGACATCATGGTGGCTGGCGCGGGCGTTAAAGGGCATTAAATGGAACGTATCGCCTTATCCAGCACTATGCCGTGTTCCATGGCATTCTAAACAAAGCACCTATTTGTGATGTACATAGTTACGTTTTTAGATCATTTTCAGTTTTCACTCTTTTCAAACTTGTGTAGACAAACGGCGTAACAAACTTAACTTAGAAATTATTTCAATATTCAAACCATTATCCCCCAGTTGTGAAATAAGGACTCCCCTTTTTTGGCAATTTGCAATACAAATTTAAAATTGTGTCATTTGCAATGCTCAATTGTTTGGTTCTCTTCAGAAGGCATATTTCAGATTGTGTATTCGAATGCCCGCTGTGGTTGAGTCCACGTCTCTTTGATCATAGTTGTGGTTAAGGGCGGATACAATCAGTAAGGTTGGGGGGGACGATTTCAGCAACATTTGGTAGTCAAGTCTCATTACGGTTTCTGTAAAAGAGAAGAAGTATACTTCATAACACTACTGTGACAAAACATTGGACGGCAAAATGGTTTTCTGTGGCGAATGCTGTTTCTGAATTGTACAAAACCATGGTGAATAAAGTTACCTTCGTAGATTTTAAGGAGAGCCATCGCCCAAAGCAGCCCACTGCATCTGCCCTGGTTGTGGTTTCGTTACATCATGACTGGCATCAGATTGTTTATCAGCTTTAGTGAAAGCAATCATATGAGAGAATTGTATTCTTTCAGATACCGTATTGTTCGATTGTTAGCGGCGCTTAATCGTAAGCCGCCCTTGATTGTAAGCCGCCCTTGAACATAGGTTACCTAAGCCTCTGACATACAGTACTTTGCTTTGCTAGCAGTAGAGCGTTTCGCATGTAACTAGCAACCCTGGAAATGATGTTTTCCCACTACGACTGCCTTGTGTTCATCACAATCCCTCCTGTGATGGATGTGCACGTGATGCTGAAGAAAATCAAATGTGACACGAGTGTTTGTTCGAAAAATCATAACCAAGGAAAGACTGAATGTCATCTAGATAAGCTAAAGAAAAAAGTGTAAGCCGACCTCAATTGTAAGCAGCACAAAATGATGAAAAATATGTATAAGCCGCCGCTCATAATCGAATAAATGCGGTATCAGTTGTGGCAGCTTGTGTTTTGGTTGATTCGTTTAAGTCTAGACATTGTTTGCTTTCTCTGCCCTTGCTTTAATACTTCAGCATACCCATAAGCAATCCCTTGCAAGTTTCAGGGCTGAGGATGCTTAGTGTTGCGTGAACTTGATTCGATATCACAAAATTTACTGATCGATTCGCCTGCATCGCCTCAAAGGAGACAGTTTCCAGGCAAAACATTCCCCCCCCAAAAAAAATGTGTTGAGCATAGGTTAAAACTGTTGGACATAGTTTAAAAAATTTGGGCCCCTCTCGCAAAACTCTTCGCCACCCCTGGTGTCCCAAGCTGGTTGCGAGCCTGCTAATTTCTTGAGATAGATTTCAGGTTTGAATTTTCCAGATATGACGTTTTTATGCTTTTTTTTCTTTGAAGTTGCTTAGAATAGGTTTTTAACTGCAGAAAAAGCACATTTACTGAACACTAAAGTAACTTAACTTACTAGAAGCTCAGATCGAACAGCTTGCGATCCAACTCCAATGGCAAACGTTGTTATTTCTAAAGATTTCAAGTACTTCGCTGTAGAAGGTAAAAGCTCGGAGTCAGATGACCTACAAAGAAATACGTGTTAAGCTTTATTTTCACATTGAGCAACTCCATTTTATACAGCACAACACAAACTCAAATCAAAGTTCATGTGTTTCTTAATCTGCCACTAAACTCAAACGCTTCTCAAATTGTCCTCACACTTATTAGTTCATTTTTATTGACATACCACTCAGGCAATGATCATGAGTTTTAGGACATTGACTTTCAAAACTTTCCATTTATTTTACAAACTAAGGAATTAAAGATGAGAATATTAAATCTCGATGAACACAAATTTATGCATACTTTCCATCTGTCACAAGAATAAGAACTTTGGAGTTTCCCGTTCGGTTGAAGCGGTTCGATAATTTGAAGTCGTGAACTGATTTGTTGAGTGCATGGGCTGTGCATGTGGTGTAACCAATCAGTGTGACATTATCTACTTTTTCCTGCAAATTCAACTACATATCAGTCATTGATCATTCATTGTACGAAATCTCATCATACCACCAGCCGGGGTGGCCAAAATGCGGACCGCATCTGGCCCGCGGACCAGTTTAATCTGACCCCCTAAACACCTTACACAGTGTTTACGCACAACTTTCTGCAGTGCAACAAAATTGGCTGCTGCCTGTTGTTTAAAAAAAGTAAACAAACTGTTGTGATTTTTGTTCTTATTGCACTGCAATGCATTTTAACAACCTATTTTTGCACAGATTACGTACATCGCACTGTGTCTGGCCCTCCAATAACCAGGCAGGCGCGAATTCGACACCCAATGTTAAAAATTTGGCCACCCCTGCCATAAGCTATTGTTTGGAATTTCAGCAAACAATGACACTTCCTGCATCCAGATATGAAATTGTTTTCAGCTGTTACAAGTTTTTGCATTTTGCAATAAAAAATATTCGTAATTTTTATTCTTCAAGGTAATTATATAACGTCAAAGCTGCATTCATCTCCTAAATGCAGCATATCACTTGTCATACAGTGAAAAACCGTAAAAAGTATCATTTGGGTTTTCAGTCATGGTGAATACGGCATTGTAAACTTTGCAACCAGCTTATTAAATTTTTGTCATCATTTCCTTTAATTAATTCACCAAGCGGTTTTATTTCACGTTAAACGATTTTTGCAATTACTTTGTAAGTTATTCAGCAATAAGTTTCCAGTCAGTATTAAACGCCAGCTGTGACTAAAGGCTGCCTTCGCAAAAGCAAAGCGTTTTCTGAAATCAAAAATAAGGCAAGCAATATTAGAAACAATCAAGCGCTTCACAACCACGCAAACCTTGAAACAGTCATGACTCCTACATTCGCCCAATCGCATCTCCGTACGTAACAGTGGCTGCCCCTTGGGAGTTCTGAAAGTATAGAAAATGTGTTTGCAATGAAGAAAACGTAGAACTACCCACATTATTCTTACGGCTATTATCTGCTTGAACATGTGAATTGAAAGAAGATTTCAATGTAAAATCCGGTGTTACATTTGATGGTCTCCAGTCAGAGATTTCTGGAATACTCACTTCTAGAGGCATACTATGATCACGTTCTTACGATTTCTTATGAACAAATTGCAGCTTTAAGGTAAATTTGAAAAGATTGCTTCAGAAATTTTCAAATGCATTGTTGAACTAAGCCAGAGGTTTTACATTCATAACCTCTTAACAATGGAAAAAAAATTCTTAAAAAATCTATTGCTTCTCTAACAGGCTACACAGCAGTTGGATTACACTGGTCAACACAAAGTTTCTTTCTGGGATGAAAGTAGCCGTCCTTTACTAATTTTGGGGCGTGGAATCCGAAAATTAGTATTACAATTGTCGGTTAGCTCTAGTTTTCTAGATATGGGCGCCAGCAACATACGCTAGGGGGGCATAGGTGAACCCCTGGAATTCAGAGTCAAATACCGGTATATCTCTTTCAAACACAAATTTATCCCATTTACATGACAGGGCCCGAAAGCCCTTTTCAAAACAACCACCAAATTCCCTTTTTAATAACCACATGTTTCTAAGGCCTGTGGTGCCTATTACATTTGACCCCGTTCACAGATCATTTGACGCCCCATTCAAAAATACTGCTGGAGCCCATGTTCAAGATATTTGAGAGGACTGAGGTCACATGTATTATGATAACAACTATGCTTATAAAAGATGGAAATACACTGCGCATTCCTCCCATACTAATAAGAAGTTTTTCAGCAGCAGAGATAAAATATAGTTATCATGGAGGGCACATCTTAAGACAGTGCAAGTGATGTGAAAAGATTTTGCTGATTTTTATTAGCTACAGCACTTAAATAGGCGTGTAGCTTAGTTAATTTGCGTGATAAACAGTGAAATACAGTCAGGTAACGTTATCGAGAAATAGTAACCTAATTTAGACGAAGCAGAAGGCTTCTAGTGGGTGCAATAAACTTCAAAGTACAGTAACTGTCTAATATAGTTATATCGAAAACTTGCACTGTGTTCTTTTTTGTTTAGAATTGAGCTCTTTTAACTACGAGTACAATAACGTGTTAAAGTAGCTTTCAGTATATTTTGAAATGCCTCGTGTTTGTGTAAATTCTGCAGATAACTTCTGTTATATCCGTGGGGAATTCACCGTGTCTTCGCAGAAGCGTGTTTTGACCACTAGAACAAGAAATGCATATCATCAGTACTTTGGTTGTAAAGTCGAAGATCAGGACAAGCCTTGGGCTCCTCACATTTCCTGCAGCTCCTGCGTGACCGCCCTTAATGAGTGGTTGAAGAAGAGAAAGGCAATGCCATTTGCAGTGCCAATGATTTGGAGAGAACCTACGGATCACGTAACCGATTGTTACTTCTGTCTCACGCCTTTCCATGAATAAAGGATTCAACAGGAGAAGTCTTTAACAGAGTATCCTGACATAACATCTGCATCCTAACATAACATCTGCAATTCAACAGGAAGAAGTCTTTAATAGAGTATCCTAACATAACATCTGCAATTCGTCCTGTTCCTCACAGTGACAAGCTACCTATTCCTGAACCATGTGAAATAGGTCTGTTGAGTTCAGATGCAGAAAGCAGTGAAGAGTCTAGCATTTCTCTATAATTATAGTGAAATATAGTAAGCTCTCCCATATGTTGACCTTGCACAGTTCAATTTGTAGACAGACAGTACATCAGACAAGTTTCATTCAATTTTGCGTTACGTGATCTCAAACAATATTGCAAAAATGTTGTTTTCTTATTTTGTAATTCTCCACAAAGTGTTTTCATTCTTATTTGAATCGTTCATATGACTGCTGCTATTTGTGGTTATTAGTTTTAAATTCATGAAGGTCATATAAATCAACCTATATTTTGGGGATGGAAGAATGACGTTACCGTGTTGTTTTCATATTTTAGCTGAGGGCAAAATTGTTTTAAAAATAGTTGTACCTGATAACGAAATAAGTCTTTGAATGTTTTGGGGGTAAATTCCCGGTTCCAACCCTGGTTGCTGGCCTGAACCAGGGAATAGAAGATGTGGATTTACTAGACAGATATGTTAGTCAATGCAGACCAACAACTGAAATGTGCTACTGGCTCCTATTTTGAAATATAATAAAACCTGCTGCTTGGAGTGTGTTTGCTTTGGCTAAATTCAACCTGAAACAGGATCTAATTGATTTTACAAGATCAGTTGTAGCTGGGCTGTTAACGTCCACAGCGCCTTTCTCTGGACCCAGTGGAAAAAGAATTATGAACACAAACTGCATTACATCACCGTTTGTAAGCAGAAACGCAAGAACGATGTAATGCATACGGTAAAACGCTTTACAAAATTCCACAATTGTGATGTTAGATTGCATGAAAAATAGTTTTTAGCTTATTACAAACAGTGATGGTTGTTTTCAGCGTTTATTCAGTTCCGTGTGCTCGTTCGCATTGACTACACTTACTTTTGCATTTGTTGCCGATCACTTTAGTACAGCATTTGCCTTTTAAAGTTTTCTCGTAAGGATTTTGATTCTGATACCGGTTTGGAACATTGTTTCGAAAATGGAACAAAATTTTTCACCTCAAGGATTTCTTTGCAGGTCGCACTAACGCCTTGTGAAACACATCATTACATTCACTAAGTCACTTAAAAGCACTAAGCTGTCTCAATGCTTTCGAGGAATCGTCCGACTGCGCTCTGCTTTCATCTTTTTGCGATGGTTCAGACTTGCACATATTGTATCTATATTCAAGTAAGTACTGTCAACAACTGAAGTATTCTCCACAACGGAGGTAAGCGATCAAGCGGTAAGCTAGGAATCCAGTGAACGCAATTATTTGTAAAAGACATATCTTCAAGATTTAAGTCAGGGGTGGGGAACCTATTTACTCTCACAGGCCGTAATTTTATCCTAAAACTCTACATTTATCTAACTATGGGGAAGACCGACTTCGCTTGACTTACTGTCTAATTACCTGTTATCGTGGACCTTCGTTTTGACGCGATATTATACTCTAACTTGGGTAACGAAAAAAAGTTATGATGCGGGCCATAGGAAAACGTTCACTCGGACCGCATTTGGCCCGCCCGCAGGTTCCCCACCACTGATTTAAGTTGTAGCAGTTTGTACTGTGATATATTCACTTCAGTCTTGAGCTTGTTTGCTTTCATTATTTTAGCTTTATAACGTTCCACATGTCGCCATTGCTTGCAGATTCACGGACTGACGATGCGTAGTGTTACGTGAAATCGATTTCCTATTAACATTTGCTGATCGATTCCTTGCTCACTGCTAATGTGGCGAGTGCTTACTTGAATACATTCACTGGTATTTCTACTTTCCAAAAATGTAACATTACCATGAAGATCTTTTCTGCTGAGTTAGCATGAGAAAATGGAGTTCACTCAAATGTGAAAATATTTGACATTTGGAAATTGCTGAGAGAAAATGAATATATTTTAAAAAAAAAAAGTAAAGCCATGGTTGTGCTAAAGTGAACCGTTATATATGTCTAACAAAGTGTTCTAGTGAAGCAGAAACGAGCGGTGATCCTACAAAGGTCATGTCCCAAAACAGCAGCAATGGTCAGGAGTGGGTTGATAGCGTGACACGAAGTGCAGCGCTTTATAAATCCATAATTGTCGTGACGCAATGCCATCTCCAGCTTTCAGTCAATATATGTATTGCACGCGAAATCTGCAAACATCCTTTGTGACAAAGTGAAGCTATTTCCTCTGGTGGCATGCATAGCATTGGCAGGGATCACATTTTGTGACTAACCGAACTCAGTTTATTGTATAAACACATTGCGCCTACAAATCTCTATACTCAGAGCAAGACTCACTTGTTTTCATTAATCAACTGCTGTCAGCAAACTACAAGCGGCTTCACTGCCCAAATAACCTCTGGCAAAATGGCTGTTTCCCACATATACATGTCTTGAATAGGTCTACTTGAACCTTACCACAACAACACACAGTTGTGTGCCAGTGTCACTGCAACCGCGTTTACGCCATCAATGAGTGTTATTTACTAGCGCCACGTATTTATGTTTGTGCTCTTTCAGCAATGCGTGATGTGTTCGTTGATAGTATCATACGCCCGTGATTTGTTCATTGTGTTTTTTGTGAAGACAGCAACCATTAAACGCAGAACGCTGTTGCCTTATGGCCAGACATATACACTGACTAAAGGGTTGAAAATCAGTATCCTTGAAGAAATGTTGTCACATTACAGTGATGTTTTACGTTTTTCAAACAACAATTTCTATTTTCCTGACAAAACTATGAAACATTATCTCCTCCTTTACGCATATCGAAACGTAAAGCAACAACACGACCTACCCAAGTCCACAAAACGATCAAAATTTTGTTTGTTTTTTTTTTTTGACGAAAACAATCTAATAAAAATGCATACCGGGTTTTCATAGAACACCACATAAAAAATTTTCGTCTGATTGTAACTTATTAACCAAAATCCTGCTTATGAAAGTCATTGTAAACAATTTTCACTTGCGAAATTACAAAAATTTGGGTTTGTTGTCATTCACGCGGGGTCAACACAATTTCACAACTTGCAACTTTATTTTACTGTAAAAATCATTGTAATCTTCCGTGTCAGCTTCAACAAACCATGAAATGTTCTAGCCAGATAGACGAACACTAGCAAGAGCCAAGCGTTTTTTCACAGATTTATGCAGTAAGGTTTCCATATTCCTTATACATTAATGATTTATTCGAGTGATCCATGACTGTGCTTTTGAAGAAACTAACTGCACAGGAAATGCAAAACTAACTGCACAGGAAATAACCTCGGTTTCAGCAGTTGTGTATAAGGTGATCTGCAGATGGATGTCAAGTAAACGATATCATTGCATATTTTTGATGTAGCAATGGAGAATGAGCAATAACTACCGCTGGCTGTCTTCATCGAGAAAAACGTGAACTTTTAAAGGTTCTTCAAATTTAATCATACGTAGACTCTCCAGTGTCATCTTCATTTATGACTACTTCTTTTTGTTTGAAAAAACATTTAATCATTTTTCACTACGGTTTTATGACAAAATAAACACTTTAGCCTCATCTTTATTGATGACTTTTTCTTGTTGTTTAGAAAAAACGTTACAAAACAGTAGATTTTTACTACGATTATCACGAGAGAAAAAAATGCAGACGTACTTTTTTGCGAAATGGTGCGAATACTGTATCATTCCCAATTGTGCAAATTCCTTTGAGATGTTGATGTTTAATGCAACAGCTTTAGTCCAGTTTTTAACAATTTCGAAATTATAATGTCCGATTGATCCCGATCCGTCCAACAGAAATATTAGATCAAGGGAAATGTTGCAACCTACAACAAAATGATTTGATTAATTTTGCATCGATTTCCAAAGGTTTGCTTTCAAAGAATTACATTCTTAGAAGATTAGACTAGAAAGTGATCCAAAAATAAAAAAATCTAGATATAAAACAACACAATTACCCACTTTACACTGTCCTATTATCGGCATCGCGTTGAATTGGGAATTCCACAAATCACTCAAGCACGACCGTGAATGTCTCACCGAGCTGCTTGAGCGCGCTTGTTTCAACGTTATCCGATTCAACGAATCCAACTAGCAGAAGTACAGTAGGTTGGGAATCCAATAATAAGGGATTCGAGCGGATAAAAATTTGGGTGCTTTGTATGAAGTATTGGGCGACGTTTTCTGTACTTGTTTGATACTGAAACCACTACCGTGGAAGAGATTAGCCTATTCAAGCTAATCTGTAGCAAAAATGACATATTAATTTATTTAATAGTTTTGCTAGGCTGTAGGCTAACTAAATGCAGTTAGTGAAACAATCAACTCAGCAAAATTGAATCGGTTAAGCAAACTACAAGGTTATTCGGTAGGTTGCAAGACATCAGATATTGAACTGACGGACTTTATTTCCCTAATACTGATGTAGCAGACACATTTTGGTCTGTACAAATTAAATACTGTTTTCATAAAAAGAAAACAGAAACTCAAACAGCTAACAACAAACTCAAGCCTGGTCAAAGGCAATGAAAAGGCAGTAACTAGTCAAGCATGAAAAACGTGACAAACAAAATACCACGTTTTTTACAAAGCTTCAAATAAAATACTCGGAAGTCAAAAGACAAGCTACATGCAAGCTAAATCAAATAAAATTTGATTTAGAAAAGTAAAAAACCAAAAACAAAGAAAAGAAGTAAACTGAGCCGAAGAAGACCCAGAATGATGAGGTCATGGAAAACTACAAAGAAAAAGGCTTCATCAATGATGCGTGTAAAGAACATGAAGAAAAAACCCATAAAATTGCCTTATGGCCACAGACTGATCACGGACTGACCATAAGACTGATCACGGACTGAGCACAAGTCTGATCACGAGACTGAGCACAAGGCTAGCCATAAGACCAATCAAGAATGATTAATGAGAAAATAAGCCTATAAAAGGCCTGATTTTGGCTACCAAAATCAGTTCGCTTTCCGACCATGGACTGAGAGCTCCTTCTTTTGGTCTGCACTGCCTTTGAGTAGTTCAGCCATTTGAAGTAAAACGGGATTTTGCCTTGCTGCCATCCTAGCTCGACGGATGGTTTGCGAGTGCTGCGTTGCCCACCTAGCTTATGTAAGGTCAGCTTCGCGGCTTAAATCCCAGACTATAAAGCAACTCCTGCTTTTTCTGGTCGACACGCGTGGCATATCCGGGTGAAGTTCTGACACTCGATTCCAAATTGGCCACCCACCGCTGGAAACAAGGCCGAAGCCTTGTCGTATGTCCAGGCGGAATTCAGCCACACCAGTTGTCCCCAGGCGCGATGAAAATACTCGGCCTGAAGGCATTGCCTTGTTGCCCGTGTCTGAAGGTTCGGTTCTGGCAGAGCTACTCT
>Ga0210059_1008343_pt1 | contig 16368 bp, 13 predicted proteins | sample Ectturendosymbi2_FD_188042 | JGI IMG/M metagenome (GOLD analysis project Ga0210059, IMG submission 188042) | Ecteinascidia turbinata endosymbiont from Florida, USA - Sample 2 (SPAdes) (version 2) | ecosystem: Host-associated > Tunicates > Ascidians > Unclassified | place: Key West, Florida...
GAAAGTAGCCCACCGTATCTCTTTGAAAAACAAAACGTCCTTGAAAAAATTTGAAGTGATCTGGCAACCCTAATGCAACCGCACATGATTTTAGAGCAGCGATAAACCTTTTAACAGTATGTTGCTGCGACAACAGATCTGATATTCAGCAAATTATTTCATCTTCGATTTGACAAACTTCATGTGGAAATGGATATGATGTGGTTCTGAAGGTATGGTGAGTTTTACTTTTGGGATGTTTTAAATTAATCCTGACTACTTTTGCAAAATTCTAATTTCAACTGTGCAACAGGGTTGAGTATAATAGTTATAATTGTGAAACTTTCACTTACTCCCAAGGACACCGGAGAGCGGGAGCATGACGGGAGCGGAGGTGGCTTTTCATAACAGTATAGTAGGGAATTTCATGGTGTATCAAGATCGATTTGAAACAAATTTATTACAGTTATTCACGCACCCAGAAGTTTCAGAATGGCTTTCTTCAATTTCTGTTATTATTTGTGAGGTCAACATTGTTGCTGAACAGAAACAAGCATATTGCTGAAGAAAGTTTTGTTTTTTTATACGCTTGCATCTCCGTCAACTCTTTTACTTCCCCACTGGCCTACCACTGCTACCTGTGTTTTACTTAATTCCACCTATAAACTGGACATCGCCGCAGACATGATTGTTGAAATTCAGGTCACAAAATTGCTAGCAAAACTTGTAACGGAGAGTCACGGGTGTTAGATATTCACGAGGTTAAAATACGTGACACATTTAATTAACCGTACATAAGTTTTTTGACAAAATAATCGATACATTCGCAGCAGCAAAGTCAAGAAAACTTTGTCTTTGAAATTAGGTACTGTAATTTCAAGTAAAGCAGTAGTTTCTACTAACGTTTCAGGCTTTTAAATCCAAAGAAATATTCAGCTTTTTGAAATTTTATGTTTGTCTAATAGTTTTGTATAAAAGAATTTGCTTTCAACATCCAGGCGGGCTTTCCCCCTACCGACGCCAATGTATGTAAGGAGTGTTGCAGTGGTGGTCTTCACTTTGAACTTCGTGGCTCGGATTGTACTAACTAAACTTAAAACATCTACACAATTTCTATTTTCCAATCTATCGACTTTCATGTTATGAAATTAATGTCTTTGAGAATCGTGAATGACAATATTACTACTCCACCTCAATAATAACGTTGTCTGTTTTCATAACCATTTGTATTTTCGTAGATGCTTACAACGGTCACAAACCCAGCAACGAAAATTTTTCACCCGTGAAAAACCAAGGTTTTCGCTGAACAAAAAATGCACAGCAGCGTTGAATAAAAATCGCAAGTTTGACCAAGCGATGTCAATCGTGAGCAACATAATCTTTGCAATTTCAAACATCCACTGTTGCGTTTGAAGTAACACAGTCAGTTGTTGGTGTTGCCCTAAGGGTTTTGCCCAAATCGAAATGTTTTTGATACAATTTTTTAATTAAAATGTCTCGCTGGACTACCCTCCTACTTGCAACGAAGCTATTGTATAGTGTTATTCACTAGGCACCTTGGGCAACGCTGTTCAAAACTGACCAAGCTGAAAATGAAAACGTTTTTTATGGCATAGTATAAACGGGCATACTAAGCAAAATTTTTTGTTTGGCAAGGGTTTCACTGCTTGTAAACAAACCTACTAAATGGTTGCGGTTATTTTTGTACCGAAGCACCTCGTCTTGTTAGTTACAGTGTATCAAACCAACACTGAACATCCAGCATCAAATCTTCGCTGTGAATCCAAAACGCAGAACAAATTTACTTTCAAATGTTGATGTTGTCACGCTTTTGAAGTTTTGCATCAACTTTCAAGTTTTTGCGCGCTTTGCTTTACATTCTTCGCCGATAAAGTTGTACTTATGATATTTACCTCGTTAAAATTTCCCTGAAATTATGATATTACCTCGTTAAATTTTCCCTGAAACAGTATCTTTTGTTTGCTCCCTATTTTCTCACGTGAAATATTTCGAAGCATCTGGGTTACTCAGGGTGGTAAAAGGTATACTACCAGACATTGGACATAATTTGTGACATTCCATTGTGCTCCAATCGCAAATCAGTACTTTTCCCTATTCACTAAAAAATCTGTCTCCTGTGTGAAACAATTTTCGTTGAAAAATTTTACACTTTCACTAGACGAGGCACCGAAGCACATTATTTTTGTTTTCTGCTGCTCGTTCAACGTTCTGCTGATGAGCAAAAAACAAATGCTTTACCAAATAACATTATCACACCTTTCTAAAATTTTATTCAGCTCCATGTGCTAAGCAGCAATAATATGATGTCGATTTTCGCACGTGACCGTTGCCTGAATGTAAAACCAAACTTTGGATGCTACAACTTCGCATAAGAAAAAGAACAGTTTTCTGACCGCTTGGCTTTGATTTTTCCTCTGTTGTCAAATTAGTTATGTGTGATTCTTAATATCTGTACATATTCTCATGCAAAAATTTTTCAGATATTACGAAAAAGTACGCATGTGCAACAGGGAAACTTAACTTTCACAGAGTAATAAAAGAAATTTATGATGGGAGATTCTGTGTCAATAACATTGCAAGACTGAGGATGCTTAGCGTTACGTGAAATCGATGTGCTAAAAAACAATTTGCTTAAGTGATTCGCTTGCTTGTCACCTTTGCGAGGCTTGGTTACTTGAATACGATTATGTGCAAATTTGAATCATCGCAAAAAGATGGAAGTAGAGCCCAGTAGGCTGATTCCTCGCAAGCTTTTGCAGTAACCCGGGAGCTTTCAATTGTTGATGTTAGGAGGGTCATTTTTTACAACTGGTGCTGGCCGCTCAATCCGCATTGCACACCTTTAAAGCTGAAACGCATTCAGCACTTGGGCAATTTGTTCTCGAATACCTCAATAACCATTCTTTGCACGCAGGCTATATAAACTAGGTTCTACAGAAAACTACTATTGCGAATAAACTGAACCACGCAGAAACATAGACCTCAGCTTACAAGTAGTCAATAGTTTGTTCAGGGGGTTTTCGCATGAAACATAGATCAACATAACATTTTTTTGAAAATCTAAAATGATGCATGGAAATTTCGTGGGAGGCTTTGATTGCCCGTTTTGCCCCCCACCCTGGTTGCAAACCAGAGATGAGCGGACTGTGAAATTTTTCAATCCGAGTCCAGTCCTGATCTGCAAAATTTTTGAAAATCATCAGTCTGATCCTGTCCTGATCCGCCAATGCAAAATCAAGCATTTTAATTTGCCTCATGAGGCAAAAGAACATCTGGGGTTATTTTGCCTTTAGCCAAATGCGATTGGTTGAAGGACACAGCTTATTGGCATTCCAAAATTTAACAAGGAAGTGTCTATTAGGCATCAGAGGGAAAAGCACTGCTGGAGTTATTTTGCCGTTAGGAGAGTTCGATTGCTTGGATTGGTCTAGTGAGAAGGACGATACACCTGGGATTAGCGTAAGGTCCTTGTTACATGAAGTAAAACCCTAAATCTAAAACCAAAACTTAAACCCAAAGCCTAAACCCAAAACCTAAACTGGAAACATAAACCCAAAATCCAAACCCAAAACCTAAGCCTAAATGTTGAACCTAAAACCTAAACCCGAAACCTAAACCATAAACATTAAACCTGAAAATTAAACCCTAAACCGACACTTAAACATGCACTCTAAACATAAACCCTAAACCTGTTAACCCTAAACTTTTTGAAAAAGTACATTAAACCTCAAAGTCCAGCGATCGCCAAAATTTTGGCGCGGATTTTAAACGTTTTAAAAGTTATAACTCGCCAGCTACTATAGCTACAGAGCTGTTCAAACAATCCACGGATTCAGCAAGTCTTCTAGTTTCGATTAAAAAAAAGTTGTTTGATTTAGGTGGGGGGTTTTCTCTTGGTGACGTCACAAAGAAGGCAGGTTTTTGAACTTTTGACCAACTTTCACTGGCCCTGGGCGCTAATCCAATGAGCCATTTTTATGGCTCAAAATTGTTTTGGAAACTAGATGATCATCCGCGTCTATAGAGCCCTTGATTGACCTTCTAGCATGTCTAGAACAAAAGTTATGGCCCCAAAACCCCGTTGTACTCAACATTTCAAAAAGTGCAAAAAAAGCATGAGTCTTCCACTGACGGCACTTTTTTCCAGAGAAAACTGCCACGAGCTATCGATGGAGAGCTATTCGCGACCCTCGAGAAAGACTCGTGAAGCCTTGCAGTTTGCACTAAAAAAAAACTTTTGAGGTTTGGATTCGGGGTTTTCGGTGGGTGTCGTTAGAAAAAGGGTAGGTTTTGCTATTTTTTGGTTATTCTTTTATGACGTCATCACCCGGACAATGAACCGAAATAGTAACTCAAAGTTTGGTTGGATTCTAGGCTGGAATATGAAGCTTTAGAGGCCTAGATTGAATTCCTGCCGTTCCTGGTCCCCAAGCTATGGCCGAAAGACCCCTAATCTTGTAAGGAATCCTTAAAGAATTAATGGGGATTCCCCTAATTATTTTTTGCTTGTTTTTCCATAACTTTTCAACCAGAAATGCTAGAAAGTCCATCAAACCCTCTAAAGACTCGTATTGTAGCTTAGAATCCAAAAAAACTTTCAGCCACAAAATCTGATGGATTGTTCGACTCCCAGGATATGACGTCATAATCTAAATGTAGACAAAATATGCATAAACATCCTCTCATTATGTAAACATCAACAAAAAATCCGAGATCTCAACCTGAAAAATTTTTTTGCAGTCTGAACAAGTCTTTTGAGGGCTTGAACAGCTCTCTAGCCTATTCCAACGGCGAGTTATGGCCATGTACAAAGGGGCTGTTATTCAACCCCTGGTTTCCTTTTGTAGGGGTAGAAATTTTGACCACTTTTTGTTTTTTTTGGTATAATTTTTTATCTAGATAAGCTCGAAAGTCAATCAAGGGCTCTAAAGACTCGTAGGATAGCCTAGTTTCTACAAAAAACTTGAACGAAACAATTGGCTCAATGGATTGGCGTCTAGGGCCGCGTAAACTAGGCCAATAAAATGAAAATAACACCCCCACTTTTGACGTCCTCCCCCAGAGAACCACAAACCCAAAACAAATTTTTTTTTTCAATTTCAACTAGCAGACTTGTTGAATAAGTAGATGGTTTGAACAGCTTTCAGGCTCAATCGGCTGGCAAGTTCTAGCGTTGCAAACCCTGCGCCAAAATTTTGGCGATGCGCGGGATTGAAAGGGTAAGCACTCCTATCAAAGGTGTAATCTCTACAAGCTAAGCCAAAGGAAATGGTGAGAGCAGAACCAAGGAACAATTACACAGCAGGTACAGACACTAACCATTCAACTATGTTCACTTTGCTACTAAAACTCAACGTTATATGTGAACAAAGGTGGATACAGTTCGAATTGCAAAATAGTCCCAGCAGAGTTATTGCATTGATGGCAAAATATACACTACCGTTTAGCAAGCTTGTGAAATCGGATCACAACGAAAATTTTTGATATTTTCAGAATAATCACATTAAAACAACAAAAATGTTCTCTGTCCGATCCAGTCCGGATCCGTGCTCATCTATGTTGCGAACCTAAGTCAATTTACACAAGTATTAAACTTTATGAAAAACAGTTTTGACCATATACTGCTTGACTATTGTCTTGCGTTTTACTGTATATTAGACTGCAGTGCGAAACCTGCATGGCTGTAGGCGAGCGGTTCCCAAACTTTTTTAAGCGGCGACCCAAATCGGAGTATAATGAACATCTCACGACCCAAGCTTGAAACATCGAAAAAACGTATTTTAGGTGCTTAGGAAGTGAAAATGTTTCAAACTGCTCTACTACTACATTGCTAAACTTTCATATTACTTTCATCTTTCATAAACTTTCATCAACCCTGATACTCCACTGACCTATTTACTGGACTATTCAGCTCCAAAATACTTCCGTAATCAACGAATCTTAACTTAGCAGCTAGTTGGCTGGTTGCGGGTAAGAGCTGCGCTGCCACTAAAACTCTCGGAAAACCACTTATGATGCAATAAGCCAATTTTGATAAGACGAAGCCAAATGATATTCGTATGATGCAATAATTCAGTCCATGACGGAATTAAAAGAACTTGAAAAATGAAAGAAACAAGTTCATTTTGACAGATTTGAATCACCTTGGCGCGACCCATTTTTTTGATCCTTCGCGACCTATGTTTGGGTCGCGACCCATACTTTGGGAATTGCTGCTGTAGGCGATTCCTAGCCTGCTGCTGTAGGCGATTCCCGCGTTTGAAGTGGCCCGCGGGAGCATTCAGAAAATATCTTCAAATCCGAAATTTCCTCGAACGTATCACAACAAATGTTAGTGCTGACTGCTTCGGCTATTTTCACCGAGACTTGCTTCTATTTCGCTAAGGAGGTACGGCTCTCCGCCAAACCTGGCCTTCTCAAAATGGCCCGCGAGACAAATTAATTGCCTACCCCTGGCCTACAGCACTCTACTGACAAACCTGAATGCAATCTATTGGATTTCTGCACTCTGTGTTCTATTTATATGTGCATATAATTCCTATATCATAACTGTAATCATTCGACTCATACAATTCAACAAATCAACTTTACACTAGATTTCAGAATTTGTTGATCCAAGCTTCTTATATGTTGCAGAAGAGCAAAAATGAGTCACATGAAAAAGATTAATCGAAATAAGATCAGTGGTTTTCAAAATATTAGCTTTTGAAATTTTGGCTGCTACTACTACAGTAAGTGGTGATCTTCAGCCACTTACAAAAATTTTCCATGTTTGACTGGCACAGGCAAAAAGATGAGTGAAACGTTGATTCCATCATTTTTCATGGTCCTGAGCTCAAAAAGACAGTCCATCTTTGGCTTTGCGTGGCATATGCTAATATTGTTTTTTAATTATGTGCAGCAATCCAGTTTACCTTTGTTAAACAGTAATGGCATAACAAATACAAAACTATCTAATCAACATTGGTACATCACAGGGCAAGCGTCATAGCAACTTCAAATACTGCGATAGCCAGAGTGGCTGTATTTATTTTTTTTGTATAAGGTGAAATAGTATTACGCAAAAAATCTACGAGCCTCATATTAAAATGAACCATTGAATGAAAGCACATACAAGGAACTTCGAAATACCAAAAAAATTTGGCGGGTATCTTGTTTCCCACATAGTAATTTTGGGGTGTTTTTTACCTTCCGTAAAATAATAAAAAGCCTCATGACTAGTTAACTACTGCCTGTAGCTGAAAATGGGCTTCTTTTTTTAATTCTGCACTATGACAATGGTGGAATCAACACTTCACTCAACTTTTTACCTTCAGTATTGAAAACCACTGATCCGATTTTGATGATTCTTTTTTTGATGTGATTCATTTTTATTCTTGTATAACATATACTAGAATCATTAAATTCTGAAACATAGTGGTTACATTTTTCCATAAATTGGTTGAATTATAATGAAATGCCTCAGGCTAGAACCCTTGTCTTTCGCATATAGCTTGAAACAAGCGGTGGCAACCGACATCGTTCCATGTGTAGGTGTTTGAGCGAACCGCAAACACACAGTCTTCGTTATCGGCGTTGTTCGGTTCCCCGATTCTCCAGCCTGTCCATCCATCAGAAGCAAGAACACCGTCGGCCCACCGAAACACTCCTTCTATTTCGTTGTCAGAAAGATCGATCCACGCTACAGAAGTCCAGTTACTGGCAGAATGTTGCACTAATTCCCTGCAAAAGCCATCATTACACTTTCACACAATACTGAAGTCTTATTTTCTAATTTTTCAAACTCAAAGCATCTCCACCTGTGCATTGTGGAATTCCTCATTCCCACGTACGCCAAGTGACCAGATATTCCTGCGCAAGCATCGCGCGAATCCTGAAAGCTTTGCTTGGTACTTGTGATGTGGTACAAGTAGCCATTTGTTGCATTGTATGCATCATGTACCCAAAGGCTATCTGCCGTTCAGAAAAAAATAAACTGATCATTATCACGGTTACCCATGTGCAAACAGATAATACAACAGTTTTTTTTATCAACCTGGGTTGTACCTTGTAGCCTACCTTTATCATAAGTATTAGAAAGAGTTTGCTATTTTCAGCATGACGTTCATTTGGTCTGCCAATGTCGATACTTCTCTGAGCAATTCTAAAAGCGTGAACAAGCCGCCAAATTACCCTCAACTTTTGAACGCTTAGAGAATTACATTACGCAGGTCTAATCTTGTAGAAAGTTTGCCCTTTCAACAAAAGTTCACGTTTTTACCATATGATAACTTTTTAATTTTTCGAAGAATCTGGTTTTCGATCCCACCCTACAGTAACTCTTCAAATTATTGCGCGGAGCCAATTAAATATAGGCTTTCGAAGCACTTCAACCATAACACAATGCTCAAGTCACGCAACAACTCCACTGGCACTTGACAAATTTTGATCAGATTCCATTTGTTTGTCATGTTTTTCTGATGTCTAGTAGTGGTTTTAAGGTGTTGAAATAACGCAGCTGCCTCAATTTGTCTGCCTACTGTTTTTCATCTGTGCGCAAATAAAGCAACAAAGAGAAACAGCTGAACTTCACAAGACTTAAATAGATTGTTTAAATCTAGGTACAACGAATACTGCGTGAAATGGAACACAATTTGTGAAAGTTAATCGGTGTCATCACATTATGTTAAACCAACTTAGTGAAATTGCTTTTATTTGTATTTCACCCTAGATTACCACAAGTTTAAAATCTGTTTATGAAATTCCCACGTTCATCGCCAAGCTCAGGAAACCAGGGTGGCGGACACCTTGGGACTTCCTTTTTTGTTGATTTTATGTACAAGAAAAACGTTAGAAAGCTGTGCTTCCATGACTTTACCTGAGTTTCAGAGACGAATGGAATGGTGCCAGAGTTATTTCACAAAAATGTCCGCGAAAGCCTGTACGTAGGAAAAATGAGTGCTACACCACCCATGGTTTCCGGATTTGTAGGAAATTTCGAGCATCATACAACCCTTGATTTCCTGACGTGTATAAAATTTAGAACACGCTACAAACCGAATTTTCTTCGTTTGTAGAAAAGTTGGGACACCATACCACCGAAATTGCCTCTTGTGAATGACCGGAATTGCGAACTACCTAGAACAACCGACTAGCTTTTTTGAGGCATGCTATAATTTATCCGCTTTACTGCATTATTCGACACATTTTAGACACACTTTTGTGGATTTACTTGACACATTTTAGACACACTTCTGTGGAATATTTTCCGCAGATTGCTTCTTTACAGGTGCAACATATCAGTGTCGTTTTGTTGCGGCATTTGGAAGTTGAGCACGTCCTTCGCTTATTTGTGGAAGGTTCCTGCTCCCTTTCAGCTAGTTCATCACTTTGGTTGTTTGGTGATGTTCCACAAAGCTCTTCAGCTACGCGTTGCATGTACTCACGACGACTAATCCTCGATCTGCATGTTTTTTTTATACAGTAACCAGCTATTGATAATTGCAAGGTCAATCACATTGTAAAAAACATACAGGCCACCTTCGACTTGCTGCCTTCACAAAATACTTCCTTCCCATCTGGCCAACGACATCCACTCCTGCTTTGGTTTTGATATAAAACAAAACAGTCTCTGGTTTCTTTTTAGTGTTATTTTCTGAAGAAATCTCTGGGTCCGGGTGAAGTGTGCTCAGTATGATTAAAGACTTTGCTTTTTTGCATTGGTAACAAGTCAAAGTGACGCTCGTCGACGGGGTGGTAGTTTTGAAAAGTGTAATTTCATGCAGCTGTTGCTTTGCCTTAGCAGCCTGGGGCAGTTCTCTACGATTTTGGTAAATAGTGCCAACCAAATAGTGCATTTTCCTTCGTTAAGCGTACAGCAAGATCCAGAGATGTGAAAAAGTTATCACAGGTAACGTTGTAGCCGTGCTTGAAGAGGGGCTGAATCAGTTTCATTACAACATCAGTGGGCACACTCACAGAAGTGTCTCTGGTTTCATCTTTGCCCAAATAAGGAAAGTCGTTATACAAATACTTACTATCAGCATCAACCATCATCCAAAATTTGAGTCCGAATTTATCTGGCTTATTTGCCATGTACTGAATGAACTTACATCTTGCTTTACATGGAAGCAACTGTTCATCAACGGTCACGTAAACATTTGGCACGTATGATTTTTAGCTGTTCTCAATCAAGCAGTTCCATAAGTTGGATGCAAGGAAAAATTTGTCTTCAACCAGTCGACGCCTCTCTGTTCTCTTTATGTCAAATCGTAGAAATCTCATTATTTCCATGAACCTGTTCCTGGAAGGGGTATTACTGAACATTGGGCAGCCCCAAGATGTATTCCACAGACTAGAGCAAGGCAGGCCCCTTTGCCCCAACACACCCCTAGTAATAATAAGGCCCATAAACTTGTCAACTTTGTGTAGGGTCACATTCTAGTTGAGATCCCCTGTGACACGCTGAGCTTAAGAAATAGAATATTTCGGATCATCGCTTCACTGAATGTACATCGGAAAGAAGATGGGCTGCCTTCGATTACACGGTTTGTTGCAAACGCAGTTGGACCAGGCCTGACGTTTACAACGTTTTGTTGTTGCAAGCGCCCTCTCTGCACTTGAAAGGTAGATAACTTTCGCCATGAAGCAGTGGCGTGCAGAGGAGGGCGAACGGGGCGCCGGCCCTGGGCATCCAGAGAGTGAAATTAGAAAAATCTAAATGCTGTAACTAGATTATTTTTTCTATTGTAAGTCTGCCAATACATGCTGCATAGATTTAATTTTTGGAAACTTGTTTTGTTGTCAACACCAATTTTTACGTATTGAAATGCCAGTAATTCTCACATTCTTCAACACCAGGGACCTATACTCTTAAGTGTGCGGTGCACACCAAATCAAACTGATAGTGACGTGACCTGTTCCAGATCGTGCGATCAAGGGAAAATCACGAAAGGGATTGAAACACAATCAGCGTTAAGAAAAACCCGTTTTTTTTTCAAAAAAAACAACCCATATGTTTTTTATTTTTTTAATCTGAATTTTTTGTTGTTTTTTCAAAAGAAACAGGTTTTGTTCTTTTTTCAAAAAACACAAAAACCCCATTCAGATTTTTTTTCATTGCATCATGCAATATCACCACTTTTTAAATTACACAATAATGACTTGTTATACCTATTATGGCATTCAAATTTGAGGGTAAACAATCTATCCCATCTTGGTTTTGAAAGTGTTGTCAATTCACTCCAAAGTGGTAAGGCTTATAACGCGCACAGCAAACAAAAAAGCCACTCCCACACAAACTCTGCAGTTTCACGTCAAGTTTATGCACGTGCCCTGCTAGTTCAGCATCAATCGAGCGTATTTTTAAACATATGGTTTGTTATGGTCCAATATTAGAAGATGCAGAGAAGGCAGAAAAATTGATTAAAATATACCAATTGTACAGAGCTGAAAAAGATAACTAGCAGAGTTTACTCAAACTGTTCGAATTTTTCTTTTTTTTTCAAGTCCTTCAAATTTCGTTGCTGTTCGTTTTGTTTCATTAAAAAAATGTACAAGTAACTGTACAAGTGTGCTGCTTATTTTATTTTTTACTTCATAGTACATTTTTCAAAGGAGAAGTGAAGAGTGGGATTTTTGGTAGGTTTTATTTTTTTAAGTGTTTTTTTTCTTGTTCTTATGGTTAGGTCCAACCAGAACCGTCGCCAGAAAGTCGTCAATAGGGGGCTTTACGTTTGTACGGGGGCGCTTTAAGTTCGTGCAGGATGGGCTTGACATTCAAACTTCACTAAAATTCCCCTAACTTATAGTGTTTCATATTTCAATTTGGGGGGCTTGGAGTTTTGTTTGGGGGGCTAAGCCCACCAAAGCCCCCCTGTGGCGACGGGACTGGGTCTAACTACATCAACACTGAAGATAATTATGTAGGTTTAATTGATTTTCTGAGCCAAATTTCAAAATTGTCCTAACAACTGTCTTATTTCATTTTATGATGCATCACTAGTTCCCGTTTCGTTTTTTGTGCTGATACAGTCGCACACCTGTGCTTTGCAATGTGCTTCGTTTCAAGCTTCGTCATTTCAGGCGGATTGATCAGAACGGCACACACAAGCCCGTATCTTTTCTTTCCCCTTAGTAATTGTACATACAAAAGCCACATAATAAAAAACAAAAATTTTCTTGCGTCGGCCTTATTCTCAATTCTTGTGTAGCTTAGCAAGTCTCAAACTGTCGGAATGATTTTCTATCATTTCTGTTATTTTTGAGGTCAACATTGTTGATGAACAGAAACAAACACAATTGGTAACGATTTTTTATAGGTTTCCATTGCGTTCAACTGTTTTACTGCTCCCCCTCCCCTACAGAACCGTCGCGAGAAAGGTTTCAATAGGGGGGCTTTACGTCTGTTCATGGGGGCCTGACATTCTGAAATTTGATAAAAACTCCACCGATCTATAGTGCTTCATAATTCAATTTGGGAGGGTTTGGAGCTTTGTTTAGAGGGAGGGGCTAAGCCCATAAAAGCTCCTCCGTGGCGACGGGACTGTCTCCCTACCGCTGCTCCGGCGACCCTGAATATGCATGTTGTGTGAACAAACTTCGCCAAAACGTTGGTCTGTAAACGTGATTATGACGTAGCATAGTGACGCCACAAACAGCGTATATCCATTAACAATGACCATAATACGGCACTGCTCAATACTAGAATTTGGTAGGGGGCATCCAAACAAGCAGTCGCCCCGGGCATCACCTGACCTCTGCACGCCACTGCCATCTTTTCCTATGAGGTCCTGCACCCCGTCGTCATTTTCATCTGAATCAGTACCTGCATCATGACCCGTATCTTCGAAACTTGAATCAGTCACGATGGGCTCCTCGTCACTTTCCACTGCAGATGGAGGTGCATCGTTTCCCAAAGGGTCCTCACTACAGGGTTACCAGGTTGGCTCTTTTGGGGCCAGAAATTTGGTCCCAAATAACACTTGCTGGCCCTAAAATTTTCGTTTGGCCCTTTACCAGGACAAGCTGATTCCTTGCAAAAATTAGATCTGACCACCCTGGGTCCTGTCTGAGAAGCCATATTTTTTTCACTTTTTTGACTAATTCATTGCAGACTTTCACCAAATTCCTATATTTCCAAGGTTTTCAATTACAAACTTTGCTAGGATCCTCAGCATGGGTGGCGGAACTTTTTTCAAAGTGGGGGGGGCACAAGTGATCGCCAAAAATCTACAGAAAATGTTTGTGGTTTGAATTGGCAACTATGACCTCACAAGCACTGAAATATGACGTCATTGACTTTTGTCTGCATGTTTTATGCATTGTGTTATAAGTCCTCATCGACCCCTATCTACACTGCACCATATCTATCTATGCTACGCTGACTTGAGCATATCAATGTAGCTAGTTGTTCTTAGTCTTATACAAAATTCATTCAAGTAAGTAGCCTACACAAATGCAACATACACAAAGCTAAGGGAACATCTATGGGTGAGATGGGCGTTCAAAATGATGATACGGCAATGAAAACATACGTACAGTGACAAGGCCCACACTGAAAAGAGCCCGAGTTAACAACTTAGTGACGTGGGACCGTGAGTAGTAGCACATATATATATAGCAAGCAAGCCCGCGTTTTCCAATATAAATCATAAACGAAAACTCGGGGTATGCCCGAGGAGCCCGTGTGCCGGAGTCGGCACTAGGCTGTTAAAAACACCAAGAACACAGCTTAAAAAACAGGCAAAAATGACAGTATTGATGCCTGTCTTAACACATTCAAAATCACAACATTTCCACATCTAGGACACAGAAGTAACATGACTGAATACTCATTCTACCTAAGGTTGTGGCCAGAGGGGGGGGAAGTGGTTCCCGGAACCCCATTTAAAATATGTTCCCCCCATTCATGTTTGTCCCCCGGTTGCTGCATACATCCAACAATGTATTTAAAAAATGTGCCTCCCTTGTGGTTTTTGCCCCCCCTGCTGCGAAATCCTGGCGACGGGCTTGATCCTACAACTGCATTAGATACCGGAATGCAAAGACAAGACAAAGCAAATGTAGCAAATTTGTCTGTAAGGATGCCAATTGTGTCGCCATTGCACAAATACAACATAGCTATTTAGCAATGATGGGAACCTCGAGACTTGGTCTCGGTCTCAAGAATCGTCTCGAGACCCAATTTTGCGAGCCTCGGTCTCGAAGGCTACAAGTCTCGGTCACAAGCCTATTGTTTTGAGACTCTGAATATTGCAAGGATATATGGCTTAGTAAAACTGTAATTCAAAGAGTTTTTTCTCTATTGTATTTGCAGGTAAAAACCAATGAAAACAGGTCGGAACAATGTGAAAAATTCGAAAAAAATTCAACTTGGTAAGTGGTGACGACATTTTTTTGAAACATTTCGGCAAAACCACATATATTTAAGTCTCGGTCTCGGAATTTGTGACGAAGTCTCATTCTCTAATTTCAAGCCTCGAGTCTCGGCTATTTCAAGTCTCGAGTCTCTAATTTCAAGTCTCGAATTTTTGATGAAGCCTCGGTCTCGAAGTTTCAACGAGGTCTCGGTCTTAAGGTTATGGTCTCGACTACATCACTGCTATTTAGTGTTGCCGGTGCAAAAACAAATCACAATTGAAATATTTCTGTCAAATCTTTCATTTTGCGTATATGATTCAACAAAATTTCACTATTTAGAATGTTGTTAAAACGCTTGGAATTACACAGAATTACAACAATTTTTCGATGGTGTGGCACGAATTTTTCCTACACACAAGCATGTAAAATTACACCAACTGGCAACACTCTTCGATAACACCAATATGGCAAGCAATCTCGAGAAGGTTGACGAGATTGTGCGCGGTGTGTTCTGACAAACATTTACGAAATCCTGCCAAATAATATATTAGAAATATTAATGCCAAAATACTGTGATATGAAAAGAGATTTGCATAACCTGAACTTAGGCTTTATTCAGCTAAAACGTAACGTGCACTACGACAGCACAGATCACGAATGAATGAATGTTTTTGTTTTTTGTGGCGCTTTGCAGCTCGTGGGCTATGGAGCGCCAGGACAGAATACGTAAAGGTCTATCAAACCAGTTTCCCTGTTTGTTTTAGGTAGGACAGGATATATCGTTGCGCTGTAGGTGTTCGAAGGATGGTGATTCAGTCGAAGTTAATTTGCAGGGCGCGGATGTCACTTGTAAATGCTGTCCTTTGCCTGTTGAATTTGGAGCAATGAATTAAGTAGTGTTCAACTGTTTCCGAAGTGCCACACGTATCACAGTGGCCGTCCAAATGGAGTCCGAGTTTGTGGAGATGTCCGTTGAGTTGGCAGTGGCCTGTACATAGTCGGAAGATGCACAGATCACGACTGTCCTAACGAACCATCACGATCAGAATGAGCATCATATCACGCAAGGGCACCAATTGCGCAAGATTCCTCGAAGAGTAATCAATGCACACGCAGAAGCAAGCATTCCACGAACAGAATTTGGCGCACGCGCTTATCAGCTCATCACAAGGAAATCATCGCAGAACATACTGGCAAAAATCTGCAAATTTTTTTCGTTAAACGATTTACTTTAACAATGGACCCAATACTATTTGTATTACTAAGGTAATTTGGGCAAACTTCGTAATTTAAAAGTGGGGTGGCCAGGCCCCCCATAAAAAAGTGGGGGGGCCTAGGCCCATGCGCCCCCGGTTCCGCCACCTATGATCCTCACAGTTTGTGAGTTATGTGAAAATAAGTTCATCAGAATACCTGTCACTTGCTGCAGTTGTAGAGGTAGCAGCGAGAACTGTTACGTTACCTAACTTACTGTTTTTCAGGTGGTGCACGTGTTTGTTGGTTTTGTTCAGATTGTTGTTGCATTAGCACTTATCGAAGTTGGTAAATTTATCTCATTTTATGGCTACACATGGAAATTAAGTTGTTCTTTTAGGATCTTTCATCACGTACTTGTTTTGCTGTTGCGCTACACTTGTGAATGAGGAATATTGCCATTTAATAGGTTACTACGTATGGGTTCATATGACTTTGTAACTGCTGATAAATTTGAAAAAATGGTTAGCCCTTTTTTTGGCCTTTTGTTTTAGATTTTGGCTCTTTCTAGACAAGACTTGGCCCCTTGGCAACGATTGCAAGATTGCAGGCGCCACTACGTGGCAAGGACAAGGTAATCATACATTCACCACAACAAGATTTGGCCCCTTGGCAAAAAGTAGATCTGGTAACCCTGCCTCACTATCACAAAGTTCACCATCAGAACAATCTGATTCAATATCTTGCATACGCTGCAAAGCCTGGTGAGCCGTCAACCTTCTCGCCATATTTGCAGTCTATTTATGCTTTTGCAGCACAGTACGCCTTTCCTTA
>Ga0210059_1008344_pt1 | contig 16368 bp, 11 predicted proteins | sample Ectturendosymbi2_FD_188042 | JGI IMG/M metagenome (GOLD analysis project Ga0210059, IMG submission 188042) | Ecteinascidia turbinata endosymbiont from Florida, USA - Sample 2 (SPAdes) (version 2) | ecosystem: Host-associated > Tunicates > Ascidians > Unclassified | place: Key West, Florida...
AAACTCTGGTGAATGGTCTTCCATAAACTGAATAATGTGTGGTTGTAATTTGAAATAAATAGCTTTTTAATCAAAGTCACAATTGAAATTTTCATGGGTACACATCTTTTTGGGTCACCCTGTATTAGTTGCTATTCACAAAGATTTTGAAATTGTAGTTTTGATCAGGGGTAAAACTAGAGTCTAATTAAGTCGGCGTACTTATAACATCTGTGACTTTAATAAGAACGACAAGTCTACTGAACGGTTTCTTACATAACGATTGATGTGCTTCATTTTATGCAATTTGTTCTATACCTAGAATATATAACGTACTTGGCATGGGATCAACATGGTTTTTATCTGTATATAGCAAATGTGTTTATATTCAAAATGCAGTTAAATTACATTCATGCCTACCAACGTTGTGTGTCAGCAGGAAACCTTGTTACAATATAATTACGTCAATAAAACTATGCGGCAATATAATTATCAATATCGAGTCTGTCATAATGCCACTGGCATCTCATTTGCTGGTATTTCATTGGTTGAAATAGGTTGACTGTTACTGCTGTTCACTGTAGCAGGAGAAATATTTGAAGCTTGTAGCTGAAACGTGCTTGGAGAACTATCTGTAGTAATGGTTTCGCCCAGATTTACTTCAGTTGCCTGGCTGGCCGATTAGGAGTTGAAAATATGATTTTATTCATGTTTTTACATGCGGAAGGGGCATTGTTCCAAAATAATTGTATTTCACTGCAACATGTATAGATTTAGGGTCACAAAAGCAATTCTGAACAACTCTACTTAGTTCTTCATAACATTAAATAATCCATAAATCTGTAAAAGGCACTAAACAATCATAGCTGGTACTAGGACCAAAGCATCCGACGATCAACTCTTGCAAATCACTTCACTGCCAACAAGTAATGCAGAAATTCCACCTGATGACATTCACGAAAAGCATGTCATCTAATTGCGAATGACAACCAACTCTGAGCCAAGTACCTGTGCCATCAAATCCCGAATCTGTTCCTGGTTTTGGTGCGTTTTTTATTTTGAAGGCTCCGTAGTTTGGATCCGACTCTAAAGAACTCATTATTGTGAAACCAACATCCTTCATACCCACTACTGTATTACTGGTATTTCTTGATTTGCTGCCTAGTGTCTACTGCTTACCTGTTGATTCTTGTTTGTTGCGTCGCTGAGGTTGACTGTTAACTGTCACTCGATTTGGTGGTGTTGAAAAAATATAACGCAATCCTTTTCTTCAGATTTGGAGATATTTTTGGAAGTAGAACAGCTCTGGCACTCGCATTTTTCTCTGCTTTTCTCAGCTATTTCCTGCTTGGGATAGCGAACACGGTGTTCTTAATTTTTCTCTCACGTTTTCCATCAGTATTCATGCACGCAATGCAAGGTATATATGTTTATAGAATTCAGCATTTGTTGTTACTATAAGCATTTCTAGTTTTTTTTCAGTTTTTCATTGTTGAATTGTTTGTTGGTGTGGCGTTGGTCTTAGTTCATTAGCAATATAACGTTGTTGAAAATCATTACCATCCGGTCCATCCAGACCATTTTAATAGTATATCGTAAAGTAACAGTTAATATATATTTTCTTCGTAGCAAGGATATCTCGATGAAAATGATGATAAACCTCAGCATCGTTGGCCTTCTTCTGTTTTGATAAATTTTGTACGTCTGCATTTCCCTTCATTTAAACGTGGTTTTAAGGTTGTTTATAGATAAATTCTGCTGAAACCTCACTTGCTTTCAAAGTGGTGAACACTTCACGGATAGTTCATGATCTGGTTGCTCGAAAGCATTTCGATAACCGCAGGAGTGAAGAACTCAGGCTATGTAGTCAAGGCATTTAAAGAGATCGTAGCGTTTGCATCCTAGATCCTACTGTACTCCATACGGTGCAGATTACCTTGTAGCCGATGTTCCAGTGCGTGCTACTAAATCCTGTAGATGGCCTTGTTGAGCAGTCTGTCTAAGGCTGAATTATCTATTCATGACCATGCTGTTGTCGTGGAAAAGAATGTTTTTGAGATATATAAGGTTTGCTGTGTGCAAATTATGATGGTTTTCAGAAATTGACTTCTATCGCCAAGCACTTGGAAATAGGCCCTTTGTGTACCGACACCCTTACAAGTTTCAATGTTTGAGCAGTGCTAGAGCTACTCAATTGACGGCATTTAAATCTTTGGAACGCATAATTTGTAATGCTAACTTCTTTGATGTATGTGCTGCATTACACGTAAGAAATCGTTACTTACGACATTTATGTAATAAATCCCCGAACTAAAGGAAGACAAAGCGCTTTTTCCAAGTTGCTTGTGAAGAATGTGCTATTTCGAGTTCGCACTCGGGCGACCTGCCATAGACAAAAAATACATGTTTCAAACAGTATTGACGAAGACCGCTGTTTAATACGTATGTGGTGCAGCTGAATGATCGTGTGTGCTCGTTTCGAATTTGTGTATGTGTAGAACGAAATTTGTGCGAAACAATTACTGGTTTTACTTAGGTGCAAACATGATAGTGACGGATTTAACGTCTCCCGCTGATCGTTCTGACAAACTCGGCAAACTTGGCTTGTCGTATGGAATCGGAATGATCGTCGGTCCTTTGGTCGGAGGCTGGTTGACTGCGTATGCGAGCGAGCAGATCGCCGCTTTTGTAGCGGCTTTCGGGTCTCTTCTCAGCATTGTTTTGGTCATGCTGTTCATTCCTGCAAACACCAAAGCTATGTCTGCGGAACTAAAATCAGAGAAGGTTTGACCATTGGGCAGCAGTAGCTCTTTAACTTGTTGCATGCTACTTTCTATTACTTCATGACCGTAAGCTTCCTAAGATTTTCCCCGTGTAACATGTGTAAGTTTCGTCAGCAGCTCAGTGACACTATCAGAACTTGTTTTTGTTTTGAAAAAAATTGTTGTTCCCTAAATGTTTAATCCACATTGCCTTTGATGGTCATAAAATGACCGATTGCCTTGCTCCTAGGAGGAGCATCTTAGCTTCACTGGCAAACAGTGGTCTGCGTTCATCTTAAAATAAGTGATATCTGTTTTCCACGCGCAATGAAGTTGCTAGAAAGCTTTTTCAAGTGGAGTAAATGTTCCGTTTGACGCAGGATATGTTTATTCCTTCGCGATGTATTTGGTGGTTGAAGTTGCGGCAGTAGTAGTTGCCCCTTACGTTTAAAGCCACTTATTGTATTCATTCCAACCTTGGCGGACTCCATGCATTTTGCTATTTCAGGTGCACGATTCCGATAGCGATGAACCGGGCGACGAAAAGAGCAAGAAAAAAAGAAATAAACTCTTCGATTTGCAGCTTTTCATTTCTCTGATCTGGAAGAACCCAGTTGCTAAAAGGTTGCTCCTTTACAAAACTGTGTCAGGCTTGCCAATCGGCGTCTTGCACAGCATGTTCAGCATGGTCGCACTCAACCATTTCAACTTGAGCGCTGATGTGAACGGATATGTCTTGGCGTATATAGGAGTACTATCCATGGTACGAAGGTAGTCCGAATTCAAAGTGTTCGTATGTTTTCCTGCAAAATTTTTTGTCTGTAACGAATGCCACGAGAGCGACTGTAGTTTGACATTTTTGGAATAACCTTCTAGCGATGAAACACTGACATTTCCTGAAGTACATAACTTGATGAAGGGATGCTGAAAGTTTTTTCAGTGTTGACACTAAATTGTTCCAGCAGATGACTTGCTTTGACAGTGACGTGGTGCTGTGTGACTTACCGACAGCCACGGGTGATGAAGAACAATATGGTAGTTTTGGATTTATCCGTCTTCCCTGTGAATTTTTTGCGTCCATTTTACACAATGGGAAAGATTAATTGCAGAGGTTAGAGCTGCGAGAACCTTGTAAAAATGTTTGCGACTCTCTCTTGTCATCTTCCGGCAGTGCGATGATAGAGCTGTACCGTTGCGGGAGTCGTGTTGAGCGAAGTGTTGCGCAGAGGGTCGATGTTGATGAGTTTAGCGGCCAACTGCACTCGACGAAATATTAGTATCAGAGAAAGACCGCTGATCAGACATGTCGACTTCAGTTACGAAACCCTTGACGGGCCGACGCTTCCTCCGCTTCACAAACACCACACCTACCTGCCATTCCTCCCAACTTTTAGGGCTTCTTGTAAATTCGCTGCATTCTTCATTAACAAGTAAATGTTTTTCGTTTCGAACTATGTTTGTTTGCATTTGCCTGACATCATTTTAATCCACGCATGCCCGAATGTTCACAGATTACGCAAGGATTAGTCGTTGGACGCTTGACGAAGCTTGGATTCGACGATTGGACAGTGATCAGCGGATCTACAGCAGCTCTGTGCCTGTCATACGGCCTACTAGCGTTGGTGCATACCATTTCTGGCTTCTGCCTCGCTTGTTTGCCCATGGTCGTTGCCGGCGCTGTCTTTTCCACTGTTATTCAAGCAATGATCACCAAAACGGTTCGAATGGAAGATACCGGTAAGTTGCTGTAGCGTGCTGACGGCAATGCAGTCACGTGACGCTGCCGGCGCACGTAATCCGGCGGAAGTTTGCTGCAGTAAGGAGCGTGTCCTGAAGAGCGGAGCAATGAGATTGAGGTCGCGCTCGCTAAAATAACAAAACGCTATTTAGATTGTAAGAAACAGCGAAGCAACCTATAGTTTAAGTGAAACCATAGCAATAGCAATCAGGTCACAAAATTCCTTTTGAAAAATGGCAAACCGTGTTTGGCACTTTTTACAGCCCAATATGAGTATGTGTGCTACTCGGGTGCAAGAAACACGGTGGTAGTCATCCTTTTTTGTTTGTGTGCATTAACCAAACCCACTGATTGCATACTACCGTTACTACGTAAGTACACCAGTTCCATGAGTTCATTACTGTCATCTTTTACTTAATTTGATTTTGTTGGGTTCACCACAAATCCGTCCTATTTTCTGCATAAAACTTTCATTAGTGGGATGACTTTGATCTCCAGTCGCATTGCGGTCGTTCCAAATCGTGCATCTACCGAGCCTTAAACCAATTTCCGTTTCCATGCGTGATTCACAGCATCGACTGAGAATGCATTTCCCAAGCACATGATTAAACGCTTCGTTCTCAGCCTGCTTACTTATTGTGACGTACATTGCAGAGCTGCGCAAGTTCAGAACCTGTCGTGATGGACTTCCACCTTCAGCTACCACGAATATTGCAACATCCACGAAAAACTTCAGAAATTTTGTGGCAAAGTTAAAACAATTTATTCTGGCTTCATTAAAATACTTGCATCGCGTTTTTCTTCCATTAATTGTATAAATGCATTGCACATAAAAAAACAAACTTTATACTCAGAGCAACAGATTTTTACTTCTCTAAAATCAAATGTTCCCTCTACACTATGAGTAGCTTCGCCCTAGGGAGATCCGCAGTCCAAATGGCTCTTCTTGGTCCTTAGCAGCCTCTCGTGTGTTCCTTGATAGTGCCATGTATGCTTAAGTTCTAATCCGTTGTCTGTGGGCATGAAGACGTTAAACAACAAGCAAGCTTTCCAATTTGTGCTGTTGAAGAGAATGCCTCTATTGTTGAATATCCGCTCGGCGGGAGCTGAGAGGTAGGGCATAGACCAATTAGGGTAGGCAAGCATGTAGGAATTTGGCTGCAGCACTTCTGCCAAAAGTACAGGCCTTCCGTTGAAACTTTCTGATTATCCACTATTTCGACAAATCATGCAAACTAGCTTCGCGTGGAAAGCTTCGGCGTTGATTCTAAATCTGCTTTTAAGAGGCTCGGCTGTGTGCGGATAGAGGCGACACACATCTCTTTTCCGTATGTTGTTTGGTGCGGAATGTTGCTGCATGACTCAGCTGATCATGTGCTCGCTGCCACTTGAACTTGGCATCCTTTCGATTTTGCGCTGCTTGAACTGTCTTGTTTCATTAAACAGCTTAACGGGATCGTTTTTATTTCGAAATTGTAGAACTATTAGCTGCTGAAATCATTAGTCCCTGCGTTATTTTTTCACGATTTTACAAAATTTTCGAGTTTCAAACTATGTTGCTTCTCTGATTAAACGAAGTACGTTCAATCAAAGTCTCTCTAAAAACTACAGCCTACTGCGGCTTATTAACAGACATACCGCAGCTTACTAAACAGGCATACCATGGTGAAACCTCAGGCCTATTGTGGTCTACCAAATGCATACACAACCGACCGATGACCTATTCGGACCTGTTCAAAATTGAATCAGTGTTAATTCCACGTCAATGGATTTTTCACAAACAATCTTTCGTGCAATGTATTTGTGGATGGTATTCTGGCTTTTATTCTCTAATATCAGCATCTCTAATGCACTTGCTAAGGGAGCGAACACACTAGTGAATGCCATCATTGGTACGTCAGGTTCACGGTGTCACGCGGTCATAACCGAAATTATGCAACTATGTGTTATGCGGGAACAGTGGCGTGCGCAGAAATTTTTCATGGGGGTTTTTTCATTCAGTGGCGTATGGTGGTCATTGGTATTTGGTGTGCGTTGTTTGTGACGTCACAATTTGACGTCATATTCCTGTTTCCAAACCAACGTTTTGGCGAAGTTTGTTGACATAATATGCATATTCTTCTGCTACACGCGCTCCCCTTAGTTTATATTCAGTCATCAGCGCTCCAAGATAGGAGATTGGAGGCAAATACGCTCATCGCTACGACACAGCAGTTCATGACTGCAAAAATATCAGGTTGCGCGTTAAAACAGTCGAGTAGAACGCACCTATGACTGCGTCAGAGCAATTTACAACTGCAAAATCAGCCTGCGCTACATGTCTTGTTCAATGCGAGCAGTCGAGCATAGAAAGCGTGCGGCTGGACTGGCTGGCGCACACCTCGGTTTGCAAGATCGAATTTTTCTAAACTACACAAGACTTGAGAATGCGCATAAAGTACGCAAGAAAACTTCCGATAATTTGTTATGTATAGAAGTCCAGCAAACTTTTAGTTTTCGTTTTTCCCTGCTGAGGCATTATCAAATGCTTGAATTCTGCTATGTTAACACCTGTTGTTTTTGAGCTCGTGCAACAGTTCTATCATGCTACAGAAATTGGTAACGTAGCCAACGCGGTCAGCGCTTGCGCTGATCAGCCATAGCAGACAAAATAAAGACAATTGTTTCGAATACAGTGGACTATCGCGGAACACAATCTTAAACATGCGTAGTAGACGAAAGGTCTGCAAAAAGTGGTGAGATGGTTTCTGGATGCAGATGATAACCCAGATTCCCACCAAAACCTAATTATTACTTTTTTGTCCATTTACAATGTTCCTTGAAATTTGAATGCAAATTAATTCCGTGGTATTTGCATTATGTCGACAAATATAACCAGCAAAACGTATGTGAAGACAATCTCTTTTGCGCAGGTATTAAAGTTTTTGTAAAATATCAAGCTTAAGGGGAGATTTAACCCCAACCCAACCCCCCCTTGCGTACGCCCTTGTGCGGGAAGAGTTGCTATCATGTCAAGGTAGCTGTTATCGAACGCTGAAAATTTTCACCAGTTTGGTGTCTACTATGGATTACATGCACCAGAATGCTAAAAGTTCTCATAGTGTCAGGTAAATAACTCTCAGATACGTTGCTTGATGTGATAAGTAACAAATTATGTTCGGTTGGTAGTCTTACTCAAAACCAAGCACCAAGTACTTATCGGTTCGCACGTCCACCCCTTGTCTTGAGTTGTCGGGTCCTCTTGAGGACATGTTCCCTGCATTTTAGCGGCCTGCTTGTAAGGAGGCTGTCATCTGATGACACGCAAATACCTGCAGCACCTTGAACGTGGTGAACAGAATTTTTCAAAGTGTTTGTCTTGCTCTAGTTTAGTTTTTTTTGCCAGTCGAATGGACTTACGGCAAATCTTTCGAACTCTTCAGTAAGAGAAATTCGCCAGTTTTTACAATTTGCTTCTTGACATTGGTGCAATCGGAATTTTCAGCATAGTCGTTTGTCGTAGAAAGGCCGCAGTAGGTCTATAGTTTTTAGATAAAGTGGAGCATTTACTCCTACCAATGACATTAATTTGTTTAATCAAACTATCTTTAAAGATGCGATACTCAGCCGATAGGGAAGCAAAATGTGTGGCGTAGGCCTAATTCTTTTAATTTGCGGACCACTTTTGCTGAGTTTGAGCGCGTCTTTATCCGCCCTTGTACTTTCACTTGCAAAGTTTTGACGTTTTAGGTTAAGCCTTGGCATCTTAACTAATTCAAACTATTAGGAGAGTCGAAAAAGTTATCTATCCAATTTTTTATTATGTTTTAGACGAACATAAACGCAATAACAGTTTTTACTACCCTTTCCAGCTAATTTCAAATGCTTGGAAGAAGGTGGAAACCGCAACAGCAGCGCTCTGTACTCATTAGCATTGATGTGATTTATTTATAACCAGTGTTATACTTTATAACACCTTTCATGATTGAGTTGGGAATCAACGTTCTTTCTCTTAATTATGTCTCACCGTTATGTCGATATCACCAATCTACCAGCCGTTTGCACGGGTTCGAAAACTGACGAACTGTGAAAATACAGGGTTTGAACAATTTCCCAACGTTGGTATTACGGTTATAATATTAAAAAATCGCCGTGCAGCATTTTTTAGTTGAGGGACACTTGTAACTAAGAACAGCTGCTCTCAAAGCAGGTTCATAAATCGCAGGAAATATTTATTTCAGGCTCTGTTATTGGAATAAGCATGGCCGTCCACTCGTTGATACGCAGTGTGTCTCCGACCATTGGAGGCTACATCTTCCAGTATTATGGATTTATGTCGTTCGGTGTTCTTGGCGTTGTATGCAATGGTGCTCTGTACGCGTACATGAAGATCGTGCCGCCTCCGGAAACACCTTCAACTAAAGTGGAAAACGATCAGTGAGCCGACCGCGAAGACATGTCGGCTGAATCGTCTTGCCAAACGTTCTTTAAGACAAGCTTTAGTGGTACGCGATCTGATCGTGCACTTTGTCAACATCTCCCTTTGTCAATTCTTTTAGGGGCAGTTAATAGCCGGCGGCATCACGCCCTGGAGTAGCGATGGGTAACAACGGTTGGTTGTGGGCTGTCAAAATGACTCGCATGTGACTAGAAAAAATGTGTTGCAATACTCAGCCAACATCCTCTTTTCAAACACATTGAATCACGATGGGAGAAAATTTTCCACATAAGAGCTAAGTTGTTATAGACACTCCTTGTTTTTGTTGTTTCATAGTCATTATGATTCTTGCATTATAAAATTCTATTCTCTGTACCATATTGCCATACTTCATAGGAAAAAGTGGTAGCTTCCTTTTGCACCATCTTCATCTAGCAGAATGGTTGCGGAGTTCATAAAGTATTTTTACCTATTTGCGCTGTTGCTGACCAACAACTACATTTGACTTTGACTGTGTCTTGTGTATTTTTCAAACTAATACTTCCTTTAAGAAGCCATTTTATTTATCAAATTCGCTTAACGAAATCCACTTGCGTAATAGAAAATACCAAATCATTTCAGCACCCAAAATCTTTCTATATAAACCTCAGAAAGCAGTAAATGTAGGCAGTGTTCGGGACCTACTCATTTGGTGCGGATTTATTGAATATCGCCGTAAGATTTCTCCATCTGGTGTTCCAGCCTGTATTGCAGCGAAATGTATTTCTTCGCCGTGAATGCTGTTCCTAAAGTTGTCATTTCACGGTACATGTAAACGGATTTCAATCTATATAGTTGAGCTGTCAGTGTAGTCTTCAACGCAGCTTTCTGGGAAATCTGAAAAGGAACGGGCAAGACTAGAGGTTTTAAACCTTCTCAGTCGCGCCCGCTTTGGCGTTAGTCATTGATAGTCGTGCCTCGCCTAACCTCAAAATCAAACACAAAACAACAATTTATTTGCCATTATCCACAAAACAGCAATTTATTTGCCATTAAGGATGCAACTATTTTTTGGTAAGGAGTTATTTAACTCGAGGCTTTGCTGCGGACAATGCACAAATCGGCTTCACAGTCCAGTTCCAAGATTTTGTCTTGTCCGGTTTGTTGTCGTTAGGTGTTGATGTGAAATGATAATAAAAGCAATGAATTTAATACTTTTCAACAATATGTTGCTGCCATACTTGGGCCTACCTCTGCAAAACTTTCACGCCCCCCCCTATTAAGAACCGAAATGGGCTAGACTAACAGTAAGCCTGACGTGGCGGTGTAGAAAATTACGGTTTCAATAACTCTATGCGTACGTGCCATGATTGTTTAGTGCCAGCTATAGCTACCTGCAGTATTCCGGTTGGTGAGTAAGTTTCCAAATATGAGACTGAACGAAAAGTGTCAACAAAGAAAAGCCGAAAAAATTTTTCTTGCGTGCATTTTCGCGGCTGTAGTCATTTATTTCGAGTGGAAATATTTTTTTTCCAAAAATGGCAAAAGATTTTGTAATGAAAATCACGGCCATCGAAAACGATTTTCATTGGCCGTGATTTTCATTAGAAATCTGTTCAGTACTTCCGCTTTTCGTGTACCAAAATGGCAAAAAATAAATTTGAAAAAATGGTGTAATTCTGCAAATGTTTTCAAGGCAGATATTTCCGAGTAGAGCCAAGCTCCTCGCATTGCTCCTACCTGCAGGTGCCCGTATGGACAGCTGTTTACAGCGTTGTAGAATACCATTGTGACTTTCCGGCGGTCTTTGGGATACCATGTCAATCGGGCGGGGACTTCAAAATCTTTGCAGTGGCTGCAAACAATTTCGTTTTTGTGTTGCGTTTCAATTTACGACTTGCAAACCCTATTTCGAGTGTGCAATTTCTCTAATCGCTAGACGTGTCGCAGTGAGACCAGAAAATCTTCTGACATCTGGAAAGCTGGCTTCGCTGATTAGTACGGACCAAATAAAACTAGTTCATGTCCAATTCCATTAATGTAAAATGCACGACGCGTGTTATTGCCGCTTACTCGGATACAACTGATGAATCCTCAAGTTAATGCATTTGCCCTTCGTTGCTCCGACTGATGCCAACTGTTTGACGTTCCAAACATGTAATGAACTTCTATGTGTTCTCCGATTAAATTTTGCATGTTTTATCTGCCACACCAAGTGCACAGTCGCCTGAGCATCTTGCATCAGGTTGATACCACACACCTCGGGTGGGTAACTTCTTCGCAAGACGCAATTGTTGCGTTGCCAGTAATACTTAAACGTGATAAAATACGTCGTGCATTTTATTGTCTGAGTGAGGTGCAATTTGCTTGGCATTGCTGTGAACGTGCGCAGTTTTAAAGTGTCACAGAAACCGGCGGAGGTAAATTCTAACTTCGGTTTAAGCAAGGCTTTTGAAGCAGTTACTCGTTTTTCAGAGGTACACCTTCAAAGACCTTATATGATACATGAGGTTAGAACAGGCCTGTAACTAAAAAGGCGCAGGGGGCCTCTCCCCCGTGGAAAAATGTGTTGACATAGTTTAAAACTATCAATGTGAAATTTGGCCCCCCTCAGAAAACTCTTTGCCCCCCCCCTCTCCCTGGTGTCCCAAGCCGGTTACGGGCCTTGGTTAAAACGCCTTGTTCAACTGCGTTGTTCTTCCTGATACACTCATATTTCCTTTCGGAATTTTCGCGTCGCAGAAGACCACAAACAGTAAATTTGTGGGTGGTGATATGTTTCATGTTGCTAGCACGGCTTAGACTGTATGTACCAATCGTGTACTTGCTTTTTGGTCGCAATTCATGTTGCACTTCAGTTTTGCGGTATGCAAATTTCGAACGCGTCTAGATTTCAGCTAATGAAAAGAGCTATGCGTAAAATTCAATGCTTGTTTTCTGTGTGTGAATCGCGCTTCTCCAAGAGATTTGCGGCTCGTTTTCACTACAGTGTTTCTGTCGAAGTTAGAAGAATAATTAGTAAGAAGACCGAAGCTATATTTTACACGAGGATTCCTGAGAACACCAGGCTCGCTTATCCAACAGAGGCCAAGTTTTAATGCCCCAGCATGCTGTAAAGACAAAGCCTTTAACATGAAACAGTGGTAGTAAGTTTTCGTGTTGCTGCGATTCGAGTTTGTCAAACCAGAAGAAGGTAAATTTCATTGCAGTAGATTTCAACAAATTCCGTGGTATGGGTTCTTCACGCTAGAGCGAGTTCATGTGATCCACTGCTACGCCGCACTAGATCTCGGAACAGGTGATCAGCAGCCATTCAATTGTCGCGTACAGAATCGTCAGGCCGTGCAGTCCATGAGGAGGCCGATGGATTGATCAGTGAAGGACAACACTAACAGGGAGCTGAAGGGGCCATTCCAAATTTGTTTAAACAAGAGCGGACACCTCTGACCGCGGTGCGGAGGCGGTTAAACCGGGCCCTCGCTTTCCTTGGCAGGGCCATCCAGGAGGGTGGGTGCCGATGTCGGGAGTGTAGTGTTCTCCAACCAGGGACGCCAGAACGGGGGCACTTCCCCCTGCCCTTTGAAAGGGGGACACAGGTGCCCTTGCATAACAGTATCAGTAATTTCATGATTTGTCGAGATCGGCTCGAAACAAATTTATTATAGCTATTCGCGTACACATAAAATTCAGAATGGTTTTCGAAAATCTCATTTTTGAGGTCAACATTGATGCTGAGCATGTAAATGCGAAAAGAATGACTATTATTTACGGGTGTGCTTTTACACTGAACTCAAGCAAACAGTTTCGAACTCGTGGTGCGTCGAAACCACGGGTGTCAGCAGGAGGGCGAAACGCACATTTGCGCCCCCCTCCATGGAAATTGAGACGAAGAACCAAAATTTTCTAGAAAAGTTGATGTCAGCTTTTATTAGCAGCTGTGACACACTGCACAAGACCCAGGTTCACTGTTCATGTCTCATGTATTGGTGAATGGTGAGCTTGCAGTTCACTCGTGTCTGCTCCTTTGCCTGCAGAGGCAGGTTGCCAAATTTGCGAGGGGTTTGTTTTACTGTTGGTCTTCATTGTGTAACAATAATATGGCAACAAATCTAATGTTCACTTCATGTTGCGATATTACACGTTTTTCTGCATGTGACTGTTGAACACAGGCATCTTGGCAGGTGGTGCAGCGAGACAGTGACTGCTGATAACGGTAAGTAGGGATGCCGGAGAGCGGAGTATTTCCCTCCTGACCTTTAAAAAGAGGGGCAGCGGGGGCGGATGTGTCTTTTTCATAACGGCATCATAGGTAAGTTTGTTTTATCGAGGTCGAATTGAAACAAATTTTGCTATAGCTTAGCCTCCTATTTTTGAGGTCAACATTGTTGCTAAACCGTAGCAAGCATAATTGGCAACGATTTTATTACTGCCCCCTCGCGACCGATGTTCCGTCGTCCCTGTCTCCAACCACTCTGCATTTCATCGGTGATTCGGCAAAAGCGCGGCATTTATGTTGTCATATAAATTGATGAGTTTTTGTGCTGCGGGCAGCCTACAAATGGGCATCTCGATTTGAGATGCCGTGCTTTCCCGCCTTGTGGACAGGTGAGTGCTGAGTGGATCAGATGTCTTGGCTCCCTGGCACGGCGTGCTAGGGAGAGTGTGGGTCCTTTGCTACGAAACTCAGCAGATTGACTCCCCGCGAGGATAGGAAGATTGTCCGTTGGTGCAGGACGCAGGCATCTGTCACCATTCGCAAGGCGTCGTTAATGACAGGGTCAATGAGACGGGTGTAAGCCAGGCGCGTAGACAGGTTCTAAGGGCAAATACATGTTTAGGGATGCAACATTTTTCTTTTATTATATAGTTTTGCTGGACATTCTTTTCGTGTTAATCAGGTGAAACATACATTTTTACCAACTCACCGTTGAGGGTTTTTATTTCTGTTTAATCTCAAATCTGTTTTCGTGTCGTTATGCAAGTAGAACTCTTGGAATTAAACTTTTGACAATAATTTCTTCCATTAAAATCTGATGTTCAACCTGAAAAATTGATTGTGGAAAGACTGAGCTAAGCTGCATCACATAAAAAATCACAAGACAATAGTAACCAAACGATCAGGTATGCAGAAATTACATTGTAGGCTATTAGCGTGATAACTTTTTGGGTCCCCAATGGCTTCCGGCTTAGAGATCGCAACTGTCAATGCCCTTCTCGAGATCCTGGGAATCAGGGCTAGCGTTTAGCCGATTGCTTCCAATCGGGCCCCGCCTACCACTAGCCTACGCAAACTTACACTTTCTATTGAAGCGGCTTGTGTGGTGCCGGCACGGGGCCCATTTTTAAGCGTGGGTCCTGTTGCCAAAGCAAATCATAGTGAACTGCGCGATTTTTGACGCTCTTAATCAGTGGTGTGTTTAAGGGGGGGCGAGCGAGGCACTTGCCTCGGGCCCCCCCTTGAGATGTTACGCGCATAAAGTTTCCTTATTTTGGCAGTAAACTTATTATCCACTCATTCGATGTGCCGCAAAGCAGATCATAAGTAGGTACTCTGCTTTCAAAGGACCCTCTAGAGAAACTGTAATGTGCAGGTACTTTGTTTTCAAAGGCCCCCCCAACAGAAACTGAAATTTGAAGGTGGTCTGCTTTCAAAGGGCCCCCAACAGCCACTGAAATGTGTAAGTACTCTGCTTTTAAACTTCATTGAAAGGGCCCCCAACAGCAACTGTAATGTGTAAGTAGCTTTCTTTCACGGGGGCCCCCAACAGCAATTGTAATGTGTAAGTACGTTGATTTCAGAGGGCTCGCAACAGCAACTGTAATAAAAAATTCCTTGCTATCAAAGAGGCCCCAACAGAAACTTTAATGTGCAAGTACTATGCTTTCAAAGAGGCTCGAACAGTAACTTTATTGTGTAAGTACTATCCTTTGAAAGGGACCCCACCACCATCTCCAATGTGCAAATAAAGAAAAACTTCAAACCAACTTCTATACCTAAAAAGTAAAAATTGTGGGTTAAAATTTTTTCCAAAAAGTTGTGAAAAGACCCTATCAAATAAGAGAAAATATTTATACCAAATAATAACTTTCCATTACAAATGATAATTTTGTCTATCAAATGATTATTTTTAGACATTGGAATGTTTAGTTTATTGATCATTTTATGAAAGTGCCACAGTTTAGCAGAAAGTATCCAAGTGGAGCAGAAAAAAGAAGAATAAAGTCAGAAAGCACAAAGGCTGATGAAAAATGTAAAGGTCTCCTAGACAGACTTGTGTGGTAGGCTACTGGTGAGCCTACAGAAAGATTGCAGCTTCAACCACCCAAGTAGTTAATAGTAGCTGTGTTTGTCCAGTACATAATCAGATGTGCCAAACACAAAAACTCAAGTTTTGTAAAAATGAAGTTGATAAATACATGCTTTAAAACATTCATATTTTCATCGAAGGATTTCTTTTTTATGTCTCTGAAATGAAAAGGGTAGACAAATTTCTCATTTCTTTTGATGCTGTACCTTAGCAAACATTTCCATCAGAAAATAAGACAACATGCAATTGTGGTTGCAGTGACCATACTACATCTTTAAGTTTATATAACAATTTCTTTTAAGTTTACAAGGTAATTTTGTATTATTGCTGTCGTGCTACAAAGACTGCTAATAAGCAAGGCTACATTCATTCTTCTTATCAGGAAGCAGAAATGGCATTTTTTGAGTATTATGAGTACTAAATTTTCTACAGATATTTCAGGTATTCTAGGTGGTTTGAAATTAACCCATGCTTAAAGTCACAGGTTATTTGAAGCTTGACAAGTAAGTGATTGGTTGAAGGTAGACTTTCTAGGTGATGTTAAAGTTTTTTTGACAGCTCTTAGCCAGCATGACTTGAACCGTTTTTTCTTAGCACAGATTTAATCAATTGGGTGGGCTACTTGCCAGAAATATTTGCGATAAGGTATATGATGGATTATTTCCATTTTTGGACATTTTTCAAGCAACTAGTGTTAATGCAAAATGAGGGCAGCCTTGACTCATCCAGCCTCAAAGCTTTCCAAAATAAGTCTCAGGTTGGATGCTTTTGTGTGCATGTTCTTGTAACTAAAAGGATGAAATGTACAACAAACTTAGTGTTTTAAACCTTCTTGGTTGTTGTTTATGGTTTCATGTATTCCCATAAAGACATGAATGTGAACAAATTCAGGATGCCAACTACCAAACATTTTATCAAAGGGGGAAAGTGTGAAACTTTCAAAGGGGTAAACGCTGTAGTTTATTGATGGTGAAAGCAGAGAAATGGGGCGTGAAAACAAAGAAGTGGAGGTGATGCCAACTTGCTATATTGCCCAACTTTTATATAATAATAATATAATATTTTATTGCGGACTCATGGTCCATATCACAGACACAAGAACACAAAAAGTGGTTAGCTATACATCAGCGCACATTACAGAAACGGTGTTAGCACATGACCAACACTGGGAGGAACATAGCAGTT
>Ga0210059_1008345_pt1 | contig 16367 bp, 7 predicted proteins | sample Ectturendosymbi2_FD_188042 | JGI IMG/M metagenome (GOLD analysis project Ga0210059, IMG submission 188042) | Ecteinascidia turbinata endosymbiont from Florida, USA - Sample 2 (SPAdes) (version 2) | ecosystem: Host-associated > Tunicates > Ascidians > Unclassified | place: Key West, Florida...
TTGTTGTGTTTTGTCTTTTCAATTGCGTACACTTTATGCTACATTATTTTTAAGGGGTACGCCATACATGCAGATAAGTCGAAAGGGTACGCAGTTAAAAAAAGTTTGAGAACCCCTGATCTAAACCTTTCCTGATTTTGGACCATACCAAATCGTATGTTGAAAAAATGCACTCTGTAGATGCTGAACTAGTAGGCCATGCACACAAAATTGACATGAAACTGCAGAGTTTGTGTGGGAATGGTTTTCCTCTGTTTGCTGTAGACATGCTTGCCAAGCCTTACTACTTAGGAGTGAACTGACCAACAACACTTCGTGAAAATAAAGATGGAGTACATTTCTTTACCCTCAGATTTGAATCCCATAATAGGTATAACAAGTTATTATTGTGTAATTCTGAAAATGGTGACATTGCATGGTAGAATGAAAACAATTCAGTATGGGGTTTTTCCGTTTTCCTAAAAAAAGAACAAAATCTTGTTTCTTTAAAAAAAAACAACAAAAAACGGGTTTTAAAAAAACAAAAAAAAACAGGTGGGTTGGTTTTTTTTGAAAAACACCAGGTTTTTCCCAACCCTGCAACTAGGGGTCCCTGGAATAAACCTGACCCCTCGTGTTCCCATAACTTTTTGACGTCAGGTAAACATTGAATTCGTAACATATTAGGCCCTAATCGCAAAACATGAATGATCACCAACCGTTCCCCAATAGAAATGGTTCGTTCTGGCCTTGATTTTCAGCCAGTGGTAACATATTTCGATAATCGCGTTTTACTGGCGTCCCGGGATATTCGTCTGACTTGTTCTTGGGCCTTCTAAACTATGCACACGTGTAACAAACTGGCCAGTGTTCAGGGTGCAAAATGATCCAAGCGCAAAGCACACACACATGTTCTTCCAGGGAGACTTATCACCAGTCGGCTAACAAAAATAAAAAATGTGCTGGGGACCGTATGTGTATCACATTTTTTTGCCGTAATTATGGTGCAAATTGGTTAACTCATTTTCCTTGGTTTTTAGCGTAGGATTATCAGAATGCCTTGCTTGTTACGACCTCTGTAAATGCAACAGAATTTGTACTTTGTTTTTGCAAAACTACAACTCAACTTCTGCAAAAATAGTAATAATTTGTAATAATAATCTATGAATTGGGTTGTCGGTGTATTATACAGTACTGCCTAAAACGTTGTTGTGTTGCAGACCCCTGTACTAAGACAGCAATATTTGAAGGAAAAGATTGATGGTTTCATTAAAAAATATATGGAAACTGTTGCGTGGATTAGAACGGAGGTTTGGAAATTGAAACGCAGCCCATGGCACATCGTTGTTTAACACAAAAGTTGTGAAAGACTGTGGAGCAGGATTTCCTTTGCATATCTAAGAGGTAAAAATTTCGCACGCACTACTTTAACTAATGTTTATAATTTGGTGAAAACTCTATTATAAACACAACAAATGACGCTTCGCAAAGATACACCACCAACATTTTAATTTTAAAAGCTTTATTTTAACGAAGAAATGGAAGGACGACAGGATTCGTGTTTACGGCTCATTTCACGGTGAGCAGCCTCTTTGCGAATCATTTTCCTCCATCTGCCATTCTATTGTGTACAAACAAAAACCGCGCAAACATTGCGTGATCGTGATGCATTTTTCAAAATATCCCCACTTGAGGTCCGTGCGATAAGCAGTAATAAAAATAATGATCAGCATTCACCATAAAAAAATGGTCGACTGAACAAGTATTGTGTGCAACAGTCGAAATGGTCAACGCTTATCATCCTCACCAAAGAAAAAACAACCAAAGTAGATTTTGATCCACCATGAAAGTAAACTATCAGTGAAAGCTGGAACAACATGTAACCATTTCTATTACAGTCACACAAATATGTCTTCAATACTACCGTTATAAACAGCAGAGTAAATGAGCATAACAACCTCACTAGCCTAAGCAAACTTTATTAAGTCAGCGACTACAACTTACATGCAATTTGCAAACGACAGTTTTCTACTTTGCGACTCGCAAAATCGTAACAAACCACTTTTGCACAATGACTAGCCACCAATGGCGCAACTGACGGGGGGAAAGCTGCCCCCTGGCAAGCAAAATGTAAAAACTGGACCCCCTTTAGCTGCCATTGTGATATTTAGTATTCTTATGATTTTCAGTAGGTTGTTATTTTGCGTTTTTCAGGGTTTTTTCGTATTTTTAGTTAGTATAGGCATCCACCTCATCCGGATTCACTATCATTTCTTGGCTTCTTTTCTGAGTGTTGGCTAGTGGCTCCCCTACTGTGGCCAGTGGGCCCTGTTCAGCGAAATTTTGCCCCCTCTGCCTCAAACCTCTAGTTACGCCACTGCTAACCGCTAATGGTATTAAATGAGTAATTGTTGATTTATAAGTATACCTTTTCAAATGAGATCTTTTTGTTCACTAGACAGACTTAGCAGACGTTCACAACCAACTGCTCATAAACTTACATGTTTTTAAATATGCAAGCCGAAAGTAACAGTGCACTTAACTTAAACAGTTCACAATACCAGTTACACAGGATTTGTGAACAGCTTGCTTCTAAATCGTATTTCCTTGATGTAATTTTGAGAATGCACAACAGAATGGTTTGAGCCTAGCTTCAACATGTCAAACGGGCTAGTGCTAAAAAACAACATGAACTCGCTGATATAGTAACTTCAAGTTGCAATATTTTCAATCGTTTTTGTTTATATCACCCACAACCGTCTTGTCTCACTTCATTTGTAAGAATCTCGCACTGAACATATAGTTACATGTTCTAGATGGTAATTTTTTCATTGACATAAAGCTGAGCAACCATGGGCAGGTTAAACAGCTTGTCATTAAATAAGCTAAATTGTAGTGCAACATCCCAGGTGCAATCACTGCCAAAGTGCAGAACCACATTGATTTTGAATTCAGTCACAGCAGGAAATTTCGACCTTGCCGATTAAAGTATTTTGGATACCCAACAATCAAATACAATTGATTTTTTGACCTGTATCATGATTTTTCGTTTGAAGTGGACTCATTCCTGGGTAAATCTTCTTTAACAAAGTAACTTTTAAAGGGAATTCCAGTTCGTTCATTCCGAGGGTCTCTGAGATCACCAGATACAGACATGATTCTGGAGAACTCTGGTATCCATTGTTCTGATGTCACTCGTTCAAGCTTAAAGTAAAATCCACAATCACAGATTTGAGCAGGACCATCTTCTACATAAAACCAATTCACACTTGGCATATCAGGGGCACATACACACCCAACAATGCATCGGTTTGAATGGGATGCAACCATGATAGGGTTGTCCTTTGTTTTGCCATTGTCAGATTTGTGCTTTTCAGGTTCTGGAGTATCTTTCTGCTGTGTTTCAATGCTGAATTTTCTCGCTGAACAAAATACACTGCTTGTTCTTTGCATCAGTGACTTGCACAGAGAATTGCTAAAAGATGACAAACCACTGCATCTATATGCTAAACGTACTGCCATACCTAAATTATCTTGACTAGAAAGAAATTTAAACTATATCAAAATTTTAAACAAAACATTTCAGCAATTCTGCAAATAGGTAAATGCACCCATGTGATACTCAACCAATAAATAATCTTCAGTTATGACTAAATGAATTGACAGTAACAGAAGTTCAACATTTATTTCAGTACATGAGGTCACTACGAAGCACATCACTGTAAAGACACACAGTCCTAAAGGCTTCAGTAAGTTGTGATATACAACCTTATGTCCTTCCAAACTTGCTTTTTGCAGATTGCAGCAAAATGCACGTTGCTTACCTCAGATTGGATGTAGTTTGCTGATCTGCTACTCTGGCAAGTGGCTACTTCCTTGCATTATAGAGTAACTCTACATCAAGTTTCCTAAGGCAGACGTCTTGTGGGTCAAAAAAATTGTTAGAAGTCAAAATACAAAATAGGAGTTTGATAGAAGTATTTGTTTGAAACCTAAGCTAAGCCTGTAAAAACATGTTTCATGGTTTAGGGTTTATTTAACTTTTTGGGTCATGGACCCCATTTGCGCATCTGATTTTCTTGGACAACCATATGTTGTATTGATTTTTTCACCCAACTAGGACAGAAAGAATACTAAAAAATTATGACACAAAATCATTTCAATTGCAAATTGTTGCGGTAATTGTTTGTGCCAGTATACATGCAATACAGTGCACATGTTTAAACTTTTTAATCTTTGTTTTATTTTTATGGATCCTGAGTGTTCCACAGACCCCAATTTGAAAAACCTTGTTACCCTTACATTCAAGTTTTCCAGTTGGTTAACAATTCTGTTTTCTTGTTGCTAAGGGCCTAGCATGTGTTTTCTTAGCATGGATTTATCTTCTGATGATTACAATTGTGTGTTTGAGCTGTAAATTTTACTTAACTCTTTGGCGTCCGGCCACTTTCGGGGATTTTTGAAAAAAAACACCTAAACGCACGTGGCTTTCCACGGGAATTTCTCTGGTCCGGTATGCTCTACAGACACGGTAAAAGTCTCAAAATGCGCGGCAAGTCTTCTAGTCTGCACTCAAAAAAAATTTTTTGCTTGGGGGGTACGTTTTTTTGGTGAGTGAAGTCATAAGTGGAGGACTTTTAGGCCACCTTGGCCCACTTTGCCTGGCCCTGGTCGCCAACCGTTAGGTGGTAGTATTTCGCTGAAGTTTTTACTGGAAACTAGGCTACAATCCGAGTCTTTTGATACTTTGGATGACCTGCTGGGGTTGTGATCTATAGTAAAGATATTTGAAGTTATGATCTCAACTAGTAAAAATATTTGACTAACTAGATTATTAATTAATTTTTTTATTTTAGATCATAACTTTTGAACCAGAAACGCTAGAAAGTTGATCAAAGGCTCAAAGACTCGGACTCGAGCCTAGTTTCCAATGGAAACTTCCGCCTAGCGGTTGAGCCCTAGGCCAGGCAACATGAGCCAAAATGACCCCAAAACTACTTCACTTATGACACCAGTCACAAAAAATCTGCACACCCCAACCAAAATAAATTCTTTCGAGTGCAATCTACTAGACTGGCCAATCTATTTGAGCCCTTGAACAGGTCTCTAGCGTAATTGGCGGAGGAGCTAAGGCGTTGGTAAGGCAACCAAAATCTGCTATTTTTTAGGCCGAAATCGAAGTACGAATATGCCGTACGCCAGTTCTCAAAGTGTTAAGTGCATATTTGGACAATCACAAGTTTTGTTAAATTTACAGAAATCCGTTAGTTTCACATCAAAGTACTCACAAGGGCATGACCACTGCAACATCAGTCATGGAGAGCTCAACAGCTGGGCAAAGTGTTACAACAATTAACATTAACAACAAAGTTTTTTATATTGCTCAAATATCATCTTAACTTGCAGTGTTGTTTTTTTCGCAGAGACATTTTGGTCGTTTATTGCTGAGACATTTTCATCACTGAAACATTTTGGTAATTTGTCTCACAATTGTATTAAAACACCGTAACAGTGTTTTTTAGCCTATATTTTCAGACATTCTGACTGTAATGACTTACGTTTTTCAGTCATTTCAAAATCATTTCGGTCTATGACTGAAAAATGACCAAAAAAAACAGCTTGCAGGTGATATTATACACAGAAACTTATGCTTGTAATTTAACTTTAAATGACCATGAAAACTGTAAAAGCAAAGAAACTCAATTAGGTTGTCAAAACTCTCACAGATTCTTGCAGCTAATCTGAGAAGGTACAGTTGAAATAAGCTGTTAAATTTTAAGTCATTCATCATCATGAACTATGTTGTCCGATTGGAAAAAAACAATAGGGATCTTTGCTAATTAAATATTGCTGTCAACACTAAATGGAAGAGAAGAGGTTATGAGGAATGTAACCATTTATGAAATGGTCAAAATCATTATGAATATGAAAATCTGCCGTCACACAAAAAAGTTTGTTGATTAACACTTTGAGAGCCAGGGTATGATATATCCGTACTTTGAAATTGGCCCAAAACCAGCAGTTGTCAGTTGCCTTACCAACGCCATAGCTCCTCTGCCGATTGCGCTAGAGAGCTGTTCAAGGGCTCAAACAGATCGGCCAGTCTTCTAGTCTGCACTCGAAAAAAAATTTTTTTGGTTGGGGTTGTGGATTTTTTATGAGTGACGTCACAACTGAAATAGTTTTAGGACTGTCATTTTTGGAATCAGTAATCCTAAAGCTCTAAAAAAATAATGTTTCAAGGCATGAGCAAAACAAAAAGACTTAAAAAATGTATCAATCATAGTATTATTTCAGCATATGCTTTATATATTGAACTGAATTTTTAGCACACAACTTTATGACATAAAATATCACTAATGTTACGATAACACTATTGTGTCTAAATCCAAAGTAGCTTGCTCATTAAGCTTTTCAGCAAATGCAAAAATTTTAATCAATGACAAACATAAAAATTTGTGGCCAAAACTACAAAATGCTTCAGCTATGTTAATTTATATAGCCATAGGCGTAGGAGACCCAAAACGCTTGGGGGCGAGATATTTTTGGCTGAAAAAATCTGGTCTTACCAAAAGAGCAAGCTTTATGACTGTAAAACATTTCTATTATTAACCTAAAATCACACGGAAAACTTTTTTTCTTGTCTTAATAAAACCTAAGAACAATTATGACACATTATTGCAGATAATTGCTTTCAAATCTATCTATTTATGTCAAACACTGTTGAGTGCAGGGTTTTTTTAAGGTGTTTAAGGACCCGATTTGGGTCCCTAAAATCAGAGAAAATCGGGTCCCTACAATTAGAGAAATCGGGTCCCTATAGATTCGAATCAAGTTCCTAACATTTTCCTTAAAAAAAAACCTGGTTGAGTGTGAAATTAACTTTTCACTCCAATGATAGTGGCAGCATTCTCTTGAACATGTGCTCAAAATATTTGAACAGGAGTTGAAATCCATCAACCGCATTAGGTTGATGATCATAATCACATGGTGAAAGTCTACACATATACACAAAAGGGTAAGAACAATTGACAGCAAACACCGACTATGTCGTCTAAGTAAAATACTTGTAGTAAGTACAAAATCTACTGATGGCAAAGGCTAAATCATTACTACATACTTCAAAGCAATAAAAGGTTGGTGTACTGTGATGATACCATCAACAGTGATGAGAAACTTTTAACAGTGTAACATCTAACTTACAATGCAAAATCGAAAATGGTTAAATGCTTCTACTACAGTGCATGCCATAAGTATTAGTAACATTGTCAGTGACACAGTCACAACTGAACTGAGTAGCCAATGCACACCAACAAAAACACAAAAAATGAGAGAAAGCATCTCAATAGAAGGCAAAATAGACATTGGAAAATGCTGAAAATGGGACACATTATGCAAAACATCAAATGCAAACAAAGAATTAAAAAATCAAGCAGTGTACCCCAAAGTCAAAAGTAGCAAATGAAGGGGGGACCATCGCATATATGAATAAAATAATCCTACGACATTTCAATCGAACAACATACACTACAGAAACATACATGTTAATTCATATACACAAGTTCATTCATTTACAAAACACAGATGATGGTGGGCAAGTAATAGGTGAAAAGTTGAGGCATGTATAGATGAGCAGGTGAATCATGCACACACATTGGTTAGGTGAGAAAAGTGAGCAACAATTACAAGGGTTATGAGGTGGAGAGCAATGCAATAAACACAACATTATCAAGCAAGTGCAAAAACAATGTTTATCCACAAAAATCATGAAGATGCAATTGCAATACAATTACCCACGGACCATAATGGAGTACCACCATTGTGTGTATGTCCCACCAGACACACAGCACCACAGAATGAGGGTGAATAAGCAGAGGTAAAGACACATACAAAAAGGTTTAGCAGAAAACAGTAATCCAGTATGTGTTGGGTACATGAAAAGCCAAATAAGATTAGTTGAAGAGTGGAGTCCTTAGTTCTAGAAAAGATATTATTTCATTCATACTGGATGACTTATGACATATAATATAGGTAGTGTCTATTTTACCAGCGATATTCTGGCAGCAACAGATCAGCTGGAGCTATTGTGCCGGCAGTCGATGATTCGGTCTCGTAGCATGACGCAATACAAAGAAAAAGGTCACTTTGTCAGGTAAATGCTGTCCTGCTCGTTGTGTAATGGTTAGGTGTTATGGCTGCTATGCGAATGGTTTGCGGTTCGACTCTTGCCTAGTCGACTTTCTTTTGTTTGTTTCTTTGCTTTTTTCCAGACTCCGCTTAGGTGTTACCTTTACAGGTTAGTGTTGTTAGGTTAGGATTAGGTAGGTTAGAATTAGGGTTAGGTTAGCTTAGCATTAGGTTAGCGTTACGTTAGCTTAGGGATAGGTTAGGGTTAGGATTAGAGTTAGCTTAGGGCTACGGTTAGGTTGCCTGTAAAAGGCGGAGCTCCGTAAATAGCGGAGTTTGGTTGCGGAGGTTTGATGACGCAACCGGAGCTGAAAAAATTACGTTGCAAAAGAAATAAACAGAAAAAAAGCAAAGGAAAAATATTGTATTTAATTCATTGCAAATAAATATGCGCTTCCCCCAAACATCTAATACATGGATGTTTGCGATGTTAAATATTTTATACATCACAACTGTTGAAACCTATTTTTTGTCCCCGAACCGTTGTGAAACTCAGATACGCAAAAATTATCAAACATCAGAATGGACTTCTTTTACCGTAGTGTAATGTCACCTTTTGCAGTAAAATTATTTACTACACTCTACAGTTTTGAGTTTAGTTCTCATTGCTCAACACAAAATATCGGTTTTAGCGACTCCGGTTACGTCATCAAACCTTCGCAACCAAGCTCCGCTGTTCACAGAGCTCTGCCTTTTACAGGGTACCTACGGTTAAGGTTAGGTTGTAGGTTTATCTTTTAGTTGTTACTGTTGTATTATTTGCTTCCTTTCTATCAAGCCTTTTGCTGCTGCCATCCTGGGAGGAAAATAGACACTGCCCATAATATATCCACCTATTACACAACTAGTATTTGTTATCATGACATTGGCACCGTAATTCAGCTTGACAGAATTGTGAATTTAGGAATTAAACTGAAGTCAATGTCTATGAGATCGTGGATGGTGAACATAGCTTTGTTTGCCTCAAATATATTACAGCTCGTATTGCAGCAAGGGTGCTCCTCAGAAGTGCAAAACTGAGTTTTGTTCCAATTATAGTGTAGGTTTTAAGTTATGACAGATGCATATGGCTCCCCGCGTTTTTCAGCTATTTTGTATTTTTCATCTGGTGGTCTCTTGTTGACCTTGGTGCATTCCGGTGCCATGCCTCCACTTGTGAAGACAACGGGATTGACATTCACATGCGACAACGGGATTGACATACATTCACATGACATTGGAATGAAGACTTCTACTACAGTACTAGAGTTCAGTCAATTGAATGTGAATGTGACGTCAATCACTCTTTGGTTGTATTATCCTCTTTGTAGTAGCCTACTGCCTGCAGCAATCTTGCGATACAACTCTCAAAAAATGAACAAATGCGATTTTTTCATGACCAGCGCACTTCAGAAATGGCCAAACATGTCGAATTGGTCCATTATTGATATGATAAATGGAATGGCCGTCCTGCCTGCCCTGCACCATCATGAACGTTCACCAAAATTTACGTAACAACGGATCTGACTTACGCAACTATCGGCAGGCAACCATGCAGAAATTAACAAAACAACAAATTAAGAAACAGCTCTTCCGGTGTCAAGTGAAATTTCTGACCTCACGTCATGTGCGCATGCACACCATGATATTCTACATAGCAAATACGCTGAGAAAACTGACGATTAGGGCTTAGGATTTGGTGTTGAGGTCAGTGAGTAGGGTTTGGGTTAGGGTTAGAAAAAGAAAAATAATTGAGGTCTAACTCCAATGTTTTTGAATGGTTATACTTATTCCCGTAATGTAGCTTGTTGTGGGTATCTGAAGTCTAACCAAAAAGTTTTAATTTACACAACAACACACATCAAAAAAGTTATTGCCAAACTTTATTCCTTTACTCTGAGAAGCAAAATAACTGACAAACAACGAAAGGTCAGAAATTTTGCAGAGGTCAGAAATTTCGCTTGACACAGGCAGTACGTGTGTAGAAATCAGTGATGTGCCCGAGTTATTTTTGTTGATTCAGAGTCACAAGCCCTTCGAGTCAGAATCGAGTCAGAGTCATCTAACATTTTTTCGAGTCAGGGTCGTGTCATGGCTTGGTAGAGTCGAGTCACAAGGGTCGAGTCACTTCGAGTCATTGGTTTGCAGAGCTAGATTCAACGTCGAGTCAACTGATTTTTCACATTTTTTCTACGACTTTTTTATGCTATGAAATGGTGTCACACATGCTATCAACTGGCGCCCGATAAGGTATAAAATGGTGCCCAATATGCTATTGTTGCAATCAGAAATCCCGAGCGGCATATGCGCAAAGCTTCGCACCGTGGCAGCAAGCAACAATAGAGATCATGCTAGCAATCTCTCTTACAATTGCTTGCTCGTGCTACACATATGATGGTGTTATTCTTCACACACATCCCGTTCGTGGTGAATCACACAATCAACGCAACACCACCGGAGTGATTGCAACACTATGAAATGGCAACCTGGAAGTTAAAAATTGGTGCCCAAATTTGTTTCAGCAAGTTTGATTGATCTAAGTTATTTCACTTTGCATTTTACTTTTCACTTTCACTCTCAGTTATTCCAAGTCTAGCCCAACCTTGCTGCAAGTGTTGCAACCTCTCAGTTAATGTTGTGTTGAATGTGTGATTCACCACCAACGGGATGTGCGTGATCGGGTGGGGATAAGGTTGGGCGACCCCAGGCAAGACTAAAAAGACGGGCCCTCTGACGACGTCATCATATGCAGCCAACCGTGATAAGCACTTTTGATGAAGCTTAAGATATGGCCACCGAAGGATACGTTCCTGATACTACGGCATGACTGACATAGCAGGAGGAGAAAATGCAAAGGGGTGTTCATGATACACAACTTTGAAAACACTGAAAGGTGGGAAGACAAGGCTGTCAATACACAAAAGTTTGGCAATAGCAAATTGGCATCGCCTCCACTTTTTATTTTCACGCCCCATTTCTCTGCATTCACCATCAAGAAACTACAAAGGTTACCCCTTTGAAATTTTAACACTTTCCCCTTTGATAAAATGCTTGGTAGTTGGTGAACTGAATTTGTTTACATCCATATATTTATGGGAATGCATGAAACCATAAACAACAACCAAGAAGATTTAAAAGACTAAATTTGCTTTAAATCTCATCCTTCTTTCTGCTGCTCCACATGGATACTTTCTGTTCAAATGTGGCATTTTCATAAAATTATCAATATACCAAACACTCCAATCTCTAACAATCATCATTTGGTGTAAAAAGTTATCATTTAGTATAAATGTTTGCTCTTGTTTGATAGGGTCTGTTCAGAACTTTTGGAAGAAATTTTAACCCACAATTTTTTAGGTATAGAAGTTGGTTTGAAGCTTTTCGTTATTTGCACATTGGAGATGGTAGTGGGACACCTTTGAAAGTATAATACTTTCATAATAAATTTGCTGTTTGGGCCTCTTTCAAAGAATAGTACTTTCATATTATAATTGCTGTTGGGGGCCCTTTGAAAGCAAGCTACTTACACATCACAATTGCTGTTGGCAACCTCTTTGACAGCAAAGAATTTTACATTGCAGTTACTGTTGTGGCCCCCTTGAAATCAAGATACTTACACATTACAGTTGTTGTTTGGAGCCCCTGTGAAAGCAAGCTACTTACACATTGTAGTTGCTGTCAGGGACCCCTTTGAATACAGAGTACTTACACACTACAGTTCCTTTTAGGGGCCCTGGAATGAAGTTTGAAAGCAGAGTACTCATACATTTCAGTTTGGGGGACCGTTTGAAAGTAAAATACCTATATATTGCAGTTTCTGAAGGGGGCCCCTTTGGAAGTAGAGTACTTGCTTATGAGCTGCTTTGTAGCACATTATATGAGTGAATAATGCGTTTTTCACCAAAAATAAGAAAAATTTATACGCGTAACACCTGAGGGGGGCCCCCAAAAAGGGGGGCCCGAGGCAAGTGCCTCGCTCGCCTCCCCTTAAACACACCACTGTGCGTATAGAACAACACCCGTATTATGTGGCGCGAACAAGCAAAAATAGAATGAGCACGGCGTGTGAACTCTATACTGCCACAATGTGAAGCTTTGCGCACTTGCTTCTCAGGCTTTCCAATCAACAAAGTGATGCTGCTATGTGACCAGGATGGTGGTTAGAACCGTCGCCAGAAAGTTTTCAGTAGGGGGGTTTTGCATTTCTGCAAGGGGGATTTGCGTTTGTGTGGAGGGGCTTGACATTCTAAAAATTGACAAAAATTCCACTGATTTATATTGTTTCATTTTTCAATTTGGGAGGCTTGGAGATTTGTTTGTGGGGGCTAAGCCCACCAAAGCCCCCCGTGGTGACAGGACTGATGGTGGTGCCAGGTACAACCTGAACCGACCACCCTCAGCATAATGGCAATGAAGATTCCCCATTCGACTAGATTCACTCTTACATAGTTGCTATGAATTCATCATTAGGCCTATATTTGGCGTAATCTTGTCACTACATTACTTCCCCATTTCACAAGTTCAAGACGACCTTCAGCAGTGGATTGCAGCCATCGACATGTTGGGACCCATTTCTTGTAGCCACAATGCTGCGTTTTCTGAGCCAACCAAAGAAAGGATTGAACCAACGATGCTTAGCATAATAGCAATTGAGATTACTCATTTGACTAGGTTCACTCTTCTATTGCTGCTACGAATTTAACGTTGTGTGTGCCCTAACCATGTGACCACATGGGTTTATGCTAATAACAATAGCAGGAATTTGGATTAAAACAAGATTCGGTTTTCGTGTTTGCATTATATTTTGCAATATAATATTTGGATTGAGTTTGTATCGGAAAACTTAAATCACTTTATTGGTATCTGGAAGAGACTCAAAGTAACAGTATGAAGCCCACTGCCATGTTAACGGTATGCAAATACTACATTCAACTACGATCAGGTGTCAATATATTGTGCCCTTCTGCCCTCAGTGAATGCAAAATCTCAGGTCTATTTCTGTGCAACTCGGGGACACTTGTACTTGTAGCATAGCACGACTAGGCAGTCAAAACAGAAAATTTGTGCCAATCTTGATCATCACTGAAGCAAAAAATACTCATTTCTATGTGTGCAAATGAACTGGGTTCGTCCATCCGAGAATCAGAGATTTTGTAAAATGACTCTGACTCGAGTCTCGAGTCATTGATTGTGACTCGAGTCATTTTGTGAAAAACGTGACTCGAGTCACGATTATTCTCAATGTAACTCGAGTCGTGTCCGAGCCACTAAAAATCGTGACTCGAGTCACGCTACCACTGGCGAAAATTGCGTACTAAAATCATCCATCCAGAAAAAAAGATTTGTACAAACTACAAACAAAGTTTGCCAGATTCCAGCGAGAAAAAATGCTGCTTCTTTGTGATTAATCAAACATTCAGAACATGATCCTCCCCCATGTGAAATAATTATTACGATGCTTTGTGTTGTTTGACTCAATCCGATGTTGTCTTCCGCTTTGTGCGATAGCTTTTTTCTCTCAACACAGCTTGCTTACTCCCACCGCAGCGTTTAAAGCGAACTCGTGGCAGGTTTAAATGCGTACCCCAGAGACTTAATGCCCACACATGGCGTACTATTTTTCTCCACCGTTGTTAGTCATTTCACGAAGAGTTAGTTTTAGTTGGAGAAATTTTTCAGCCATTAGCATGAACTAGTTAGATGTTTCAGCCATTTATTTATTTGAGTAAACGTCTTTTTAATTTTTGAGTAAACACTTATTTCATAAGTCAGTTTTTTTTGTCGCCACTTGTATTCTTGACGTCAGTCAGTTTGTTAAGATGTTATGATTTATGAGCTTGTATTACGAAATTTTAATTGTAGTCTTGAGTTTGTTTTTTCTCTGCTGTTACTTCAGCTTTTCAACTTTTCACCTGTAAGCTTTGCTTGCAATTTTCAGGACTGAGGATGCGTAATTTTACGTGAAATCGATTTCCTATTAAAAATTTGCTGATCGATTCCTTGCTTACACCCATCGCGGAAAGTACATTCTTTGTGGTTAATGTGGCTTTATTTGAAACTATCCGTATGGATTTGTTCAGCGACGAGAATCTTCTTGATCCTATTTTTTTATCCGATCACCTCAAACATGGTCTCTATATAACTTATATAGCGACTATGCCTTAAAGGTCTGATGCTTTTTCCAAATATTCATTTTTCCTCTACTATTGAAAACTCCTGAGTGGCGGTGACCAACTGCAGTGGTTGATGGAGTATTGTTTGGGTGTATGCGTCTCATCATTATTGCTTTTCTGGCGCATGGCCAGAAATTTTGATGGGGGCCACACAACAGAGATGGCCGGAGTCACTCTTTCTCCGCTTCTGTTCCAAATTTTTGAATCCAGGTCCAGGTCCAATATTTTTCAAATTTGAGAGTCTGACTGCCGTTAAGGCTCCAACTGTACCATCGATCCAAACGAAATTTACCCATGTCTTTACTTAAGAAAAGACCACGCAGACTCCTGCTACTGCTGAAATTGAAAAGTGACTCCGGGTCTGGTTCTCCACAAAATTTTGGCTCCGGTTGTCCTAGGTGGCAGTTGTCCAAGGTGGAAATTGTCCTAGGTAGGAGTTTTCCGGGTGGCAGTTGTCCAGGTGGATGGAGTCCGGCTACCTAAAAAGAATGGTGAAGTTACTTTTTCTTATCTTAGCATAGTGGGAAAATCAGGCTTCAAATGGGATGTACGCACTATTAACAAAGACCTCAGAGACTCACATTGCAGCAACATATCAGCTGAGAGCGCAGTGATACTTAGCAAACTGACACTCACGTGTCTGCAGGGGCGTACCGAGGTTAGTTGGCGCCAGAGGTGTGCATGGACTAGATTTTGGATTTTTTGGACCCGGACCAGGCTGCGTCCGGCAGAATCCGGATTCAGGTTTTCTAAACAAGAACCGGATCCGGACCGGATTTGGATTTTGTAATTTGCTGGTGAAGAATGGTTTGTGAGACTGAGCTGTGCCTGTAATTAGGCTACTAATTACGTATAACCTGCAATGGTTGCTACAGTTTTGCAAGTCTTCCAGAGTGTTCCACGCAATGACAGAAAAGCACACTACACAGTTGCAATGCTGAGTGATTTGCGCACAGGTTATTTTCTTGGCTGCGTGATATGTCAGTGTAATGACAGATTAAACTATGCTGTTTTCGAACGACTCTTAACAATCCCATGCATTTTGGATTGGCTGTTGTGTTATATTTGTGACTTTCCAATAAAAGTTTATACGCCCTACGTATATATATATAAGATTCCTGCATTAGTTTCATTGGAATTGCGTTTTTAAGACATGTTTAGGCTACTTTTGTTTTTCCAGGAAGTGCTGAAAAGTTAGGTAGGCTACTCTACTGTACTGTGTAAGCGTAACATTGCATTATACAGTAGCCTAACTAGTAGTCTCAAGTAGGGTATATGGCAGAACACAAATCTGTGCTGCTGCTAAAGGATGGAAAGCTGTCAGAAAAGCCTTGTGCTGGTGGGAAAAGTGACATTTTGCAAGACTTTGTTTAGGCTACTCATTGATTCGCCAGTGATGACTGTACATCGATTCTATTTGGCCACAACAGATTTGGCCACAATCGATTTATACATCGATTACATTTGGCCACAACAGACAACCAGTTTGGCTTCAACCCAAAACATGGCACTGACATGTGTATTTTTCTGCTTGAACAGACTGTGTCTTATTATGTAAACAAAGATACTCCAGTGTTTTCAGCTTTCTTAGATGCATCTAAAGCATTTCACAGAACTACTCACAACCTGCTGTTTGCTAAATTAATTAAGCGCAATGTACCTATGTGCATTGTAAGACTATTGTTGAGTTGGTACAGCCAACAGACCATGCAAGTAAAATGGGGTACCAACTACTCATCCCCTTTACTGTAACCAATGGGGTAAGGCAGGGAGTCCTGAGCCCATACTTCTTTGCTGTTTACCAGGATGAACTCTCAATCCAGCTGGGATCAGCCAGGTTGGGATGCACTGTGGGAAATATGGTTGTGAATCATCTAATGTTTGCTGATGATATATGTGTGTTCAGTCCCAGTATTAATGGGGTGCAATGTCTTCTGAATATTTGTGGTGACTATGCTGCTGAACACGAAATCACTTTTAATTGTAACAAAACAATTGGTGTTCTTTTTTGCCCAAAAAAGTATAAACAACCTGCCCCATCAAATGTTT
>Ga0210059_1008347_pt1 | contig 16366 bp, 13 predicted proteins | sample Ectturendosymbi2_FD_188042 | JGI IMG/M metagenome (GOLD analysis project Ga0210059, IMG submission 188042) | Ecteinascidia turbinata endosymbiont from Florida, USA - Sample 2 (SPAdes) (version 2) | ecosystem: Host-associated > Tunicates > Ascidians > Unclassified | place: Key West, Florida...
GTTGGGGCGTGTATAATTGCCTCTAGTGTGCTGAAGTTACGCAAGTGTCTTACTTTGTTTTATATATGAGCTCGCCATGTCTTGTGGGCCTTGCGGCTGAAGTCAATAAAACTGTCAAACTGTCAAACTATCATGGCAAAATCTTTTTACAGCTAAATCGGTTAGGGAAAAATCAAAGCAAGCAACAAGCATTTTCAGCAAGGTGGAATGAAGCAAAAAACTTCGATATGTTATATTCTTAGGAAGATTCCTCGTTTGGAGAGAAACTGCCCATACACCAAAATGGAGACCGCTAATAAACGATTGAATAGCCGAGGGAATTTCCAAATTGGGACATTATCCCATAAATTTTTCATAACAAGTGTTTTCCTCAGCAAGTGTGATTTCCATCTTTAAAATCAACTCAGCTCAAATGCATTTCTTCTTTATTTGCACTTCGTCAAGTTTTACAGACGCTTCAGTATTCTAGTTAATGCTAGATCAGCTACTAATAGACAAGGTATTTTGATAAGATCTAGAAATATAATTTGTAAAAGTATAAATGAATGAATGAAAGCATAAATATTAAACCTTTTATCCAATTGCGTGAAATGCTTGATGTTAAACTGCTAACGTATTTCTTTAATCTGTTTCGGAATGATCTCACGAACTGTTGTAATAACAACAAAAATATAAGTGGAAAACTGAGCAGTTGGTAATTTTTCTAAGTTGATCAAATTTATACCGCGTGTCTAGAAACCGAGTTTCTGAAAAAAACACACATTTTTTTAACTTCCCAACCTTAACTTCCAATAGGTCGAAATCAGGGTAGAGTTCAAAAAGTGTTTCCAATGAAAAACAGTCAAAGAAAACTTTGAATTTTATATGATAAAAGCTGAATCATACGTGTTTATGCGATAATATATTTTCGTATCCTTGCTTATGTACTGCAGATACCTTGTGGACATTTACACTTCATGTATATACTTTATGGCTTTTTTAGTTGTGTGCTATGCATTGTGGATGAAGTTAGATGAATAAATAGAAATAATTGGAAGTCACCCTTGTAGATCTAATGTTTCACGTAGAGTACTAGTGAAGAGTTAAGCTATTTATTGCATGGTAACTGATCATCTGCCTTCTATGCAAAAACGATTGAGACTTCTGAATTATGAAATTGAATCCCAAACGAACGTCTGAAAATTCTGTAACAGATTATACAAATAACAACCTCGCAATGTGATTCATGCTAACAGATGAACCAGGAGAATGCTTTCATAAATGGCAAAAAAAAGCAAAAACGCAGAAAAAATCTGGAAAGCACCATTGAAGTAAACGAAAGCTGGAATATACCGGCAAAATTTAAATGTCATGCAAACTCAAAGATCCACACACTAAAAAATGAAATTCAATTCAAGTGCATATACACCACAAAGGGAGAATATAAGTTGTTTTGCACCGCAAAGAAAAATTGTGAAATCCAGTTTCATGTTAACAAAGACAAACCACGTGCCACATGGCAAAACAAAATTCAATTCACAATGCACCTGGCTGCCTTCGGTTCAAGCTCGAGGAATCAAGATCTCGAATCTGTGCTTACCGAGCAGAACGTGACCTTCCCCATTTGAAACAAACAAAGTAACACTTATTCTCTCAAAACATTCCGCCTGTCTTGAGCGTAAACTACAAACGGCAAATCAAAAGACAACTAACTGCTATGCATTTTGGAAAGTTTTTCCTAATAACAAGGTTGCTGGGTGATTGATGCCCACAGATGAACCAAGAGAATGGTTAGTTGGATTGTGACAAAAGCAAAAACGCGGAATAAACCTGTACAACGCCATTGAGGTAAAAGACAACTGGAAAAGTGCTTATGTAGCATCAGCTACATTACAGTCAAAAGCTGCAAATCAACTTAAGTTGTTGTGACAAAAAGCAGAGTGTAAATTGGTTTGCAGCGCAAACAAAAACTGCGAAATTTCGATTTACCTTAGTGAAAAATCCACTTGCCTCATGGTGGAAAACGTTTGAATAAACAAATATTTTCGTTTCCGTTGCATTTGGTGGTCTGTGTTTCAGACGCGTGGACTGCATTTTATGAATGATAAGTCCAACGAAACGCCATTACATTGAAATTTAAACAGTGCAACCTGAAGTTTTCCTTACATTTCTTTTTTCTAAGCCGAACATTCAGTTAATCTCTTCGAAAAAAGGAAGTAACGTCTGTGCTTAGAAAATGTTTTTTATTGATCTAAAAACGGCAAGATCACAGCAAATAACTGCTGTGCATTTGCGGATAAAATGTAATAAATGCACCTCATTTTATATAAAAAAAATAATTTCCAGCTTCACTTAAGCGGAACAGACATCGACTAGAACCTTGTTCATGGTGATCCGCTTTCCAGAGCTCCCTTGCTTGTTGAAGCAACGTTTCCAGTGTAAGGCGGGGTCTGAAATAGCCACTTCCTGGGATTAATTGCAATAAAATAATTATGCCGATTTTATAAGTTCTCCCTACAACAATTTATACGCTGAGGATCAAGGAAGTTCACTCGAAGCTACTTTGAAACAAGTTGCAGTTTTTTGAAATTTAAAATATCCATGTCTTACAATCATAACCAAGTGGTTTAGATATTACTTGAAAACATTTGCCACCTGTTGCAGGTTGTTCAACGTCGATTCAACGGTCAGGTCATGTTTGATCATCGGACATGGAATGAATACAAAGCTGGGTTTGGAACTCTAGAAACAGAGTTTTGGATTGGTAAGTGCACTCAGTTGTATGTTACCTTTTTGAAGCTAAGTGCTAAGTAAACTGTTTAATTCTAGAAGTACATGCAAACGAGTCGCAAATAAAAACAAACGATTTTACTTTTAGAATTCTTCAAAATTTCAAAGCCCACGTTAGGTTAAGTAGACTAACAACTCACCAGCATGATGATTGAGCAACTGAAGTATTTGCCAAATCAATTCGGGTTCACATCAGTTTATATGCAAGCATGGACATATGTTTTTGATGGACAAAATTAGGAAGCAGCAACATGAAAACGAATTTCTTGTTTTTAACACTCTTTTTAACAATTATTTTTTCTTTTTAATCATGCACACTGTGAAAACCAAAATATGTCAAGACTGGAGATAGCGCTTTGGTTTTTACTAACTTTGACCTTGAGTCACTTAGGATATATTTACAAATTCTGATGAAAAGAACACTGTAGATGACGTCCCGGGTCACGCCTACACATAATCAGCTCAGTTGTTACGCTGTGTGATTTGCCAAATTTTGCAATGTTCTTGATTTGCGATGTTATGCTTCTATCTTTTCACTGTACGTTGCTCACGCAATACGAGAATTGCCAAGACAATCAAACACTGTACATTTCGTTGAAATGTTTTGGCTTTTATTTTTTGTTGATGCACACAATCCGCTAAGGTTTCATCAAGATTTGTCATCCCTCACAGAAATAAAGACACACCCTCTAACAATTATAAAACGTGTTGTTGCAACCACGCCGCTGGCGTTGCGCTGATGAGAGTGATCTCGTCGGGGTGAACTCTATTGTTGCTTGCTGCCACAGTGCGAAGCTTTGCGCGCATGCCGCTCGGGCTTTCCGATCGCAACAATATGGTGCTGTGACCAGGATGTGAAGGTCGTGCCAGGTTCAGCTTTCACACAAAGAACGTGCGATTGGTGCGGTTCGTTGTTAAAAGGAGGGGGTGTTATTGCAACCACTCCGTTGGAGTTGTGCTGAAGTGCGCGGTTCACCACGAACGGAATGTGTGCAAAGAACAACACCATATATATGTGGCACGAACAAGCAATAATAGAGTGATCGCGGCGTGTGAACTCTCTTGTTGCTTGCTGCCCCAGTGCGAAGCTTTGCGCACTTGCCGCTCGGGCTTTCCGATTGCAACAGTGTCAACTGACGCTGCTGGCAATCTAATGCTGAGAAGTGCAAAAGACGCTGCTGTTTTGGGATGAATTGTGCGGAATAGCATAGATTACCTTTTTTTGCAAGGCTTTTACCGTCCTTTTGTGAACTGATGGCATCATTTAAATTACATTCACAAGCTGTAGCTCCTTGTCAGTATGCAGAAGCTTTTACACCCCTTGAACGGTGCAGTGGTTACAGTGGTGGTTCAAACAGAAGCAGAATCATGTTTTCTTGAATTATATTTTATCATGATACTTTCCAGTAGCATTTGTGAGGGAATTGTTTGATATGGTTTTGTTGTTTCTTTTTCAAAAACAAAATGTCGCGTATACTTGGCGCAAATCAAGCTTCAGGATCGCTGCGAGATATTTGGTAGGTTGTCCCCATGGATAACAGTCTGATTATGATATGAATGACGTAGAAAATGAAGCAGTACAAGCAGCTTTGCCAGAGGAGGAGTCCTCTGATTCAGATAATGACGACGCATTTGATCCTGGATGGGCTGTTCCTCCAAATAACGTTAACACTGAAGCTGAGAAAGAAGATGATGCAGCTCTTTCGGGGTAAATTTGGATCATGTTGGCAAGCTTTAGCGTCAAATGAAGCTGTTACTGAGAGTTTGCAGCAGAAAAATGCAATTAGAATTCGACGAAGTCTTACTGCATGTTGCCCCTAGCATCATTCATAATAGTCCTATCTCGTTGCTCAGCATTTTTTCAACAAGCCTATGCCGAGAAACATCCAAAAAATTTACTATTGCTGAAGCTCAGCGAGATACGGGTGATCCTAACTGAAGGATATCATTGGAGTTAGAAAGGTTTATTGATCTTTTCACTGTCCGAGGAGTTGTTGGTGATCGAACATTACGCATACTCAGCATGACGAAATATGTTGTGAAGATGTGCTTTATTTAGCAAAAGTTTTCCTCGTAACAGGCTTCTGGAGGTTATGCAATTCCTACGAATCAATTTGAAGCCTGAAACAAGACGAAATCTAAGAAAAAACATTGGTTAGCTTCATCTTTGTGGAATACTTTCACTGACAATTGTCAGAAATCAGCTAATATTACCCCGTAAAGTACAGTGCAAGTTAATATAGTACATGACCAATAAACCGGATAAACTTGTGATAAAATTCTGGATAGCCGCTGATGGCGAAACTAAATATTTATTCAATGCTTTCCCATATGTAACAAAAGATGAGAGCAGGAGTGGTGATGTGAGCGTGTCAACTGACGTAGTGATGAAACTTATGATGCCTATGTTCAAGAAGGGCCATAATGTAAACAGTGACAATCACTTCACATTCTTAGATCTTTATTTGTGGCTGGCAAAAGAAGCCTGCAGCCTTGTTATTACAATTTGATCGATCCGAAGGGAAGTGACAAACAATCTGAAAGCAACTTGCAACCTGCATGATACTACCATTGTCAAGTTAGCAAATGTTATTTTGGTACAGTGATACAGTACTACAACTAACAGTGCAAGGAGTCAACGTCCGTAAACAGTAAGTTTATTGCATCCGAATGTGGCCATTCCGTCGGAGAATAACCTGAAGAACACACCTGAAACAGTTTCTTTTTCCAACGAAACTAAGGTGGGAGTCGATGTTCTTGGCCAAATGTCAATATTGCTACTCTGTTGAAGTTTAAAAAAGTGGCTGGCCAATGCACGTGTTTCATAATATAATAGACATGGCACTCACAAATACCTGGATTATTTACAAGCACCTTTTCAAATCCAGCATAAGTCGCAAAATATTCACGCAGAGACGTAGCCAATAACAGACGGGGGCACTCCAAACGAAAAACTCCAAATTGGAAGCATTGCAGCTGTTGGAGATTGTGCTGCAACACCTAAAACGATACAAAATTTCTTCTATGGAAAATACTGCAAAAACATAACAACAGATATTTGCCTGACTTGCAAAAAGCGCATGTGGGAAATGTCAGACTAAACAACGTAAAACTTGCACCTCTAAATGTGTATTCCCACTTGCTTGTCTTTCAACTCTTTTTGTTTTGTTTTGCTTGATTCGTCACGAATTTAACGCAGATCTAGATTTTTCATCTCAATTACTAAGCTGAGTTTGGTGATTTACTCACGAAAGAGCGCGTGCATCAATTGTTGATCTTGGTCATTCTATGAACTTGCGAATTGCGGTTATGCTAGTATTAAACCCAACAGCAAGAAGCCAAAATCGGTTGAACAATGGTCTTTTCGCAATTTTTTCACATGCCAACAAACCCTGGCCCTTGTTTTACGAGTGTTCTTTGCAGACAAAACTCGACCAACTGTTTTAGAGCAATCATTTCCGCTGCAGTGTCAGTTTGACAGACCCTAACAACAAATTCCAATTCCATCTTTTGCATTTCTAGCTGGTGGATTTACATTCAGAATTCTAATTGGTGGTTTTATGACCAAAACTCTGATCGGCTGTTTTGCATTCAAATTCCGTTTGGTGGTTTCATATTTAGGAAACGTATTTTTTTTTAAAAACACGCCACAATTGAAATTTCATAGAAAAATTCAGGGTATCAGAAAATCTCAAGAAACAAGGCTCATAACCAAGATCCACAAAACTTGGTCTCAGTACTATTCTTTAAGCCATGAAAAAGTCTTGATAGTGCATCAGTGGATGATGCCACTGACAGGTTTGTAAATTTGTGCGCAAAACTTTTGTTTATTTGTAAATACAGCAACTTAGCGTTTTCCTATTAGGTGCAAAGGATTATTCACCAGATATAACAAAGTATAATTCAGAATGATTTGCTAGTGGTTAATTTCAAATTGTTGTTTTTCTTGTTCTACAGCTAGCAATACACAGTGTTCTGATCGTAATGGAGTGATGAATGAATGGGTGCTTTTGCTGAGATCAGGCAATGCTCAACAAAAAAAATAAAGCAAAATTAAAGAAAGCATACTTCTCTGACGCTCAAAACAAAAACGAAAAAAATTCATATAACTCAGCAACGTGGAACGCATTAGTGCATACATTATTTAAATGTATTTTGCTTTCAAATTGGTTTATTATACCGGGAGGATAAAATAAAATTGTAGGCAACTGCCTAGTACAAATTTCGTGATTGTATAAGAAATTGTTGCAAATGCAGAAGAAGAATTTTGTCCCAACATTTTCAGGTTTAGATGAACTTCACCGCTTGACCGGCGACAACAGATGCAGACTGCGTGTGGAGTTGGGAGCGTGGGATGGAACATCAGCTTACTCACAGTATAGGTGCCGTGAGGCTTCGATCATTGCATGCGAATAAATTCGAAGCTCGACTTGTCATACTGCAATCCACTTTTCAAACACTGATTACCAGAAGAGAACCAATATTGTCATATCCTCTAGTCTGAATGGTCTATATAATTTATGAAGCAAAGGAAATAATCTGCAGTGGGTGACACCTTACGAAATATTTGAGGAAAGGCCGTTGATAATTGCATTACAACGAGAATACTAATCATCCTATTAGTTAATTACCCTTAAAAGTTTAATTAAAAAACACTATAACAAAAAATATGCTGATCGTTGCAAAGGTTTGTGATTACAAAGTTAACGAGCAGCGCCGTAAGATTTACAACAAAGAAACAGTCAAACATTACCTACCCCTTGTGATCAACGTTTAATATACTTTGGCTGAAATCCGACATAACCTCTCCACACTTCATAAAGGTTACACTTTATCAAGTTGCAAACTTTCTGCATAAATTGCAAGTCCAGATGATGCTTATTGGGAGGAAATCAAAGTTTATCAAAGACTTTGAATTCTGTTTCTTTAACCTCCCCAAGAAACATGACTCCTGAGTTGGCCTAAGCATTAGAGGTTGGACCTGGTGGCGTTTGAAAAGTTTTATGCAAAGTCTGGGAATATGCTAACATCCCCGTTTAATCAGCGCCGCTCAAGAAAAGAAAATCACGTGAGGATATTTGTTAGTTCATATAAAAAACGGAATTATACGTCAATTGGTTAAAACGGACAAGGGGAAAAACAGGAAACTTTTCAAGAGTGAAGGAAAAAAAGGCATTTCAGTGGTAGGGCAAAGTTAGTGAATAGCTAAACAGTGTCATTATGAATGCAACAAACCTGCTGTTGGGGATCTTTCTGTGTTGAAGTTGAACGGTAAAATCACGAAAATCTTCAGCTTTCATTGAATGCCATGGCGTCCCTTCATTCATAGTTTCCCTGCTATATACTCATAGAGACCAGCCCTGAAGATATTCCCCGAAGAAACATATCTGAAAATAAAAAAATGTACTAATCCTACAGAAATATGATAACAAAATGGTGTAGTCCATCTCTAGGAGTAGCACCAATTGCCTCTGTTTAAAATCGTAGAGCAAAGATTGTCGTAAATTTCACAAAAGCATCACTTAAATGGGCAGTTTTTATTGCATGAGTAGTATATCATATACTAGAAATCTACGCTTAAAGTGAAGAGGTGTCCCATACAGTTTAATATGAAAATCGATTGATTTTGATGGGGTACACGGGCTTGCAACAATATACTGGGAAGCAAGAAACTCCTATGCATAATGCAAGCTTTATGTGAAGAATCTAACGACCAGAAAAGCTAAGAAAATAGAGCAATTTTCTTTGTGACACTTGTAAACATTTGAATTTGGGGATTTGTGCGATATGTTTTATTTGCATGCCATAATTCAATATTTTATACTCCCACTTTCCCAAATTTCCTAAATTTCCCAAAGTTTCCTTTGCATTCCATCCAATTGAGTTTACTTCTAGTTTTGATCATTACCGTTTGTCCTTTCGGACTACACCATCAGTTGAAATCATGAAAAGTTCCCACTTATTGACTGAAAAGTTTTGGATCTTCCCAACCTGCATGGTTTCTCATAAACATGTTGAAAACAAAGACAGTTAGTAGCTTTGCCTTTTTTATTGCAAACAAAACAGCCACAATAATCGAAAACATTATTTTATTCGACGTTTCGGCTTATGCGTAAGCCATCATCAGGAATAAGTGGAAACAGTTAGAAAGAAGAAATAAGGATGCAAGTTTGAGGCATTCGTACTCTATTACGTCACATACGCCATTATCCTTAAAATTGCATCCTTATTTTTTCTTTCTAACTGTTTCCACTTATTCTTGATGATGGCTTACGCATAAGCTGAAACGTCGAATAAAATAATGTTTTCGATTATCGTGGCTGTGTTGTTTGCAATGAGAATATACAGCAACTCCTTGCAGTGTTTACCATAGCTTTGCCTTTACTAAATGTCATTAATACAGCATTTGCCAAGTTTGATTAAACGATGCATTGATAATTAAAACACAAATACATGTATGATATACCAGCATCACAAAATCTTTGTTCTAGAAACATAGCGTATTTTACGGGCACTTGTTCTCTTTCACAGGAAAATCTGCTGAGTTCTGGGATGGTCTTGAGTAAACGTTGCAGCCTTTGCGTTGTCACACAGGCTTAGTTTTGCCATACGTGGTATCTATGATTCATGCTTATTACAAACAGACCAAATAAATATTTTTTCTCAGAGAATTCAGCGTTGCCAGCGAAGCAGATGGTTATAGAGTTCGGTTTTCTGGATACGAAGGTACAGCTGGAGACGCTATGGGTTTTTCGAATTACAACACCAACCGACAATTTACCACCACAGACCGTCACAATGACGGGTGAGTGCCACGTTATTATGTGACTGATACGACTGTGGAGCGTGGCAACTTTTGCTGTGGTCAATCAACGTTATAATAAAGAAAACGTATTCTGTTTATATCATTTTCGAAGGGGTAAATGGCAGACCTAGACCTTGTCATGTTTGATCGTAACTGCACCACCCGTTCCTGGTACGCACATATGTACATAGTTTATAAAGTGTAGATTTAACCGGGCGATCTTCCCGGCGTTTACTACGGTACTTTATAGATTTGAACTCCGCGCCTCGCCTGTTTCTCTAAACTAGACTCGTCGACCACAAATGTCCTTGCACCGAATGAAGCTCTAATCGTTACTGAGAACACAGTCAAACACACTAACGCGAAGTTTCGAAACGCTGTGACTTCTGTCAGGTGATGTACACAGCAAAACGTTAAAACGACAGCTCGAGCAACTGCACTTTCCCCACGAGGCCGACCATGTTATCTGTTACAGCAACGAGAATCGTTGCACTGCGTATTGCCCAACAGCAAGGAGCAACACTTCCTGCTCTTCTACCAATGAGAATCAGGTTTGCTTGTGCGTTCCCACGCAACAGCACAGAGTAGTGGTGAAAACGTACTAGAAAAATCTTACATAAAATTTATAAAGTTGTCAAAAATGTAGAAAATTTACAGTATGAATCAACGATATTCTTCTGCTACTAAGAAAACGATTTTGCGTGAAGTGAGAATTTTCAGTCATGTAATTTTAAGCAAATGCTAACAGGTGAATTAATAAAAACTAAAGAAAGACTTCTGCAGTTTTCTGAACACATGCCAAGACATTAGAATTACAGAAACCACGCCGACGTTACAGCGATTCCCAAAGTGGGTTGCGCGGAATCCTAGGTTCCATAGACGATTCTAAAGGCTTCCACGAGCTATACTTTTCAGATTTAAGGAAAAACTGCCCATATTTAAACCCTTCGGACGTGTGGCAGCAGCTATATCTGATCTTGCTTTCCTTTTTTCCCATTTTTCTCATTTGTGTTGCGCAGTGTTGTCACAGTGAGCTGGATTTCGTTTTCCAGGCTGTGACTGTGGCGCTCCGATATTTGACTAACAAGTAGTATGATGCAGATGGGTACATTCCAGTTTGCAGTGCAAAATGATTGCTGGATACAGAATCCGTTTAAGATTACAGAAATGCGAACAGAGTTAACAGCAGCAGACCATGAAAGTTTAATAGAAATTACATCTGATAGTACCTTGAAGGATAACTTTGAATAACTTTCTATCGCTATTTTCTGGGATAGTTGAATTGAACAATATGAGAAATTGCAAAACAAGCTATGCAGGAACTCTTGCCGTTTGCATCAACGTACTTATGTGAAGCAGGTTTTTCCCGCTATGCACAAACGAACACCAAGTATTGCGCCAGACTGGACGTTACATCATATATATGAATTCAACTATCAGCTATCAAGCCAAACTTTTCAGAATTGTTGCTGTCCAGTAAACAAATACACTGCTCTCACTGAAATGTGCTTGTTGTTGAATTTTTTATGTTTTATGGTTATTTTTATTGTGCATAATTTGTTTAGAGTACGAAATCTTAATAACGCCAGTTTGGGTGATAAAGCGTTTATGTTTACTTGGCAGTTCTGGCGGGGGTTCCTTACCCGCTCAAAATAACACTTGCAGTGTTTCGCAGAAAACAAAGTTTGGGAACCACTGGATTAAAACACAAGCCATGGCTATTACGCTCTCATTACCGAACTAAAAATCTAAGATATCGTCAATTGTAGAAAAAAATATGATAACTGCAGTACGAAACTCACGCCTCTGCTGTCGCTGTAACTAGGGGAATAAGTTGCCAATTGTTTAAAGCAGTGCTTCTTAACCTTTTCTCCACCACGCCCCCCTTCAATAATTTTCCTTTGTTTCACGCCCCCCCTGACTTTAAATGAGTTGTGAAAACAAATGTATTTCTTGGTAAATATATTCAATTTTTAATTTTAAGGTTTTGTAACAGACACGAAGTCCATACAGTAGTCTGCAAACGCAGAGTCTGCACAATGCAGAGTGATAGAAACAGACGAAACAGAGCGATTAGTGGCGAGTTCGGAGAATGAACAACAGGGTTACAGACACTTTTTTAACCTTATTGTTCGCAAACCCCGGGATTGTAGTGGGTGGGAACGAGTGTGAAGCGTTTCCACACCTATTTCACGTTTTGCTTTTAAAATGAGTTTGAAACAGTTTTATAATGGCTTTTTTGTAGATGCGTTCCCACACCTTTTTTGTTAGCACTACATCCCTGGCTAACCCATAACACTTGGTACAGGACTACATCCCGAGTAGGCACTGAGTCCAACCTTGGTCAAGGCCAGGTAAAGTACGAAAGTATTGTGGCATGCACACGCCCTCAAACAAAAACTAACATCCTAGCATTCAGTCGCAAAGTATTGTACGGTTTCAGTGCTTAACGAATATAGACGAATATAAACAATCTTACTGCATCAAAGTGTGCAACCTCACATATTTAGACTTTTTGCATCGTTCAAGAAAGAAGCACATACTTTTTACTGAAGCCTCAGAGGTATAGGAATGTTGCATTGAATCTGATGACTACTAACTCCCCACGGCTTGTTTCTTAGAGCCCTGTACACAAAATTATAAGCCACTGATTACTCGAAAATTTTTGGGCAATATTTGGTGAAACATTGACTTGCAACCTTAGATGGAAAACGGTTTCTTTCAAGCGACATTGCACAAAATTTACCGGTACTGACAGTTATGCATGTTCCCACTCTAGCCGCATAATTTGCTGCAGTTGCTTGTTTCAGACTCATGCTAACTTTTGCAAATTCTTTGTTGATTTAATTCACTCTCCATAGATTTGCAACTGCACACTTTCGTAGGGCGAATGCACATTACTCCTAGTAATTGTATATCGGTTAAAAGCTATAACCACACCTTTCGCATAAGATTCTAGAATCTCAAACCAAAATTATTCATAAGTGAAAAACATTGTACGGTTAATCGCATAAAACGGATATTCCAAGTGAGTGCAAGACACGGTTCCGAGACAGCTGAGTGTCGCCATTGGGATTGCCAGAAAGCAAAGTTACTATCTATTTTTGGCAGAGAGATCATCATCGTATGGTGGCCTGTAACTGCCAAGCCGCAACTAAGCATTCTACAGAAGTGTGGCTCAAGTGCAGTTGAATCGTCATGAATATATATCGTCAGATCACCGAAGAACACGATGGGAGTACTGTAGAAAGTTTGTATCATGCAGGTGTACAGCCACATTGCAGAAAGCCAAGTTTGGAAGAGACACAATCCCTTTCAAAAACTTTCCATGTTGTAGAGCATGTAAGAACTCGCGTGCCCCTGGAAATCGCTTGAAGCCCCCAGATTAAGAACCACTGGTTTAAAGCGTAAATCCCAAACACAGGGTCGGAGACTCTGAGTAAGGTCGCAGCGGCTTTCGCTTGGGGCATTGGTTTTTAACCGGTGGGCGTGCACCACAAGGGGAGCGTTAAAAAATTTCCGGGGAAGCGTAACCCCTATGCACCCTACAGCATGGGAAGATCGGTCAATAAATTTACCAGAAAATACATTTGCTTTTACAGCTTACTTTACGTCAAGAGAGCTTGGAACAAAGGACAATTGCTTGAGTCAGGCGTGGTAGAAAAAAGGTTAAGAACCACTGGCTTAGGGCAACAAGACTTTGCAAGGGTCACCAGGGTCGTGAAACATTTGTCTTTGCCATCAGCGTGACTTTATTCTTGAATCAAATTTTCTAAAGGAGTCCGAAGTGCGCTTTTATTCCTTTAGTCTAGACAAAAGCTGTGCAACCACGCAGCACTGCCAAGCCAAATGCACATAACCAGATTGGTCCACGGGCCAGAGCTGCATATATCAAACCCTGCGGCTTAGACAACTCGATGGCCACCCAAGGAAGATTGGCAACACTATTTTGAAATCTGGACCTTTTTGCGGGGCAACATTGGTCCGCAGACCACGGGTTGCAAATCCCTGGTCTAGACTGATAATGGCATCAAAATCCGTTTACACAAGATAACATTGTTCCTGCTGCAGAGACTGGTTACATTGGTTGAAGGTAGGAATCTTCTGTTGCCTTGCGTGGCTTGCGACCTGACAGCGTGGTTCAGTACAGAAGCAGAGTGCGACTAATTTGGATTTGATTTTTACTCACGGTTTGTTTGTTTGTTACTCAAACAAGCGGTCTTTATTGCATCTTCAACAGTAGGCCTACGTAACATTTTTAGTGCACTGAAGAAAGTTTTCATCCTCAGGAATGAAGTAAAAGATTTCCTGCACAACTGGAAAAATGAAAATGCAACTGTTTTTGAGATGATCTGTTCATTGCTCGCCTTGTGCTCTTGACTAATGTTTTTGAGAAACCGAATGAGTTGAATATTTCATTGCAGGGTCGAGGCAAATGGATGTTTGAAATGCAAACATCCATTTGTGCTTTTGTTAACAAACTGACTATTTTCGTCACGCCAGCAAAAACAGGCCATTTTGGTTTGTTTCCGCACTACAAGGAATTTATTGAATCTTTCTTGCACGTCAGACTTGGTACAGGCTGGATTTACCATTTCGTTGCGCTTATTTCAATTCATTGCGATACTTCTGTGTTTCGTTTTCGTGTCTGTTCCGACATTTCAACTTTTAAGTGAGATTGAGTCACACCTGTATATTTTGTTGCCTAGATATGCTTGGAATGTGAAGATATCAACGTGAAATAGCAGACTGTAAATGGCATTGAATAAAAAAATATTTCGTAATGGATCTCACAGAGAACGTACGCCTTCATGAGACTTTCTTCATTAAATTATCAAACATAGCACTGAATTTGGTTGTTGCACTTTACAGAGATAAGGTTTTCACAGTGAATAAACGGAACAGTAGGTCTTTGTAAAAATCCTTCTTTTTTCAGATATAGCCTGCATCATTAAAACGATAGATAGGAAAATCGATCATACAGGGTCCCACAAAATATGAAGATACTGTATTAGAAAAAAGGCCGCAAAAAATATTTGGGAATCCATGGTCTAAACCAGTGTTTGTCAAACTTTTTTATTCCATCGCCCCTTTTTCACTCTCGACACGTCGTTTTTACTCCCCAAGCCTGATAAAGCAAATACAGTAGATTTAAAGAATTTTATTTAAAGAAAGTATTAAATAGCTGGACCAAGCCATTGAAAGCTGAACTAAGCCATTGTATTATGACGCTAATATTACGTTCAGAATTTTTGTAAAAATAATCCAGGCCTACCGATTTGGAGCGCTGGAGCTGGGCATTTTGCCTAGGGCCGGAGCTCAAATTAAAAATGAGAAGCAGCCGGATCCGGAGTTGAAAGAAAGTTCGGTTGAAAGCTTAGGACCGTAGCCGGAGTTATGGCCATCTGAGAGGTAGCTCCGGCTCCAGGTCCTTTCCTCGATACTAACTGCTTTGCCAAATAAACTTACGTGTGCTCTTTACAGCACACTAAACGCGATTGCTGTGAGTTACGACACCAGACTGCAATAATGGATCTGCAAGCATTTGATGTTTCTTCGGTTTAACAATCGCTAAGGCTGTGACAATGTGACATCGTAGCTGGCAGGGGTGGTGGTTCTCAAACACCGTTCTAATCGTCGCATGCAACTCCCGAGCATCCTTTGTGTGACTTTTAGCAATCCTTCTGTAACAGATTCTATTTGAATAAGAGCTGAAGATGCCTACTTCCGAGGCAAAATATATGCTCTGTAAGAGCTTAGTGTCTGAATCTTTGCTGGGAAAGAATCCCTTTCGATGGGCAATGTCTTTCAGTAACGCCTCTAAAATTTTGTGCAACAGACTTCGTTAATGCAATAAAACAAAACGTGTCAATTGCCTTGTGGTATATTTTTTTGTGCGGCTTTCTAAACATTTGTAGGTTTGGATTTGGCTCCCTTCAGAAAAATGGTTGAGAACCACTGTTGTAGAAGTAAGAAACAGGTCAACTACCACAACGTCTTTTCTAGTCAGATTATTAAACCGGGTCTGCAGTAGTGCAGCGATCTGAAAAGAAATGAGTTATAATGACTAGGTATATAATAAAATATCCATAGCTTTTGTAGCTGTATAATCATGCTGCTAGCAAAGAGTATGATATCACAGATATAATACCACTGAAGTCGGTGCAGATTTAAGCGTGGAATTCCACGACACACCATTGTAAAGTAGGAATTTTTATTAGAAACCATTAAGGCTTTTTGTCACGTTTTAACTAGATTACTGGTAAAGTTCACTAGGAAACATTACGTTCACCAGCAGTAGCATAACATGAAAGTTATACAAATTGGTAGCAACTGGCATTGCTTTGCATAGTACCACAGTATCAGGATGGTATAAAAATCGATGTGAACAATAAATGTGGAATTTTCTTGAAGTTTTCATCAATGGAAGATATCTGTTTTCAGCACGGTAACCAATCTTATTTTCTCCTAAGCTTAGAGTGGTAAATTGTGCTTTACTTTGCGATTCCACACTGCTTATTATGAGTGCAAAGGATACGAAATCAGACGTTTTCAGAAGAAATCAAATGTAAATTTCTTGCTAGAAGTCATACTATTTCTTTGAACAAAGGGCTTTTGAATAAATCTTTGCGTTAATGCTAATGCGTACGTGTTTGAAAGAGCACATGAGAGTCGGCTATGTTCTTTGCGCTCTTTGTATGGTTTGCCCGGGCAGCGCTGTCAGCTGGAATCGTCAATACTGCAACAGGTAAAGCATACGAGTACAAAACACTTGGTTAATTGGGATTGGTC
>Ga0210059_1008348_pt1 | contig 16365 bp, 11 predicted proteins | sample Ectturendosymbi2_FD_188042 | JGI IMG/M metagenome (GOLD analysis project Ga0210059, IMG submission 188042) | Ecteinascidia turbinata endosymbiont from Florida, USA - Sample 2 (SPAdes) (version 2) | ecosystem: Host-associated > Tunicates > Ascidians > Unclassified | place: Key West, Florida...
GAACTCCCGACAATGTCACTAGGGTTCAAGAGTCAGTCGGTCGGAGTCCGAGCAAATCTCTGCGACGAAGGAGCCAAGGAGCATGTACTCTAGGACTCTTCTTGACATATTATTTCTGATTTGAGGTCAAACAGTTGCAGATTATAAAATGTTATCTTTTGACCTTTCAATAAATGTAATCATCATTGTAGTATCATTTAAAATCCTGGATTTGTGCCCAATCGCTTTGTTTCAACAATTGTGAAACACCCTGTATTTAGGACTGTGGGCGAAACGAAGCACACAACGCATGGACGTATGATGGGAGTTGACAGGTGGTGGGTATTGTTTTTTGATAGGTGATAATGAAAACTTAGGTGATTCATGGAAATGGAGTTATTGCTGAAGATTTGATTTCTTATGCGAGGGAGTACACAAACCGATCAAGGATTTTTCAAAACGCAGAATTTGAAGATTTTGATTTCCGCGTGAACAGGAGTGTAGTGGGGTGGGAACGCGTGGAACCAGTGGCGCAGCAAGGAACAAACCTGGAAAAACTGGCAGGAAAGATACAGAGCACCAACGCAAATGTTTTAGTTGTTCTAAAGCATGAACCCGTGTTTGAAATTTCAAGTTAAGGGAAAAGTTTGTTGATCACGCTCCACCAAATATGGTAGGCTGTGTTGGATTTACGGTAGGTTAAATATGAAGACTTTAAAAACTGCACTTGAGACCTGTGCAGACTCGTGCTTGGCAATAATGGGTGGGTGCAAGGACACAGTTCAGGTGCGGTGCTGCCACTGACTCGCCACCAGTGCAGCATTCGCTGCGAAAGATGTGAATGGAATTACAATTTTCCCTGAATTACAAAAGCTGTCATTTAATGCTTAGCCTTTAGTAGATAAACCGTCAAGGAGTTGTGTGCGCAATCACCTCACCAGCAGGCAATTTTGTGGTTAAACCGAGCATTGTTTAGCCACTAGGCGTGCTAGCAACACAAGCTGTCAAGCAGCGATGAGAAATATTTGAAAGGCTCTTGTCTATAGCCTTGAGCAAGTCACGTGGATTGCGAGAGAAACCGGTCGCTTCGGAAAAGAATGTTCACGCTGAAAAAGTCTTGATCGATTAGAAAAGTTGCATGAAGGTATTTCGCGAAAAGTTACAGACGAGTTGCAACGTTTTTATGAAGAGTGAGACTTACTGAGCAGAACTTTGTTCTTGTGATAAAGAAATATCGGGTTTCGTATATCGCACAACGCTACGTTAATGATGTTAAACCTATGTCGTGGTCGTTCCCTTATCGCTCAAAACAAGTGAAAAAAGGCTACCGATGACAGCTGTCTTGTTAGTTTAGACATCCACCAAACTTGACAGACCTCAAACGCTTTTGCCGAAACGGACTGGAAAACAGATTTTGCTCGATGTGTGATTGGAAGCAATAGTCGGATAAAAACAGTGTTTGAAACACAAGACGTTCAAGTCAACGATGGAGGAACTTTTGAAATCAGTGAGGAGAAGGCGAGGACTCCAGGAACGGGTATTTGTATATTTTATACTGGTACTGACCACGGCGATTCCGACGTAAAAGTGCCGCCGTGCCTTGGAGCAGCCATGAGCAAATGCTATTGCAGCTTTCAAACTTTATTAGACGTGCGTTTACCCTTTTGAAAAGTATTCTGTAGCACTGCGATTTGAAATCGTGGGAAAGAAGTTGTTTCAAGGAAACGCCATTGTGAAGAATATTTTTGTAAATGGCTACAATGAAAATAAACGTGAGATGTTCGAGAAACACGAGAAACGTGAAATGTAATACTTTATTCGACAGATAAATGTTTCCTAGAGCAAAAGAATATTCACAGCAACTTGTGTGCATCAAATAAGCGCCATGCAATTTTTTGAATTGAACTGAGAATTGGAGATTTTCATGACAAGGAAACCAATCAGTTGTTCGCAGCAGTGACCTCCGACTGGCAGTGGCTTCCAAACCTTGTGTTATACAGTAAGCTACTCTAATTTTGCTGTAGCAGCTGATAGCTTAGTTACTATTTTATTCTTACCGAATTAAACATTTGGAATTAATACTAGCAGTAAGACCAAGATTTGAAAAAGTGAAATGCTGATTTAATAGTGAAAGGGCAATTTAAAAGACACTTTTTGGAGATGCGGAGTTTTGCTTTTAGCAAGATGGACAGTCCGGCATTGCCATCACTATGACACATTCAACCTTGCTGAGATCTTGCCAAACAAGTGAATTAGGCGCAAGGTTTCATAACATATCCTCTGTCTTTGACAAATCGCACACCGCTAGACTATAGCACAGCCGACAACGCAATGGAAGGCCAGAAATCAAACAATATTTTGTTTACTTTTCTTGTAATTCTCATTTAAAGGTTGAACTCAATTCAGCTACTGTTGCAGGCTTTATAACGTAGACGTTGGCGTATCTAGTGGCGTGGATGTTTACACGAGTTTTTCGGAAACACTGTAGTGACTACGATGGTTGAGTTGCATATGACATACTGCAAATGTATCCTCACAAAGAGTAGTTACCCTTGATCTGAGTTGTTGATGCTTAGAAGAGTTGCAGTAAATTCTTTTGTAGTCACTGTTACAAAAACATGAATTGCCTGTGTTGTTGTTGATCAAAGAAAACAATTCTACTTCTAAATTTCGATTTGAAACAGTTTTAATGTAACGAATTTACTTAGCCCATGTGCTACATTTTCTTTGTCTGTGAGTAATTTCAAGACATATAACTTGCAACAGATCAACTTTGTAATGCAACAAAACATTTTCTCATTGGCGTTTGGAGCATTTCTTGTTGTGTTAAGGAGATACTGAGAAAAAGGTTTGTCGTGACAAGCTACAACTTGAATTTCAGACTGTATTTCGTAGTGACTCTTATAGTCAAAACATGTGCATTGCAAAGGACCTGAATCAAACTTGTTTTGTTGTTAAGATTTTCTTTGAGACAAATGCATAACAATCAACAAATAAGTTTAGAATTTTTTGTGCTACTTTGAATTTCCCAGGGTTTCTTCAGTTCGTAGCTGATTGCAATTGGGCGATGCATTCGAAAAACGGCGACGTTTGAGTTAGATGTGTTTGTTGGTTGAGCTCAGGGATATCTAGGTTGGATTTCGTCTTTATGTCAGTGCCTTGCAGTGTGTAAAGAATAATGCAAAACAGCGCGCGTTTGCGTGTGCTTGATAATAAAGTTATTGAGTTGTGTAGATTCGGTCCTGAGGATTTAGTATAGGAAATTTGAAAGTTGTTAGAAACTTGAGATTCCACGGAGATCCTTTCCAGTTGAAGGTCAGCCTCGGGTCTGCCATCCAAATAAACAACCTGACGTCTTGCGATTGCCAACCCCAAGCAAGGAGAAATGAAGGCTCTCACCACTTTGCCCTTTATTACCTCTCCTGTAGAGCACTCTGTGTTAGATTGCCTCCATGATTTTATTCAGATACAAAACAAACTCTTTAATACACTTTAATGTGAAGTCAGAACAATTTAACGTTAAAAGGTATAGTGAAAAAAAGGTGAAGGACAGCGTTGAGCATTCACAGGAGCGACAGGAATCCCGACCGATAGCTATGATGTATATTACCAGGCTATCATGACAGCTGTTAGGCCAGAGATTCCCAACTCGGGGTGCATGTAAGTTACCCTTTGGGATACATTTGCCTAGCTGAAATGGTACATTTTTAATTACATTGCCTTGAACCACAAATAAAAATTGGGTGAAATCACTCATGCGTGCGGCTTTGTCTGGAGCACTTCGTTCCGTTACCTGCTAAGCACTCCAGCATCTTTCCTCATGAAACACCGGTGCCATTGTGCGGGCCATTCTCTCCAGGAGTTTTGCCAATTGCCAGTTTTGCCTCATGAGCCAACTGATGTTCAAGTGAAACAAACCCCCACTGTGTTCAGCCCCAATCTCCTTACACCAAATTAACGAATATGTAACCCTGTGAGGGACGGTGTTTGGTTTGATTTACTGGAGATAAAATATATTTTAAAACTAATGTCAGATCCTCTTAAATTTCTTTCGCTGCCAAATTTTTTCTCGGTGAAAAAGACAATACCTACCAAAATTTTTGTTTTCCTTGTTCATAAACTCATAAAACCTTTTTGGTTCTCATCATGGCCGAAAAAACATCGACACAAGCAGACATGCATTGAGTCCGCGAATACTGATGTTCCTCAACAAAGGAATTTGCTTTCTTAATCATTTTTTTTCCAGTGGTATGTTTGGTAAACGGAATTGTTTCACGTAGACCTCAGTCGCACGGTATGGCACGAACACAATCGCATTCTAAATCTGTAATCAACTCTGAAATAAAATTTCTACTTCGCTTCGCAGTATCAAAAGTTCGTTGCAAAATATCGACTGAGAGCTCTTCGATATGCCGCTTGATGGTGTGGTTTGACAAAAGAAAAAATGCCTAACTTATTAGCTACGGCATCGCCGCACATTATCATGGCTATTTTCACGGCTGCTGTTCTGACCAAGCTCTCTCCCGCTGTATACAGCACTTTTGCTCTTGCATATTTCCAAACAACAGAAAAAGAAGCACACACTACTTTTCCCTGGGAGTAAGCTTTTACTCCTGAAGTAGATGGACGATTAGTACGACCTCACGTTACCTGGTGTTTTTTCTCTAACGTACTTTACATATTTTAAGTCGAGATGCCGACGAAGTTTAGCTTCTTTGGTAGATACTGAGCAAGGACGTCTGATTATAAAACGCACTGTGATCGGATTTCACCGGTTACTTGGACTGAAGAAAATCCTAGTTTCAAGTAATTGTTGGTGTATGAAAACGCCTGCTTTCGTTTAGCAACGATAAACTAAGACAGTAAAAGCTAACCACAGTTTAGATAAAAACTTTACACTTAAGCTTCCGCTACCAACAAATATTACCTCAGAAGTACAAATCCCATGTGGAAGAGTAGAATGTTTTAATTTTTCACGTTGATTAGGTGCATTTAATCGCTGTAAGAAAAAAACGTCGATTGCATAAAGTTGTGTTTTGAGGGCATTAAAACAAACCTGTATGCCCCTAGCGCTTGCGGACACATCCAGAGCTCTCCGTGACTTCATTTGAGCTCGCGGGCTGGGGTTGAGGAACACTGGTATAAATTGAAAAGCAGATCTGCGTCCCACAGTATGTTCAAATATTCAAATATTTTTTACTTTTTTATTCAGATGAGATGAAATTGTCTAAACGCTCGAATCAGAAAAAATCTCCTTGCATTAATTTCGTGTGTAAGGTTTAGTAAAACAAGGTTAAATGAGTTTCTAATGTGTTGCATGTGGTGTAGCATTGAAAGTGTGGTGGAATATACTTGGCATGTTACGCATACACTTAAATCAGTGTTTCGTAACCTTTTTCTACCTCAACACCCCTTTTGGTCACGCTTAAGCAGTCCAGCACCCCCTACCATCGCCTAACACCTGGTTACTATAAGGGAAAAATAAAGACAAGTGCAGTACATCTTGATCATATGCTTGGTTCATTCTCCAAAACAAAAACAGCAATTATGGCAATAGCATTGACAAAAATAATAAGAAAATTTCAAATGGTTTTGTCACTAAAGACATCGTAAAACCCACAGCGGAGGGAAGGCAATTCATAAATGGAAATTCCCACCACCCGCAAACGACATTCAAGTCAAGCCTGTTTGGAGAAGCCATTAGATTGATGTGCCTGAACCAAAGAAAAGATGATTACCTCAGCAGCTTAAACAGACTCAAAGAAAAAGTGATCCGTTCAAAATTTCCCTTGAACATGACTAATGACATGATAGCACTGGCATCTAATTGGGAAGATAGACTACGGCCCCCAAAATGCGACAAGAAAGAAGACCAACAGGTTTGGACTACATCTTTTCCCCATCTGCTTACTCTAACACAAAAAGAAAAAAAGTTTAACCCGAAGGCAATGATTACCTATAAAAGACTTTTGGACAAAAGCTAACGAACTACAAAGACCTTGCTTTAAACAAGACACGAAAGCAAACCAAAGGTGGCTCAAGGCCATGTGAGCACTGTGCACTTTGCGCTTTCTATGGAAAAAATAACAAATCCATGGTACCAAATGTTTCACAATTGCTGACTGAAACCAAAACTTTTAAGCTGAACCAAAACTTGACTTGCGCAGATTTTGGTATTTGCGTCGCGACTTGTGTGATATGTCATGAACAGTATGTTGGTCAAACTAGCAACAAATTTTCCAAAAGATGGTCAGCGCATCGCAGTAATTGGAACAAACAAGATTGTAAAACTGACAGCGACAAGGACCAGACGGCCTTGTCGCGGCACTAGTCAGAAAACCACGGCACTATAAACAAGCCACCTCTGCACGAAGCATACACCGTTACTTTTGTCGAACAACCAAGTTGTCACTCTCTGGATATCTGTGAAAATAAATGGTATCACCTAATTGACGCGCAAATTAACATCCATAACATGATCCTTCCACATGTGAAATAATTATTGCGATGCTTTGTGTTGTTTGACTCAATCCGATGTTGTCTTCTGCTTTGTGCGCTAGCTTTTCTCTCAACACAGCTTGCTTACTCCCACCGCAGCGTTTAAAGCGAACTCGTGGCAGGTTGAAATGCGTACCCCAGAGACTTACTGCCCACACATGGCTTACTATTTTTCCCTACCGTTGTTAGTTATTTCACCACGAGTTAGTTTTTAGTTGGAGAAAATTTCAACCATCAGCGTCAACTAGTTAGATGTTTCAGTCATTTAATTATTTGAGTAAACGTCTTTTCAATTTTTGAGTAAACACTTATTTTATTAGTCACAGTTTCTTTTATTAGTCACAGTTTCTTTTTGTCGCCACTAATATTCTTGACGTCAGTCAGTTTGTTGAGCTGTTGTGATTTCTGAGCTTGTGTTACGAAATTTTGATTGTCGTCTTGAGTTTGTCTTTTTCTCTGCTGTTACTTCAGCCTTTCAACTTTTCACCTGTAAGCTTTGCTTGCAATTTTCAGGACTGAGGATGCGTAATTTTACGTGAAATCGATTTCCTATTAAAAATTTGCTGATCGATTCCTTGCTTACACCCATCGTGGAAAGTACATACTTGAATAAAGGAAAGCTCATGGACAAACCTTTGACCGCCACATATGTGACCCTCTCCAGCACCCCCTGAAATTGATTTCAGCATCCCCTGGGGTGCTAGCGCCCCAGGTTAAGAAACCCTGACTTACATGGTCAATGAAACTCAACTTAGTTTGTAGGATTGCTTCAAACTCGGTTAGTAATTTCTTCAAAGTTAAAAGCTTACCCTTAATAACGAAAAAGTAGTTAAGGGAAGTTATGTGAAAAACGAACGTGTTTTGTGAGGAGATTTTTTACTTTTGGTCAGGAACAACTACAACATGGGAGTAGGTACTTGGTGAACGTATCTTCTACACATCTATTACCTATTTGTGTGGTCCAACTGTCCGAAAACATCGTTTTTAAACTTCTTTGCCATACATTTTGCAATGTTTTCAGACAATGAAAATTTACGTGCGAGTTTCGAAACGACCTTGTTTACCGTTTTGCTGCAAACCATGATATATTATGCACGTTTGCATGCAAGGCTATGCTTTTCAATTGTACAAATTTCGACAATTTTAAGGAGAAATAACTTTTCACGTTAAACATTCCCGTTGATATCATCACTGTTTTGTATGCAAATATTTTTACAAACATATTCATATCTTTACAGCTTTGCACGCAATCAATATTGACTCTGCACTGATTGCAATTAAGATTACATTTACCCCCCACAAAATAAGAGTGGATGTTCAGGATAGAAATACCTCATTAAGAACCAAATGCGCTCATACTTTTCATGAAGGCAAGAGTTTGTTTCGTTGAATGCGCGCATGCTGAGGATTCATCTTTTTGTGAAATTGTAAACACTTCCATATCCAGTGTGGTTGATAAACGTTTTGCTTTTCAAAATTATGTTTATCAGTAACTAGACCTTAATGGCAATTTTTGGGTTCTTAAATTGCGTTATTAGTCCAACAATTTCAGCTTTCACGAAGAGATGTTTCCAAGAAAGGCTTGGGAAAAGGCAGTCCACACATCATGTTATCGACAACTTGAATGGTAAAACTTTGAAAAAGGCATATGGAATGTGCTACGTCTAGATTATGTCCAGCAAAATTGTTGGAAAAATTATTATTTTGTAGTGTTTCCGTAAAACATAAAATATAAGCAGAAAGAAGGTTATAAACACAACGTATTCACAAATTGAATTGCATTTTGCGACAAGAGCTTTGGAAAGAAAATCGAACTTAAAACTTTTGTTTGGTTCTTCAATTTTACAGTAAGGATTGGAAATACCGTGTTATATTCATATCTTCAAAAGTGGTTTTCATCATTTAGGCTTTTCTTTCGTTTTTTGCTTCAGCTGACCTGCACAAATATTGTAGAAAAATGGAATGGCGGTCATAGACAAGGAAACGTCTTCATTTATTTTTAAACTGTGACCTGTAATACTGAAGAGAAAAATAACAGCAGTGGGAAGACCTCTGAGCGTACTTTTTGGAGTTCAAACAGTTCATGCAAGCAAGTGAACTAATGCGTGCAATGTGGACTTCGAAATGTTGTTTTGAACGCTCTGAACCTGTGTGAACCTCAGCGAAATTTTGTGACATGACGAAACTGTGTTTGACGCATGGTCTGTGACGTAAAGCTTTCCGACGAAACTACGTTCGTTGTAGAACTGAAAAACACTTGTTTTGTAATAATTATGCTTTCTTCTGACAACGCACGCGTCGAATATCGTGCTCTCTGCAGTTTGTCATCCTTCCAATCGCCGTGTTTTTCATTTTGGCATAAATTTGATTTTGAAGAGTGAAGTGATTAAAACAGAAAGTTCTGATCGGCGGTAACGTTTTCCGAGGCCATTTGACCTTGATCCCGATATGAACTTTATTGGATAATTTGTTGCAGCAAAATTACAGGTTTATGACTCAAAAATAAGAAAAATAAAGCACGATACAAGATATGAAACCGTTTCTCAGTTGGCAGCCTGGCAATGTCTATATTCTAAAAGCGTTTAGAATGAAGTTGACAACAGAACAAGTGAAAAAAATCGAACAATTCACGAAACAAGTTTTTTCTAATTTAAATATCGAGGCCCTTGACCCAAGGGTCTGCAACAATACTCCAACACAAAAAGGGCAAGTGCTGTTTTGCAGCTTTTAAGATCTTACTAAAAGTAGTAACATGCTTGATGCCTTTTCTTTTACTGTAATGTTGTATGACTATTGACTGCTGGGTGCTTGGTCATGCACATGACCAATTTAACGTGGTATTCTGCTTCTAAGAAAAAAACAAGAAAGGAACCGTTGAAAATCAAAGTTTTTTGTACTTTTGATTTGAATGTTTTTCATTATATACATTTGCTTCAGTTAGTTCAAGCTTTATTGCCAAAGAAAAATGTTGACTTTTGGCAAATGTGGAGTGCTTGTTCAAAAATCGTTGTGGAGTGCTTTTTCAAAAATCGTTCTTCTTTAAGAGTGTTCCGAGTTGCTGGGAACTCTTCTTTGCTTGGAGCTGTTTAAGGTTTTAAGCTGCTCTGGGCAGACATTGTTGTAGTGTGGAGTGTCGTCTTTCGTCTACTCCGAGTTGAGGAGTTGTGAGATTGCATAATGCTTCAGCCTAAATCTAGCTTGTCTTGCAATAGTTTTCTTCAAAGCCTTGAGTAAACGTGTTATACAACGCCGTGAAAATTGTCAATGAGATTCGAAGTCGACCCTTGAACTCCAGAATGAAAGCACTGGGTGAAAGTATGGATTCGCAGCATGAACGTCTTCTCCATACAGAAGAAAGACGCCTGTCAAGAGGGCGATTAGTTCTTTCGCCTCTTTCGTGAGCTCAAGGAAGAAACAAAAGGTTTTCAATAGAAATGAACTCTCAATTAGTAGAATTTCTTTTGCATGTAATGTGAGTAAGCTTGGGTATTTGGCGGATACATTTTGCCATTTGAACAAGCTTAGAACAGGGGTTTTGCACAATTATCTTTGTACTAAAAATCAAGACACACGCATTCAAAAAGACGCTGGTTCTTTGGGATGGCTTTGCGCAGATGGGAGTTACAGAGATGTTCACGACTTTAAACGATTTTTTAACAAGTGTTGATGTCAATGCTAAAGAGTTATTAGACATAATAAGTCAAAATTGGTGGGGGTTGGCTTACCACTTTCAAAATATTATTTTCTTGAATATCAGGATCCTAGAAATGAAACCGTATATGATTGTGATAATCTGTTGCAATAACTGAAATTTTATATTACCGGTCCGTAAAAAATTTTTGCGTTTTTTACCGGTCCGCAGGTTCAAAAAGGTTGAGAACCACTGACTTAAAGAAATCAGAAAAGCAATTTTTGTTGAATATGAAACGGAAAGGATACGAAATCTTGAGACAGGGTCTTCACACCTTACAGGCGGGGATAAAATTTTAGGGAGACTTCGCATTTTGCTATAATTCCTTGTGAAAACCGCCAAAACCTTTGTTTCAACCAATCATTTCACATAATTCTTGTACTTGATAATTTGTTGGTTCTCTGCACAGTTAAAAACGTAACAAGTTGAGGCAGATTGAAAAAATACGTTTGCAATTAATCTTTTGTGTGGCCACCCTTGTTTTTGATGACTTCTTGCAGGTGACGTTGCATGCTGTCTATCAGTTTGCAGCAATAATCTGGAGTGATGTCTCTAACCAAACGTCTTTGTTTGAAGTGCATCAAGGCTTGAGGGATGCTTTTCTGAAACTTTCTTCTTCACAAAGTTCCATAAGTTTTCTATAGGATTCAAATCCGGATTGTTTCCTGGCCACTCCAACCTTTGGATACGTTTTTACTCCACGAAATTCTTCACTACCTTGCTTTGGTGACATGGAGTGCCATCATGCATGAAAATATTGCAGTTGTGGACTCTCATGTGGAGCTCAAGCTCGCTCTTCAGCAAATTAACATATTTTTCACCATTCATGGTGGTTCTGGGTGGCAAAAATAAAGTTCAGTTGTCCCCCTGAAGTACATCGCTCCCCATATCATTTGACTTCGGGGGTGTTTCACTGCTGGGGTAGTGTACTTTTCCTCGTAGCGTGTTCCAACCAGCCTCCAAACCCGATATCTTCGAACAGAAAACTGCTGTACAGTAGACTCGTCCGAAAAAAGTACCTTTTTCCACATCTCTATGTCCTAGCTGGCATGTCTCTTGGCGATATCAAGACGTTTTTGCTTCATCGCTTGAGTCAAGCGTGATTTTCGGCTTGCAAGGTTTGAAGCGAGAATCCAGCGACAAATCGTTTTGGTAATGACTACTGTGCCTCTTTCCATTGACTGAATTTTTTTGGAATAACTCAAAGGAGAGCGAATAACTACCTTATGCATGACGCAGTCTTCTCTGCCTCTGGAAACCCTTGGTCGGCCAGACCCTCTTTCCGTCCTTGAAAGTGCCCTCATTTTGATATTTCACGACTGCATTGTGCACAGCTGTTTTGCTAACCTTCACCTTCTTCGCGATTTGACGTACAGAAAATTTTTAATTGCTCAAGGTTACAATTTGAGCCCATTTTTCAGTGCTGAGTGATGTTTTTTTCCCATTTTTAGCACCTACGAATTTACCTGATTTTGACTAAATAGTGTCCTTGCTAGCACCTTTTTGAACTGGAAATGAAAAGATATTGAAAACAATGCAATTTGCAATAAAGCGATTCGACACTAATCTTGAGTTGATGGAAAGGATATGCGAAAAACGTTCTTTTTATTTGATTTTTGTGGAATAAGTCGTGGTGTCTACGCAGGTAGTGGTTTCATGATTACGACGAGAAATACATTACAAGTTAAGCATATTTTAACATTCTAGTTGGAAATATTCAAAATGACAGCGCCTTTATTTAACATTTGCCTTTACCGGCAATTTTGGGGCTTGCATTGAGGTTAAATGTATTTTAACAATTGCGCTTGGGGATTTTTTATACTTAGCTTACTCTTACTCACATTTTGACATAACACTGCTACGAGTCATAAGATCTGTAATTGTATGGATAATGCACATCACTATATTTTCTCAAGGAATACTAGGTGAAGTAGCCATAACAGATTTGAAAAGTTGAACGAATATCTTATATGAGCTGTTTCCTTATACTGCATTGTGTTCAACATGATCAATTTATTGAATACTTTGATTCTGGTTGAACTGATCCTTCCTATTCATTCTGCAAGAAACGGTGAGAATTTATTTTTTCAAATATAGTTGCTTCGAAGTTTTGGATAGAACATATTACACAAACACTTGTGTATTTTACGTAGATCGTTACATTCTACAGAGAAATTTCATAACAAACTGTGGTAAATTGTGGAGAAGTTTATACAATGAAAATATTTTTTTCTCTTCTTTGCAGTGTGCGGGGATTTCAATACAAGCGATAATTTTTTGCAAAGTCCAAATTACCCGAAGAATTATGCCAACAACCTCAACTGCTCTTGGACAATACGTGCTCAAGAAGGAAAGGTATTTTATTCTATGGCGGTAAATCAATGAAGGCATTGAAAATGATAGATTTACGTCGAGGCACTTGTTTTACTGACTTTGCAAATGTTCTCGCTTGCTGTTGCTATTGAATATGGATAAATAACTGTTAAAAAGCAATACGTTGTTATACGATCTTTGAAAGCTAAATGATTTCAACAAACATAAGGGACGTATCGTGAAAAGTTTCAATCAATTGCAGTAGTTCTGCCAAGTATACAAATAAAATTTTCACCTGTTGCAGCTATTTAAACAAAACCGTTGAAGAAAATATATTCTTATCAAAAAAATAAATGCGGTTTTTGTTATAAAATAATCGTATTGTGGTGACGTACCTTGTTGTTCAAATTTCCCACGATTTGCCCAATTCGGTCAAGTCTTTGTACGGCCATAACTCACCAACAGGTTGCTCTAGAGCAGGAGTTCCCAACCTTTTTCTTGCCATGTACCCCTTCTGCATTCCCACAGATGAATACGTACCCCTTCAATATTTCACCAGATAAGCATGTACCCCTTCAGAATTTCTAAAGTTGAACAGTATCCCTAAAATTTCTTTTGACGAAATATTTGATCATGATTATTCACGGATACATTTAACAATGAGCATATAATGGTTTTTGAAAATAATATGCGCTTATATATGTATAAATATTTGGAAATAAATAATGTATAAATATACTTTTCTCTTCTATTGCCAACGCTAAATGTACCCCTTCAGATAGGGAAATGTACCCCTGGGGGTACATGTACCCCAGGTTGGGAACCCCTGCTCTAGAGAGCTGTTCAAACACACTAAAGATTGGAGATGTACGGATTTAGGTTTTCCAAATCCAAGTCCTATCCGAAATACTCATTTCAAAACCCAATCAAAATCCGATAAACCGAGAGTTTCAAAATCCAAATCCTGTTTGAAACCGAAATTCTATCAATTGTGTTCTGCTAAAAGCAAAATAGCTTCAACACAGCGCTTGCCTCAAGCGTGAAAATAGACACTACCAAAAATACTTCGGACCTATGCTCTATCTTTGACTCACAACGATAGCCTAATAGTGAACACTTCAAAGACATCAAGGTAAACACTAAGCACTACTAGCATCAAATGCAATGAGAAGCTCAGTTATAAATAACGATTATGGTCAAGAAAAGGGAAGGAATCAACGAATGTCAAACGAATTCCTCAACTTTGATGACACATGTTCAGTGTAAAACCAACGTAAAAACTTGATAAAAGTGGAGACAGTAACCGCACGAGAATGGGCCTTTTCGGTGTTACTTCATGTTGCGTGCCATGTTACGATACTGACGAAGTAAAGAAAATCAGGTTATGATACAAATCCGCAAGAATTGATCGGTGGATAACCAATTTTCATTTTGTGCAATAATATATTTTTGTTTTTCAGTGGATACACTAAATTTTTTTGATTCTCAGGTGTATTGTATTTGAACTTCAGACTTTCTGAATTTTTGCAGTACGTCAACTTTCAGTTTCTTTTCTTCAACGTTGAACACAGTTCAACGTGCCAGTTTGATGCTCTTGAACTTTATGTGTACAAACAAAACGTAAGTCCATAAATAATTGAATTTTTAAATATGTAAAAAGTAGTCCCCTCATGTTGATAACACTCAAACATACACACTCAATTCTTTAAGGAAAGACACGTGCATGTGTTCATACCAGTATGTAGAAATGCTTTGCTCTTACGTAAGTAAAAACCATGGTTCAGCAAGTTTCAGAAGGACGAAAAGTATTTCTGCAATTTGTTTTTGGTTCACACACTAATGAAAATTAAAACATGGGGATAGATCTTTAACTTTCGGAAATATGTATCTGCAGGTTCGCCACATACATAGCATTTCGCCCAGCGCCGGATTAAGGGGGTGGCCTAAGGGGCCCGGGCCCAGGGGCCCCCACCACAAAGGGGCTGCCCACCATGTTCATGTGTTTAGCCATATGTAAGACATGTGCGTGCCACATAGTCATTTTTATTAGCGAGGAAATTTTGTTTGTAGACGCTATTAAATCATCGGTCATCCAGACGGCAGTATTTCACTTGAATATTGTTTGATATTGTGACGAAACAACCATAACGCTTACTGATTTACTGAAAGTCGGTCAGGTACCTGAATCTAGTGAATGCAAGGTCAAGCGTCGTAGAACGCATTAACTTACGTCTCTACTCGTTACTGGTAGATTTTGCGTCTGCCTTACTTAGATTTGCACAGGTTGTATATTAGTAGCGTTGTTAAGTAGGGCTACCATTCATCCTCCTTTTGGAGTAAATGCCAATTTTTTTCATGAGAAATGAAATAATCTCCAAGAACATTAAAAAATGTCAAAATATCCTCCATTTTACATTTCGTATTTTACACAGCTATAATCAGTGGTGTAACTAAAGTTTTGAGCCAGGCTAGTAAACGTAGATAAAATGCGGCCACTGGCCACTGTACGGAGTCCACTAGCCAACACTCAGAAAAAAAGCTTGAGAAATGATGGTGAATCCGGATGTGGATGTCTAAACTATAAAATTTTGAATCACCGGAAAATAATCCGAAAAGCACATAAAAACAACAACGTACTGAAAACCAAAAGAATGCTAAAACGAAAATATAAGTTAAGCGGGAGACCGGTTTTCACGATTAGCTTGCCAGGAGGGCAATTAGCCCCTCTGGTCCCTTTAGTCACACCACTGGCTGTGTGATATATTGTATTTACATGCACTAAGTTGTCCCTACTCAACCGCAACAAGATACGAAATGGCGGCTTAGCATAGTTTATGGGAAGGCCTGCAAGTTTTCTAAGTAATCTATGTTTTGGTTGAGTTAATTCTCGGCTGGAAAGGCAGGAATGCTTTCACATTAATCGTTACATAACAGTGGTAAATCTTTTTTCAATATCTCAATAACTTTGACATCAGAGCGCGAACTTCTGACCCCATTGTAGGTTCTGTACCAGCTTTGATGATGAACCGTGATACGATTATCAGTGTATTGTACATAGCTTAGTGTAGTACTTCGTAGTAAATACAGCTCATCGGTAATGCTAAAAAATGAAAAACATTCGTCAGAAGTGTCCCTTTTTCAAAAAAGGACTAAATGATTTTGAAGATGAGTGAATTACATGTGGTTGCATTTACAAAGTTCGCAAAAGAGAGTGAAAAGACCACAGTGACTTTGTGGATATTGAGTACCAAAAACGTCTTGCTCACAGCATAACCAGGTAGCTATCACTTTATCTTAGTTGGCCAAGGATGCTTCAAATGTACCCAGCTTCACATTCACAGTTTATGTCAATCAACAAGCCAACTGTTGGTCTGAAACGTTTTTTTTGGAAATTCTCTGAGCGAACTCTGTTTAAGACATTAAGACATTTGCAAAATTTCTGATTGCTTTTAATAGCAAGTTCAGAATATTGAAAAGTTCAAAGCATCCTTTGTTGAGGACAGAAAATCGAAGAACATGTTCTAACAGACTTAGATGTACGTAACGATGAAAATAGACGTAGTTCAACCAGCAGTGCAGTAGCAGAAGAACGTCAAGAGGCATCATCGTAAAACACGATGAATGAGATGGCAGACTTTATCACTGGAGGCAATAATATCGGTCTCTGGGCCCTCTCATCATCATCATCGTGTCTCGTGCACGGCGCCCGTCGGCACGTTGTGTGTTGAGCCAACTAGATTCACGAGAGCCCGCCATTTATCACGGTCCTGCGCGAGGGGTTCAATTGCGGCTGGATCGAGGCCGAGCTGGTCAAGATCGCGTTTGACCACGTCGAACCAACGGGTGCGTGGGGCCCCTCGGGGTCGCTTCCAGCCGAACGAGCC
>Ga0210059_1008349_pt1 | contig 16365 bp, 10 predicted proteins | sample Ectturendosymbi2_FD_188042 | JGI IMG/M metagenome (GOLD analysis project Ga0210059, IMG submission 188042) | Ecteinascidia turbinata endosymbiont from Florida, USA - Sample 2 (SPAdes) (version 2) | ecosystem: Host-associated > Tunicates > Ascidians > Unclassified | place: Key West, Florida...
AATCCTAACCAAATCCCTAAATATCTAGGCAAAATCTCTGAAAATCTGAGCAAAATGGTGCCCAACGTTGTTTGACTTCCACAAATGGCGCCCAAGGTTTGCAGAAAAACAAGTGAAGACCATTTTTTCGGAGGTCACACCACAAAAACGGTTCTCAAAAGTTGCGCGACAACTTTTTGGGCAAGTTTGGGAAATTTTGGGTAAAAATCCTTTGCACCCTAAAAATTTGCTTGCTCCTACGCCTATGTGTGTGATTGCATCTACAGTGGGCGTTTAGGTGTCTCTCGTAAATAATAACGCTAGTTCATATTTAACGATATTCACAAGCCAATGTTGGGTTTGATAGGGTTAATCATAGCTGCTTAATCTTCGAAACAACGAAAAATCATCACGGAAGATAGACATTTATGTTGGCCCCCCTACTTTTTCTTTGGCCCCGCAGTCCCCCCCCAAATTTTTTAATTCTACAATCGGCACTGTGCAGGAACGGAGTCGAAGTCTGAAAAACGTGACTCCGCTCATCTCTGGTCTTTGACCGGGGCTCGGTGGGGGGCGAAGAAGAGTTTGATGGACCACATTAAGTCGTCCTTAGGTAAATGCAGGATTCCGTTCACCAGACTTGAGGAATTGGCCGGGGACTGAGACGAATGGTGTGTAGTTTGCGACAAGGAACAGACAATATTTAAACAGCAACATATTGATGTGGCAAAAGCAAAGCGGGTGCACCGACACCAGCAGTGCAAAACACCCGCAACATCGAGGCGGCAGAGATCGGTTTGTACAGTAAGCGACCTGGTTTCCGCCTCAGCCTTCCGGCTAAGGAGCCATATGCACCGACATGAAGGAATGCGCTGAGCAGCGTGATAGTCTATCGACGGACAACTAAGGGGGAGAGAGTTATTCATTTATACAGCGTATAGGTCGATGTCTCTGCAAAGAGATTTCCACTGGCGGTTGGCAAAAAGATGCTCAACCAATTTCGTTGTGAGCAAATTGATGTCTAACTTAATTTTACAATCGTATAGCTGAACACATTTATTCCTATGATAGGAGGAACATTTTGGTTCAAAATCTGCAGTTATGGTCTTGTAACTACTGTTGTTGTCATGGATTGCTTGCCCTGCGGTAGCCTGATTGTTGCATCAATACATCACTGGCCAACACAATATTTAGTGCTCTAAATTTTAGAGCTGATTTAGAATGAACTTGGTAAACTTGAAATGCACACTACTGGTACTTGCACATAAAAATGAAGGTAATATGTATTATTTACATCATATTCTTAACAAGTTCAAGTTTATTTTTAAACATACTGATAATTTGCAAGTAAGTTAACAGCAAATCGAATGTATGAAGTAACATAACAAAGGCTAGTTAGATCTTTTCTGAAAAAACGTTCAATATTTTCCTTTACTTTCACTTAAATGAACAAATTGAAACATGTAGTGACATAGTGTACATGATACATTCAAGGTCTTACAGTTATCTTTTCACCCTAACCATTACATTCATTGCAACGTTTGACTACTGATGTAACATTCAAAATTTTAGTCATATCACAATGCGCATGTAAAACAATGAACAGATTCTCAACCACACCATCTTCAAAACAAAAAAAAAGCACTCCAAAATCATGCACACGCAGCCCTTGTCATGTCAGCGATAGATAAGAGTGCTGATCTATGCCTCGTCAGTGCTTTATGTGTAAACCATTATGTTTCCAACAATTTCGTTGAGCCTAGCCCTACTCGTCTGTCTGGCTACTGCACATGGTTACACGTGTTATTACGCCTTTGAAACTATTGTATTCTAGAATGGAAAATACAGTAATACAATTACATACATCTCTAAAATTTGACCATAGTCACAAAACCCCAGATTTAGTGAAAAATACAGCAGTGGCAGCGCTGCGAATCACTGGTTTAAATAAACCAAACGTTTTCTCTTATATTTGTGGTGAACACACACTACAGCGTAACAGGAAACATATCAACGATTTGGTAAAGCTTGCTTACCTTGCCTACTTCAAAGTGATGCTGGGTGATCAAGGCAAATCTTGGGAACCGCACATTGCATGTAAACTTTTTGCGTATAGAAAATTTATGCCAGTGGACAAACATCGCTAGAAAAAGCCCAGTAGCTTGATGTTCCATTGGTGTGGCCTGAATCAAACATCGGTGCGGCAACTGCTACGTTTATGCAGTGAAAACTAAAGACATAAACAGGAAGAATAAGAATTCTTTGAGCTATTCTAGCATGAACTCAGCGATCTGGCCCATTCCACACGGCAAAGAGCTCCCTGTATCTGTGTGGTTGAATTTGTTACAACCGATAGTGATTCCAACAATCCCCAATCTTTTTTTATTTCCACAAGTCATTCCCGGACAGATCTTAATGACTTGGCAAGAGATTCGAATTTTTAAGAAGCCTCTAAGATGCTTCCTTGAAGGAGTAAAGAAAAATTTGTTATACAACCGAGTACTATCATCACTTCTTACCGAATACGTTATGCAGAATTCGTGTCATATTTTACCCAAGAAAACGAGATTGTGTGCGGTAAGAAATCGAATGTTCAAGGCCTTCTGAATAAGTTTGGTATATGTTAGAGTATGATCCTCAACATTGGAGACTTTCTGTTAATTGGTCGAAACGAAGTTTGAAATGTGTTTTTCTGCATAATTATAACGGGTTTGGATCTATTCTTCCTGGGTACTCAACAACTCTAAAAGAAAAATACAACGAAATTTTAAGCTTGTGCCAGAAAGAAATTCTTACTTTTTTTGGGTAAAAGCATGTAATTTACTATTGCCACGGCTTAACATTTTCATGCCTTTACAAAAAGTCTATTCATTAAAGCATTGGCTTTAATTTTTACGACTATCCGTTGCAGGTTCGGTCTTCCTCATTCTTTCCCAGGAGGCTTTTAACACAATTCTGAATCGCAAAAAACATCTTAGCTCGCAACCAGATGTTGGTATAATTCAGTGATTTTAACACACAAACTTTTTATTGGACACGTGATAACCAACGTTCAAAAATATGCGATACAACTTAGAGTTTCTTTCGAAACAAAATCTCAGCTTTCCTTAGATTTCTACTCACTGTTACTCTAAACACAGTTACAAAATGGCTAGCCGCAATCAGTGCATTCTTTTTTGTAAGCATTGCGACTTTTTCGAGGGTATCACCTGCTTGCGTCACAGAATGACTTTTTCATGGTGCTACTGTTGTTTTGCAAAGCACTTGCCTTCAATTTATTCCCAAATTAGGCATAGTCGGAAATCTGACAGTCATGAATTGGCTGACGTATTGAATTTTGTTTGTGAACCAGCGTGTCCCTCTTGACACTGGCTGCCGAAGCATTCCCTAGTTACACAGCACGAAATCTATTCGCTGTGGGCCTGATGATCCCAGAATTTGTTTGCTGGGCGTGCCATCACGAGTGAGGACCAGTGTACATCCAACCAACCCCTCTCCTATCACGAGATCAAGGAGCATAGATCAGTACAACATGTACCTGGCCTTTAGGCCTTCTGAGATCTTGTCGCTGATAGCGCTCAATATATAGGCATTTCGCAATGATACAAAACATCAAATATTCACGCTTTCCTGTATTCTGAACATTTTAAACAATATTTCATATCACCATATATGTTAATAAACAATCATTCAGGTACTTTAAGCAACTTTAACATTTTATTCTGCTTTAAATAATGCAATTTGTTTATTTCTTTTATTTTCTTTGCAGTTTTACAGTTTGTTCTATTAATGTTAAACTTACTTAGGTTGGTAATTATTTTGGTTTTGCTAGTGTTCAATAGATTGGTGATTTGTTTAACTTGCATGTTGTAGTACTTTTTGTTTCATTTAGCAATTTTTTATACAATTTACATTTTTTCTGATTTTGGCACACTTTCCTTTTGTGTTAATTTTGCTTAAGTTACATATTTACTTGTGGTCGTCAATGCTGCTTCTTCACATGTTATTCAAGCAATTTTAACATGTAGCAAATTTTATAAAACTTCGCGTAACTCTGTGTGTCTCTTGCCACGTGACCTTCAATCGTTTATTTTAACTTGTCCTCATATCGTCACCAGAGGTTGACGCGTGATTTTTTGTCTGGCAAGGGTTTGCAGACTTTGTACATGTTTGTCTCGGGCTTCCTTGTTCCAATTGGTCGGAAGGCATTACATGATTTTGTACAATCTGTGTACTTATTTGATTCATGCCAGCTGGCTTACTTCGGCTATACAGAGAAGTCTTTCAGAGTTCTTTTATCAAAAACATCAGGGTTCAGTAACTTCTTCAGCTAAGTTATTGCTGATCAATTGAGGTAACTCTGGGTCTTTATATCAAGCAATGCGTCGATCGTGGGTAAGTCATGTTGGGTTCGTCCACGAGTGGTCAAGTAATTTATCTCTTGTGCTCTTTTCACACTTTCTTTTGTTTCTTCAATCGTTAGATTGTTGAAGGTGGTGGATGGTTTCCACATATGTGTTGTTTGCTGGTGGTTTAAAGGCAGATCGTGTACGTACAAGACATAAATTTGTCGGTTATACATACGTAATCCTAGATAGTGCATCATACTGTGGTTGAAGCTATGCACTCGCAACTGTATCTTCGACACACTTCTCGTGTTTTCACTTAACCATTTGTAGATCATTACTATGACTTCTTCGGGATCTAACTGTTCAAAGGCTTTTGTAGTTTATTTTGGTCCTCTATTCTTGCTTTTTTGAAAATAAAATAGATGTTCTCTTCGTTGTCAACGTATTTTTTTAACAGCCCTACGTTAGCCCTCTGTAACACATAATCATGTGATTAAATTATTGCATTCTTTTTACATGGTTCACGCGTAAATCTCCATTTGCTTATGTAGAGCCTTTGACTTTTCGCTTTGCCATTACTTGGACCTTTTGTCCTTCATAACAAATGAATATTTCGCTATTTAACTTTGGTTCATATTTGTTAACTTGGATTAAATCTTTTAACCAGTCTATTACTTTTTGTAAAGTTTCCGAAGTTTGTTCTGGCGTTTCATATTTTTCAATTGTTTGGCACAAATTGTAATGCCCAAAAAATGCGTCATATAAGTCTGACAATGACGTTATTTCATACATGATTTCTGCAAATACATTCACATAAATGTAAGTTGTACAAGTGTGTTGAGGTGCTTATAGGTTGTTGCAGCATTGACAGTATTGAACACGCAAATTTTCACATCACATTTCTATACCAGGATTGTTTCGCTGCGCAATATGTACACATGATCGTAACATTGTCTTTTTCTCTCGCTTGGTTACTGCATTTCACTCCAAGTCGGAGAGCATATCATTCATTATTTTCACTGTGATGCTTTCATCAGAATCTGACACTGAAGTTGGTTGTGTTTCGGCAGTGTTCGATGTTGTACTTTTGTCGTTATCGGTGTTAGGGGACGTAGTACCCCTAACACTTTGAGCACAAGTGGATTATTTGTGTCGTTTTAAAAATGGTTGGATTTCTGCTAGGTTTGCAAGCTGTTTATACCAAGTTCCAGTTCTTTCTATGCTTATAGGATAACAGAACTTGATCCCAAGATTGAATAAATGATTGACTTGTAAAGCAGAAATGGTACCTGGCGTTTCTCTCTTGTGGGTGGATCTCAAAACCATTTTACCTTCATGTCAAACTGGGAATCGTAAATTAATTCATGAAATCACTTGCCAAAGATGGTGACTCTTTTGCATATATTGCACCAAACCTCCAGGATCAACAATAGAAAAATTTAAATCTTGTAATTTTGACGGCCCTCAGATCAGAAGATTATTAAATGACCAAATCTTTCAAACTTTCACGAATGAAAGAGAATCCTGTACCTGAAATACTTTTGTGGAAGTTGTTAACAAGGCTTCGGGAAATACAGAAGTGTGCAATTTACTGAGCAGTCTTCAAGATATTGGTGTTAACATGGGCATCAACCTCCAATTCCTATGCAATTATTTGGATCATTCCCCAAAAATCTTGGTAATGTGAGTGATGAGCAAAAGGAGCGGTTCCATCAGGTTGTCAGTGAAATGGAAGTACGATACCAAGAGAGTTGGAACGCTGCCATTCTAGCTGACTACTGTTAGTCAATCAAACTTCACGATGATCTTGTCCCACTCTCGGTGATCATCGAAGCGCAAATTTTAGACTGAGGTTTGACCACTTTAAGGTATAATTGACTTGTAATAAAGGGCGGAGAATAATACAATTAAAAGAAAGGGAATAGAACGATTGTTTTATAGTACATACACAATGTTCATCAGCGTAACACAGATGATGGTGGGCAAGCAATGGGTGAAGATTTGAGGCATGTACAGATGGGCAGTTGAAGTAAGCACATATGTGATGGAAGCGAACAGCAGTGCGGGTCGTGAGGAAGAGAGCAATGCAATAAGAAACATCATTTCATTACAACAACAAGTGTCAAGGGCATGAAAAAATGTTTGCGCATACAAATCGTGAAGAAACAGAAATTTACCGACAGACCATAATGTGGTGAGTTCCATAAACGAGTTATTTCCAACCAGATGCATGGTGTCACTAAATGATGTTGAAGAGACAAGGGTATGGACAGATTGCAGCAATATTAGCAGCAAACATTAATCTAACAAGTGTTGGGTACATGAAAAACAAAAAATGTATGGTAAGTGAGAGAAGTGTGTTGTTCTTGGGTACAGTTTCACCACAAAAAGGCATTGACTCATGTGAACTAGCCACTATTTCACAGATATAACTGGTGTCGTGTCATTGACACCGCACCTCAGCTTTACACGATTGTGGGCCTAGGAATCAAACTGAAGTCAATGTCTGTGAGGTCCTGGAGGTGGACATCACTTCGTTTGCGTCGAAATCCTCGCATTGCAGCGTGGGTGCTCCTCAACAGGGCAAATCTGAGCTTTGTCCTTATGTATGTCATGACAGATGCATATGCCTCCCTGAGTTTTCCAGCTATTTTTTGCCAGTGCCATCCCAGAATGAATTTGACTTGTAATTGACTAATCACACAATAAGTACGCTTTTGTGTTTCTGTCAGAATTTGCTGCTATTGCAATAACAACTATCACTTTGGCATTATAAATCATGATCACCAATGGACACATCACAGCAGGAAAACTAGTCACATCACAGCAGGAAAACTAGACCAAATACGAACTGTATTTTTGAAATCAGTTACCCCTGTTTAGGTACAATCAATTGAAACGTCTAAGGCAACAAGAAAATAAAAATTATTGTTGGAAAGTGATATAACTTTTTGAGTGTTTAATAATGTTTAACAATTTTTTCGTAGCTCTGCACTGACTAAAATTTGCAAAAACGTGCCTGAACTATAGCTAAAATCTATGCTCAAACAATTTAATTTTTCTTATTTTCCAACAACGCTCGCTATAGGTGGGCTTCCTACTTTACGTTACGGATGAAAAAAAGACTAGCGTTGGTACTTCACCTATTTCAGACATTGACGAAAATCTCTCGGTGGCTATCATACATATAAATGGCTTGGAAATGGACAAAATACCCACGTACATCATCCTTTCTGTGAAAGCATCTGTGCAAGGTGAGATAATATGTAATTTATGTATTTTTGTTTAATGCAAATTCACGAATAATCAGGCATCTTTTACTGTAGCTTTGATTGCCAGAACGAACTCATTTTTTCATCAGCAACAGCATCTGTTCGGTCTGCATAAACGTCTGGCGCAATTAGAACGTTGGAATCCAAGCTAAAAAGAGTTTTTTGTTTGGTTTCACAAATTACAAATCCACATTTTCTTGATGATTTATTTAGGTCTTTGTCCTGGTGACCTTGTGAAAACCCCGTGTGACGGTCAATGTCGCTCTACTTGCGGAGAAAGTCAAGTATGCTCAACTCAGTGCCTTCCCGGATGTACTTGCCCAAGCGGTAAAGTTAGAAAAAGTGATCCATATTCTACAAAATGTATCCCTGAGGTAAATCCCTGTGTTAGCAAGGACTTGTACAATACTATTTCAATACATTATACTGTATATACTACAGTATTTGTTTCAGTGGTTCCCAACATATTTGCCCATACTTCACCTATAATCATGTCTAAAATCCTGTTTACTCTCTATATGGTGAATATGGTGATGTATAAATCGTATGATTAAAATAGTGAACTCCGTTTCAGCTAAGACGCTTAAAAGACTAATGCCTTGGTTCAAACAAGTTTCCAAAGAACATAGCATTCATGAAAACGAAGAATGAAATACACGAAAGACGAAGTTTTGAGAAAGGAATTACTAAAAAAATGTAAAAAAGAACAAAAGATTAATTGGTATTAAAATTATAATAATATGAAAAACTCAATGTCCCCCATAAATATCAAATTGACCCCCTGTGGAGCGTACCGTGCACCTCACGTTAGGAATTACTGGTATACTTGATTGTCGTTTTATTAATGAACATAAAACCATTCCAGTTAATCGGCCAACTCCCGAAAAATATGTGTGCACCGTTTGTCAAAGATGTTTAGTGGTTAAAGTAATCCCTGCGTTTAAAAGTATTTAACTGAACCCCTTGCAGACTTTTTGAAATTACGGGAATACATTCATGTTCCTTGCATTCAGGGGTGTAGTGGGGCGAGGGAACGGCTTTCCCACACCTTTTTCACGTTTTGCTTTAAAATGTGTTGGAAGCTGTTTTAAAATGGCTATTTTTTGGGTGCGTTCCCACACCTTTTTTGTTAGCACTGTATCCCTGCTTGCATCCATAGATTTATTGCTGACTCCAATATGAATTCTGAGTTAGAGCATGTTCTTAACCTTTTTGACCTTTGCACTGTGTGTTTCCTGGCGTTGTGTAGGCCTACATTTACCCCAAACCCCAACTAACTGAAGATATCGCCCCAGTCGTTGTAGGAGCATAAGTCTGGTCACCTTTACACACTGATCTAACTACTTTGCGTTGGCCATGTGCATACAAAGCCGTTAAATGGCCCTCGCCACTTTGCAACCCGCGACAAACTCTGTAGATGCAGGTTTGTTTTTGGAGTACTTTCTATGAACGTATTCACATATACAGCAAACATACGTTGATATCGAAGCCTGAAAGAGTTGCCAACAGCAAGAACGGCACACAGAATTAAACAGCATCAAATAAAACACTGATCTCGCAAAGAAAAAATATTGACCGCAAATGTGTACAGTACCAAGCAGAAACGAACGGCTGACTACGAAAATGAGACCAGAGTTTTAGCATCTCGCCGTAAGCTTCCTTCCACAAAGTGCGTGGGACTGCATTTCAAAGTGAGGAGCACATTTGCTAAAAATTCAACAATTGTCTGGTACGGAACGCGCAATACCGTAAAAACACTTTTGTTTCTTCTACAGCATGAAACAACGCTAAATTAAAAGCTTAAATATTTACAGTTCAAGATTCTTGAGATGTCATTTGGATTCGAAAGCGAGTGTTATTGCCCTAAATGGATTAATTGTTGCCTGCCACTGACACGAATTTGACTCATAGTGTATGCAAACACTGACATGATTTTATCGCTATTTGCAAGCAAGGCAAATGCAATTCTTGCATTTTGTGAATGCATCTACGACGTAAATGAAATTGCTATCATGGTTAAAAACACTGATCTATGCCTGCCAATTGTAGTGCAAGTATAGTACCTATAGTCTAGTATTAAACGTCCCCATGTTATTCTTATACAAATGCCTGTCAAATCTTGCATTACATCCTAAGGAACGTAAGTGTTCGTCATATCAAATTACCTAGTTTTGTCAGGATACTTGAATCACTTGATGTCTTTGTTAAAAGATGCGCATCTTCATTCACCCTTTTTATTCGTTCCAATCAATTATCTGATCCTTTTTACAAATCTCCGTTTTTCTTTCATTATGTAATGCTTCTCTGCATGACGACGAACGAATAGGCCTGCAGTAGTTACTGTACTTTCGCCTTGTTTCAGTCTTGATTTCTCTTCAGTATCAACGGTGTACAGACATTTTATCACGCGACAGTTAATCACTGACATTTAATCACTAGATAGTTAATCACGCAGAGAATAGAAACACCCAGACATTTAATCCCTTTGACTGTTTATCACTAGACGGATCAACACACACATTTGTACACAATACATATTTTTTCAATTGTGCATAATTCATTTCGAACTCTCTCGTGCCATAAATCCTGGCGCCACTTACTGCCTTGCACAGAACAAGATTCAAGGTGTGTATGGTCGCATGTTGAATGAAGTAAATGGAGTGATTAGTTTGGCTTCTCCTGAGAGAATACTCCCAAAGCAGCGATAAGTGCTTTTAGATCAGCATTTCCAAGTGCAGCAGTTGCGGGTTGCTATTTTCATTTGACACAAAGTGTTAAGCGAAAAGTTAACCAGATTGGTATGAAAGAGGACCACGAAAAGAATGACTGTTTAAGATTGGCTCTTCGCTGCTCACCTGCTTTAGCTATGGTTCTTTCATCCGACACTAAGTTTTTTCAAACTATACTGACAACATGTTTTAATCCTAGCTGACAACATACACTTTTTCCGTATCATCATCCTACATTATGGACATTCATGAAAGGAATTGAAAAAGATATGCAGATGTAATTAACATCATTTTAACAAACTATCCAGTGATTAAAATGTCAGTGATTAATTGTCGCGTGACGAAATGACGCGTGATGAAAAGTCACCAAGCCACTGTCGACAGCCTGTACCAGCCAACACCTATCCTATGAAGTGTTGTGTCGAAGCAGTGTTTCCTTAACTGATACGATGTGGACCTCGTGTCTGAGGCAGACGCGTAAATAAAAATATAAATAAAATTAAACATTGTCTTGGGGTGGACCTATTTCGATTAAGATTTGTTTTTTTATGGATACGCCCACCGAAAAGCGATCCAGATGCCGTTCAGGCACTAGTGGCGTACAAAATCTCCGACCTGGCTTGGTCACACTTTGGTGCGAAGCCTGCACAATTGTTAAAGGTTTTTGAAAACTGTGAAGTTTGTCAAAATCTCCCATGTATGCTCCCTCTTTGACTATCCCGATTGTTTTGAAAACGAACAAATGAATGAATGAATAAAAGAGCATGAAATCTTCAAAGGCTTCGACCATGCTTTTATGTGCATGAAGTATATTTTTGTGAATGCTATGCCATTTTTCCATATGTTCCCATTTAAGCGTTTTTTTAGGATGAATGCGTCGGTGCAACGGCAGTTTCATCCGGTGTGAGTTTCGGTGCTTTCAATCTGAAAGGTGAGTGTCTTTTATGCAAAGTTCTTGTTAAAATTGCTCGTCTATCTTCATTTTTTGGAGGTTCCAGTAAAGCCGTTTTTCATCGAAGAGTATTAATTTTTTTTTTTTAACAAACACACTTTTTTAAAATCAAGCGCGATTGCCCATGGTAATATATTTTCATTCATGTTTAAAGATTGCGATGAAATATATTTGTAAGAGCCCAGATACCAAGCTTTGTTCGTTAAGAGAAAAAGAAAACTTATAAGCATTTGTTTTGTGTTTCTTATCATCAAAATCACATATACTGTACATCTTATAGAACCAAGTCATAAAAATCTTCAGGAGGTTGTAATTCAATGCAGTAACACCTTCCACAAATATATAAGATATTGTTCAAATGTATTCGTTTTGTGCTTTTTATACAGACATCGAGCACTCGTATCGTAATAGTATTCTAAGTACGCACACTAATGTGCCTAAAACTTTTGTACATTTGTGATACATAGTTTAATGGATATAACGTGAACCGAATAAAGTTTTCGTGTAACACAGTCGTAGAAGCTGACTTTTATTTAAGCAATGTAAGTAAACTTGATCTTGACCCGTACTTCTCACTGCACTGGTTAGTTAGTTGACAAAACCAAATGTGTATTTCGCCTCCTCGAAAAAGAGCTACAATGAAGATGTGAATGCTTCTTGTCACAAATCATATTAAAATTTGAAAAAAGTTAAGAGCACTTGGTATGGTAGCTCGAAGTAAAACTGATTAGGTGACGAATGAACAAAATACGTACCTCAGAAAACACTCATCACGCATGTTTTTGACCTTATTAGACCGGGAGGTCACCCAGATGTACAGCACTACCCCAAAAAATATTTCAATGTGAAGTAAAACGCAAGACGAGGACAATACGGACTTGTTTTTATGTAGTGTCATTGCTCTGATTATCATCGTTAAACTAATGATTGCAAATTCAATGTCCCCATAACAGGACACAGAAATTCATAAGCTCGCAACATTTTGGTGTCATTTTTGACCCGTGGTAATTTCTTTCCTGACAATATAGCTTTTTTACCATTTCAGAAGGATTTCCCTGCAAAGATTCTTAAAGAATTAAAAGAAATATCTATGCCATTTCTTGAAAATAAAAGCTGTCTTGAGGTTTTTCAGATGCAAATTTTGCTCTTAGTCAATACTATCCTCGCTGTTGGACAGGATATATGATATGTTTTTTGTTTTTATTCAACTCAACTGGCTGCAGATCTTACGCTTTTGAAATGGTGGTCTTGCTGCACAAGCACTTTTGAATACTATTCTGAATATAATGAAACCTACATGGACCCGCAAACCTTCGTCAGTATACAGCGGTAAGACTCAATGTTTACCTGTAGCTCTTCGATAGATTTGTGCAATTGCTAAAACAAAAGTTTATATAACATCATCATGGCATTTTATTTTGATTAGATAATAGGAGGTTCTTACATTTTCTAATCACGTTCTTAACTATAAGCGCATTTTCTGCTCAGGGCGTTCTATAAACCTATTCTTGCTACTTTTCAAGTTTTTGAAGTTAGATTGTAATACTTGCGACAGAGCAAAGTTAGGTCTTTGCGACAACTCTGCGCAAATTACAGTCGTGGATGAAATTATTTTTGGACGTTACAAAAAACTGTTTTCATCTTCAGCACAGTTCTTCCAATAGTGGTACACGAATTAAAACAGTGGTTAAACAGCAAGATCAGTTTCGTAACCAGGGGGTCCCAGCAAGGGCGAAACCCCCCTGGAATTTTTTTTGCCCCCTCTGGAAAAGTGTGTCGGACATAGTTTAAAAATTTTGGGCCCCCCTTCAGAAAACTTTTCGCCCCCTGGTGTCCCAAGCTGGTTACATGCCTGAGCAAGATGCGGAAATCGTTATATTTTGATTGATTTCCCAATGTGCTTTAAAAAATGAAGCTGCTTTTTCAAGACGAAAGGTAATGGACTTTTTATTGTGATCACATCCAGGACACCCATCTTTGAATAAATGAACTTCAATTTTCATAGCAAGCAATGAAAACAATATATTGTAAAATAAAGCATAAAAAATGAGATCTGATGAAGTACTGTGTTGTCCCTTGTGTCAGGTTGTGAAATTTAGGCATAACAAAAAGATATTAATTCCTTCTTAAATATCTTTATGACTGTGAAACTAATTGTAAAACGTGGACAATGGGCAGTTTCGTTACGCTACTCCGCCAACAGCATTAGCGAATTTAGAAAAAGTAAATAAACATAAGAATATTAAGCAATTATGTGTTCATAATCCAGTTTCTTAAGTCTCGATTTCTCTTTGCATTAGCACTTTTTACGAAGGTGTCATCTTTAGTCTCAGGTTAACTAACTTGTATATCCAGAAAATGCAAAATAAATTTTTCACCCGCTCATCTTCGCGGAGCCTCGCTGCTTGCACAGGGCGAGTCAGCCGATAATTATCCCTCAGCTGGTTCACCTACACAGAAACCTTGCTGCGATTTTTACTTCCTCCAAATGATCAAGTGCGGTCGTCTTCCTGGCAGCCAGCTCGGCCGTTACCAGTCGCGCCGGAGTCAGTCGGAAGACCTCGCTAAGCCATTCAATTGGTCGTGCGACGGGCGGTTGTAGAATGGGCAGGGACGTAATCAACGCGAGCTAACGATCGCGCTTTCTGAGGATTATTTGTTTTTGGCTTCTTATTGACAACTTTCAGATCAAAATCGCATTTTCCTAATTAAGCCAACTGCGCGGTTATGTGTCGAGTTCAACGTAGAAAACTGTCTACTTGGAACAACAAGTTACAACAACTTTGCATTTATAAAATATATCTCCTCTGAACAGCGTTGTTTTCTGTGCAAGAAGGTGTTGATGGATGAGTAGGGAACTGTTTCTTCCTTTGAACAAAGTTGCCTTCGTTCAGCTACATTACGGAACTACCAATTCTTTTAATGTGTTGGTCATAACGACTTGTGGAGTTTTTTTTTCAGTTGATTGCTCATTGCGTGTTGTGTAATATGTTCCCATTTCAAATAAGCCCCTTGATTTGTCGAAACCTACTGCAGTTTTACCGCGATTTGACCGCATGGAATTGAAAGGATGTTCTTTTTTGAAGGAACATATCCTTGTTTTTTTTAGTGCAGCACTATACACCACTGTTCATGGTAGGCAATCTTTACAAAACAAGCTTTCACTAGTCAACATTTGCCCTACCACAGTCACGGCTCGAAACAGCTTAAATACCTTTGTCAACAAGTTTTTGGACCTAATTTGGCCGAGCTGCTTCTTCAATTGGTATTATCAAACAAATTCCGATTGTATTTGAGCTAATGCAATTACAAAAATGATAAATTGAAAAATTTTATAATTTACTCTTTCGTTCCCAAAACGACTGATGTGTTTTTACCTCATGCACGTGTTGAGCTTTGTTTATCAAAACATGAATTTCAAAAGGCAAAGCCACACTAGTTTTGCCAGTCAGGCATAAACGTGTTCATTTACATTGTGTAGAAAAGCTGCATATGATTGTGTCATGTATCCGGATCCACCCGATTTTGAAGATCACCTCCATTTCGACGTTTACAAAATTGTACTAGACAAGATATTGACTACTTTGCAAAGATCAAACATCACTATCGCCGAGATAAAAAATAAGGTAAGTCAGGTAAAAAATAATGGGCCTGAAAATCCATCACGAAACACTGCTTTGAAGATGTTTTGCCCTGGTTTGGATACTATCGTCGACAAATAGAGCGGACGTTAAATTTAGCTAAATATGCATTATTCTGTCCACGACTATTCAGTATCGCAGCCAGAATGAGGCCGAAGCAGAGTTGTAAATGGGCCTCAATTTGAAGCCCGAACCCGGCCCGAGCCCGAAATCACAGGCCCGAATACGGCCCGAGCCCGACATTTATTTTTGAAGCCCGATTAAGCCTGAAAGTCAAATTAACGGAGTGAGCAGTGGCGATTCTAAGGGGGGGGGCTGAGTGGGCCATGGCCCCCCCAGTTTTTTCTTGATTTCCCGTTTAAGTTCGTTTGGTTGATATATATCGGGTTGCCAAATGCGTTCTGTAAAAATACCGGCCATTTTGTCAACAGCGCCAGATCTGAGCTGTGTTGTAATTCGTAAGCAGCACAGGGAAAACAGAGACAATCAGAATTGTTAAGCCTCAATTAATAATTTGCCCTATTTTGGCTGATTCGTTACATTTCGGTGTGTGTGTGACGTGATAATCACACCAAGGGTTGCGTCAACAGCAGCAAATAAACTTCGCTAAAGAAACTATCCAGACAAGATTCACTACAAGAGCCATTATGATTTGAGAAATTCTACGTTAGTTCCTTTTGAAGTTACGGCAAATTATTTTATTTCCACAATACAGGCTTCAGACACCGATTTTCAAAATACCGGCCTTTGCTAAATTAGCAGTAAAATACCGGCAAGGCCGGTGAAATACCGGCCATCTGACAACCTTAGACACATGCAGTAGATAACTTTCGGCCAGCAATATTTTGAACGATAAATTAGAAACCCTCTAGCCTGCATTCAATTTTCCCAAATGCATGATAAGCTGTGCTGTTGTTTTTGACGGTCGGGTAGCTAGAGTTGTTCATGACGGCATACACCAGTACTGTAGTAGATGCTCGGATCCTGCGTGAAATTTAGTCAGACCGCGATCGTGGGGTGGAACAATTCATTTCCAAACTAAGAAACAGGCGCAGAAATGGGAAGATTGATCTTTCGTGCATTTCAGTGTGAGATGGAACTGGATTATATAACTGTCAGCAGATTGTTGCTTGGCCCAGTAATAAATGTTTGTGAAAGCATTAAGAATTGGTTTCAATTAATTTATCAGAAGTTATCCTGGCTGCAATATTGCGTTCTGCTGCCTTGTGTATGACTTCAAAGCATCTTACGTAAGTGGTTCGTAACTACAGTTTTAACTCTACCCGCATATGTCCTGTAACCTCAGAATTTTATACGGATTTTCTGTAATGATTCAGAAGCAATTTTTCGCGTATTTCAGCTCTTTTCCCAGGAGGTCAAATATTTCTATCAGAAAAACACTTGAAAAAATTCGCAAATCATATTTATTTAGTGAAAATGATT
>Ga0210059_1008350_pt1 | contig 16364 bp, 10 predicted proteins | sample Ectturendosymbi2_FD_188042 | JGI IMG/M metagenome (GOLD analysis project Ga0210059, IMG submission 188042) | Ecteinascidia turbinata endosymbiont from Florida, USA - Sample 2 (SPAdes) (version 2) | ecosystem: Host-associated > Tunicates > Ascidians > Unclassified | place: Key West, Florida...
GGTTGCATGGATGAGTTGTTCCCAACCAGATGCATGGTGTCACCGAATGAAGTTGAAGAGTAAAGGATGTGAGCAGGTTACAGTATTATTAGCAGTATATAATCATTATTGATTTCAATAAGTATTAGGTATATGAAAAACAAAACAACAACAAAAAAGGGGTTTAGTATGTTAGAGAATTATTTAGTTCTAAGGTATAGTTTCACAAGAAGTCATAGCTTATCTATGTAGACTGCCCATTTATTTCACAAATGTAACTGGTGTCATGTCATTGACACCGTCATTCAGCTTTATGTGACTGTGGGCCAAGGAATTAGGCTGAAGTCAATGTCAGTCAGTGAGGTCTTGGAGGTGAACTTCACTTCGTTTGCCTTGAAATCCTTGCATTGCAGCAAGGGTGCTCCTCAAACTCTAGCTGTGAATGTATTTTTTATAAAGGCAGTGGCTATATTAAATAATACTAGATACGCCTGTGGTCTTGAAATAAGAAAAACTTATTAATAAGCTACTGTGATGTAACAGTTTCAGTTTGGCACGATGAGAGTTTAGTAGGCTTGTTGGTAGAAACAAAGTAAATGTAAAAGATAAACCCTAAACCTCACCCTAACCTAACCCTAATCCTAACCTAATGCTAACCTAACCGTAACCTAATGCAACCTAACACTAATCTAAGCTAACCTAACACTAACCCTAAGCTAAGGTAACCTAACCATAACCTAACGTTATCCTATTCCTATCCCTAACCTAACACTAACCCGTAAATGTAAAATGTAGGCTAAGCCTGAAAAGAGTAAAAAAAAACAAAACGAAAATCGGCAAGGTGAGATTCAAACCGAAAACCATAGGCACAGAGGCATAGCGCATGGATAACCACTACACTATACGATCCACGCAGTTTGAATGACAAAGTGACCCTTTTATTTGAATTTCTTCATGACAGGCGTATCCCCAGTCATTTCTTTTTTATAAAGCGAAATGAAAAGTAGTCCTGTTCATGTACATCACTAGTAGTATGCGTACCATAGTTTGGGAACAACTGATATATGTTACGTCATGGGTTTTTCATGATGCTAGCACTACAGTTTTTTAAAAAAAGGAAGTGACTACGGATACGCCTGTCCTGACGCAATTCAAATAAAAGGGTCAGTTTGTCATTCACACTGCATGGATCTTGTGGCCTGATGGTTACGCGTTATGGCTGCTATTACAATGGTTTTCAGTTCAACTCTCACCTTGCTGACTTTCCTTTTGTTTTTTTTCTTTATTTTTTTCAGGCTTAGGTGTTAGATTTAAGGGTTAGTGTTAGGTGAGGGCTACGGTTAGGGTTAAGGTTAGGTTTAGGGTTTATCTTTTACGTTTAGTACGTTTAGTTTAGCGTTACTGTTACGTCACAGGTGGGTGGCATATGGATAAGTTTTCAAATTTCAAGATCCAGAGGCATATCTATAGCCACTGCCTTAACAAAACTAGCAGTTATCGCCATAACTATCAGAAATCTATCATTATCAATGACTGCTAGAAGTACGCTTTAAAAGAGTGACCATAACTGTTCATGTACGGCTTGAGTTGATCACACACACTGTTTGTGAATGGTGTGAGGTACTTGGGAAGCTTTTTTCTTGGTCAATCAGGTTTGCACAACTTGGAGAATGAAGAGAAAACCAGAGGAGAATTTTGAGGTATTGCATGCTGTTCACCACAATTTCATGCTCTGTTGACCATGTTTTACACTGATTTCCAGCATGCTTGTTTTGCAGTTAGATTTATGTTGTTAGATGTATAATAATGCTTTATTATTTGAGGTGAAAAGAGTTATTTTTTATGTTCTAAAATGAATAGAATAAGTGCTAAGCTTGATCCAGAGTTGACAAATGACATCACTGGAAGCTGTACAAAATATCTTTTCTCACAGTACAAAAACGACATCCTTCAAGGCTGTAAAACTTGTATTGCAAAAATGATATCATGGGAGGTAGTATGAAATAACTTCTCACAACATCCTAGACTTTTAAGTTGCTCCTCTAATTCATAAGTTATGGGGTTCATAAGGCATTCATATGAAAAATCTTTAACTGCAAAGCAGTTTGAGGCAAAACACCTGCTTTTCACATGACACCAAAGCTGCGTGCAATGTGTTAAAAAGGCACTGTAGAAAAAGTATAGATTCCAACACAGGAAATCTTTTTGTGCATCAGCAACAGTTTAAATCCGTAAAACAAATTATCACATAAGGCACGTATGCGAAAAAGGTTATAAACAGTTCTGTCTGTGGCAACAGCAGTTTGTACTGATTGTTTAGTATGCATGAGAAAGTTGTTAATGGATTGACATTGTTTTTATTGGCAATGGCAATTGTAGGTATATCAACATAATGATATTGGAAACCAGGAATATATTGGTTAAAACTGAAACTGTCAACCTAATAGTCCTGTTATGATTTAGTTTTTAGCAATATTGGTAATATATGTCATTTAACACTTCGGCGTCCGGCTGCTTTGGGGATTTTCGGAAAAAACTGCCTAAACGCACGTGGCTTTGCGCGGGAATATCTCCACTCCTGTATGGGTTACGGACCTGGTCAAAGCGTCAAAAGGTGTGGCAAGTCTTCTAGTCTGCACTTGAAAAAAAATTCTTGTTTGGGGTCGCGGGTTTTTTGTGAGTGACGTCATAAGTGGAGGACTTTTAGGCCACTTTGCCTAGCCCTGGGCGCCAATCGTTGGGTGGTAGTATTTCGCTGAAGTTTTTACTGGAAACTAGGCTACAATCCAAGTCTTTTGATACTTTGGATGACCTGCTGGGGTTTCAGGTTCAAAAGTGATGATGTAAGTTAGTAAAAATATTTGACTAATTAGCTAATTAGTCAATTAATTAATTTGTTTATTTTAGATCATAACTTTTGAACCAGGAATGCTAGAAAGTCGATCAAAGGCTCAAAAGACTCGGACTTGAGCCTAGTTTCCAATGAAAACTTCAGCGAATCACTTTGGCCTAGCGATTGGGCCCTAGGCCAGGCAACATGAGCCAAAATGACCCCAACACTACTTCACTTATGACGTCAGTCACAAAAAATCTGCACTCCCCAACCAAAAAAATTTTTTTCGAGTGCAATCTACTAGACTGGCCGATCCGTTTGAGCCCTTGAACAGCTCTTTAGCACAATCGGCAGAGGAGCTAGGGCGTAGGTAAGGCAACCGAAAACTGCTGTTTTTTAAGTCGAAATCGAAGTGCGAATATATCGTACGCCAGCTCTCACAGTGTTAAGAAATAATCATAGTATTAGTGATATTACCCTATTTTAAGTTGCTCATTTGATATCCCATTTTTACATGGTTCATGAGATGGGTATATATTTTAAAATGTGGGATTGTCAGAGCTTTTATCCGGTTAACACTTTCGGTACCAGGTGAATTCCATGCGGCAATATCCACGGGTACCAGGCGGTTTACCTCTGAAGGGTTGCAAGAGCCACTGTTTTGGCAGAGCTGTGCAACACTAGTACTCACTAGTCGATTGAGCTAGGGAGCTGTTCAAACCCTCTACAGATTCAGCAAGTCTTCTAGTTCAAACTGAAAAAAAATTTTTTGTTTTGGGTGTCGGGTTTTCTTTGGGTGACATCATAATCAGGGCATGTTTTCACCTTTGTGGCCAAGTTTACCTGGCCCTGGGTGCAAACCCAATGGGCCATTTTTATGGCTCAATTTTTTTGGAATCTAGGCTGTCATCCAAGTCTTTAGAGCCCTTGACTGGCTTGCTAGCATATCTGGAGCCAAAATTATGGCTGAAAAAAAAATTGATAAAAATTCTATCTCCACAAATGCTAACCTGGGGTGTATTTCATGCTAGACCATAACTTGTCAGCCAATTGAGCTAGAGAGTTGTTCAAACCCTCTAAAGATGGGGAAAGTCTTGTAGTGATCAACGAAAAAAGCTTATTTTAGATTTGGATGTTGTTTTTTTATTGATGTTTGTATGATGAAAGTATGTTTATGCATATTTTGTTTACATTAGGATGATGTCATCGGGCCCTGCTGGACACCAACGTCAAGAGCCATTTTTTGACTTGAGTTTTTATTTGAAAGTAGGCTATAATACGAGTTTTAGAGGGTTTGATGGACTTTCTAGCACTTCTGGTTCCAAAATTATGGCCAAAATACTGAAAATTAATTAGGGAGATCCCGCTAATCCGCTAGGGAAGTCCTGAAATATTTGAAATTTTTTGGCCATAACTTTGGACCCAGAAATGCTAGAAAGTCAATCAAGGGCTGTGAAAACTCGTATTATAGCCTAGAATCCAATGAAGTTTTGAGCCAAAAAATCAGCTCATTGGATCAAACAATAACGCCATCCAAAAAAAGTGCAAAACCTACCTTCACCATGACGTCATCAAACAAAAACCCCAAGCCCAAAACTTAAAAAATTGTTTTAATTCTAAACTACAAGACTTTCTGAGTCTTTAGAGGGTTTGAACAGCTCTTTAGCTCAATCGGCTGACAAGTTATGGTCTAGCATGAAATACACCCCAGGTTAGCATTTGTGGGGATAGAATTTTTACCAATTTTTTTTCAGCTATAATTTTGGCTCCAGATACGCTTGCAAGCCAATCAAGGGCTCTAAAGCCTTGGTGACAGCCTAGATTCCAAAAAAATTGAGCCATAAAAATGGCCCATTGTTTTGCATCCCAGGGCCGTAAAACCAGGATTTTTGTTAAGAACGTGTATATATGTTGCCCGGTACCCTGTGCATGTTTTCTTCTCATATACGTGGGCCTGTACCGAAAGTGTTAAATACCTATCTAATTTCTGCTGATATGGAAGTTGATCTTGCTCACTAAAACAAAACCTTTGCTGTAGCTATGTGAGCTATCTTTAGGGTACAAGTACTTTTCTCCAATGGTTTCAATAGTCGCCCATCCACATGTTGGTTTACGCAGAACAAAATGTACTCTATTTATTGAAGGTGCTACATCTCTGACTCTCTTATATAAACTTAGTTGTTTTCAGTATCAATTGTGATTTCTGTATATATTTGGTGACACCAACTGTAGCAACAATGTCCAAAAAGTGTGATGAAAAAGTGCAAGTTGCAGTTCGTTGCAGGTCAGTTTTGTGTTTGTAATGATTTTTTGATAGAAAATATTTGTGACAAGTACCAAAGATTGCTTACAAAGGAATCTTCATAGTTAAGTCTGGATTTTAACTGCAAGTATTATTCCGTGTGGTAAATTGTATTTTGCATTTGAAATATGTTGTACTTAATACTTAAATTTCACCAAAAATCAAATTCCTGCATGCTTTGTTTTTGTGAAACGTACATGGAGTATTTACATATTGCTGAGTGATTTTAGCAGTATTCTAGAAATTGAGAATGGAAGCAAGTAGATTAAAGTCAATGAGAAAAGTGTATATATGAAAGCAGTATTTATGTATGCGTTGTTTAAATTAAAAAATATGAAACTAATAGTATAAAATTTTTGACCTTATTATTGATGACTGTGGACAATAGTTCTTGGAAAATAGCATTGATTGCCGATCTTGACACAATATTGCAAATTGAGACATCGGGCATTGCTGTTTTGATTATGCAGCTTCTCATGCTATTTATTGATGGCATGCCGTTTGTTGTAACTTCAGTATATTTGACCTTGCAGAGCTTCATACATTGCACAAGTTGCAACAAGGCTAAATGTGCACATACTGCAACTGAAGGAAAAAATGCAGCACTCCTGTTTTGTACTAAATTATACAGATTCTGCAACTTATGCTTTATAATACTGTATTATCTTTATGTTAGTATATTTTGAGAAAATAAGCAATTGGTTACTACATTAGTATATTTCTCAACTTTATGTGACCTCTGCACATCATGCTTGAAATAAAAAAGTGTGTGCACTGTAAAATGAATGAACTGTATTAGTCAGTTTGATGTTGCTATCATGTTTTTTCTTCCACCATTTGACTAGACCTAAAAAAGTTTGTGTATAGTTTTTGAGCAATGTTTCTGGTTTCATTACTGGTAATTTGCTATAAAATCAACTTTGAATTTTGCCAACAAAGCATTTTAGAACTTGTATACATTTTATACCATCCTGGTAAGAACTGTAGAGTGATGAAAAACTGCAAGTTGTAGTTCAGCAAAACCCATGATGTCGAAAGACTAAATCATATTTGATCCAAGCAAATTATTCCATTTAGGTTTATGCCATTGGTCTAATGCTAATATCTTTTGTGACTCTCATAGTAGGTCTGGATTTTTTATAATGTGTGTGCAGCTTCAAGTCTGATATATATGCTGCAGGGTTCCTATGCAGTCTGGAAAAGTGTGGAAAAAAATTCGTCATTTTCCAAGCTGGAAAAGTCTGAAAAAAATTTTTTTGGTCTTTTAGTATGGAAAAAGAAAATAATTTTCCAGACTTGATCTTTTGACCGACACTTTCATAATATTTTATTCAGGATTGACATAATTTACTCATTTCGTCTTAACTATTGTAGTGCCTGTATTTGACCTGGCTAGGTCATTCAAAAATGTTAGGTTTGGAAGAAGTCCGAAAAATGTCTGGAAAAGGTCTTGAAAAAGTCTGTAAATTTATATTCAAAATTGCATAGTAGCCGTGAGTCTGTAATGTTTAGTGTACCACACATTAATCGGTCATATACTGCCTATTTTACTTTCATATTAGATAGCTGTCCAACACTGCATAATGAAGCAAAGATAACACAGTATAAAGACTAGAATTGTTTTTGAACACGCTATCCTTGACTCTCCTGCGCTCACAATTTTGTTTCATAAATGTGAGTTTTCAGCCAAGGGTTATTGACCTGGATATACTGGTTAAAGCACCAGGCATTAGTATGTGATAGATTGTAATTTTACAACTGGTTAACTTGGTGAAACAGCTATACATTCTAACCCATGAAAATGGGACGCAATTATCATACAAGAAATCCTTAACCTTAATTTTTGCATTTAAATGTATTAAATATCTTCAACATCAATCAATTTCCTTTGTTTAGCATGTGCACAATAATTAGAAAAGAAATGCCAATTTTTTCCTGAAGTCAGTTTCTTGCTTAGTATTTATCAAAGTGCATTATGCATGGTATGATAGATATATTTCGTGTGAAGGGACCAGGTGCTTCATGTAAAACTGCATATAACAAATTATAGTTTCAGAAATACTTTTCACGATTTTGTTATTTTCAAGTGTTTAAAAAACCAATCAGTTCAAAACATGCTGTCTGCAATGAATTGTTTCTTAGAATTTTATTAAAGTTGTTTGATCTCAGGCCAATGACTGAATCAGAGCGAAGTTGCAGAGTTCGTCGTGTTGTTGACTGCAATGCTAAAGCACGAGAAGTAAATGTTGTAACTTCAAGCAATGGCTTAGGAATTGTGTCTCAACAGACAAAAGCTTATTCTTTTGACAAAGTAAGTTGCATTTCATGTTACCAAAGTACAAAACTTTGTCATTATTTTGAGATTTTTTGTCAGAGAGCTCATTTTTAGAATTTTCCAATTTCATGGGTGTTAATTCACGATTCCTGACTTAATTTTTCTATAAGTTGTACTAATGAGTACATAAACTTTCATAATTTTAAGCAGTATTGGCCAGTGTGTTACCTAAAAAGAGAAAGGGTAGCATACAATTATCTGCAAAATTATTAAGGTGGTTTTGAGGTCAATTTTGTTTACAAATGGTAAGTGCAACATTAGGTTAAAGCAAATTTCAGAAATGGGATAGCAGTTTACTTGAAACTTACAGTTAGAATCTGGGTCATTGTCAATGGCATTTAGAATTGTAGGTGATAACTTAACCCAAGTAGCAAGTTACCTTCAATTGCTTTGCTTTGGGTTAAAACATTTCAACGTAGAGGTGCTGTGCAAGCTCGATAATTTGCCAAATGCTCTGCAAAGCATAGCTAGTATACCCTCTCAACTCACTCATCACAGGAAGTGTTGATATGGGTCTGTGATAGCTCAGTGATGCAGTAACCACTGTCCAGCTTTTGCTAGAAAAGGTTGGGTCATTGATCAACACCCACTGAAGGAATTCTGTGCCACTAAATTTGGGCAAAATCCTTAGCTTCAAACACACAGGCAAGAAGTACTGCACAATGCCAACTTCAGCCTTTTGCAATTTGTTGCCTTATATGTTTTTGTAGTTGATGACCAATCATATAATGCAAGACTCACATTCATTTTGATCTGCTTTGCCTGAAAAGAGCTTTAGTGCTTGAGACAAATGTGGCAGTCTTACTCTGGAAGTGCTAAGTTGTAGTTTGGCGTGCAGTGCTGAAAGGTTGAGCAATTTGCTGTTAGAGCTGGTATGCTTTGGGTGTGACACAGGATTATCCATAAAAGCATTGAAAATATCTTGCTACAGTGATGCTTTGAGCCACCATTAGCTTCATCGGTTTCTTGGTGGAAAAGAAGAGAAGATTATTACTTCGATGTGCACAGAATAATGCATGGATATACGGTAGTCAGTCTCAGGATATTTTTAAAAAACACATGTATCAAGCAAAAGGTAACATAATGGACAATTAAGTTTTTTTATCACATAAGAACTCCATTAGCACAGCTTCTTAACGCCAGTGTGAGGTGACTAGCAAATTCCCAGTTTTTTCTCCCCAAATATATTCAATCATGTTCCACACTCTGCGACAATAGGTACGAAATGCTGCTGTTGTTGCGTTTTTTTCTAATATATTTGTCAACTCCATGTTTTTAGGACTTGACCATTCAGATTATAACAATTTCTTTTCAGGTGTTTGGTCCCAATGCATCTCAACTTGATGTGTACAGCAATGTGGTTGAAGGTCAACTGCAGGATGTTCTCTCCGGCTATAACTGCACCGTGCTTGCGTACGTGCCCCAGATTGTGAAAATTGTGTTTTGCTTCAACGTTATAGCACATACAATGCCTTGTTTCTAAATAAAAAGCTTGTTATCTATATTTAAGTGCTCTACGAGGTATATATAATACCAAGTGTTAGCTGTAGTATAAAAGCATAGATGAAATTTAAATTTGGGAAGAGTTTTGTTAACTAATGAAGACTTTCATCCTTGATCTCCATTTGCGTTTCACTTTTTATGGAGCTATCACTTATTTGATACAAAATGAAGTCTCACTGTTTGCAAATATAGATGTTCGTGTTGCTGATCTACTCTTTTTACCATAATCCCTAAAATATGTTCCACTTGTTCTGCAGGTACGGCCAAACAGGCACAGGCAAAACTTTTACCATGGAAGGTGAGCAAACCTTGGATCGTGATTACTCGTGGGATACAGACCCCAGAGCTGGAATAATTCCAAGGGCCCTGAGTCAGCTGTTTGATCATTTAGAAGGCGTAAGTCTTTGAAAAAATTGTATAGATTAATCATTCTCTTCCTTCAACATTCGTTTTTGCAACTACTTAGGCCGGATGTGAATTTAGCGTGCGAGTTTCTTTACTTGAAATATACAATGAAGACATTTACGATTTGTTGTCACCTGGAAATGGCATGGTAAAGATGAAGATCTATGAAGACAACAACAGAAAAGTTGGTGGAGTTTTATATTTAACTCACTCTTCTATACGATTCCCATGTCGTATTGTAGGTATTGAAAAAGTATTAAATGGTGAAATCGGTTTTCAAGACCTTGAAAAAATATTAAATTTGGCCAAAATGTAAATAAAATATATATTGAAAAAGTATGGAAATTCTAAATTCAAACATTTGTTTATTCGAATTTTGTTCTTCATCGCGGATGACAGCTCTGCAGATGTTGTTTGCATTGTGTTCCTTGAGTAAAATTTTCGATGATGGTTTTGAATTCTTTTTAGTATTGAGAAAGATGTTGAAAAAGTATGGAAAATGATTTTTGAAAATTGTGGGAACCCTGCTTAGGCTGCTTCTATGAATTTGTCCACCATCTGCTATGTGTTTGATAAAAATATTCCGTGTGTCATGCCAGAAAATCAAGAGTGTTTTTTTACTTTCAGTTTGAAATTAAGGTTTTGTATTTTTTGTAAAAAAATTAAACTCTAAAACTAAATGATTAACATTGGTTTTTATAAGCCTTTTCAAAGCTGCACAGCACATCTAACTTGAGGTACTTTATTTTGAAGTGTAATGATGGGCAGATGTTGTTTCTGTGGTTCGTCGAACATGTAGTGCTGCATGTAAAACAACGGATTACCTATGGCAAAAATGCGATCCAGTTCCGGCGGCTGATGAAGATTGCCAGTAAAATACAACTGTCAAAATGTTGACTAAAAAAGGATGGACCAGCAGCGCAAAAACAATATAAAGCTTGTAGATCTCCAGTACACAGAGTAGAGTTTGGCACTGGTCTCCTCCGCCAATGTCTGGAACGAATATGTTATTTGCTAAGTATACACTGCTTCCACATAAATATTTTTCTTGCACCGGACTTCATTTTCGACTCTGATTGTGTTAATTGAGACCCTTCTTTCCTCCATTCCGACTCAGTAACTGTGATTAGAAACACAGTCGTGCTTAAGTCAATCTTTAGCCAGCGCTTTGCTGCTGCTTATGCACTGCTGTGCTGCACAGGGGTCTGTGGTTGTGTCTGGGTTGACGGAGGTCCTCATTCGTCACAAGTCAGATGTGTATGAGATCCTTCAAAAAGGCGCTGCAAAAAGACGAACTGCTGCTACCGATTTAAACGAGTTTTCGAGCAGGTCAGTCTAACGCTAAGCGTTTGTTTTGTTACGAAATGCAATCGGTTTTCCCCATGTCAGCGAATTTTCTATTACAGGATTATTTGTATGACTAAGTCAAACTTACTGAAAAGGTAACTTTTACCGAACTACCGCCACATAGTGTAACAAATACCTTTTTGAGCTTAACTGCATGTTCAGCAAACTTGTTTAATGACTCCCTGCAATAGTTTGTTACACGTTGCTTTGCTCTCTTATTTAAAACCCTTAAACAATAAATGCAGCTTTTCATACACAATATTTATTTTTTCTGGTTTTTACATTCAGATCTCACAGCGTTTTCTCTGTCACTGTTCACACAAAAGACATTAGCACGAATGAGATGGAAGAAGAGGAGTTAATTAAGATTGGGAAGTTGAACCTAGTGAGTTTGTGCCCTTACTGCCAGCACTTCTGCTTGATTTGATTTGCCAGTTCGGTAAAACATGCTAGAGTTTTACAACCTGCTGCAATATTGAATTTCAATTGGCTGATAAATTTTCGTGTGTTTCTTTCAGTCCACCTAAAGCATATTTGTTAATAAAATGTGTCGAAGAAGCATTAATAGGTGGTAAATATTTTGTGTGCCTCTTCAGAATATTTCTTGTGTTGGAATTTTTCCAGAAGTCTTGATCCTTGTAGCATTTGTGTAGTGTGTGCGCTCCAACTACCGTCGTTACTTGACACTGACGTGCAGCCGTTGACCTATAACCGGTTCAGCATCGTTGAGTATTTTCCTCCCGGCCGCAGACAAAGCACCAATTGCATGACACTCATGCTTCTCAGGTTGTCTTTTCCGATCAGCTCTTGTAATTCTAATTCGCCGCCGCAGATAGTCAGCTGGCAAAACTGATTTATGTGAAGCGTCTGTGGTTCAAAAGAATATATCTGTATTTGTATACACAGTATATATTACCGCGTATCGACTGCTGTTACTGCAAAAATGCCAAACGCGTTAATTGTAACGGGCTTTGATTCAACCGCTACCTATGTGGACCTGTTAGTTGTTTAGTGCACAAGACTGTTGTCTGTGCGCCCTTGGTTGGTCGGATATGTTAAATGTATCAGCTGTTGTATTAGTAAGATTGCAGACTTGCACTAATGGGGTAAGAAAGTTGGAAAACTGCTTCCGAAGAATTTGGAATTTCGGTTGAAATTCATGATTTCAATCATTTTATGAGAAAGCATCAGATTTTTTTAACAACCTAGTTTTCAAATTTGTAGGCTCACGAAAATTATGTTACATCAGCAGGTACGAAAAAATGGCAGATTTATCTTTTTTTATGGACACTTGAGTTTTGGTATGCGTCTTGGTAATAAGCAGTTGAGATCGTGAGTTCCAGAATCTCGGTTCCACATTCCGTTGATCGTATGGGAATTTTTTGTGTCGCAGGTTGACTTGGCTGGAAGCGAAAATATTGGCCGCTCTGGTGCAGTGGACAAACGTGCGAGAGAGGCTGGTAGCATCAATCAAAGCTTGCTGACCCTTGGCAGATGCATCACTGCTCTCGTCGACAGAGCTCCGCATGTTCCTTATAGGTTAGTTTGCTTCCTTTTCTGAATCATCAGCTTCATTTTGCTTTCTTGATGCCAACCAATTTTTTAACATCAGGTGTTGTTGAAATACCATCTTTAATCTTCGTCCTTTAATGGAACCTTATGCCCTCGGTAATTTGTCAAAGTCTGAAGAAGAGAAATGACGAAAAATGACAGGCTACATACATACTTCCTCGAATCCACCGCAGTACCGTGCAGTGTTCCCTCTGAGGTGCGCAACTGCGCAGAACCACCAAAGCATTTGCGCAGTGCAATCTCATTCTCGCGCACTTATATATCATAGCCCTTCTACTACTTGACATGGTTGCGCAATTGCATGCTCCCTGAAACAGAATTTGTTCAGTGTAAAATTTTCGTGGAGGGTTCACTGGTGCCGCGCTGATAAAGGCAAGAGAGGGCAAGGAAGTAAAAAGCCTCATATCTTCGGGAGAGTGCTGCAACCGTTACGGAAAACTTTTCTGATGGAGATCTTTCAGGGTTTTTTTCCAAGCGCAACTTACCTCAGATTACCGCTGATCACGGTGCTCGATTTCTGATGCAAACGTTCTTTCATGCACAGTATTTGACAGGGTTTCTACGGAGTCGGAAAAGTATGGAAAAACGTTTTGTCATTTTCCAGCCTGGGAAAGTCTGGAAAAAAGTTTATGGTCCGTTGGTTTTTCATAATATTTAATACAAAATTGATAATTGTACTTTCATCATGCTAACTATTATAGTGGCGGTATTCAACCTGGCTACCGTATATCATTCGGAAAAGATTCTAAGTCTGGAAAAAGTCAATACATTTTGTTTTCAAAATTTCATGGGAACCCTGATTTGAAAGTAAACGCGTATTCGTCGACAGGGAAAGCAAACTCACTCGCCTTCTTCAAGATTCGTTGGGAGGAACAACCAAGACGTCCATAATTGCTACAATCTCTCCGGGCAACGACAATCTGGAAGAGACACTCAGTACTCTGGACTACGCGAGCCGCGCCAAGAACATTCACAATAAGCCCCGAGTTAACCAAAAACTTACCAAGCGTGCATTGATCAAAGTAAGTGGAAAGTAGAACCCAGCCACTGAAGTACTTGCGTGCGTTGAAATCGATGGTAATGATTTATTTGTGTGCCAGGAATATGATGAAGAGATCCAGAGATTGCAACGCGAGGTCCTCGCTGCTCGTGAAAAGAACGGAGTCTATCTTGATCCTAAACAATACCAGTTAGTAGTTCGTTGCGTCACCTAGTTCTTTCATGCTATGCACTTTTGCCGAGTGGTGCATATTTGGTTATACTGTATTTTTGATGACACTGCTAAAACGTTTTTTGCATTTTTGTACAATGTTGTCTACTATCACCTGCGTTATTTTTCTCTCTTTTCTAGGGAAATGACGGAGCAGATCGAATCGCTGACTGCTACACTGCAGCAAAGAGTGGAAGAGCTGGAAAAGTACCAGAAAATGTTCAGTGATACTTCAAAAGAACTTGAGCAGAAAAACGAGCAGTTGAACACATTAAAGGATGTCAGTGTTGATGAAAATATTAGCCAAAATTTTTGTGTAGACGTTTTGCCTTGATGAATGCGTTGAATTTTATTTTTTTAAATTGCGCCGCACAACCGTCGTTTGTCTGTTTCAAATTTGAAACTATTTGTTGCACGTGCGTCCACTGGGTAAAGCCTAGTAGAGGATGCTGTGGTTTGACTGATGTATTTTCTCTGTACTCAGTTTCATTCATTCGTATGAGTACTTTTGTTATGATTCACTTCCGTCTGCTGCATCTTCAATGAAATCACGCGCAGAAGTTGCGACAACTCTTTTGTAAGGGTGTGGGCAGTGGCGTAACTAGAGGTTTGAGACAGGAGGGTAGGGGGCTACTAGCCAACACTCACAGAAAAAGCTTGAGAAATAATGGTGAATCCGGATGTGGATGGCTATACTAAAACCCGTAAATAACCGGAAAATACTCCGAAAAACGCAAAAAACAACTTGAATAATACAACCGGAATATAAGCTAACTGGGGACCGGTTTTCACATTTAGCTTGCCGGGAGGGGCGCGAGTCGCCCGTCTGCCCAGTTACGCCACTGGCTGTAGGGTAGTTTGTGTCGATTGATTTTAACGCAATTTCAACAGTTTCTCATTTGACGGTTTGATTTGAAATCCTGTCGAAGCGTTGTGATGTTTTTTACAGGAATTGTCAGAAACGCAGCTGAAGCTTTCTCAACAGTGCTTTATGAAGGAAGCTCACATTGATCATGGAAACCAAGTAGCGGAGCGAGCTAACGAGGTGCGCCTACACGATCTACTGGTTTGTTGTCTGATCAATGGCTACAGCTCAGCAGCAGATGAAAATTTGTGACGAATAGAACTTCGTTGGTAATTTGATCAGTAGAAGAAAGGTTTGCGTATTGAAATTGAATGCCACACAAAACGTTCCTACTGCAATCCAGTTGCGTGAGTGACGAGCTGGAGATGCTGCACCACGTTTCTGCTGCGAGGTTTAGCGGGTCTACGGAGATCTATTTTCGCATAAATATTCCAACAAACAAGCATTCTTTTAACCATATATTGGAATAAGACATGAAGTCGCGTCTGCGATGGAAGAATAATAAATTAATATCGTTGGTGCTGATGAGATAAAAATCTTGATCCTGTTTTATTTTCCAGCTGCTTGAGACGGCCGACATTCTGGCTGACGACATTGGGAAAGTGCACGACAAAGTGCAGCGGGTCACCGATGCCAATGAACATAATTTGGGCGCCGCTGGCGCATTTTCTGTCAAGTACGTTGCTATCATTTCTAGATTTTTCTAAATACTGCAGCAACTCTTGTTTTTTTAACGACCAAAATTTTGTTGCAAGATCTCAGATTTCAGTTCAGCTGAACCTGTAAGATTTGTATCTGCTGGACTGGGGTGTGACTTTTCAATAATGACAAAAGGTGCCGGTCCTCTCTGATTCCCTTGAAGTTTTTGAATTCGCTTATCTGTCCTAAATCAAACATCGGTTTTTGCTTGCCTGCGATCTGTTGGAATGGCAATGTAACAAGAAGGTTGTAGATAGTAATGTAAATTTTGAAGAGGCAGTGCGATCGAATGAATGGTCTGGTGTCGAGCAGATCGGAATGTTGACTATATCTCGACAAGTTCAAGTTGAATTGTTCCAAGAGAGCTTTATAACAAGCGCACGTTGACTTCATCACTGATAACTGATTCTTCGCTGAATCCCTATACTTCCTATATATTTCTTCCCCTGGTTCGCTTCCGAATGCTGCGGATAAACTTCCTCTCACCTGGCATTTAGTTTTCGCGCTGTAGGTGATCGTGAAAGTTGCCATGGTGATGACGATTTTGGCCACCGTCCCATTATCTGATTATAAATTTTATACACGTCAACAATGTTGCGCTGTCTGACCACGCATTATCACCGCCTTGCTGGCGACCTTTCCTTTCACCCCATTGCATTTACGTCTTCTTAAGGTTGAAATCTGACCTGGAGCTTTTAAGCGACGGCACCAGCGCGATGCTGCACGAAAGCGAAAACAATCTCAAGAGCATACTTCAAAGCCACGGTAGGTTGATTATAATTTGCCGATAGTCGAGAGGAACCATAGCCGCGTTTTTTATTCAGTGAAAATAAAATTTTGCGCCGCAACCATGTTTGAACCAAACTGAATTGTTTTCAGAGGAGTTCAAGGAACGTCAGGAAGAGAATGTGCTTTTCATCAAAACGCGAATCATGCAGTTCACAAATGTCATGAAACAAGCGTATCAGGTAAATTTCACGACGAAACTGCTGCAAGCTTTTTGTTTAACATTAAAAAAGAATTTTGCGACTTATGTTTTGATGACAATATATATTGACAAAATAGCGCGAAGCTCTTTGGCAGGGAAGACGCTTTTGTGTTAATTTCTTCACATGATAAGTGTGAGTTTTGCAAACATGCCTGATTTCTCACGGTCCAAAGCTACTGCAAAGAAGTCGCTGCCATACGTTTTAAGGTATGCTACCTAGACATCGGTGAAAAAATCTTGCATTTTGAGTTCCTATGTCGTGTAGCCATGTCGGTAGCCAGGATCTCTTAGTGGGGCTTCCAGACTGGGCAGGTCTTTATAAGACC
>Ga0210059_1008351_pt1 | contig 16364 bp, 10 predicted proteins | sample Ectturendosymbi2_FD_188042 | JGI IMG/M metagenome (GOLD analysis project Ga0210059, IMG submission 188042) | Ecteinascidia turbinata endosymbiont from Florida, USA - Sample 2 (SPAdes) (version 2) | ecosystem: Host-associated > Tunicates > Ascidians > Unclassified | place: Key West, Florida...
TCTCCAGGGAGAATATCTTCTGCTGATTTGTCCAAGACATTTTTGGGGCAACTATAGCTGCAAACGATCATCCATAGATTCACCTATCACGTCCTGCAACAGAAAAGACATTCGTTAAAAAATGGGTTTCTATCGAACAAAATATGGGTACGCATCTTTTTGAGTCACCCTGTACTTCTGAGACCAAGATTCAAAAGTGTTTGTTTTTGGTAAGTCTTTGTTTCAACCCGAGTACAATATTTTGAAAAACTGTTTCGAAGAACAACTGCCGAAAGAGACAATCATGCGTTTGTTTGAATTGCGAGATGAAGTTCAACGAGAAAAATTTTCACCAAACAAAAATTGTCAAAGACAAATTTGAGAAACAACCAAAGCAATTGAATGTAATTTTTTGAGTCTGCAGATGATGTTCCCGACCCAAAAGAGCTGTGTCCAGAGCAAACAATCTCATGATATTTGATAACCTTCTTCAAAAACAAAACAGTTGTGATTCATACTATGTTGGTGGAAGACACTCAAATTGTGATGGTATTTGTCACACAACTACTTTCAAACTCCCTCGTCAAACAATCAGAGAAAATACAAACTGTTTTTGTTTGTTTCCAACTTTCCAAAATGCCAAGAAATATTGACCATATTTTCAACGACCACGTCAGTTAAGATATGACCAAACATCAATTCAAACAATTGTGGACACACGCATGGTCAAAAACATACAACATTGTACTAATTGAATTAACTTCACAAAAAACAGTGGCAAATACAGAAGTGGTTTTGTTTATTCTTTTGTTGTAGATCAAAAGAATGGATACAGAACGTCTTGTAAATTTTAAGAGAAACGCTTGTTCAACTCCAAGATCTTCAACACAAATTGTTGTTTCAGACAAATCAACAAAAGTAAAGACAACTTTTAAAACCTTCAATCGAATTGGATTGAAACGTTAATAAGAAATTCCTTTGGTGAACTTGGAAACTTATTACAGTTTTCCAAATATGAAAAAAATAGCATTTTTTGATATTCTCCTGGAGTTGCAGAAGTTAGAGGTGGTGATGACTCATCAATTCAAAGACAAAGACAATGGTTTGACATGAGAATTCCAGAAGGTAGTTATGACCTTATTTATATTGCAGAAACAATTCAAAATGTGATGAAAAGAAACAGACATGATGAATCCATTAAAATTTTAGCAAACACACACACTTTGAAAAGCACCTTGAAAATAGCAAATTATTAATATCAAGTTGATTTTCGTGAACGAAATATGCTTTCCATCGTTCTTGGGTTTCGAAATCAATTGTGCTGTACTCAGAAGGATTTCATGAGTCCGAAAAAGTCGTAAACATTTTGAGTATTGATTCAATTCTTGTGAATGTGGACGTAATTTCTGCTAGTTATATAAATGGGCAAACTCAAAATATAATAATTTATTCTTTGTTTCCAAATGTAAGCCCTGGTTCTAAAATGATAAAAAATTCAAGAAATTTAGTGTATTTGCCAGTGATTTTGGATAAAATCAACAAAATGGAAACAACAGTTACAGACCAAACTGGAAAACAATTGAATTCAACCGCAAGACGTCAGGTTGCGCAGTAAGGATACTGACCTGAGCTCCTGCAACAACTAGGTTGACCCCTCAACTAGTAGGGAGAATCGTAATCGACCGACTAATCAGCACCGCAACCACCTAAGAACCCTGCATTGTTTCCTGCATTGCTGCCTACAGACGCAAAGAAGACTGGGTACTCTCCAGCTCAGGGTTTGTTACCATTCGGTATCTTAATTCCTCTTATTTCCAAGAATTTGACATGTCCATTTTCTGTGAAAACTGTGATGAGAAATTCGAGGGTTGTTTATGCATTCCTTCCTGTTGTCCTTCTCGTCTGTACGGATGTTCGTTTTTTCGGATCACCAAGTAACTTGACACACGTGTTTGATAGGCACTTCCCTATTTGTTCAAAGCTGTAAACTTAACAGAATACAGTCTTTCCAGCTGTCAGTGTATTGATAATCAAGGAGACCTCAATCGCATTGATAGAAGTTTCCTCCTTAATAAACTGTGTGTATGATACTGTCAGAATGACTGGAGTCGAGAGATCATTAAAAAATCTTTCCACCTGCCGATGATGTCCTCCTCATTTCCAAGTAGGACACCGTTTTGGTCTGTGATGGATCGAGCAGCAGTAGATCTTTTGCCACGGAGGGACCGAGTCGTCGTCGGCCTCACTGTGTCGTATGAGTACATCTTTGTTCTCATGCTGCTCAGCCTAGTTAGACTTGGGGGAATGCATGGAGCAACCAGTTTATGGTTTCACGTTTTTAAAATCACCAAACCACATGTCCTATTGTGAGTTCGGTATCTGAGACACTCCAACATAGACTGTGGTTTGTTTTTCTTCGCCACCGTGGCAGGCCGCCGAAGCAGTCAGAAGCCGTGCGTACATGTTAGAGTTGAACCGCCCAACACCAGTGCGAAGGCGATTGAGCCTAAGACCTATCCTGGTGTTCGTAGGGTGATTCCAGCAGGGTTGGTACCAGTGGCGGCTCGTGACTGTGATTCGTGGGGTGCTGCAACTCCTCCCAACAAAGATTTTATAAAGACTAAAATGCATCAGGTATAATTTCCATGGATTGCTATGGAAATTATACCTGATGTGGGGTGTTATGACGTGTGACATTTCCTTCCTATGATCCATATTTGATACTTCCAGCCATTGCTATGTTGCAGACTTGCAGTGACATGCTGTGGGGTGAATGACTGGTGTCTCACTGGTATCTTTAAAATTATAAGCAAACATTAACCAGACGCATTTAGCAACATTCAGCTCGTTGTTTGCTGATCCACTGCAGTCTACCAGGTAGACAGGGTTTTTTTCAAGGAAAACGTTAGATACCCGGTATGGACCTGCAGGGACCCGATTTCTCTGATTCTAGGGACCCGATGATAATTTTCTCTAATTCTAGGGACCCGATTTTCAATTCTAGAGACCTGAATCGGGTCCCTAAAAGTTACTTAACGTTCGGTTAAGTAACTTTCGGCCAATAAACAGGCTCTGTTTTTGCGAAGGTTGCGGCACCATGATGGAGAGTTCGTAAACTCATTATCGAGTGACATGTCTTTACTCGTGCTACAACAACATGCACTCTATTTCACTGAATTTATGTTGCTTGCTACTGCGTTCTGTGTGTCAGAGTTGGTTGTCGTGATCACTCCTTTCCCTTTGTCTGCGTTTAACCGCAAAAATTGCAGGGCGTTTCAGATATCGGCGCTTGAAACGCAAGGCTAGGGTGGTGGATAAGAGCTTTATTCCAGCTGATGTGTCAAGTCTGTATTAAGTCTCAAATGTTAATATTCTTAAGAAAAACAGCAACTTTAAAGGTGCAGCTCATACAAAACTTAAACATTAGGGGAAAGTAAGTCAAGAAAACTCCACTACAACTTATGGGATTTCGTAGGAAATCAAAGTTAGATTCGCGGGAAATTTGTGTTTTTTCTGGCACTACAATGAAGCACAAAAGGACTACAGCCTACTGAACAAAAAAAATTATTGCGCAAACAGGCACGACACCATGTTTATTTAATTCTTATTTTTTCACTTCACTTTTCCGCTGTCTAATATAAAAATACATACCAAGTGTAATCGCTGCAAGTAAACCTCATTACCAGTTTACAGTGTGTCATATCACGGTGTATTGTAAAGTTTCAGGGTCTACAATTTAAGTCCACTACCTCTCAGTCTCACCAGCACCAGGAAGAACAAAGTGATTCTGCTGTCCATCACAAGCAGGGTTGCCAGGTAGTCATAAGCAAAAAAGGCCAGATCAACTCTTAAAAAAGCCAAATAGCACCGAAAAAAGCCAAATACACGATAAATACACAACTACACCTTTAAAACACCCAAATGCTGTTTTGAAATGCAATATGTACATATTTTGTACATAAAAAGTTTAAAACTCGCTCCATTAATGAACTTCTCGAAACTGTTGGTTTTGCTTAAGAGTAACTTGAAACTGCAAATTTATAAGCATGTAATAGCAAAACAAAAATTAATAAATTCTCGTGCAGCGTTTTCAATGAAAATTTATGATTCTGTGTCCAGAAACAGTGTCTAAAAACCTGCCAGTGCCCAGAAAGCTGCCAAAATCATCTTTAAATACGCCAAATCGATATAAAAAATCTATGTGGCCAAAAAAGGACAAAAAAAGCCAAATTTCAGTTGGCCTTTTTTATTTTTGCAAAAAGGCCAAGGGAGTTGAAAAAAGGGCCAAAAATTACAAATTTGGCCTAAAACAAGCCAAACTGGCCACCCTGGTCACATGTCGCAGCACTCGCTAGCCTGGCGTTGTTGGAACTACAGCTTCAGCTCCCAGTTCCAGGCTGACTGTGCTTGATAGACAGGCCACAACCCTTCCAATACTTTGCTGCAGCGACACCGGCACTGCAAGCGCTCACAGCTCCAGACTTTCGTCCATTACAGTGCTTTCCATACAACAACAAATATTTGGGTTAGTGCGTAAAGTTTTGGGAATGGAGGACTCAGTGTCAACTGTTCTCGTTAATGCAAATTTAAATATCAAAGTAAACAATAAACTGACCAAATAACGAAATATATCGTCAAAGTAGGGGGTGCATCAGTTCCGCAGTGCTTACCTACAGAGGCGTAGTGGGGCGGGAATGCGTGGGAACGGCGTTCCCATACCTTTTTCACGTTTTGCTTTAAAATGAATTGGAAGTTATTTCAAAATGGCTATCTTTTGGATGCGTTCCCACACTTTTTTGTTAGCACTGCATCCCTGCTTACATAAGAGCCGCCACTGGTTGGTACTGAAGTCGGGTGTGAAATAACCGAGTCCGGTGTTGTTTACCTCCACAGTTCCACTCCAGTCACTGTAGCAGCGCTGCCGTCGATGGAAACTAGGAGTTCCTGAGCAGCAATAGGACAAATAAGTTTGTCGATTTTAAATGCCAGCGCTGCTCAGTGCTCATGATGTTGACCGGTGAATGAAACGCCCTTGGCAAGGAGCAGTGGCACACTTGCAAGAGCAGTTGAAACGTATTGTAGAGCAGGGTTGCCAGATAGGCCGTTTTGCGGCCAAATTTCGGAAATTTGGCCGCGGGTTGGACATAGGCGCTTTAGAAGTAGGCCTATGTGTCTTGCTATTGCAGGGGTGGCCAACCAGTCAAAGACCAAGAGCCACATTCCTTACTGTGTTACAGCAAAGAGCCACATCATGTACATTCATGAGCGCAATTTTGTTGTAAAATGTGAGGGGGACAGCTTGGTGTGAAACCAATATATTACGAAACCTAAAGAGAAACTGTGCAGGAACATGGCATATTATATCCCCACTGTCTGAAAAAGTGGGGGGACGCGTCCCCCCATTTGTACATTGTACATGGACACACATGAAAATAACCCCATCTCTTCCTCCTTCACATACATTCCTTTGCCTAGCTAGATTCATTGTAAATATCACACACCACCAACATGACAATAACAGAACTTTGCAAGGCATTTATCGTCATGCATGTTATTTAGTGGGACTTCTGGTTTATAATTTCGTAAGAGCAGCATGAAAGTGGTCAAAGAGCCACATGTTTCCTAGCGAGGCGCGAGTTGACCATCGCAGTGCTATTGTATTCAGTGTCAGCGCAAAATGAAAATGAACTTGTATTTGAATGCATTTTGACTTGTTACAGTTAATTGCAGGCTCTGGTTTTCACGTGCTCAAAATTTGAGTGGTGATGCTAAAGTAACTGTTGATTTTTCAGGTACTTTTATTTAGGTGTTTTTGAAAAAGAAAAAATCTTTGGAATTTTTCTGTCATAAGTGACAAATTCTAAAAATAGTTTTGAATTAATTGCTTTTTGTGGAGGTGCTGTGAGTACACAAGATGTATTTTTATGTGAATTTGAGTTGTGAGGAATCAAACTGTTTAATAAATTTGGCTTTGTCAAGTGAAGGTTTGGCTCTTTTTGGCCTTTTTTAATTAAGTGTTTGCCTTTTTTCAGCCATTTTTTTGGCCGTTTTTGGCCTTTTTTACTGAAGGTTTGGCCTTTTATGAAAAAATAAATCTGGCAACCCTGCTGTAGAGTGTAGACACAACAAAATGCAGCTGAACGCCGAGGGTCTCACCGCAAGCAAGAAGGTGATCTGCTAAAACAATTTGCTGGTTTGACAGTAATTAGAACCTAGTTTATGACCGAAATTCTCATTCTCCAAAGAATACATTCTGGACTTTTCCGCCGCTTGAGCTGCATACCTTTCTGCCTCATTGGATCGCAAAGGCACAAAAGACCTGACGTTGTTCTGAAGTCAGATCTTGTAGGCTACGGGCTTTCTCTGATAACATCTTTCAGTCATGGTTTTAACGGGAGATTAGTTTTCTTCTGTATGTCATTACGCTCAGTTGTTTCTGTCGAGCACCTACTAGGGCGTGAAACAACAGCTGTAAAAGCAATTTCTACTCATCTTCTAAGTGTGCTGAGTAATCCAGGTCTCGAAACAAGAACAATAAGCTACTTGTGAAGGTCTATCTTGCATCCGTGTCCATCAAGACCCCACACTTTAGTTGGTCGGAGCTCTTCGACCTACCCTTTCTTATACGCTCCGTTGGTTGCGTGAGTTGCAGGCACTGTATGGTGATAAGTCGAAAGTTAAGGCCAGATCTACAACACTGAGGACGTGCCAGGAGTTGCCAGGCATAATCCTTTGTTTGTTTTGTTGCGTGGGGTAATTCTGCGCTCGTTCACAGCTCCGCACGGCAAGTCCTGGGCGCAATAAAACAAACAAAGAATCGTGCGCTGCTACTCCTGGCAAGTCCTCAATGTAGATTGGCCTTTATGCAGGTCTCTTCTGCCTCGTAACCAGAAGATTTGCAACGTCGCCGCTGTATACACTTTTTCATAAACAACTCGTTCGCTACGTTGAAACATTTGCAAACTTTACACTTTCTCAAATTAGTGGACAGAATGACTAACGCGTCAACTATTCTGTTAACTTGTACATCAGGAAATCTACAAAATGCCATGATCTGAGATTCACTGCTAAATCAGTGCTTTGGGATATTTGTTTGACAAGAAAATGTTTCATTAATTTCTGGGTATATGGGCACACTATGCTGTCCAATACTACAGTCGGTATAAAAGAAAAGTGCTTGATTTTGTTCAACTTTTCCTCACTGATTCAAGTATATCGCGATTTCCAAAAGGTAGCATCACACATTCATGGTTTGTGTACATGGGCATTCGAATTCCATCATATGACGTGATCATCTTCAACGATGCTAATAATGTGTTTTCGGTTTCGGAATACCATTTGTATATGAAATGAATGACGTTGTTTCTTGCGAGCAGCTATGCGCCGGTGAAAGATCTGTTTGGATTTCTTCTGACTTTCTGGATGCTGTTTCGGGAATGGTGCAGAGACAATATACGTTTCTTTATTACTGCCATTGCCGAAGTTTTTCTGCATGAATATTTCAACCTGAAAACCCAAATTAGATTTAAAAAATATAGGCAATCCAAAAATTTTCCTATGCCAACACAACAAAACTAATGCCCCAAAATAGCAATTATTCACTTCCAAAAAATATAAACCCCAGCACTCAATAAACAGTAACGCATCAGATACAGCGTCTATACCCAAACAAGAAAACTCGCTTGCAACCAGCAGAAACTGCATTTCAAGCTCTGTAACCTAATGAAGCTTCTACCTTAGAAAATATTTTACTTTTCCAGCGTAACTTTCTAGGCAACCAATTTCTTGACCTAAAAACTTAAAATTTAAACTTTATAAATTCCAGATTTTTACCTTATTTTGACCTATACATTTTCTGCGTTTGCAATTGCAAAATAATTCACCCTTACGTGTTTAGGTTAATCCAAACGCATATTCATGCACTCTATGCTTCGAAATTTTGAAAGATTTGCTTGTTTAATTTTGGGGGTGATGTATTTATAAGTAGATTAATAATTTTAGTTGAGTAAAACCTCAGAACATCATAAAGTTGAAACCCTCTTATATGCATAATGGATTTACCAAAGCAAAGCAAAGTTTCTTGCCGCACCATGCCTATCCCATGTATAACATTCAATCGTCCAGTAATGGGCAAAATAATATTGTTACATCAGAAATCGAAACAAATCCATTCTTATCACAGAATTGCAAGTAAACGTGCAAAAGCATATCAATATCTGTTGTAGTTTCAACAAAATAACAAAATATCGATAAAGAGAAAAAAACTGTATTGCAAGAAATGTTTGACCCAACGACAAATTTTGACCTAATAATAAATTTAAACTTTTTTTGACCTAATAACTTGGAATTCCCTCATGCTGTAAGCATTAAATTTGGTCTGTGGACGTTACATAAGCTTTAAAAAAGTCAGAAAAATGTTGACTTTATTGACTTTTGGTTGCCCTACTTATGACTAAACGAACTGATGGGTTCAATGCATAAAATTTCGTTTCAGATTTTTCTTCAAAGTGTAAAGTGCAAAGTATCAAAGTGTGACAGTAGGTATTACATTGCGGAGTGCATGGAAGTTTCCATGTAAAACAACTGATTTGCAATTTTATAAAGTCATGAGGCTTCTAAAAATGAATACCAAAAGTAACATCGCAAATTTCAACATACAGTGATATACAACCTTGGTTAAGCTAAAAGAAAATCTTAACACCATTTGTAACGAAGCCCTAATTGGGCAAATATTGTTCCGACCACAACCGAGACTTACTGAAACGTTTTAGGTTTAGGAGCACAGGCGCGTTTTTCAACAACTCAGTAATTATTCCCAAGCTCATCTCACTCGAAAAAACGAGCTTGTATTCCGAAAATTTTTTATTTTCTCAAAATCAAATATAATTTCTACCCCAAAAACAACAACAAAAACAATTTATTTTTTTCCTTAACGCAAGTACACTTGTCAATACAGTCAGTAAAGCTGGGAGGCGGCGAAAAGACACTCCAGTCATCCCGTCTGCCACCACCCAATCACTTGTTGTCAAACACCCTAAACGAACACGCTCACTAGCCCTGCGCTAACCAGCAGAAGCGAAAGCAAAGAATTGAACATTGCTGTAACTTTACTCAATTATACTTGTATAATCCGAAAGATGAGCAAGACCAAGAAATAATGGATACGATCCACATGCAAGATAAGTTTCAAGCAAACGTTGCTAGGTAACATCATGAAAATGGTGGAGCTAGGCATACTGTATGCACCCAACGGCAGGAAAATGCGGAAATTTCCCCGGTAGCCTTTATTGGGGGTCGATCAAAATGAAGATCAAAGTGGTATTCTGTTCGAAGCTTGTGGTTCTGCATGCAACGGAATAAATTATGTGAGGACATGCATTTTGTATTTCACTACCACCAAAGGCTTAGAGGCCCCAAAACGGCAAATGTTAATTACGATGACATGTGAAATTGTGCGCAGTACTGTTCCTATACTGTTTTTGCAAATTGTATTTTGAACACAATTTGAACACTGCACTACAGCTTTTCTTGTTATTATGAGCACAACACGGCCAGTTTATTAACTTAGCTCAAACCAAGTAAGATGTCAATTCCTTCAAAGAGAAAAAAAGAAGACATATTACTTTCACGACCAAACTGCGACTGATAGCTAGGCCAACCAACGCATGATTCGGAGCCGGCAGATAAGGAAACATTGAAAACACTGCTGCAACCAAGCAAGCACTATCCAACAATTTCGAACGCGCAATCACTGAACACAAACAATCATAATGATGATAATTACGCGCATATTCCACGACATTACCCCCTCTAGAAATAAACCGGTTGACCACATCTGTCCAGTGGCACACCACGAGTCATTCGTGTGGAACGACTCGGTTCTGCAATTGCGACATCGTTTTCAGTTGGAATTACTAACATTCACGTCATTCGTTCGCAACATACTTGATGGCAGTTGGATCGCTATCTTGCTGATGCTCATTGCTCACTGCAGAGTGATCGCTTCCTACCTCAGGAACAGGAGCATTCAGAGTTTGTGTCTGAGGACATGACGCTATATCGCAGAGAGAAACATTCTGATTTCGGCCGTCTTTGTGACAAACATTCGCTCAGATCGGATTCGCATTAACGAGTTCTACTTCCTCTGGCTAGCCCCTTGCAAGTACCAGATGTTTAGTTGTGTTTTAGTGCTTTACTTCAAAATAATCCTGGACTATGTATGTTGTTCATTATGGATATGGATTAATATGGATCAGTATTAAAACTTTTGGTGCTTTACTTTTTAAAAAATCGGAACATTTGTTGTTTGAGACAGGTATGGTATGATAGGATCAGTAGTGAAAGTTTGGCAGGCCTAATTTTGTCACGAATGGTCACTCATGAGCAGCAACTATTTTACTATTTGAGGATGCATCATGACTTAACCTCTCTTCATGCATATTATGTAATATGGCTATCTTATCTGCAAATTAAACCTAATCCTTACACTACTTCCACATATCACTTGCTTTGCCTCAAATCTAACACATGAAAGTTTCAATTTTAACTTCGCTAAAAATTGTTTCATTATGAAACTATCAGCAGCATTAAGAACTGATCATTACGACGCTAACCAAGGAATTAACCAAGTGAGCCTGGGGTAATTTAAACATTCAAATATTGTTGAACCCAACCAGCCTCCGAAACCAGTGGTTCCAAAATTGTGACACGCGTATCCAGGATTAACAGGTTGTCCTTGAAAAAATATTGACCACACTCTGCTAACTCTTCTGTAACAGCTCATTAAAATGGATTCTGGTGCAAGCCTATGCACCCACCCTGCATGTAAACACTCAGTTGTTAGTAAATAGGCAAATAGTCTACCATTTACTTATTTACTTGCAAAAAAAACATATGAAGTTTCAATGAAACACAACCTTTAAAATATCAGTTGTCAATGCCAATAGCACTGCCCACAATGATTGCTATCTCGACCGCCTTTCTGAAATCCTGCAACAGCTCAAGCGGTTGATCTCTCGCGAGATAATGTTACCCGGTCAACAGCAATCGTCATTCATAAGTAATGCGCTTCCTCATGCGTGCAGTGTAAACGGGCAAACGGAGCTTCTGCCGCAGCCGCTTCGTCTCCACGCATAACTAAAGTTACGTGTTGTAAACCAGAGGCGGTCGGAGTCATTGTTTCAGACTCCGACTCCGCTCCTGTTCCAAAATTTTTAAATACGTATCCGAGTCCGGAAATTTTTCAAATTTGAGAATCCGACTCCTGGTCAAACTCCGGCTGCCATCGGTCCAACCGAAATTTGCCCATGTTTTTACTTAAAGAAATGATCACGTAGACTCTTGCTACTGCAGAAATTGAAAAGTGACTCCGAACCCGGATCCGGTTTTTCTCAAAATTTTGACTCCGGGTCCGGATCCGAAAGGAAGCGGAGAATCCTGCCGGAGTCGACTCCGCCACTCCGGATCCATGGCCACCTCTGGTGTAAAACCAGCTTACTGCCACGCCGCGCGAATTTTTCTGAGGCATCCACAGGAGGTTGCCTAGTGATAAGAATTCACCCTCATGGCTGTTGCGGTTGGGTTCCGTGTTTTTTAAAAAACATGTGCGTTCCAGTAAACATAAAGATGTGGTAGACTAGTCGCTTTCGTCCGGCAGCTCATTTCCGCAAGTAATTTTCGCTCTTCGCACAATCGGACCCTTCTCGATTCGCATGACTTCGCAATGTACCGCAGCAGCGCACACGGCGACGTTAAATAAACAAGACTGCCGCGCGGTTTTCCGCGTGAAACTCCCTAGTGCAGTAGTTCTTAACCTGGGGTAAATTTACCCCTGGGGGTAAATTTACTGAAACATCAATCACAGCAAATATAAATTTTACAAATCATTCTAAACTGTAAGAATTTGTTAGTTTCGTATTTTTAAACAAATGAGCACCATTGAGTGTATTGGGGTTAAATCCGGCAATCTTGTTTGATGAAAGGGTAAGATATGTGAAAAAGGTTAAGAAACACTGCCCTAGTGTAAACCCAGCTTTCAGGGCCGCACGCAACAATGAAAGTGAGGCATGCAGTGCATCTGGCAAAATGCTTTCACAAGATTCAACAGACAACCGATGTGGTTTAAGACGCAATCAGATAATCGGATCGCTTTCCACTGAGTCCCATTATTATGTTCAACTTGGGTGTCCCTATGGTCAGATGGTAAGGGGTACAATGGCAATTTGCAACGCTCCGTCGCAAAAGTAATTTTTGAGCTCTTGCGAAAGAGCTGAAGAACATACCTGGTTGACGTCACTGGTCGAGAACCGTCGCGTTCTTCGAACGCACGAAGTGGAGCAGGCGTGTCACGCCCGGATGACACAAGCCCTGGTGCAAATGTAAGCCCTGTATTTTGCCAGCTTGTTGACAATATCTTCGATCTACGGTGGTGGGAAGACATCGAGAACAGTGAACAAGTTGTTTGCGAATAGTCAATGCACAACCACTCCTTCCCAATGTTTCCGTTGGTAGCGGTAACAGCCAGTGGTTTGATGCGCCAAGCCGATTTACTCTCCTCATCTATGCCTTCCCCAAACAAATTCTTTACCTCGGATTCAATGCAAGCAGTCTGCTGCAATATAACGATGAGATGGCACACATACAGACGCCAATCTGACGCATGACAATTGAACAGTGGAAGACATTCTACAGTTGCTGCTGCCTGCTGCCACTGCAGAGGTTTCTCTTCGCTGGGATGAAACCACCAGTTTTGGTTTCGTACCGTCGTACATAAACACAACACCTTCATGTTGCCATTCGAAATCTTTGCCCAGTATCATTTTCTGTACAAATTTGTCGATTTACAAACGATTTGGTACTGCTTACATCTTCTCAACAACCCCTAAAACATGCACTTGATGGGTTTCCTGCTACATGCGACCAAGGGCGAATGGAAATCAACACAAAAAATACCGACGTGGTATGTCTCTCGATAAACAGAAGGCGTGAAGGGTGCAAGTGCGCGACAATGCACTACAGCAGATGGAGAATTGAAAGTAACTTGGGGTGGTATTCATGAGTGACGAAAGACAGAACAAGGAGATTGATACACGAATTGGTAAACCACACGGAGTTCTGCATGAGGTTTGTCACTCTGTGGTTACAGAACAGGACGTGTGGCCTAGTGGAACACGACCGGACGTGTGGCCTAGTGGTTAGAGCGCTCGCTTCATGCCTGGTAGGTCGTTGTTCGGGTCGTGCCAAGACCTTAAAAATTGGAACTTGCTTCAGTCTGGCCAAGCGCTCGGCATAATGACTGTAGGAGGGAAATTCTCCAACGCGGATGCAATCTTCGTCGGAGTCCGGTCGTGTTGTCTACTGCCTTCCCATTGCAATAACCTCGTCGAAGACCAAGTGGGTGCGGTTGAGAAATGGGCGATCTCTTTAACACCCTAAACAAATCTCTGCCCGGACGATCGTCGATGCCACTGGAAGGACAATTTTTGTGTTGTGCAGTTACATTGTTTGTTCTCGCAATTGCGTTGTATAAGAACTTTCCGCAGAATGTTCTCGTGTCTTCGTCGTTCTTATGGCGGCGAAAGCGACGGCATGGGCCATGTATGGTTACAGAACAGGAGATTTGAAGATGCATGAACAAATCTACTTACCTGAATGATCCGTTTAGTACATGCACTTGTGTACCGTGGACTAAGTTGAATAGCATTGCTCTAGGCTAGGTAAAGCTTTTGTATTAATCATAAAGATGAATTATTTCATTGCAGTGTATAATGGCAGTTCAAAATCTAAATTCCAATATCAAGATAATTCTTAACATATTGTCAAGTTATTCTTGTTAAATTTTCAAGGGTGATAAAGCCGTTTTGGTGGGTGATTCGTTTTATGCAACCTTTTCCCACACTTTTCTCGTTTGTTTATACTTGGTATGTCAGGTGCCGTGACGTGACCGTGCTTTGCAATTAGTAGCGTGATTAAGACGCCATAATTTAGTGTGAACTAGGCTTGAAAACTGATAAAAAATGTTTCGAACTTTACATAGTTGTACACCCATTTCAGTCCACTCTATCTCCTGTTGTGTACTACCAGGAGCTGCAAAGTGGCAGTATGGTTTCATCCAGAGTGTCACTACGCTAGAGCAGTTCAAGAAGCCTTCCTGTTTCAATAAGCGCCGGATTTAGATGGTGGGGTCCTGGGGCTCAGGCGTGGTGGGAGGTCCCATTTGCGGATTAGTATTTCCACGGATCTTTTATGACGCAATCTTGTGATATCACAAATGTGAACTCCAACTGTAACCAAACTTTTTGAAGCAACATGATATTTGACAAGTATCAGTGTTTTGTAAAACCATTGGAAAACCGGTCACCAGAAGCATCGTATCTTCTTTTTGTTTAAAAACTTGCTGGAAAAAAGTTTTGAAAATTTGCTTGAAAAATGTTTCTGGGCGATCCAGCGTTTTCATCATCTCCTCTAAGCGCCAGTCCTCGCTCAGCAATAAATTGGCAGAAACCAAATGTTGCAGGCAGAAGCGATTTCCAATATTGCTCGCATTGATTGACCTGACAGGCTAGCTCCATATCAATTGTTCCAAGTGATTTACATCTGCGAATAAACATAATCGTGGCATTTATACAATCTTTTGGCTCCTCAGGGGCTCAAGAGCGTCGCTTCTAGTCGCAGAATCCGTTTTCATCAAAGAAATGTGCACATTTAGTCATATCCAACCACATCAGTCTTCAAGTTAAACAATAAATAAAAGGGACGGCCGGGCAATTTCTTTAGTTGTTAGGTGCAAGTCCCCCTGAAAATTTCCGCTGGTTGTGGCTCTAGCCTTGTGAAGAGGAAAAACAAAGCCGGCTTCTGTCAACTACTGAACTTCGTCGTTGTGGTTCTGGCGACGAAAAAGACTTGTGGTGCATTTCTGTGACGAGTTTCTGTCTTTTCTGTGTTGTGGAACAGCTTGCTTTAAAAATAATTTTTCATCGCAAAGTCGAAGAGGACCTGTTTTATTTTTCAGCCAAAATTCCCGCAATATTTCCGGTTTAATGCTGGCTAGGGACCGAGATCTTTTCCTCCACTGATAGCGTCAACCATTTCATATATCGTGTTTTTCGATTATTCTTCTTGAAGTTCTTCTGTTACTGGTGCTGCACCGTTGACCAAACTAGGCCTATTCTCATCATTACGGTAGATCTAAGTGCCAGAGGTGTAGGAGCAGGTAATTGTTTGGTGATGCAAAACTGCAAAGGATGTTTTGCCCGAATATCCTCAATTTCGCTTATATAATAGTTAAATGATTTTTTTCTGATTTTTTCCTTGATTAGATTTTACTATGAACACTTAAAAGTCATGATAAAAAATGGTAATACGTCAGATTTCTTGAATGCCGTTATGTTTTAACGTAATCTTTCATATGATCAATAAACGAGCACTTCTTGTTGAAGTATGATGCACATTAACTAGCCTCAATTTTTATTTATTTCAAAATAATTTTGCAAGTCTTACGGGCCCCAAATGGGTTTTGTTGCGCCTAAAAAGTTTCTCTGTCATATTCTGCTCTCAAGACTAACGAAGAAGAGTCAACACCAGCTTGTACACAAAATCACCATGGCTGATTGGCGACTACTAATGGTTTGCCTGATAATGATTTTTTACCTTTGCTCTCTGAAATTGTAAGAAATGTGATATTAACAAAGTTTGTGTGCTGCGCTGACAGTGACTTGCTGTACATTTCAAAATTGAGACCCTATATCACTGCTTGGCATTGCATGCCCACTACCCACAATGCCAACCGTGCTGTGAGAAATATTGCGTTGTTGCATAAAACTGCATTGCGTGGTGCGCTTGGGGTGGATCATGTCTTGACCAAGCATGTTTATGTTGCAGAACCAGCCAACAGGACAAATAATAATAAAAGTCTGCGCTCAACTGTTGTAAAAGTAAAAACGACACCAACGTTTCAGCCAACTGACAGCAGGCTTTCATCAGGGCAAATGGCGACTCGAACAAGGAAGCATTGAAATCCACTAAACGCGTGTGATTGGATGACGTGGTGATAACACTGATTACGTTGAAGAGGCACATTAGATTAGGGAGAACAGATAAAGCGGAATAAAATAACAGCAAGGTAAAATAAGATAAAAAGATAAAATGTAAAATGGAGATAAAATAACAGCAATAAAAACAAACTGTGCGTTGAGTCTAAAATACGAATCAAAACATAATATCATATCAAGTCAGTCACAGCCAAATGTCACTTTATAGATAGTTCGAAAAAGGTCTGAACTTCTTTCTGCTTCGGAGACGCCAGGACTTCGATAAACAAATTTAATCAGGCTCTACTGGCGCTAAAAACATAAAAACACGTTAAAAACTTGCCAACGTTTCGACGG
>Ga0210059_1008352_pt1 | contig 16362 bp, 12 predicted proteins | sample Ectturendosymbi2_FD_188042 | JGI IMG/M metagenome (GOLD analysis project Ga0210059, IMG submission 188042) | Ecteinascidia turbinata endosymbiont from Florida, USA - Sample 2 (SPAdes) (version 2) | ecosystem: Host-associated > Tunicates > Ascidians > Unclassified | place: Key West, Florida...
TGGCACCAAACATCTGTTTGGTTGCCAAGAACGTGGTTCGAAACGCGCCACTAATGGACATTTGTGACCTTCCAATACAAGTTCTTGCGGCCATTTCCAGCAGTTAAGCACTAACCCTGCTCAGGTAACTTCTGCCCAATTTGGGCAAACGGTTATTCCACTTAAATTAAAATTTCGTTAACGTTCATGTAGAAAGCTGTTTCTTTCAGTAGCTGCATTTTTGGACACTCTTTCAGGCTGTCCTATCGAAATCTGCATAAGTTTTGTAGTTTTTGATGGTGAACAAAAGTTTGCTCAAATTGACCCATGGTTACCTGAGTGAGGTGTAACAAAATTCCGTCACAAAGATCCCTCTTAAGGTAACCTTGACCAATTTGGGCAAAAGGAGTTGGTGCATCAGGTTCACTAGTAAAAGTCACGCTGGTCACCTTTGACCGAAGCCAGCATGGGAGTAGACAGCACGAGTGCAAGCACTGACAACAAATCAATTTAGCGCAAATGGTGCCTGCTCAGCTCGTGGTTTTCATTGAGAAACAGGTAGGAGAATGTATGACGCCTTCTCTGTCGGAGGAACAAAATTGGAGCCAGAAAGAGCCTGCCCTTGTGCACTTGTGCTGAAAAGGTCAAAGCATTTTTTTTTATTGAGGACATGATGAACCTTGTGCTTTTACCTGATTGAAGTTTCTAGAAATCTGGCTCAGGCAAAAAAGGCTTGCTCTGTTGTGCGTGCACTTGTGGTAAAAAGCCAAAGCATTTTATTGAGGACATGAACTTTGAGACCAGACAACAACACTGTGAAACCTGTCCACCATCAAAACACAACAAAACGAGGTTCGTCGTGTGCCAACTCAAACTGCCAACAATGGGGGGTACTTTTCTGCATTGATTTGATCACTTTCAAGTTTACTGCAAAGATTACTCACAACCCTAGAATACCAACCTTAGGTGATTTCCACCCAGACAGAAGTGGTGGCCAAGTGGTCCCTAGAAGAAGATCACCCAACGTGGTTGATTGTGAGTTCGGGTGAAAATCATCCCACGTCATGGTGAGTATGAGTTCGCGTGAAAATCATCCCACGTTATGGTTAGTGTGAGTTCAGATGAAAATCACCCACATTATGGTTGGTGTGGGTTCGGGTGAAAATCACCCCACATTGTGGTTAGTGTGAGTTTGGGCTGAAAATCACCCAACATTACGGTTAAAGTGTGTTTTTGGTTTCCCTGTTAATGTCTTGACATTGTACAAATTGACAAAACTCCACGAATTTATAGTTTTCATATTTCAATTTGGGGGGGCTTAGTGCATTGTTTGGATTAGCTTAGCCCACCAAATCCCCCCTGTAGCGACAGGACTGGCCGTATTTGAGACATGAAAGTCAGCAGCAGTGCCATGATCATTCTGATTACCCAACAATTGTCATAAAGCATTTGTCCATTTTGGGCAAGTTTATCTTATGTGCCTGATTTTATAAAAATTTGCTCATTTTGGGCAAACTTGATTAATGTGGCTGAAAATTGCAATGAAGATATAAAAATTTCATGTCTCAACGTAACTTACTTTTTTTTAGATAGAACCACAAGCTTGAAATGAGGTTCTGTTTAAACCTTAAACTGACCACCAATGATGTCTACTGGTGGAATTTTTGGATTTTTCTTTACTTATTCATTCATTTGTTAAGAGCACTTCCCACATTTTTGTTTGGAAAATTGCTTTTGTTCTTCATGACATAAAAAATTTTCCCAAATCAACACGTTGTTTTTTCTGATCGGATGAGTTTGAGAAGACTTGCTAAGTTGTGCAATAATCTGCACACGCGTCTAAACCTGATAGTTAGTCCAGTATAAGTGAATAAACAAAATCTGCCCATTTGGGGCAAGGGCAACAATGGTGTTTGTGTTTAGAGGTTACCTTAGCAGAGTTAAGACCACTTCAGGCAAAATGCATCGAGCAACAGTGTCCTCTGTACGTGGCGTTCACAGACTTGACCAAGGCTTTTAACCTTGTTAGTAGATATGGGTTATTCGCTATACTCAGGCGCTTTGGCTGCCCTGGCACATTGCTCAACATTATCCTGAAGCTCCATGATGACATGCATCCTAATGTTCAGGTCAATGGCTCAAGATCTCATCATTTTCTAATCAAACATGGTGTCACGCAGGAGTGCGTCCTTGCTCCCACCCTTTTTGCAATTTTCTTCACTGCACTGCTCATCATAGGCGGCGGAACTGAGGACGCATGGGCTTGGGTCCCACCCCTTTTATTATTTTGGGGGTCCTGGCCTGGCCCCTCAACTTTAAATGTTGAATTTTGCCTAAATGAGTTTAAGTTAACACAATTGGGTCGATTGTTAAAGCAAATTGTTCAATGAAAAACATGCTGCAGAATTTTGGCAGTATTTTGTCAATATTATTTGCAATATATTATCTGTAATTTGGCAGTGAATTCGGCAGGAATTTTTATTTGTTGGGCAAAAGGCACCATGTACAGTCTGTCAGCCTGCAATGGCTTGCTTACCGCATTGGTGTTGTTCAACAGTGTTTCCACCAACCAAGTCCAGTACTCATTTCTGAGTTCTACTGCTGTACATCTGCAAACAGAGAAAATTAAGTAGTGGTTTGGTATTTGTGTGTATGCATCGTAAGCGTTGCTTCAAGGAGTGAAGTTGCCTAAAATGGCTGGTTTGCTATCAAAGTTTAAGGGAAGTATGTTGGGAGCTTTGGTTGGTGATTGCATTGGAGCAAAGTATGAAGCTTTGTGGGCACCAGTGGCATTTGAAGAGTTGAAAAGATTACATCAATTTTTATGTAATGCGGATCCTCCTCCAGGTGAGTACTAATTGTTTTGCACTAAAAACTTGCAATGAATCTTTATGCAATCCCTTGATGGATAGCCTAGTTGTTAATGATACCAATAAACAAGTACAAGGGATCGGAAGGGGGACTGGGGAGGCTTCCCCCCATGCAATTGGAAATTTGACATTTTTGGAGCCAGAGCCCGAAATTTGGGTTCTGCTTCCACAGAAATAGTTTGTGGGGCAAGTGAGTTGCACAAATAATGCAATGGGTTTTAGTCTTCAGTGGACCAAATCGTTTTGGAGCGGGAGCCAAAAACTTGTAGATGTTAGAGCTGGAGCTATAAAATCGAGATGCTTGGAGCTGGAGTCTGAAATTTGAGTTACTGCTCCACAGCTCTGAGCACAGCAAATGGGATGGATGCACACGGCAATTTCTACACTGATCATCCATTCGTAGATTGATACAAACAACACAGGATGAAGGACATTCTTCGCAATTTTTGCACGTAATTCATATAACATCTTCCTTATTTGTAATAGACAAACTCAACCAGTTATACGCTCACATTACATAATCACTATATCCTTGCGGAGGCCATATTACTCTGGTGCGTGTACGTTTGGCATTGGTGCTTGATTCACACAGCATAGAAATGTCGCAATTCAAATCATGTTCAACGGAACATTGTGGCTAATCACCATTAACATCGTTACGCAAATTTCTACCAATAATGCTGTTAAAACCATAATCAAAATCACTGATATAACGCTTTTTAGTTAAACGCAAAAATTTATTATAATAGCGAAAGACTTTGCCATTACCTTTAACCAAATACGAGCATAGCTTCACACGTTTTATCACAGTTGCAAGAGACCATTGTCCTTTTTGTTTGTTCAGCTGCACACGAACTACATCTCCAGGTTGCAGTTCGCTCATTGTTCTGCATGATTTATCGTACCTTTGTATATTGTCTGTTTCCTCTTCTTATCTTCGACCACGTCCCGCACAACTTGCAGAAGTAGAAGGCGCGCTGACGTAGGAAGTAGCGTTTTCATGCGCTTTGACATCAGACATTGAACTGGAGTGTTGTTTAGGCCTTCCGTTAGCATATTTCTCCATTCCAAAATTGCAATGAATGGATCCGATCCGTCATGAAAAGCTTTCATTAGTAAACGTTTTGCAATTTTGATGGCAGATTCAGCCTTGCCCATTGGAATGACTATGATATGGGAAAAACGTAGGATGGTTGAATCTGATTAGCCGTTGACTAGAATTTCTACTCAACGGCTAATCTGGAAAATTCTGCAGACGAAAACTGAGAAGCATTACCTGAAATTAAAACGTCACTAATCCCAAGTCGACTGAATTGCTCTTTACAGAAATTAATGACATCTGCCGCTGATGTATGATGCAGTTCAGTTAGCTCTCACTTATCGGAGTAATAATCAACCAAGATGACATAGTTCTTGTCATTTAAGACAAATAAATCAATAGCCAACGTACTCCGAGGTCGCGTAGGAATCTCAACTGGAATCAATTTTTTGTTTTGTTGAGCAGCCAGATATTCATTGCAAACACTGCACATTTAAATCGCATCTATCACCTCATGTTTCTTGTCCAAAACAAAACCTCCTTAGCTTTTTGCAGACATGCTTCAGCTCCTTGATGCGATGAATGGATGCTATTGAGCACTTCTTTTCGCATGGACTTGGGAATGATCTCCCTGTGTGCTTAAATACAACACCATCTTGCATTGTTGTTTCATTCCTGCAAGGCCAATATTAATGAATGCTGAACGGCAGCCCCAACTTCTGATCAGGCCATCAATCTCGAACAACATTCAAAAGACATTGTAGAGATTCATCTGCAGCAGTTTCAGTTTTTATCTGTTTCAAGCAACGGTCTGTAACACTCAAATCGCAAAGCAGATCAACATTTTCAAATTCTTTGAACAAGGCGTCTTGCTGATGCACGACAAAAATGGGTTAGTTAGGAAGTTCAACTGACGAATCACAGCAAGGTAGAGGGGCTCGAGACAAAACCAGATACATACATTTCTTTGCCACTCTTGTGTTTAACAACCAGTGTGAACTTCTGCAATCATAGCAACATTTGTTACATTCTTTTCGGGGCCGAACACAAAGGCTTTTTGGATATAGTCTCTAGAGGCTTGTGATCTGTGGACCAGCCCATGGTCTAGTGGTAAGTGCATCCGCTCCAGTGTTGGTAGGTTGAGAGTTCGACTCTCGGCTGGGTCTTATCAAGACCTTGTAAATTGGTACTGTAGCCTTCTTACCAGGCACACGGTGTGCGGACAAGCTGCAGGGAACATCCAGAACATGAAAAACACCGAGTTAAAATAAACCTGAAATGGTACATAGTCGTGGCGCTACAAGACCGCTGTAGTCATAAAGCACCATGCTATTATTATTGATGCCCAGCACACGTCAATCTTTGATAAAATCATTTCTTAAGTCACCAAAACTACACGTTTCGCTGAGTTTTTGCAACTTTGTTACACATTCTTCAATACTCTCGTGAGGCTCTTGTTTGTACATGCCAAACACGTAGCGTTCATATGAGACGTTTAAAACTGGTTTGAAATGTGCTGCCAGTGCTCTTTGAATTTTAGACAAATGCTTTTCATCAGCTGCCATAAGTGGCAAGTGTTGGTATATGCAAATTGCATCATCTCCTAAGGCCGATAAAAAGCCTGCAATGCAGACTTTGCTATCAGCAGTATTCAAGGCCGTAGCAATCTCATAGTTCTGTCATTGTTCCAAGAAAATCTGCCAACTCTTCAGCCACATTACCTTTCATATTCATCGCTGCTGGAGTTGCAATATTTGCTGGAGGACTTGCCATTTCCTTGATTTGTCTTCTAATCAAGGATCACGCCTTTTAACTTTTAACACCATGTTTCGTGTGGCTTGCACTTGCATTGAATGAGATACACTCACGAACCAGGATTCAGATAAAGACATCATTACTCAATGAAATGCACGCACCAAACACTTCGAATAATTATGCCCACAAGTGCAGTGTTCCACGTAATTCACATAACAACATGCTGAACGCCTCCGAACATGACAAAGTCCACGAAATTTGTTGGCACGTTTCTATATGTGATATGAGTTGTTTTATAAACAGACTCCAATAAATCACCCTACTGGTGCATGATTGAAACACAGGCATTGTGTAAGATTGGCTAATTTTTTGCATGGACAAGTTATGTGATGAATGGTGTTGTGGAAAATTAGACCACATTTTATGTACAAGGTGAAGTGGTACTAGTTGGTGATAGTGGTGATGTAGAATTTCAAAATGTATTGCCACCAAATGCATAGAATGAATCTCCATCAAGCTACCCTGATTGGCTGCAGAGATCAAAATGAAAGATCTTTTAGGTGAGAACGATGCAAAGAGTTCCATAGATTGAGAAGTCCTCAACAGTCAGCAAACTTGTGACATGTTGCAATTTGTGACACGTCTAGTTTGTGCTTTGTTGTAACCTTTCATAATAGATGCAAAGCAATGAATATGTTAAGATGTTGCATACTTTCTAGGTTAGTTAAATAGCTTAACAAAAGATATAGAACTTGTTTCTAGGTTTGAGAATGCCACATGTAAAACTTTAGAAAAATATGACATGTTAGTTACAATTGCTTTTTATGAGGTGCTGTAGCAGCATTTGACACACTTACCTGCTTTGTATTGCTTAACAGCATTTATATTCTCAGATGGCTCATGGCTGTTGTATTATACTGATGACACAGAAATGGCTCACGTTCTCGCTAACTCCTTGATTTTAGACAAGGAGTTCAAGGCAAAAAAAGTTGCTAAAAGGTGAGGAGTTTTATTAGATTTTTTGGTTTCATGCAAAAGTGATTGATTGAAATATATTCACAGATGATGCATTAGCATGATGCAAAAAAGGTAGATTTATATATGTTAAAACTGTCAAGATTAGTTCTGCAGTTTGTTATTTGAATAAGCTTTTAGGAATGAGGATGTGTAGTATTACATGAAGTCGATTACCTATTAACACTTTCTGTACCAGCCCACGTATACATTGTGAGTAGAAAACGTGCACAGGGTACTGGGCGACATATGTATACGTTCTTAACAAAAATCCTGGTTTCATGTCCTTGGGAGCCAAACCAATGACTCAATTTTGTGGCTCAAGTGCTTTTTTGGATACTAGGCTATCATCTGAGTCTTTGGAGCCTGTGATCAGCTTTCTAGCTTATCTGGAGCCAAAACTATGGCTCACAAACCCAAAATTGGATACAAATTCAAATCCCACAGAAGGTAACCTTGGTCAGTTTGGCTTAAAGCCACAACTTGCCAGTTGATTTAGCTAGAGCAGGTTTTTTTAAAGGTGTTGTAGGGACCTGATCCGGGTCCCTAGAATTGAAAATTGGATCCCTAGAATCAGAAAACCAGGTCCCTAGAATCAGAGAAATCGGGTCCCTACAGTTCTATACCAGGTACCTAACAGTTTCCTTCAAAAAAACCTTCAGAGCTAGAGAGTTGTTCAAACCCTCTAAAGACTCGGAAAGTCTTGTAGTTTAGAATTTAGATTTTTTTTTTAGTTTTGGCCTTGGGATTTTTGGTATGATGGGAATAGGTTTTTGTGTTTTTTTTTTGGATGACGTCATCGGTTGAACCAGCGAGTCAATTTTGTGACTTAAAACTTTATTGGCTTCTAGGCTATAATATGAGTCTTTAGAGCCTTTGATCGGCTTTGTAGCATTTCTGAGTCCAAGATTATGGCCAAAAATTCCAAATATTTCAAGAATTCCCTAGGGGATTAACAGGGATTTCCCTAATTAATTTGCAGTATTTTGGCCATAATTTTAGAACCAGAAATGCTAGAAAGTCCATTAAGCCCTCTAAAGCAGTGGTTCTCAAACTGGGGTCCGCAAGACAATTTTCTGGGGCTGCGAAGCACCTTCTAAAAAATCAACACGACGCTCCTGAAGAAAAAAATTTTGTGTAAAATAAAATTTTCAGGCAACGTATTTTTTCAAACCAAACTTAACAAACACAATTTGGAGCTATGGTAGCCTAATTCTATTGCGGAACCAAACAGTCGCGTTTGCAAAAGTGGGCATTATATAGGATGCAGATAAAGAGGTGAGTTCTCAAAAGTTTTTCAGAATTTGGAGTCAGAGTTCAAAAAATTCAGGAGTCAAGGATAAAAGATATTTGAGTAAGTCACAAATCAGAATCAAAGTTTCAAAAGTACCAACAAGTTTTCAGAATCCTAGTCCGAGTTAAATTTAACCCTGAATTACTATCGCGGGTACCACATACCTGAGGCAAATGCGGTGACCACGTGGAACCGAAGTAAGCATGCGTCAGATCGCCTTCCATGCTGTGAATCTGCATTTTCGGCACTACTTTCCATCAAACCCACAGCTTGAAACCAGTTGGATGCTATTCACAATATGAGGGTTGCGTTGTCCAAAACGGAACCAAACATAGCCCAACTGATAGCGCAGCAGCAAGTGCAACCGTCACATTGATACAATAAAAAACCAATGTGTTGTTTCGTGTTTATTTGTGTTAATTTTTTAAAGGAACCATGAGCCATTTAAAAAATTGCTAGGGGACCGTTGTGTAATTTTTTAAAAAAAAGTTTGAGAACCACTGCTCTAAAGACTCGTATTGTAGCTTTCCAATAAAAACTCGAGCCAAGAAAATGGCTCTTGGCGTTGGCGTCCAGGGCTCATCACATTATCCTAATATAAAGAAAATATGCATAAACATACTCCTATCATGCAAACATTAATAAAATAAACAACGTCCAAATCCAAAATTTTTTTTTCATTGAAAACTACAAGACTTTCCCCATCTTCAGGGGTTTGATTATTTTTTTACTTTACAAGTATAGCCCAAACTGGCAGTCAGTGTTTAGCTGGCATTGGGAATATTGGCTTAGATAAGACTCTGAAGTTTCACAACTGTATTTGAAACTATCTGCCACATACATTGTGTAAGTGGGTTGACCACATTGTGTAAGTTTGCTAGTTTTCTTATATGAACTGTTTTAATGTTGCAAACCTTGTCTTTAGTAAATACTGTATCTGTAAAAGTGAGTTTTTTAGGTTTTGGTGAAAAGGATTTTGACAAGGTTACCATTGCAGTGAATCATGATTGCTGGTGGGATAAAAATATTCTGATAGAGCAGAGGTTTTTAAACTTCTTCAGTTGCGCTGCCTTTGGCATTAGTCATTGATACCTGTTCCTCACCTAACCCTGTAATCAAACAAAAAGCAGAAGAATTTATGTGCCATTATCCTGCGTTTCAACAGTATGTTGCTACTCGCACCCCCTTGTGAACCTTTCATGCCACCCTATTGGGGGGCACCCCAGTTTAAGAACCCAGATTATAGAACACCAATTTCTTTCTCTATATGACTGACATGCAGAACTAGGAGCAAGCAGTTGCAAATATGACTTGCAGGTCTTGTATCTCTTTGTGCATGAACAAGTGGCAAACATGAACACTTTATCTCATAGTCATCAAGTGGAAAGATACGATTATTGGTTGTTGTATACATTCAAGAAATCAATTCTCGACTGCAAAAGTCAAATATAGTGCATTGCATAAATCGTTGCCTGACTTTTTATGACTGCTAATGGACATGAGCATGAGCACCTAGGCTAAAATAAAAAAACAATGCTTATCCATGATGCTTATCCATGACATATCCAAGATTGGATACATCATATCCAGCAAAGGAACAGATGAAACGACGACTGTTGGAATGATCCAGGTTGCTGCCACAAGAGTAGTATTGTACATTTACGCCAACAAGCAAACTGGTAGTTTGCAGCTTTGTAGTATCTGGCAACCCTGCTGCCAGATGAACAGATAAGTTTGAAGTACTTATGTCAGACTTCTTGATGTGTATACCATGAGTGACACTGACAATGGGAGTGTACGTTTCTGCTAAAAAGCTCTCGGTTCACCCAGGTATACAAGCTCCTTCACCAGGACAAGGTAGAAATTAGGGAAAGGAGTAAAGTGAAACATATACTCTAGGAATCAGATAAAACTGTTTGTGTTATTTAAAGTTTATTGTTCGTATACAACAAAAAACAGTTAAATGTCATCAAACGTTTAGATTACTTTGTGAAAAATCTCAGGCTTGAGGTCCACATCACATGGGTTAGTCGTACATAAGAAATATGAAAATGTGTAGTCACAGCAGAGGTATAATTGCATGCAGGCAGTCCTGGAAAAGAACAAACCATGAAGTTGTACTAGTGACCACTGCGGTCTCCCATTATCATACGCAAGTGTGGTGAAAAGATAAGGAAATGTAAAACATGTAAAATATAAGTGTCAACTACCTTGACAAATATGGTAAATTAATACTTGGTTGAAGTGTGCGATAAAAAAGTAAATTGAAAAATTATTTAGGCTTTACTCTACTGCAAACTTATCAATATTTCAACTACATTTGTATATAAATTTCTACAGAGGAGGTAAGTTTTTGTTCAGGGAAGCTACTGCTATATGGGGCTCCATATCTCATCAACAAAATTCTTACCTCAATACAGCAATACAATATTAATGTGTGGATGTATTGATTTTTTCTAATAAAAAGAAATTGTAAGCAGAAATATAAAAAATGAGCCTATATTTTGAAGGGGAACAAAGCTTAAACTGTATTAAGAAGCTATGTTTAGCAGAAATGAAAATATGATGAATGCACACAGACAATGTGATAAACCCTTGCCAAATCTTATATAACTCTGATCTGATAATGCATGTGGTCCTACTTAATTTAACTGTATTTAAAAGCAATTTTTCATTGAATTAGTTTGCACAAGAAGATAATTACTTTGTATAAAAAATTGAGCAATGTATTTATGAATCTAAGTTATGACAGTTTGCTCAAGTGAGCATGGATCTGTCCATTGAGAAGTGCAATTTTGTTGACTATTTTGATAAGTTGTAGTTAAATGCAGATAAGCTGGAGTTAAAGGCGAACTAATTTAAGACTTAAATTGTGTGTTGAATCTAACTTTAACATCTGACTGTAAATGTGTTCTGTAAGTGTCATTACAAAGTCAACATTTGCCAAACATGTCTAGAAAACCTTGTGTGCATCTAAAATATATTTTAGTTATTCAAACGTTTAGTCTTTTGACAGTGTTGAACTTCTTGGGTTTTTAAAACCAGGTTTGTTCAAAGTCTTAACACTTTTTTTTGCTGTTTATGGTGTGATTAGATGTTTTACTCTTAACTGCAGATTGGGACCATGTTTTATAACATTCTTCTGAAATTTGTGGTAAATTTATTTTGACTTGAAACTGGCAGATCCAGTGCTTGCTTGGTGAGTATATCTGCCTTTGCCTATTTTTGCAGTGCTGTTTTTTTATTAATGTCTGTTTGGACAGTTGCAGTTTGCAATTAGAAAATCGTATGTCTGGGAAAAAATGGATACAAAAGCTATTAACACCTGCAGACATTGCCATTTTGTATTTGTACTTACTGCATTCAGTCAACTGTTCCAGTGCTAACCTTGTTACAAGCTTGATGTTGCATTTGAACTCTCATGTGACTACTGTTTTTTACAGGTTTAGTGAAACATATTTTGTATCAAGGACAGAGCGGTGGTATGGCGGGTCAGTTCCTGCAGTGTTTGCAAAGTTGCGCGATTCCAATTACAAGTGTGATCCATACCAACCTGCTGCTGAGCAGTTTGATGGCCAAGGCTCGTACGGAAACGGATCAGGAATGAGAGTGATGCCAGTCGCTCTTTTCTGCTATTTTGATACAGCAATGCTTAAACAGGTGGAGTAATTGCCCTTGCAATGGCTTGAATTGCATTTTTGATATCTTCTCCAGCACTGAATGTAAGCGTGAAGTTGTGCATTTGGATGGTTGTTGCTTGAATTTGTACATTTGGATGATTTCTGATTTGTCTTTAAATCAAGTCGACAGCTAATCATTTAATTTTATAAGATGAGATAATTGGGTCTCTTGGTGAAATGTTTCTCAAGGCAGTATATCCATAGCGACTTCTTTGCTGTGAAAAAATCTACATTCGATGGAATGTGGTTGGTTTGATGTTATGGTAAAAATCTTAGTAGATAATATACGGAAGCGTGCGCAAATGCAGGCCTCTGTGTGTGTGCGCTGTTTATTCAAGGCCAAATTTCATCTATTAGAATGTTGGTTCTCAAATGGGGATGATATGCCTTGAAGTATGCAAAGGTGCTCAAAAGGGTTCACAATTTTTTTTCATATTGAAACTTTAACGTAAAATTACAATAAATATAGGTACATCTCTAATTACTGCGCTCATGATTACAGTCAATGGGTACTTGATGGACAAAATATTGCCCAAAGGATGCATCACTGAAAAAGGTTAAGAACCACTGTTCTAGAAAATTGCACCAATAACTTTTCTAGTGTATATTTGCAGCAAGGGATGTAGAAAAGACAGCTTTGAAAAATAACTACATACTGTAGTTATGTACTTGAAATTTTCGATTATTTTTTGCTAAGTTAGGACAATTAACCTATAAGCGTTGTTTCAGGTTAGAGGTAATTTATATTTAAAGTGGAGTTGTGGACGTAGCATCCAAACGCAAATACTTTTTTGCGAACACAAAACAAGTATCTAATTCAGTGGCTTTCAGCCAAGGGGGTCGCGATCCCAAAGCTGTTGTGAAACATTTTTGGAGGGGTCACGAGTAAACATTTCATGTACACAGCTGTATTGCATTTGCTTTTTTCGAGTTCTCGATGGGGGTCGTCGGGTTAACGGGTCGCGGTACAAGAGGCTGAAAATCACTGATCTAATCGAATCCTGCCCATACTGTTTTACGAGAAAGTTTACTCTCCACTACTGATTAGTTGACCACCGACAGAGAAGGTGGAATTGTGTCACGAGTCACGCATGTCATGGCTTGCAGTGCTGTCTTGAATTTGTTTATCGATCTGCACAGATGGCGGCATCAAGCGCCAAGATAACCCACTCCCACGTCGATGCAGTGAATGGCGCCATCTTGCAAGCCGCCGCTGTCGAGCTGGCTCTGCGCAGTGACGCTGACGCGTCGTGGGAAAACATTTGGCGACCGCTCAAGTTACTGGCGGATGAGTTGGAAGCGGGGCAAGATGAAAGGTGATGATGTCGATGCTTTTGTTCCTAACCTGGCGTCGATATAAGGAAATGGCGATGCTACAAGTAGTAAGTTCGTGATTGTCAAAAAAAACACTCGTTGCACCGATTGAACTTCGAACGCTTTGGTGTGAAGGTCCAAGTGTGATGATTAGTCTGCAGACGACTTGATCATGTGTGCTGATCCATCTACTTGTCATTGACCATTCTTGCACATATAAAAAAAATTGTTTTTTTGTGATTGTGTGGTCGCTGCCAAAGTTGAACTCGGAGCAGATCACGTGTTTAGGTAATCTGAAGCTGTTTTTTTTGCGAAGATTGACCTCAAAAATTTATCTTGATAGTTGACAACAAACTGACCTCGTTACGATTACACAAGTCATAAAATCGATTTCATCCCCGCTCGAATTTTGGTTTACGTGGAACGTTTTGCTTGTAAAAGGTTTTGTCGTTCATAACCAACGCACAGTTTGTACACAACGCAAAAAAACTGGTCTTGCGGCAATCCGCGTGACGTAACCCAGCCCGAGCTGCATTTCACTCTGGTTCGAAGAAGGATATGCCTTTTATTTTGTCACAAAGAAGTTAAAGTAGGTGTCACAAAGTGACCGGGCGCTGTTTGAAAATCATCTGAAGTCCTCTTAACACAAAAAGTTACCCGTAGCAAATTATGGACTACTTACGCAAAAAAGCAATTGTAACGTTCCGCTTCATTGGTTTAAATGAAGTCGTACCATTTCGCTTCATTGGTTTAACAAATGAATTCATAACGATACACTTCGTTGATGTAAATCGTGATCCGCATCGGCCTTAGATATATTAGCCGCAAAACTTTGATGATATGAAATAAATCCTCTCTGCGTATGGTGGAGGACGAAACCATGTACGCTGTTCGCAAAACATGTAACTTTGGAATCGTTGGCGGCATCGCAGTCCGATCGAATGGTTGGCGACGTAGAAATAGAAAAACTGACAATTTTTTGCACGGACAACTTCAGAAGGTGTATTAGTAATTGCCAGTCTAGTGCCAACAGCAGAAATTTGCTCTTCTATTTAGCGATGTATATATTACATATTAATATGGTTAAACGGTTTTATATCTTTTGCCTAATGAAGAAGCAACTTTTCTTCGGAAAAGTTAACAAAATATTATTGGTTCCAATCTTAATTAAATTCAATCAAAGGTCTGATCTTTTTTTTGCCAAAATTTAGTGCTTTGCAGTTAAAAGTCACCACCACTCGCAAGCCTACTTAAGCACCCACACCTACCAGTCAAAGCACAAGCCTGCGTAGAAAAACCTTGCAGTCCGATGACTGAAACTAGGCCTTCGTCAAGCAGTGACAAGACTGCCCCAACTATTTTAAACTCGAAATTTACATGAGCCAAAGTTTACTTATGGACGCCAACACCACCTATCATGATCCAAACGCAGATGTAATTCAATCGTTATAGCGGGACAATATGAAAACATTTCACCTTGAAATCAAACACGTCTTTTTAAAACTATATTTTGCAGTCTTCATAGATGCATATCCAGTGGCTATTTTTGCAGAGCTATTTAATAACCGCAAAAGAAGATAGCTTAAAATCGTCTGTCATTTTTTCGTTTTCGGATATTTTTTATGACTGAAAAAAAGCATTGTGACCGAATTTAATTTCTTTTCCGGTCATATAAAAAAATTCGGTCAATGGCCGAAAAAAACATGTCTGCGAAGCGCATTTGCATCAACCGGGGGGGGTGAAGCAACGGCGGGCGTTCTGTTTCCGAATTCGCCACCCGCATCGTACGAATGTCTCAGGTTATTGTTAGCTTGCTCGAATCGAGTTTGTTGTTGGGTGGTGAAGACCAACACCGCGTCGGCATGGTGACGGCGAAACAGGCAAACAGCGTGCGAACGAGTCCGATCTTCGCGAAACACTGTATGCAAATTGTCCGAACAGCGTTCGGATGAAACCTTGCTCCGTGCTAGCGTGCAAGCCACTTGACGAAACGAAAGAGCACACTCCTGAAAGTTTTTACAAACGTGGCTTTCAGTTATAAGCACAGCTGTCGCAATGCTCCCGTAATTCTGACTGTTGCAGGTCGGGCGAGCCGGGCAAGGGGCGGATTTACACCAAGAAGTTCAGGCACATTTACAAATTCTTGTCCGAGGACGAAACTTTTGATCTTTATGACGTCACAGGGAAGATCGGTGAGTTTTGACGATTACGTCACCTGAGCTATCTCAGAGTTGCAGCGTTTTTTACTGGGAGGTGAACAAGATTTGTGCGAAAAGGGTGTGACTAGGTTCGTTCTTCCAACGAGGAATTGTTTTTACGTTTTATAAATGTTTTAAATCATCTTGCATTTCTTGTTAGTCTGTTGTGATTGATTCATCTGATAAAGCTTCATTCCGATCCACTGGCAAATTAATTATCTTTGCACTCGCCCGTCAGAAATCAGCCAAAACTTGTTCCTCGAAAGTTGCGAAGGTTGCAGAGGCAAAAGCACGAGAGTTTTGCTTCAAGAGAAGTTTTGAAAAACTTTAAACCGGATGCGTTTGTGGGGGAGGAGGGGCCACCAGATTAAACCGGAAGTAAAGCGATCACAGAATTTGTTTCATGCTATTCTTTTAAAATTGAAATTGACTGGTCCCAACAGCAAACGCCCCACATCTTTCGAGGCCTTTACGCAAATCTCGTTTGTGATTGCTTTCAATGTCATTTTTACTAAAAATAGAGATCGACCGATATTTGGGTTTCACCGATATATCGGTATCGGCCAAAACGGCCGATATTATCAGCCTCAATAGGAGTTGACAAAACGCTGTTGTATTCCTCATGCATCCAGACAACTTGCGCTAAGAAAGCACAACGAAGCAAGTCAAGACAGTTATCTTACAACAACGCCAGCAGGTGCGGTTTCATAAACAAACAGACAAGATTAACCATGGAGCGTGCGTCGGCCGTCACAACCGAAACAAAAGCATCAACGGGAAGTTTCGCAATGCTTGAATCCACCACGTGCAGGTGTTGTGTACGAATAAACTCCCGTTATACTTCGGGAAGTTTTCGCAGTACGAAACGTTTGACTGTAACTTAAGGTGCAGAAGTACAATCGATGCCTAGTTTAGCGCAGATTAATTTAAAAAGCTTGCATGAAAAATGAATTGCGTTATGTTAAGCAAAATTTATGGCGTTATGAATATGATTACAAATGCAATCGTTACTCATTAGTGACGACAACTGTCGCTATGAAGCAGTTGCAAGTAACATCTTAAAAGGATTCTACTTAACTTGATGTATTAGGCCAGTGATTTTCAACCGGTGTTCCGCGGAAAACTAGTGTTCCGTGAAAGATCGTCAGGTGTTCCGCAGGAAATAAAAGTTAACAAACGAGAACGATTGAGAAGTGTTGAGGAAGAACTTCGTGTTTGT
>Ga0210059_1008353_pt1 | contig 16362 bp, 9 predicted proteins | sample Ectturendosymbi2_FD_188042 | JGI IMG/M metagenome (GOLD analysis project Ga0210059, IMG submission 188042) | Ecteinascidia turbinata endosymbiont from Florida, USA - Sample 2 (SPAdes) (version 2) | ecosystem: Host-associated > Tunicates > Ascidians > Unclassified | place: Key West, Florida...
TAGTTAACGAAAATTGTGGTACTGCAGACGTAAACACGGAAGTCTGCTGGCCGTGCAAAACGTGTCACGCTGCAGTGTTTCCCAGGCCCATCACCAGCTCGGGACACTAGAAGGGCGAAGAGTTTTCTAAGGGACCCAAATTTTTTAAACTATGTCGAACACATTTGTCCTGAGGGGGAAAAATTTACAGGTGGGCTTAGCTCCACCTAGTTACGGGCCTAGTGTTTCCTAGCAACGTTTAATCGGAACCGCCTCAATGTGTTTACTATGCAAACGAAGCCTTTATATTTTTCGTCTGCCGCATGCTGCACGCTGAGGTTTGCCCAGAAGTAAATTTGCAATCGCCGCTACGTCTGCGCTTGAAAATTTTGCTTGCAGCACAGATGTATGCCGAAGCATACAAAAATGCCTTTGAATCAGTCCGGGAAATTGGTAGCGCTGACCAGTACCAGCAAAACTGACACCGGGCACTGGCTTTGCACAATGCCCTGAGGAACAAAGATCGAATTGCAGGATGCTGCTTTCGACAGCATCCGCGGAAAGAATGGGCAGTTGCTTCCTGTGCAAACCTACCGCGCTTCTGAGCGCCTGTCAATACACAGTGTTAGAAATGAATAAAACAGGCGATCGGTGAGTGTGCCCTGCTGCGGGAAGTGGGTGCACCGCACGATACAAAATTTTGATCAGGTGTCATGTAGTTGAGGGGGGCAGATAGAACGCCGTGGTCTAAAGAGTGATTTGAAACCAACCGCTCACAAGAGTTTATTTGTGACAGAAAAAATAACAAAACACTTGAAAGACAAACTTGCTCATGCCAGATCAACTGAGGATCTGCTTTTTGAAACAGACCGTGTTTAGGGAGGACTAGTTAAAAACAGGTCATCTCCTACTCTCGTCCAAAATTGACACTGGCAGGCGGGGACAGCACGTGGTCTACTATACCAAGATGGCGAGTTACATGCAAAAAATCGAACAGTATAATCAACCGGCTAACGGTTCTGTGTTTTGGCAGACAGGGTTACAGAATTTTAATCTGGTGGACTTCGTACTATTCCCACGTTGGCTTCTTCTGGTTGGGATATTATATAAACGATCATCTCACCCGTGCGTGTACAACGTTCAGTTCAACCACATTCAAGTGCACCGCGATCAGGTTTTCGATCCAACTACAGATGTTTATGCGAGCGAGTGTGTTGGTTCCAAACCACGGGAAGATTTAGTACATCACGAAGAGAAAAAGGAAGCTGGTGAGGTGTTTTCATCAAACAGCCGGTGCCGATGGTAGTGCCCGGTGTGCCATCTTGACTCATGACCTGTGTCACACTTGAGTGAAGACCACTTTTCATATTCAGTCAAGTTATTAAAGACTTGCAGAATTTTGTAGGGGCTCCCTCATGGCGGCGACATTGTGACCGAAATGTATAACCTGCTGTTTTGCAATGTTTACACGATAGGAACAGAAAGAAATAAGTCTGAAATGAACTAGAAATATGCGCTTAAACCAATGCGGAACCACGAGGTTTTCAGAATTGAATCTTTCAATTTATGTGCAAGTCCTACTGGGCAGCGGCGTAACGAAGGAGGCGCAATTCCCCGGGCGCCGAGTCACTATGGGGGCGCCAAATCACTGCGGGGGTCAATAAAATACATTTGCTTCCGCAAGACCGTCGAACACAGGGCGCCAAACTTCGCTTCTTGACCCGGGCGCCATCTAACCTCAATACGCCCCTGCTACTGGGTCAATCCAAGTGCTGCAGGTAACAGCGGCCGTAAACGATGACAACAGTATGAGTTACGACATCGCGAACAGCATACTGCGTTTGGTTTGATACCAAGCACATTTGACGCTGGGCTGTATCTGAGCTACATTACTCAGCGGCATAGGGGAGCTGGGTGCAGTAAACCGAACAAATTTCTCGGGCCACAGAACGTTGCGGTGTACAAACCGAACCGATTCAACGAACCAAGCATGTAACCGAAATCAAATCAAGGGTTTTCTTTTAAAGACGACAATACCCCGGAGATCCGATTTAGACGTCTTTCACGCGAAACAATGAACTCACAACAACGGTGGCAAGTCAGCCGTTACTTTACACCAAGGGTCTCCAAACTTTTTGTCAGAGGGCCACACAAGCTATTACACAACAGTGCGAGGGTCGGATATCTTATGTAACGTGATGTTGCGGGTTACATGACATTATACCGAATCATGACAAAAATTTAATGCGGCCGGATGAAAAGCTTCTCGGGCCAGATTTCGCACCGTGGGCCGTAGTTTGGAGAGCCTGCTTTACACGAACAGTCGCAGCTGGAGCAAAAGTTGCTACAGATTCATTAGCAAGGAAACCCGTTCTGTACACTTCGGCATAAAAAAAGCTCGGCATATTGCGACAATGTAAAGAACCATTCAATGAACACAAAATACTGGACGTGCATGTTCAATCGGAAGGCGCGTTGGATACAAAGGCGACAACAGCGAGGCACAAAAGCACAATGGTAGTTTACGTTCCTCACTACGGAATAGATGCAAGAACCACCTGTGTATTTAAACTTCCTGGTTCAGGCCAAGTCATTGGCGGAAGCACGGCGATGAGCGGCAAAACAGTAACACGGACAACAACGCTTATTGGTCACGGGCAATGCACGAAAAGGGTATCACAGTAACGTGTTCACAACAACAAAAACAATCTTGGTCTGCGCAAAACTCGAATGAACGAATTTCGTCAAATTGAGAAGTACGCTGCAGAAAAAACTATGACAATCACAGCCAACCACGAAAAAAGTCAATTAATTACGCTTGATGAACTTATTCACGAATGGTAAGGTAAGAATATTGCAATTATATCGTTAATCTCACTTAGGCATAGTAGATGACCGTTAAAGAAATGACAAACTGTAACAAAACAAACCTTTCAGCGTATGGCAAAGCTGAACATTTTTCACTTTATCTAACCTTCAGGCGTTTCGAATCTATGGTTGACCAGCTTTTCAAAACTGACGATTATATTAAATCCAACGTGATCAACTTATGGAGCCATTGCAACAGTCAACAACATAATGAGAAAAAGGTCTTCGCACCTTCGTCAGCAACCTCAGCAGTAGGGAAGCACTCTCACATGGTGGGAACTCTAAGCGAAAAACAAAGCGATTCAGGCGTCTCTGATACAAAAGCAAAACGAGGAGGGTTGTGCACGGACATGTGCGAACTAAGGTCTTGCACAGGAAGGGCGAAGCCATTTACAAACAAGGCAATTTTCGCAAGAGAAGGCATTGCACATCAGGAAGACGCTCCCCACTCTTCAACTCAATCTAACGAAAGCGGCTGTGTCCTCAACTGGAACGTTGTAGCGCTTTATCCATTTACCTTCAGAGGTATCGAAGGTTGAATTTTTCAAAATGTCTTTCCACTTTCCCGGGGGAAGATACAAGTCCCTGGACACTGCGCCAATATCTACAATCGGAGCAACAACAACGTCCGGCCCGACCATGAACTGATCCTGCGTGAGCAGAAGCTTCCCGCGCGATTCAGCTTTGTCCTGGAGAGCCGGAAGAGCACCGGGAGCCATCCAGAGAGGAGCGATAACCGGCCGGGTGTTGTTCACTTCCGCTTGCTGGATCGCGTTTTGCAAAGCTGACTTCAGCACGGGCTTGTTCCTGAGATCAACATACTTCTTGATTATCTGCGCCAGACTGTTGGTTGATATTTTAGCTTCCTGGAAGACATCGTAATCCCACGGTATGTGCATCACTGGAAAAAACGCAACCATTTCTATCCAGCGAATCAGACCTTCTCGCAAAGCGCCTTTTTCCATGAGCTTCGCCGCATCAAGCAATGGGCAAGGAAAGCTCGCAACAAAAAACGGGTAGCCCTGCAGCCCTGCTGCCAGGGCGGAAGACAGGGTACCTCTCATGGTTACTGAAGGGCTCAACGACACAAACTGTCGCCTCATCTGCGAGTCATAGGCGACTTCGGACACGGAGCAACGGCCAATTTTGTATGCTACGTCTGCGAAGAGCGTAGAGAAGTGACCAGGGTTATGCAAAGGTTTTGTGAAGCGGTAATGCTCTGGCAGCCATGCCGACTGACCGTAGTACATGTACAGATGATCGATACCCAGCCGCTGCTTCATGTCAGTAGCTTTGTCTAAGAACCATGTGGTCGCATTCGAGTTGGTGAGGTCGAGCACACCTGGAAAGAACGTGTCTTGCCCGGATCGCAGTCTGGTCAGCGACGGCACGAACTTGTCGCTGTCGGTCAGAATGAACTTCTTTTTCGCGACCAGATCAAAATTTTCCGAATCGTAGTTCAGGAACGCAGTGAGAGGGAGCATCACTTTCCAATCCATGTAGTCATGCAAGACGGATATGAAGTCGTACATTGACGTCACAGAATCGTTTCGCAGGCGAAAGTTTCCCAGAGTGCTGTAAACTTGGGAAACGTTCGCAACGTGGCCGGTGCCACCCAGACCGAGGGAGTGAAGTGGTTCCAAGTGTCGTTTCAACACTGTAGCATTAAATTCTGGCACTTGCCAAGCGATGTTCCACAGAGGCTGTTCTATCAACGAACGACATGCGCCTGTCAGCGTTGAGTTCGGAGGAGCGTCAGGAGTGGAATCGCCAGTGATTTTCTTTTCGAGGTCACCTTCAAAGTATGCGCCATCGTTTATCATGTCTTGAAATGAGTCAAGCACATCTTGATGCTCTCTGTCAGGTCGCACGAAATGCTCCACTGTTTCCTGAAACGAGGAAGGCAGCGTGTCCGCCACACACACCATGTAGTCCAAGTGAAACCCATCGTCGCTGTGATGCAAAGACTGGTGCGCGCTGTCCGGGAAGGCGGTAAGGCACAGCTTGGGCTGGCCACTGCATACGTTCAGGCAAACGTTAACCGAGTGGTGTGTACTCGCCTTTATCACGATGCCTTCCGACGAGAACCAGAGCGGTTCAATCACCAACCCGCCTCTGTTGAGCAGGGACTCGCCGAACGGCGTCGCCACGGAGAAGCCGCCTGGGATATACTTCACGCATTGGCTGTCGCAACTGGCATTGCCTTTTTCTTCCTGCGGAGGATACAAGACGTAACTGTGACCGCCGAACCAGACCACTTGCTTGGCATCGCCCCGTGTGGTCAACTCAACACAGTCGAGCGGCACAGAAGAGCTGGCCATGTCCCACTCGACCTTGACGCAGTGCAGTTTGTGCACGTCGTCGCTATCACCGAACCTTGCTGCAGTAACAGACAACGAAGACTCGGCCCAGCTCAAACAAGCGCTGCCTTTTGCTGGATTGTTGCAAGCTTTCAGGCTGTGCAGGCCGCCGGAAGCGATCTTTTCAGAGTCGAGCGAGATTGACAGGGCGTGCTGTCCTTGTAGTCCAAAAACAGCCAAGCGTCGATTTTCAGCGTCAATTTGGGCGACAGTTTTGTGCCCGTCCTTGATTTCAATAATGTTCCTTATGCTGTAAAAATGCCACACTACAATCATGACGCAGATTATGGTGCACGCAAGGAAAGCAACCAGAAGTTTGTTCCTTCGTTTCCTCCATTTCTCTTGCGAAGTCAAGACGTAGGTCCTACAAAATGAAAAAATAACAAGTCAGTTAATGGATTTAATGTATAGTTCCAAAAAGTTGTCACACTAGTGTAATTGCTTTAATTTTACCCGGAACAAAAATTTTGCGAACATATCATAAGTGGACTTTGTGACTCTTTCCGGATGCCTGGAGCGAATGCAGATCTTGCTTCACCCCTACCGGCTCTGTGCGCCTGGTTAGAAGAAAATGATCTTGCAGTTTAATCATTCGCACGACGACGACAACACTGTTATGGTAAATCTTCACAATGAGCTGGGCTTTTATCTGACGCGACTTCGTTTCAACACACACTCTGCCATATCAAAAGAGATCCGAAAGAAAGCACTGCTTGCAGTTACTTAAGCATGTGAAACGTACGTTTGATTGGATCTTGCGCCATATGCATCCGTACTTTGTTGAGAAAAAGATTGAAAAGCAAGCTGTCCATTGGTTTCAGCTACTTCTTCCTCTGTATTAAAAGGAAATGTGTTCAATACTCTAGTGCCACGTGATGCTTCTTTCTAGAAACTTACATATACTTTCGTCTTGCTTGTTCAATGCATGTTCACTCCAAATCTAATGAACACATTCAACTTAAGATTTTACGTTTGGGATGGGCAATTCAGAATGATACACCAGTTTTTTTAAGGTGTTTTACGGACCCGATTCGGGTATCTAGAATCAGTGAAAATTGTCATCGGGTCTCTAGAATCAGAGATATTGGGTCCCTACAGGTCCATACCGGGTACCTAACATTTTCCTTAAAAAACCTGGATATATTATTCCAAAAGTATTCCGGAATAACTTAATCGACGACAGAATACCGATTTCTATTCTGAACTTTTTACCTTCCAGCAAAGCAAACAAACAGCATGATGACAATTTAATTGACAACAACAACCAAAGCACAAGTTCATTGCAGTGCAACAAATCAAGGCTTTCTAAATGGCTGTGCGATAAACAAGACCGCAATTTGGTAGCAGTTAACCCCGCACTGGAGAAAGATCTCCTGTCAGGTACGCAGAGACATTTATGTTAAAGAGAGTTGCTCTAGCGAAGGCAACCGTTCAGCATTGTTACAACACTAGCGTGTCAGCATTATTTGGTTAAACGTTTCACTTTAGATAACACGCAAAATTTGTTTTCTTCGATTGCTCGCGAGTCACAACATGCAATGCGAGCCAGGGGCGAAAAATGAAAAAAGCGAGCATTATGAGGTACCCAATCCTCCGTATCGTTAATCGCTATTCTAAATCGACCGTACCTACTTATGGTGCTATCGAGTGCTTAAAACCAATATTTGAACAGAGCAAACAAACAAGACAGAAATAACGAAAAACAAAACACTGCATGATATATTATAAGAACTGTCTGCTGCACTTTAGACTATTTGCCACAAGTCTGTTCTAAGTTAACATTTGAACAATTTCTTACAAGCGTTTATCATAGACAAAAGGTAAAGTAAGAAATATGACCCTGCAACCTTATATGAAGAACAAAAAATGCAAAGCCTAGCTATAGTAATAGGTTTCATGGATAGACTAGGTATTATGATGTTACAATGGGTACGCAACAATCGAGATTTATTAAACTTGCGGTTGCGTGCTAGTCTAATTGCTGGAAGAATTTCAGTTTTGTTTTGTTGTTATCATTTTTATTAGTCGTGCCCTGTCCAGACTGTTTTCGTCGAAAAGAAGGAAAGTAGATGCAGAGTGTAGAGTTTTTCGAGAACAATGACCCTTTTTGGATTTATTCACGGAAGGTGAATGGAATTATTGGTGGGTCTGAAAAAACAACAGTTTGTTTTTTACCCAAAGCCGAGATGTCAGTGTTGCAGCATCGAAAGCTGGTTACCTTATTGCTGGAGAAATTGCATTATTATCAGAGCCGTACTGTGAGGGTGAGTTCGTGAAAACATGCATGCTGAAGGAAGTAGAAATTTTACGCCCCGGGAAGCGACATGCTTTTGCAAATATCAGCACGACGAGAAACTCTGTGGAAAACAGGGTTTCATATCTCTCCACACATGCATTTTCGTTTGCAACTGATGAGAGCACTGACGTTACGGATGTTACGAAACTGACCATTTTCATTCGTGGTGTTGACGAGAATTTGTCCATCAACGAGCAGTTGTTGGAGCTGGTGCCTATGATTGACAGCACAGAAGCAATTGACATTTCTATTTCTGTCGTTGTATCGTTGGAAAGGGTCGGGACCGCGCTGTAAGCGTAGCTACAAATGGTGCCACATCAATGATTGGGAAGAAGCGGGCAGTTTGACAATATTCAAAGAGAAAGTACAGGCTGCAAATGGGTTGCGTGAATTTTGGATATTTCGCTGTATCCTGCACCAGTGGGCATTGTACTGCAATTCATTTGAAATGACTCACGTCATGTAAGTAGTTGCCCAAGCTAGTGGTAATCTATGAATCACCGTCAGTTTGACAACCTTCGCATCGATAAAAGCAAGAGTTGCCTTACTACACCGAGGAAAAATGGTTAAGCCAGCTATGTCCGACCCAAATGGCTTACTGAGCCAAAAAACTGTGTCACTATCCTGACCAGGGCCGCACATTGAATGACATATTATTGAGGGCCGCACATTGCATGGCTTACTTTTATCTTAGCAAACTAAATTTAGCTTAAACGAGTATAATGAAAGTTTTGGAATCCTATATGCAACGGTAACAGACGTGATAAAGTGGCACTGAAGACCACTTGCCTCAAAAATGTCAAATTCAAGATTATCAAAACATGAACAGGATGTCAGTGTGTAGGATACTTACACTTTTACTACAGCGAAAACTAAACTGGGCCGTACAAAACCCTCGACTGGGTCGCATGCGGTCCGCGGGTTGGACATAGCTGGGTTAAGTAGAGGTGCCGTGCTGAAGCGTTTCTTTAGGCTACGAGAAATTGGACGGTTCATAAAACAAAAGGGCAAATCACTGTCAGATTTCAACCACCAAAATAGGTGCAGGATTTAACGTTTATGGTGGATATTACAGAGTATTTACAAACTGATGCAAGGCCACAAAAAATTGTCACACAGTATTGTGAATGCATACGGGCGTTCAGAATAAAACTGGGTTTGTGGGAGACATAACTGTCAGACAGTAACGCTGCTCATTTGCCTTATCTTTTTTTATTTGATTTTGGCAATCGGTGGCAGGCCGAAGCCTGAAAGTTGCTTCTTGCCGGCAGTTGAGGTGAACGCTCTTGCCCAAGGAGCGCCACGGCGACTCACTCAGAACACCTACCTTCCAACTGATAGACTGTGGACACTACCATACTACCACTGAGCTATCGCAGCCCCCAAATCGATCTTTCAACGATTGATTTTCCTTGTCTAAAAGATGTGGTTGTCGACGCAGATGATGTTGACATGAACTGATGCAAAGACAAGACCACAGGATTATTGCGGGTGTTTGAACAGCGGATTCTAATTTTTGATGATCTTGGGACAGATTTCAGAGTTTTTTAGCTCACCAATGTCCATACCTCTGATGCGGCCACCAACATTCAACTTGAAATAAATGACTTGCAGTGTAATTCCTTAAATTGACAACCCTTTCTGCAGATGTTTTGTGAATGTTTGGAACACAGGCGCCGAGCAGCACTCACACAAATTTTTCACACTCATCAGGTTTCATGCAACTACAAAATTCGGGTTACTGTTGCACGGGCGAAACCCAGTAACTTTTGGCAAGCAGTGATTGAAATAGTCCCACCTCAAAACGCTATTGTGAAACTATTTGCTGAAAATCGAATTTCAGCTAATTCATTTCCGAGTTTAACGTGTTTGCTGCGCATATATTGCGCACTGGCCTGTATTCCCTGTGAGGCAGAGCGTTCAGTGCAATTCGTCGCGTTAAAAATTATCTCCGATCGTCCATGACCCAACGTAGGTTATTTCTGGCTGTTCACTAATTATTCATTCCACTGTGACAGATGAACTTGATGTTGAGAGATTGATGGATGTTTGGACAGATAAGGCTGTAGTTCGCATAAATACTTGTAGGTAATTGTGTGTTTTCAACTTTACATGATTCCAGTTTGATCTATTGTGCACGTATTCTAAAGTTTTGAAAAAATTATGAGTGATAGAATAACTGTGAGTCGCCTGTTAAATTGACATTAGTTAGTGTGAGAACTGCTTTGGGATGTCTCAACCGATATTATTTTACCTATTTGAGCAAGTTTTGAAGTCATATTTTGTGACGTCGTGGATTTCGCACGCCCGCAGAAACTTCCAATTGCGGCACCTGTGTTTTGAAACTATGTACCTTTATGAACAAGTTCTCTCTGTAACCTGCATCAATAAATCAAAGCTGAACTCAAGGCTGATGCATGAGCGCTTAAATGACATTCCAAGGTTGGCAACCATGCAGGATTTGACACCTGATATGGGTGCGTTTACGAAGGAGAAAAGATGACAGTTTCAGTGCACATTGAAAACAACAACAAAAACGCTTTTAATATTTTACATACCGTGCTTGCATTTTCGAGCCTGTTTTTTCTGTAGTAAGGTTGGTGTGGCAGCAGCTTTAAGAGCTCTTCCCTCGCGAACTATTTCTTATTTATGAACTGCATACATCTACAAGGCAATGTAGTAACTCAGCTTTCTTTTGATGGTTCCAGTTTACCTCTTTAATTTTTGTGAGACGACTTTTTCTATGTGAACCATTTCGGAACGTACAGTTTTGCACTAAATCAAAAATGAATTGACACAGCTCTTATTTACATGTTCTTATCCCATGATTTTAGTGGTCTCACCCGCTTGAGATTAGACAGGTTCCGATCTGGAACCTGAAATGAGTTTGACACTCCTGGCTTAAAAACAAACTACCCAAAGCCAGTATTTCGTGATTCTCTGCATGGAAGTTGTTAAGAACTGATCTACTACTTTTGACAATGTTTAATCTTCACAATATAATTTTTTTTTTACTTGAAACTAAAGACAGGGCAAAAGAGACCGTTATGAAAATATCTTTTAATGTGCATCATTTGAACATCAACTCTCCTTGGTGGTGCCTCTAAATAAAGAACTATTTTCTATTGCCATTGTCAAAGACTTCTTCATGGTCAAGTATAGCGGTTCTTAACCTGTGGGTAATTGATCCCTGAGGGGTAATCTGACATTTTTTGGGGTAATACAGGTTATCGTTCTTTGGCTACGTTGCACTAAAATATTTTCAACTTTGTAGAATGTAGAATTTTGTGTGTTCATATGTCGTTTCGTTTCACTTAAAACACCATGCCTTCTGTGACATCATAGTACAGGAGTCTCTTACGTCTGTCATCTACTAGATGCCTGCAAAGAAATGGAGCTGAAAAGCGTTTCTGAAGTTTGGTTTTACAAGTGTTAATGACCAGGTTTGACAGCTTGATAGCAAGAATAAATGGTATCAGCTTTCCCATTACTTATATTTATGATGGACATTGGAATGAAAATTATGAGTGTGACATCATTTTTGTGTTGCTGTATTAGTAACTGATGGCAAGTTGCAATTTGTTATTTTTTAAAGGGGTAATTGAAATACATCAGGTTCTTTTTCAGGTAAATGATATTAAAAAGGTTAAGAACCACTGGTGTAGAGGAAATTAATATTAGTCAAGATACTCAAACTCAAAGTTCTGGGGTAAATTAATTGAATTAAGATTTTCTTGTTTTAGACAGAAGCAAGAGCAAACATTCAATGTCAAAAAAATGAAATTCAGTGTTAAAAATATACAAGATTAAACGTTAGTTCAATATATGCCAGTGTGCAAATGCAATGCTTAAGATGTTGACAAAATGTGGCAATTAGCAGACTGGCATACAGATACCTAGAAGTGCTTCAGCAGCCTTAATAAGTCAAGGGGTGTCAATACGATTCTACGGTCAATGCATTATTGTATTCATCTAATTAGAGGTTTACACAAATTTACAATTGCATAACTCACATTAATTTGTGCTTGCAGCAGTTTGCAATAGCCTCCAAACCTCTTGTCCGTGAAAGAACTTTTTTTCATGACATTCAATAAAAATGCTTGGCAATAAGCCTATTAAGCTCTCACAACCAGACAGCTTGCAAGCAAAAACTACACAAAGAAAACATTGCACTAAACAAGGCCTGCAGCCCACAAAATACCATAGACTACTTACCACTTTCAATCAAGGTGACATCAGGATCATCAGAACTAGATTTCCTGACAACAGAAAATCTAACAAACCTTGACCCATTTTTTGATGTTTCCATGGTTAATGCTTGGCATGCACATTGAATGTACTTTGAATTTAAAACAATAAATATCTTTTGCAAGTATGACACAGTATCAGTATCAGTTTATTTGGGAACAACTATAAACAAACAACAAATCATGCCACAGAAAACAAACCACATTAGAACAGCGTTTATTTTGTTCCCAGGACATCTGAAACAACCATACGGTTTTCTAGTCAGATGCCCTGATAAGTAACAGGGACAAAAGAAAAAAAAGAGGGACACAAGTATAGACTTAATAGTGCATTTCAATAAAGACATACAAGCTAGATAATGTTATTTAATTAGTATATGTAGCATGTCATGCATTGCCAGAGCATGTCTGGAAAACAACATCTGCCTTTTCATAATACAAAATTATTTATTAGCAAGAATACTGCAAATATACACAATACTGCAAATATATTCTTAAAGTTTACACAATACTGCAAATATACATATACACAATACTGCAAATATATTCTTAAAGTTTAAAATAAACATTGTATAGCTAAGGCTTAAATTTTTTTAAAGATAAGCTACACTACAATACCTCTTTCATGTATGCCCTACCTTCAATTGCATTGATAACAATGCCAAAAGTGCCAACTAACCTAGAAGTTTAATTGCAACAAAACAATTTAAGTGTAGCTTTCCTGCAGCATCTGAGCCAGGCACATGTCACAAGCTGGTGCATTTTGCAGTTGAGCTTCCCTTGGCATGGCATGCTGTTAGTTTGTTTTTGAATATTTGCCGTAAAGCAGTGGAACACTGAGCTCAGAGTTCAGCAATGCTAAGTCAGATAACATCACCGAATGTGGCAGTGAAATGCCTGTAACATGGTTTATCTGCTAAAATGTTATGCTGCTGAATGTCAGACTGGATGACGTTATACAAATTTGTTTAAATGCAAAACAACAAACTGTTCAATTGGCTGGTGAGGTATGGGGTTGCAAATCTCTACAAAATAGTAGTTAAAGGGTTAAAGGAAAAATCCACCTGGAAGCAAAGGTGTAAATAATTCAAGCAAATAACATAATCAAAATTTAGACTTAAAAACATTCAAGCACATCAAAATCATTGCAATTTTAAAATCACATAATGGGTGGTTCAAACAAAATTCAACACTGTTGGCTGCGATTCAATTTAATGCAATGAATTGCTAGCTCCAAATCGTAATCACGATGACAATCAACAATTGTGACTCACAAAGCGCTCTGCACAGGCAAGATATCTATTCACCTAAATAACTTATTTTAAGTGTGATGATGCATATCACATGTGTAATACTGAGTTCACAGCAACAGATGTCACTTCAAAAATCTTAAACTTCTCTAAAAGCAAACTACTTGAAATATCAAGTAATGGCGAAATTACTTAATCAAGTAATAAGTAAAGGTTTTCAAGAACATAATTAAGTACTTACTTACTTGAACCCATCCCTATTTTAAGGTGATTGTTTTCTACAAAATTAACCATTGTTATATGGTTGGTTGCTCTACGGAAAATTATTCAGCCCCATATTGTAGCCACCTTTGCAAAACCAGAACGCCACAGAGGCAGATGAAACAAGTTGAGAGAAAGTTCTTCAAGTAGAACGATAACATGCCATGGGATCAAATTACTAAATTGATTTTTTTTTAATTGACTAGAACAAACCATCTTGATAATGGTTGGTTAAGATTATGATGTCATCGCAAGCTAAAATCCAATTACGTACAACACTGCCATTTGAATGCTGGCTACACTATGTAAAGGGTACCTCATGCAGTATGCATGGGAAACAAGTTTTGATAGTTGGTTAAATTCTTTGTAAGGCAAAATTTTCATGGATTTTATTGATAGCAAATGTGCTGATTCCTAGAATTTGAATAACAATTCACATTAAAACTATTTTGCCATATTATATAACTGAAACATTTCATAAAATGTGTTCTCAAATTAGCATACATGTACTTAGAACAACATCAAATGTGAATGCAGTGTATATTCAAACTAAATTTACAAGTTTAACCAAACAGGATACCATTTGGCATGAATACACAGCCTGGACAATGGGACACATGGTTATTTAAGAATGATAGCGTCTTATTTGCTGCCGGCGGCAAAAGCTCTTCTGGGGCCATTTTGCCATTTGAACCATATCCGCTTTGTCCACATATAACTCTGAATACATGACACCAGCAGTATGGTGAACCTGGTCGAGTGGGAAGTGTCTATTCCTGCTGTGCAAGTGGGCGTCAGTTCAGCTCTCAGCATTGTTACTTTGGCTTTGTTAGTGGAGAGATGACACTTTTGATGGGAGCGCTTTTTATGCACTTTTTTAAAGTTTTGAAAACCAAACACGGGTTTATATTTTGGGTTAGGGTTTATGGCTAGTAGGGATGTGCATTGTGGAACATGTAGAGGTTCTGGAATCGTTATTTCAAATCCTATTCTGGAATGACTGCGGAACTGTGAAGCATTATGCATCAGTGTACACCTTTCTGCATAGATCTGACCTGCTGCAACCAACAGCATTTACCGTTTCCGGTTGTGCAGTGCTATGAGCTTGTTTAGTGTTTCTTTTTTTTTCTTACTCAGGAGCACAAAGAGTGCCATTGCAAAATTCATTGCGACTGCAAAACTTTTTAAAACTATTTGTTTTGCTGACTTTTATAATTTTTCATGTTTATTTAATCCAAATTTATTTCGAATCTAAATATTCGAAAAATCTCTGATTTTGAGATTCAAAGGATTTGAATCCACAGGATTCGATATTCCATTATATGCATCCCTAATGGTTAGAGTTTAGATTTAGGGTTTTAGGTTACAAGGACAATATGCTGGTCCAAGCGTACCATCCTTCTCATGTTACCAATCTGATTCAACCAATCAGGTTTGCCTAAAGGTAAAATAGCTCCAGCAGCGCATTTGCTGCTGACAGCAAAAGAGACACTGCTTTAAAGAAAATAGACAGAAAATGCATATGTGAATGCAGTATACATGCATTCAAACCAAATTTAACAGTTTAGTGAAACAGGTGCCACTTGGCATCAAACAACAAACACATAGCTTGGACAGTAAACACATATTAAAGACAATGGAGAGCAAACATTTGTGAAAATATAAACTTAGATTAGCTTTAGCCATGGGTTCTTAACCATTTGATGAATCCAGAAGCCGAACTAGAGAGCTGTTCAAGAGCTCAAATGGATCAGCCAGTCTAGTAGATTGCACTCGAAAAAAAATTTTTTGGTTGGGGGCGCGGATTTTTTGTGACTTACGTCATTTCGCCTACGATGTGCATCATCAGCTCTTATTCAAATAGAACAGAATTAAACTAGAAACACTTACGCATTTCTCCCCCTTTGATATACAGTGGAAATAGAGCACCCTCAGGAATAGAAAAACCAGCTCTAATAAACGGTTGCTCTTTTATCCGATGAGAACTTTTCGCAATAAAAATAAAATGTCATTCACACTGACTAGGGGTTCACCAATACACGTATCAATATCAGGGTACTGTATTTCATTCTCGTTGTGAGCACTGTACACAGTATTGTAAAAAGGAGGGTTACTGTATTTTTGCAATATTTTTGTCATTATGTATTACACAGTAGCTGTTGTGGTGGACACTGTTCACTCTTGCCCCTCTTCAGCACAAAAGAACTGGTTGATTTTTTATTGTTTTACTTCATTTTCTGTTGCTTGGTCTACAGCATGATCACTGCTGCACGTCTAACTGCTCTAATAAGCGGTGTGCCTGCTATAATAAGCGAAGAATTTATAAGAGAAAAAAGATGGGATTTTTTTTCAGCCGAAACTGCTCGAATAAGCGGCTTGCTCTACAAACCGATGCTCTATTAAGCTGTTTCCACTGTACAAGGTTTTGTCCCTGAAGCCAGAACCAGAACAAAATATGTTATCATTTACTTTTGCTTGAAAATGCTTAATTAATACTACTAGAAAATACTAGGCTACTTACGAATGCCGGAAATAATAAATCACAGTTCATGAAAACACATGCACCATGCCATAGTTTGCAATCACTTGATTCTTGAAACCAAGCATTAGGCATGTCATAATTCCACAAAATATCTACTACAAAAAAAAATTGACCAAATCTGGCTGTTCTGGTATATACTTATTATATCAAAATCTTCTACATTCACATTGACTTTGCTGTTTTTAACTAAGGAAATCTGCTATATTGGCTTTATCATGGTTTAAACTTATTTGAAAATCTGCGAAATCTGGCAGCACTGTTATGTGCTTATTAAAATATTCCATTATATTGCTAATGGCTGCACTGATATATAGCCTACTTAGTATTATAAGCATGATGAAGAATTGCATACCAATAATCTGCAAATAACAACACACACTACTGTATACAACAGTAGATCCTTTCTTAGAAGAACCTTAAATGCTGTACAGCACAACAGCTAACCTGAGCTTTTTTTTGACCCAGATTTTCTTGAATTTTGGTCAGTTTTTGTTCTACAGCAGACACGTTTGTAACAAACGGTTAGCGAACTGGACAGCCGTCACCCATACATTAACAT
>Ga0210059_1008354_pt1 | contig 16361 bp, 8 predicted proteins | sample Ectturendosymbi2_FD_188042 | JGI IMG/M metagenome (GOLD analysis project Ga0210059, IMG submission 188042) | Ecteinascidia turbinata endosymbiont from Florida, USA - Sample 2 (SPAdes) (version 2) | ecosystem: Host-associated > Tunicates > Ascidians > Unclassified | place: Key West, Florida...
CTAAACTACACACGAATTGAGAATGCACATGAAGTACGCAAGAAAACTTTCAATTTTTTATTATGTATAGAAGTCCAGCAAACTTTTAGTTTTCCTTTTTCCCTGCTGAGACATTATCAAATTCCTGAATGCTTCTATGTTAAAAAAAGCGGTTTTTGAGCTCGTCCAACAGTTTTATCATGCTACAGAAATAGCTAACGTTGCCAATGCCGTCAGCGCTTGCGCTGATCAGCCTTAACAGACAAAATAAAGACAATTGTTTCGGATAAAGTCAACTGTCGCGGAACACAATCTTAAACATTCGCAGTGGATGGAGGGTTTGCAAAAAGTAGTGAGGTGCTTTTTGACGCAGGCGACAGCCCGAATTCCCACCAAAAAATAATTATTACTTTTTGGCCCATTTACAATGTTCCTTGAAATTTGCATGCAGGTTTATTCCATCGTATTTGTATTAAGTCGACAAATTAACAAGCAAAAAGTATGCGAAGATCTCCTTTGCGCAGGCAATAAAGTTTTCGTAAAATATCAAGCTCAAGGGGGGGTTTTAACCCCAACCCCCCCTTGCGTACGCCCTTGGACTTCGTTAGTGCAAAAAAACAAAACGTGTCAATTGACTTGTGGCAAAATGTTTTAGTGCGGCTCTCTAAAAAAATCGTAGGTCAGGACTTGGCTCCTTTCAGCGAAATGGTTGAGAACCACTATTGTAGAAGTAAGAAAAACGTTAACTACCACAACATCTTACTTTCTAGTCAGAATGATCAAACTGGGTCTTTAGTAGTGTAGCGATCTAAAAAGAACTGAGCTATAATGAGTAGTTATAGGCTTATAATAAAATATGCATAGCTTTTGTAGCTGTGTAGTCATTCTGTTGGCAGGGAGTGTGATTAGGATATGATACCAGTCCCATCGCCACGGGGGACTTTGGTGGGCTTAGCCCATGGGTGTAGGAGCAAACAAATTTTTGGGGTGTGCAAAGGATTTTTGCCCAAATTTTCCCAAAAAGTTGTCGTGCAATTTTGCCGACCGTTTTTTGGTGTGACCTCCAGAAAATGGTCTTTACTTGTTTTTCTGCAAACGTTGGGCGCCATTGTTGAAGTCAAACAAGGTTGGGAGTCATTTTTGTCCAGACTTTCAGGGATTTTGCCTATGATTTTGCCTAATGAATGCCCAGTCATTTCTGATTTAGCCATTCATAGACTCTTAGCATTTTGCGCAACATATTTGTTTCAAGCTGCATTCCCGAAATTGATAATCATCAAGTTCAAAAAACGATCCTTTTTGAAAAATGTTGAGAGTGTGCTTCGTCCTGCGTTGTCACATATCAATCTACGAATGGATGATCTGTGTAAAAATCATCAAGTGCTTCCATCCCTTTAGTTGCGTTTGATATCTTCTATAAGCTGAATTGTATTCTGTTTTTTCGCCTTAAAATTTCTACAACTTGGTAGTTTTATCGCTGTACAGTTACTTTCGAAGATTGTGTGCATTTGTATAACTTCGCCATAAACAAAAATGCCTCTTGAGCTTAGTAATGGGACGCTTACAGACAACTAGATTATCCATCAAGGGGGTCCAGGCCCTATACCAACTTGGAACACTAGGGATGTGAAGAGTGTTCTGATAGGGGCCCAAATTTTTAAACTATATCCAATAGTTATAAACTATGTCCAAAGCATTTTTTCAGGGTGGGAGAAAAATTATTCAGGGGGGCTTTGCCCCTCTGAGCTTTCTCTAGTTACGGGTCTGAGGGACGCATTTTAAATGTTTTAAATTTTCAAATGTTTAATACATTTTAAATGTTTAATACATTTTGCATTTTAAATGTTTAATACATTTTAAATGTTTTAAAAGTTCTAACTCTTTTCAATTGTTGTGCCTAGAAGCCCTAGACTGGTAAGCTAGCCTAAAAAAAACACGCCATCTGGCTGTGGAGTGAGCAAGTTGATGAAATGTTTACTCAAAAGTCTGGGTCAAATCCAATGTGCTAAAGCAGGGGTCACCAACCTTTGTGAAACTGAGAGCTACTTCTTGGGTAACGATTAGGGCTAAGGGCTACTAGTGTGTTACATACTTCTAAAATCAAAATTTTGCTCAATTCACCTTTAATTATGTAATTATTACTGGTGTTAATCTATGTGACAGCACTCATCAGGGCATTCCTCAAAAAGTTTGCTGCAAAGCTAGAGCTCACCATGTTGATGCTATTTTCAAAACAGGCCCGCGGGCGATCAACGTGGTCCTTGCGGGCGACCTGGTGCACGCAGGCGCCATGTTGCTGACCCCAGGGCTGAAGTCTCCAAGTGTTATTTTAACACCCTTACTTGGGGAGTGTTTGTGCCCCATTTCCTACACCTTCCTCACCAGACAAAGCCATTTCCGCCATTCCAGTCAAAAGCCCTCTGAACAAAGTAAAGATATGACATTCGACGGCATATTTGCAAACGTTAGGGCTCCGGTTGTTTGCAGTTTATATTGCCCCTCCTCTCAAAATCTGATAAACAAGGCTTTGCATGGTTCACACATATAGTGTTATGCACTATGCAGTGATGAGCTTACAGACCACTTATGTTCGCTCCTTTGCCTGCAGAGGCAGATTGTGAAATTTGCGGGCGGGTTATTTTCCTGTTGGTTTTTATTTTCTTAACAATAACATGGCCACAAATTTTCAAAAGCTCACCTGTTAAGTAAAATAAAGTCATAATTTGAGGTTTTGTTAAAGACTACAGCAATATTTCTTTGAAAAGATGTAGGCCTACTCTGCTTTGGAAATCTGCAGATAGCCTATTGTGTAACTGCAAATTTTCATAATATACCTGTCTATTTCTGCCAATGAAGCGCATTTTGTGACTGTTGCCGTGACATGGCGCATTTTCTTTGTGGTGTAGAAAGAGCGAAGCGTTTTGTGAATGTCCATTTGCATTGCATCGATCTCAACCCGAATATGGTAAGCAAAAGTCGACGTTGACCCCCACATGGAAATATATCTGCGGATGCCAATGGTTACTGGGCGAAATATTATGTCACTATCCTAACAAGGGCCGCACGTTGAATGATTTATTAACGAGGGCCGCACATTTAATGACTCACTTTGTTCTCAGCAAACAAAAGTGTAAATTGCTCCATTGAAGGCATTCTAATTCCAACTGCGGTGATAACGACTGTTTGGCACACCTGATCACTCTTTAACTTTGGTGTCATACGCAAGTTCAGTGCCAGTAGATCTACGGAGATAGAAATCAGAACCAAGGTAGAAACCAGAAAACTGGAAATCAGTTTTCCCCCAAGAAATGGACACATGGAAAAATTCCAGCACGCAGCACAGACGTGACAAAGTGGTTCTGAAGGCCATTGCATCAAAAATGTCAAATTTAACATCATCAAAATAATGACAGGTTGTCATTTATTAGCGAGCAGACTATCTTTTCAACATGAGGTGTTTCTTGCGCTACATGGTGGCGGCGCTGTTGTAATCACTGCATGCGTCTGTACGATAGCATTGCGGTGCATTTTGTTAAACTTTATCAGATGTGTTTCACATCTTTCCCGTAAAAATAGTGAAATTCATAACTGTAAACGTTTCGCAAGTTAAGTTTTTTTTATTTCTGTTACTATGTTTGTTCATATGCAGATCTGATGTTAGCAAAAACAACTCATCTTTAAACCTTCAAGGAAGAAACAGAAAACAACGCATCTTTCAACCTTCAAGGAAGTGCAAAATAATAATACGATTTCTAGCATCTATGATGTTTATTGAGCGGGGTTTTCTTTCCATACAGTGTAAATTGACGTAGTTCACCAGAGGAAATATTTAGAGAAAGAAACGAAATAATGCATATTTTGATCAGCAGCCCAACAGAAATGTCTATATCCGCTCCTAGTGGTGCATTTAATAGGTTGTGTACAAAAAAGTGAAACTAACTGCATTTGGTGGCTGGCTTTCAAAATTTTACTGTAAGCAGTGCGATCATAATTTTGGTGTGTCAAACCCGGTGTTGCGCAGCTCATGTTGAAAGTTTCATATAACAATCAGCAAGTTGAGTGTAATTTGAAATAAAACAAGGTACATAAATTCTTGTTTGAAATACAATAAAAAAACAAAATATTTTTTCCCGAAATGGAAACACAATTTTTTGCAGTCCATCCCCACTGTTCCCTGTTGCATCCCTGATAATTTCCGTTGCCTGCAGACTGTGTTTTTGATACAAGCAACTGACGGGGGCACCAGGACACGACCCCGAAAACCGGTACGTCTGGTCGTCCTGAAAATATGTACGATTCGCGGCGAAAGTGCGATAGTTTTTAGATTGTGCTGTATCAGGCCTTGGTGAGGTGCTCCATCACTTACAATTAAGTGACTCTGTTAACAAATGTGGAAAACAGTTGCCATTACATTTTTCACAATCTCTGAACCTCTCATGAAGAAACATGCGTAGTTTGTGCCTATGTGTGAAGTAGCCTGAAACGTTAAATAGAAATAGCCCAGTATACGTACTCAAAGACAAGTATACTTGCATCAGAAAAACCGCTTCTTTAAACTTTCCTGCGGGTATGTCTTGAAGCCTGGCTAATTTTTGCGTATTTTGGATTTTGGGCTTGCCATAAAGTGCACGGTTTCTTCAATAAGCCTGGTTTTGTTTAGGCTATGGCATATGGAGTTCCATTTCCGGAAAACCGGTGTTGCCGAACCGGTTTTGATACAATTTCTTCATGTTAGAAAAGTTGAAATAAAAAGACAAGGTAAATTTCTGTAAATGCTACTTTTTTAGGAAACATCGTTTGAATAAAATACTTTCTTGCATGTAGACTACAAATTACGCAGTGATGCACCTGAGAATGCCTTGGCCAGAACACACCTAAACAATTGAAGAACAAAGTGAAACCTACAGATGTTTCGATGCTTGGTCGAACGTACCTGTGTTTGAGCCTTTTGTTTGTGTTATTTTTTTATAAGTTTGAGAATTATTTAGCAACTTGCTGCATTTTTCGGTTTGAGTTTAAAAAAATTGTTTCGGTTGTTCAGAAAAGTTAAAATGGTAATTTGAGCCCACGCTGTCAAACGTAGACCATTTGCCTGATTTCAGACTTGCGTTTCGATGAGTGTGGACGACAAATCGGACAAAAACACACTCGAGTTGCCAGCGGTTGATTCAGCTCGCAGGGTATGGATGGATTGCGTATCATTCCACTTATGTATCCAAGACTGGAGCACAGCCTGAGGCGGCGCGTAACATTAGCACGTCATCCATTGTACCTCCGTGTTTTGTGTGTTTTGTTCGAGTATAGTTTAAATCGCTTTCAAGCTTTGTTGCTCACCGACTGACATAATAAGGCAACCGCTGGCGATTTCCTCAGTGCTATCTGCTGGTGGCGCGATTTCCATTACGGAGCAACAACTGCCACAGCGCATTTATGCTAAGATTCTTTTCATTTTAAAGTTTTTCTGGCTGTTTCAAGCGTCTGAGGAACCTTTGTTGATTCTTGTTGGCCCGAACAGTGCGTTGGTTTGTGCCTTACTGTATTCGGGCCTGTTTACTCTAGCCTACATGTTAAATATAAGGCATTCGTTAGGAAGGGTTTGACTGGATTGCTTAGTATAACAGCTGGTGAATGCAATAGGCACGACTGCTTCGCTTCCATTTCTTAATAAGCTTTATGAAATTCGCAGAAAAATGTTTGTTAATATGCTACTTTGAAAGAAACATATTTTCATAAAATTTGCCATCCTTCTTGATTCTTTGTCTTTTTGAACAATTTCTCTCTGTAGTTACAGGAAAAGTAAGTTTTTTAGCAAAAAATTGTAATAAGTGGTGATTTAAAAATTTTTAATCTTGGCACACCAAGATGCACATGATTTCACTATGAAAAGAAGAACATTAGCTTTTGATGACGAAGAAGCATTGAGGGAGCAGTTGTATCGAGGACCAGGTGGTCTTCTGACATTGGATTTAACTGATCACGGTCTTCAAGTACTGCCAGATGCTGTGTTGGAAATTACAGAGCTGGAGTGTTTGATTCTCAATAACAACAAGTTGAAGAATTTGCCAGAAGGGATCGGGTAAGTCGCACGACATAAATTGAATATTGAATCATTTAATAAAATGTGAATTCTATTTGTAACAAAAACTACAGTAGCAAACGTCAAGTTAGTTATGAAACTTTGACTATGTGTAACCTTGACTGGAAATGCTTTAATCAATGGTGATGAAGATTTTTAGGAAACAGCACTAGTGCAAGTTCTATGACAAAATCGCCTCTGTGATGGTCAGGGTTTTGAGTCCAGTTAACATATTTGTCTGTAGCGGCTGTGTTGCTTTGCTGTTTAATAAACAAAACGTAATGGCGTTCTGGCAAAATTTTCTGTACACTGCCAAGATGTTGGAAAGAACAGAAACAACATTCACACACAGACATTGTTTAGAAATATGCTAAGAGGATTGCGTTGCTTCATGTCAATGCCAAACCATGGCAAACTCCTCTCATACTGCCGAAGGGATAAAAGGTTGTAGAAAATCCAACAAAAAACGAAACACTTGAAACATTGGAAACTTTGTTAGTTGAGATGATCATTGACTGAAGAACAAACCTGTTTGCATTCAAGAGAAGCTTACATTGCACCTACATAGTGTGACGGTCACGGCACCGTCACATAATCCCCATGAGGCATATGTAAAATAAATACAAGCAAAAAGCAGGTTCAAGACCACCGTTTTATATGTGTAAGATGAACAAGTATCAGGGACCTGGAGAGATATGGTGAACGGGGCGACTGCTCCTGGCATCCAAGGCAGGGGGTGGCATCCAAAGAATGAAATTGAAAAATTACATTTTATTAAAATATTGTAACAAGATGCTTCTTCGTATTGTAAGGCTACTAACACATGCTGCCTGGATCTGTTGGGAACTTGCCTGAAGGGGCGTGCAAATCATTTGGAAAAGAGATATTAATGACTGTAAGTGTGTAACCGAATTGTTCATATGTTCTAGTTGCATTAATGGAGGTACTTCTTCATCTGGTTTTACTAAACAATATCCTTAGCAGTTTGTTTATAGTTCAGAATAACATGAAGGGTAGCAATGCATCAACTTGTATGTTTGCACAATTTCATATACTGTACTATTTATACTAGAAAAAGTAGACAACTCTATTTCCTGTCACGCCTCACAAGTTCTATATTTTTGATGGGTCTATTTGATGCTTCTTTGCATCCATAAATGCAATATGTGTATAGTTAAATGCATACATATTATTAGAATAATTTTGCTTATAAAGATATGTCACAGGCCCTCAAATAAAACAAATTATTAAAGACTAACTTATTAAAATCAAAAATGCTCTTTGAGATATGTTTGATTTTAATTTTTCGGAACTTATGTTTTGCCATCATTAGTTTTTACGTATTCAAATGCCTGTATTTCTCACATTCCTCAATACTTGAATTTGGTAGGGGGGCGTACAATCAAGCAGTTGAAGCGGGCATCACCAGACCTCGGCACGCCCCTGACAAGTGGTATCTGTGGGTTAACTCTATTTCTATTTGAAACCGTGGGTTGCTGAACGTGTTATCTGCTTGGTTTCGAATTTTCTGGCCACTTAGTCTGAATACAACCGTATTGACATTTATGGTAATAATTAAAAGCTCGCATCAAAATGTGAAACTTTGTGCACAAAGTTTGACAAATCATTGGTTTATTGAGCATGCTTCCGTTGCAACGGTGTCAAACTCATAGGGAACATTTGCAGCCACTTTCCCTACCGAATAACCATTGCGTTTTTTTGAACGAACAGTTAGTTTGAACTAAGGCGCTGTTTTGACTGTAACTTGCCTATCATGCAATAATATTTTTGTTAGATTTCTCGGTATGTTGAAAACCACGAAGTATACCTATAATTAAAATGGTGTAAATTAAATATGTTGGTAATTTTTACAATTCTTTCTGGTATTCACTCTAGTTACTGCACTGCCTTCAAAAATTACCAAATGTGGTTCCATCACTTGCTAAAAGTGTTGCAGTCCAAACTGCTTGTTACACTGACAACTCTCTGTTGGGCTTAGGTCTTTCTATGTCGTCAGATATACTTAAGCACTGAAACTAATCAAAAGTTAGCATCATCAGCTAAAAAAAATTTAGCATCAGCTAAAATAGGCCAAAATGTGTAGTTCTTCAGAAAACAAACACTTTTTGCAGATTGTTAGCTTCGATGGAAAAAGACGCAACAGGGTAGCATTTGAAAAGACAATGACGTCTTCTATCAACGTACATATGACATGTAAGGTCAAATAATAGGCGTAGTTTAAATTTATAAAGATGAATTGTTTCCAAACAATATAACTTGTATTCGCAACTGAGTTTCTAACCACGTAACACCTTCATTTTGCTGTAACAACTCGAGGAATAGCGATGTTAGGGCGTTGGGTAATATGCTATAATTGGCTTTCTGTTGTGAGTCTGACTTGAGCATTGTCAGATTATCTCTTCAAAACGCAATCCTGTTACAGAGGAATGACACATTCAATCTCACTTGAACAGGGGGGTGAAATGTCGGCTAATAATAAAATAATCGCCAGAAGAGATAATTTATCTGCTTGAATTTAACCCTTTCTTCTGATTGTTGAGAATAAAAAGAGCAAGATGATCTCCATCCCACATTTTGCAAAATGATTTGGCGTACCCAAAACTCTACGCCATTTACAATTTGATATTCGTACCTGCGACCGGGAGGATATCTATTTAAGTAATTGAGAGCGCCTTCTGACGTGCACTTGCTTTCATCTTTGATAGCGCGCCAAAATGTTTTCTGTGTAGGAAAATGCTTTTAGTAGCATAATATTTTTGTTGTTTATTTTCATAGTTACATAAAAACAGTTGAGAGTTAATGTCAAATTGACAGCCCGACATTAGTCATCATTATCAACACCAGGTACAGACTCGGAACTACTATGGCTTGCTTATATCTTTGGAATTTACAATGCATTAAGCCTGGAAAGACTTCTGTTACATCAATATATATTCCGTAAAACTTATCAACTAACTGTGAAAATAGTCCACGCGTAGACCTCTTGAGTGCGTGTTGCGCAAACAATATTGCCGAGATATGCAACTAACTAGCGTAATAGGAAACAGTACCAATATCGCTCTTTAGCCAGCAGTGGAGAACTTCGTTTCACAGATTTCATGGTGCACAAATCTTTATTTACAGTAGCCTGCATGAGGCTTCTGATCAGCAACAGCAGCAGCAATACTTCGCCGATGCGCGGTAGCAGAACAAGTAAACGCGGTCCGCACCAATGTTGTCAGATTGCATATAAATATATCAGTGAACATTGTAAGTTGGCACAGAATATGGGAAAGTATTAATTTCACTCGAGGGAGGATCATGCTTTTCTTTTGTGCGTTAAGTTTGCTAAGCGATTTATCTTCACAGGATCCAAGGTGTCAAACTGGGTTGTGCTGCAAAAGTAGTAGCAACTGGTCAATTGCCAAGTGGGCAATTGCCAGTGGACAACTGCCAGCACGCGTCTACTACATCGATCTGTCACATGACGAGCAGATCACTGAAGCCTAACCAAATACAGGGTATCCACTGGACTGAAGCAGTCAGCACTGGTGAAAACGACCTTGCACAGTACACAATAATGAATTTCGCGGTGGTATGTATTAGGTGGATCTTTACATCTTTTTCCTGAACCAAGCACTCGTTTAAACTTGTACACAAATCCGCCAATTTTTCCGTTGAAAGATTGCAAAAATCGCCAAAAAATCTGCCACCCGCCAAATGCAAACTTTACCCGCCAAGTAAATAAAAAATAGTCAAATTTGGCGCAGAAGTAGCACATCTGGTAGTGGTGTACGGAGTCTAAAATTTTTGACCCCGACTCCACTCCTGCTTTTGCTGAATATACTCCGACTCCGAAACATTTTTAAGTTTTGCACCCCCACTCCTGCTTAAACTCCAAATTGAATGCTATAAGCTATTCAAAAATTTTTCAAAAATGACTCCAGCTTTTCGTGAAAAAATTAACTCCGGCTCCAGTCCTATTTTGGAAATTCATTAAGGCTCCGGCCGGAGTCCACTCCTACACTCCGACTCCTGTACACCACTGACATGTGGCAACACTGGTCCGCGCGCTACGCTAGACGGTACGAAACTTACTTGCAGAAACGAGGTCAGCCACCAGATCTATGTGCAAGCGCACACACGCAAAACTCCATTGGAGAAACGAGGAGTTGACACAAGCACGTACAGTAAAATAATCACAAATTCAAAATGGCAAATTCGTAATGCGAATGGTTTACATTCACTATACCAGCAATGGTTGTAGCCAGACAAACATACATATAAAAGTCTAAGGATGCTCAATGAGCGTGAAAAATAATAATGAGGCAGCAAGTAACCAAATAAACAACGAAACAACAAAAGTATGATAATTGTTACCCTCGACTTACCCCTAAAGCGACCAGTCATAGAAAATATTAGTGTTTGTGTCACATGGCCAATCACCAAGTAGGCCTACTGCACAGGTTTACTTTCAGAGACACGAAAAACATCCTTAGAAATGATGGAATGACTTTTTTAGGAAACTCAGCTGTCTTCAAGCTTTGGCTTTTCGCGGAAATCGCCTGTCAAGTTTGCCTGAGTCACTATGCAATTTAAAATACCTGGAATATTTGGAATGCAGCGACAACGAACTCGAGGTGAAGCGATTACATACTCTTGTCACAGGTGTCGGTGGAAAAATCGCTGTAGCTATCAAGCCTATTAGCAAAGTGTGAAAACGTTTTTTCGCAAAGGGACGCTGTTGATGCACTGTCCAGGGCAGTGGCGTAACTGACGGGGGGCAGGGCAGGTGCGAACCGCACCTCTGGCAAGCTCAATGTAAAAACCAGACCCCCACTTAGCTTATATTTCGCATTTAGTATTCTTTTGGTTTTTAGGAGCTTGTTGTTTTTTGCGTTTTTCCGAGTGTTTGCTGGTGACTTCGGGATTTAGTACTATAAACATCCACAACCGAATTCATTATTATTTCTCAAACTTTTTTCTGAGTGTTGGCTAGTGGGCCTCTTTCAGCTAAGTTTTTATCCCCTGGCTTACACTTCTAGTTATGCCACTAGTCCAGGGTCTGTTGATTTTTCGTCAGCAGAGTGTAAAACGTATATGCAAATTTAATTTTCTCCGATAGCACTTCGTTCCATGCGCTGCCAGTTTTGTAAAGTTGCGACGAAAAGAGATTTGTGAACGGAATGATATACGAGACCTGAACTTATTCATGATTTTTTTGGCATAATCACTATTTCATCATTACAACTTTACTTACAAGCTTAAATACTAGCATGCAACGATGATGTGGATGATTGTGTTCAGTATTTCAGTGAAATCGTCTCTTTCTTTTTTTTTGCAGTGCCTGCCAAAACAGTTTACAAGGCTAAACAACTTAGTTCAGCTTTTCCTAAACAGAAACTTGTTCAAAGAAATTCCACTGCAGATTGCAAGCCTGTGGCGTCTGCAAGTTTTGGGACTGAATGGAAATAAGTAAGTTATCTCTATTTGAACACCAGGTGTTACACAAGGTAGGCTACTAACTTTAAACCCATCGCGAAAACCGATACTATAGATTTACTATTTCTAGCCATGCCTGTTCCATTCTGATCATGACCTGCATTGTCTTGTATTCCTGAATAATCTTGAATAACAGTTGCCTGAATCACGATCATCCATGAGTCATTTTCGTCGTTGAGCGTGGCTATAGCTGCATGTTTCATCTCCTTTGTGCTCATTGTCGTCGGAAGGGGGGCAGGGGGTGGCCAAGCCCCCCCTGAATTTTGAAAATTTTAGCAGAAAACGTTGTTTTCTTAGTTTCGAGTGGGAAGAAACAAATTTCACCACTTTTGACCCCCCTAGAAAAATTTTGGAAAAATACCGTAGTGTCCTCCCACCTGGAAAAAATTCTTCCGACGCCCATGTTTGTGCTTCGAAGATTTCCCTTCAAGAAATCTTTCTTTGAAGAGGGTAAGGTTGAAAGAAAACATTTTAGCGTTTATTGTGTATTGCTGTAGCTAACTGTTGCCAATTGAACGCGACGTGAAAATGAAGTGGCATTCACTTAAGATTTAAGTAACGTTGGTCATTTGATTCGGTGTGTACAGGATTGTTCTGAAGTGTTGTAATACCTGTAAATTTTTTCAACTTGGTGCGTGCATAATTTATTGTGTGCTAAGAGCTAAAGCTTTTGCAACTGGTTTATTAATGCATTGATTTACTGCGTATATTTTTTTGCTTCTGCTTTGAAATTGCCATTTCAATATGGAGTATGCTGATAAATGTGACTCTTTGAAAAGATAACTTTAGAACTAATTGATATGTTTGCGGACAAATTTTTGTAAATCCTGTATCGGACTGAATATTACCAGCGAATGTGACAGCAGAGTGCATGATCGCAAATGAAAGTTGCATTTGTCTGGGTAAGATCAAATGTTTGCGCTATGATGCGAGTTCTCAAATATTAGCATGTGGCAAAAGACCTCTTTTGTCTATGTCGACGTCTTTTGGCTGGAGATGCAACAAACTACAGTCGTGATATTACTGCTGTATAGTGAATTAATGAAAGTCATGTTAGGTGACGATCAGAACCTTGCAATACCTTCTGCAACAAAGATTTCAGCAAAGGTTTAATCAAACATAATTTTGAGACGAATAGCCTATTTGCAAATTTCACCTTTTGCTGGGCAAGTAGATTAACGCAGCACACGGCTGTTGACCTTGGTACTAATTGATCACACTGCAAATTGCATACACGTTACTACATCCACTAAAGTCGCTGGTGTATGTCAATGGTTTGCAGGGATGCAGTGCTAACAAAAAAGGTGTGGGAACGCATCCAAACAAATAGCCATTTTAAAACAGTTTCCAACTTATGTTAAAGTGGAAAGGCGTGGGAACGCCGTTCCCACGCGTTCCCGCTCCACTACACCGCTGATGATTTGTCAATGTCAATGGTGTATTATTTCATATAACTCAACCAACAAGCAGAAGCTATACAAGAAGCCACCGCACACTAAGTAAACCAACCATCAATGAACATTGCAGCAAATGAAAATATTATGACATAATAGCTGACCATTGTAAACAAAGAGTGGTGCTGTGTCATATATAGGATTGGTGAAGGACCATGGCAGTCATCTAGTTAACCAACCCTGTTTACTACTTTTTGAAAAGTGTTGAAAAACAACAGTTGGAGATATAATAAGCACAATTAGGAAAACAAACAAACACACAACATGGTGAAGAAAATGTAGAGATGAAAGCGCATGGTGAGGGGGTCGAATTTATTTGAAGGAATTTGGTGTGGTTAAGAATGTTTAAACAAGTAATAAAATATAAAAAAGCAAAAAGATGTAACAAAAGCTAATTAATGAGGCACAAAAGCAAAAAGAAGTAACAAAAGCTAATTAATGAGGTACAAAAAACAAAGCAAAACAGATAAAGCTATGGAGTGCACTTTCATGCTGAAAAAAATGGGATGTGCACAGGAAAAAAACATACAGTACAAAAAAGTAAATATATATAAAAAATAAAACAAAATTACAAAATATTAGATCTCACAGTAGTTTCTTCTGGATAAGTGAAAGGTTGTTATAGTTCATAATTGAGAATCTTTTTCATGTAGGTGTTTCTTAGTTTCCGTTTAGGCCAAAGTGGTTAAAGGCTTAATATCGTCTGGTATTGAAGACCACACTTTTGGGTCAACAAATGTAAGGGAACATTTTCCTGAGGAAGAGTTAACTCAAGGTAAAAACAGGTTGTTAGATGTTGATAGTCTTGTGGAGTGAGAATGAATTGAGTTGATTGGAATAAAATAGTCATCAAAATGGTTTGGAAGCAATTTGTTGTAATCAGTGATGGACTTGGGGTTGGGGTGCCCGAGGCAAGGCTGAAAAAAGGACCCTCAGATGACGTCATCACACTCAGCCAACCTTGATAAGACCTTTTGATCAAGCCTAAGAAGTGCATGCGGGCCACGCAAAGACACATTCTTGAGACTACGGTATGACTGACTTCGCAGAAAATGCACAAGGGTATTCATGATACACAACTTTAAAAACACTGAAAGTTTTGAAGACAAAGCTAACAACGCATAAAAGTTAAGCAATAGCAAGTTGGCATCGCCCCCCACTTCTTCAGCTTTGCGTCCCATTTCTCTGTATTCACCGTCAATTAACTAAAAGTTTATAACATATTTCCCCCCCATAAAAATGCTTGGTTTCCTCAATTTGTTCACAGCCATATCCTTAAGGGACTCCATGAAATCACAGGCAACAACCAAGCAGATTCAAAACACTAACTTTGTTTTAAAGTTCATCCTTTTAACTACATTCAATAATAGGGGATACATACAAAAGCATCCAACCTGAGACTTGTTTTGAAAAGCTTTGAAGCGGGATGAATCAAAGCTGCCCTCACCGTGCATGACACTAGTTGTTTGAAAAATGTGCAAAAGTAGCAAATAATTCTTCATATACATTTTGCAAACATTGCTACGTTATATTGCGAGAAGCTTCATTCTCTGACAGTGAAAATAAATATTATTAGGTATAAATTTTTGCTCTTACTACGAAGAGACTTTTCAGAACTTTTTGGAACAAATTTTACCCAACGGTTTCTTTATGGTATTAAAGTTGGTTTGAAGCTTTTTCTTTAATTACACATTAGAAATCCTCGTGGAGACCCTTTGATAGCAGAATACTTACACATTACAGTTTCTACTGGGAGCCCCTTTGAAAGCAGAGTACTTACACATTGCAGTTGTTGTTGGGGACCCTTTCAAAAGCAGAGTACCTACACACACTGGTGTAGGATAGGTGCAAGTGCAACCCCAAAAGTTTTGATTTGGTGAAAATCCAGGCAAAATCCCTTAAAATCTGGGCAAAATCTCTGAAAACCTTAACAAACTCCCTGAAAATATGAGCAGAAATGGCGCCCAACATGCTTTGATTTGCAAAAAAATGGCTTCTTTTGGAGGTCACTTTTTTGGAGTTTTTTCGAGCAAATTTGGGATAATTCGGGCAAAAGTCCTTTGCACCCCCAAAAATTTGCGTGCTCCTACGCCTATGCCTACACATTACTATGATTGTTGGGACCCCTTTGAAAGCAGAGTACTTACACATTGCAGATGGTGTTGGGGGCCTCTTTGAAAGCAGAGTGCTTACTTATGATCAGCTTCGGAGTATATTATATGAGCGGATAATAAGTTTTTCACCAAAACTGAGGAAAAGTTATGCGGGAAACACGTAGAGGGGGCCCCTGAAAAGGGTGGGCCTGAGGCAAGTGCCTCGCTCGCCTTCCCTTAAACACACCACTGGTTGTGATAAGAGTTCATGTATTTGCTTACTGATGAAGTATAAAGCTTGAGAAGGCATAAGATGTTTAAGTGCTGGAAAGGTTCCTCCAGAGATGCCGTGTTGGTTGGTCTTATTATTTTTATAGCTTCATTTTGGAGCTTAATGAGAGACTGAATGGTTGCGTTTGAAGCACGTCCCCAATTGAGGATTGAGTAATTAAGGTAGGGATGGATTGATGAGTTATAGACAACTTTACCGCAGACTGTGTATAATGTTTAAGTTTGGATAGAACTCCACAAGCTCTTGATAGTTGAGTCTTTATCTTTGTACATGAGGTTTCCAGCTTGATTTATTGTCAAGAAGAACACCTAGGTGTTTCAGGTTATCTTTGCGGGAAATGCCATGGTTATTTGTAATAACTTTAAATGAAATAGGATTTTATTTCTGAGAATTTAATAGCATAGAATTAGTCTTATTGTAGTTAAGAGAAATCTTGTTGGCTCTTAGCTAGCGGTCAATTTTACATAGTTCAAGGTGGACACTTGTCTGAAGAACATCAAAACTGGAGTTTGACATATGAAGATTAATATCATCAGCAAATAAAGTAGTATGAAAAGAGGAAGCTTTTGTGATATCGTTAAGGTAAATAAGGAAAAGCAAAGGCAAAATAACATTACTCTGAGGGTCTCCGCAAGATATCCTTTTGTATGAAAATTTAAATGCCCCTATTTTATTGCACATAGTGCACAAAATTTAAATGCCCCTATTTTAGTGCACTTACATCATAGTTTAGTTTAGTTTAGTTTATTGATTTCAGCCGCAAGGCTCACAAGACATGGCGAGCTCACACATAAAACAAAGTATGACACTTGCGTAACTTCAACACACTAGAGGCAAATATACACGCCCCAACACACACGAGACAAGGCCATCGGCGACGTGGATAGAAACAGGCATTTCAACAATCTAGAGTCGTACTTATTCATAAAACAAAAAAGAAAACAAGTGAAACCTTGCAGCCAGGA
>Ga0210059_1008355_pt1 | contig 16361 bp, 6 predicted proteins | sample Ectturendosymbi2_FD_188042 | JGI IMG/M metagenome (GOLD analysis project Ga0210059, IMG submission 188042) | Ecteinascidia turbinata endosymbiont from Florida, USA - Sample 2 (SPAdes) (version 2) | ecosystem: Host-associated > Tunicates > Ascidians > Unclassified | place: Key West, Florida...
GCGAGCTATACGAGCCCTTGAAAGACTCAGGAAGTCTTCTAGTTTGCACTGAAAAAAACACTTTAGATTTGGGTTCGGGGTTTTCGGTGGGTGGAGTTAGAAAAAGGGTAGTTTTGGCTTTTTTTTTGGTTGTTTCATTATGACGTCATCACCTCCAAAAAGGGCCAAAATTTTGGCTCAAAGTTTGTTTGTATTCTAGGCTGGAATATGAAGCTTTAGAGGCCTAGATCGACTTCCTAGCGTTTCTGGTGCCCAAGTAGGGGCCAAAAGACCCCAAATCGTTGAAGACATGGCTGAGTAATTTCAGGGGATCTGCCTAGTTAAAATCCGGAAGTTTGGCCATAACTTTTGAACCAGAAATGCTAGAATGTCCATCAAATCCTCTAAAGACTCGTATTGAAGCCTAGAATCCAAAAAAACTTCGAGTCACCAATTCTGATGGATGGTTCGACTTCCCGGAAGTGACGTCATTATCCCAATGTATAGAAATATGCATGAACAACCTCTGAATATGCAAACATTAACAAAAAACCCGTGATCTCAAGCAGAAAATTTTTTGTTCAGTCTAAACTACTAGTCTTCACGAAACTTTAGAGGGTTTGAACAGCTCTCTAGCCTATTCTGACAGCGAGTTATGTCCATATCCAAAAGGGGTGTTATTCTACCCTGGTTACCTTTTTTAGGGGTATGATTTTTGACTACTTTTTGGTTTTTGTGGCATAATTTTTTATCCAGATATGCTAGAAAGCCAATCAAGGGCTCTAAAGACTTGTGAGATAGCTTAGTTTCATAAAAATCTTTGGGTCAAAACGTGGGCCCATTCCATAGACGTCCAGTGCCGGGCAAAATAGGCCATAAAAACACGAAAACACCCCAACTTGTGACGCATCCCCAAGACAAACCCAAAACTGAACATTTTTTTTGACTCTGAACTACTAGACTTGCTGAATCCGTAGAGGGTTTGAACACCTCTCTAGCTGCAGCAGCTGGCGAGTTATAACCAAAAACGTACGAGCCAATCTATTCGTTTTTGCGGTCGTTAGGGGGCTAAACGTAAGGAAAGTCTTCGCCCCGCCTTCCCTATTTCCCTACATTTAGTGTAGATCCGAAACGTAGGGAAAGTCTCCGCCTTGCTTTCCCTATTTCCCTACATTTAGTGCTGAACCTGAACGTAAGGAAAGTCTTCGCCCCACCTTCCCTATTTCCCTGCATTTAGTGCTGGCTCTAAACGTAAGGAAAGTCTTCGCCCTGATTTCCCTACATTTTGTGCAGACTCTAAACGTAGGGAAAGTCTTCGCCCCGCTTTTCCTGTTTCCCTACATTTCGTGTAGATCCGAAACGTAGGGAAGTCTTCGCCTTGCTTTCCGTATTTCCCTACATTTAGTGCTGGCTCTAAACGTAAGGAAAGTCTTCGCCCTGATTTCCCTATTTCCCTACATTTTGTGCAGACTCTAAACGTAGGGAAGGTCTTCGCCCCGCTTTTCCTGTTTCCCTACATTTCGTGTAGATCCGAAACGTAGGGAAGTTTTCGCCTTGCTTTCCGTATTTCCCTACATTTAGTGCTCGCTCTAAACGTAAGGAAAGTCTTCGGCCTGCTTTCCCTATTTCCCTACATTTAGTGCTGAACTTGAACGTAGGGAAAGTATTCGCCTTGCTTTCCCTATTTCCCTACATTTAGTGCTGAACTTGAACGTAAGGAAAGTCTTCGCCCTGCCTTCCCTATTTCCCTACATTTAGTGCTAAACCTGAACGTAACGAAAGTCTTGGCTCTGCTTTCCCTATTTCCCTACATTTAGTGTAGACACTAAACGTAGGAAAGAAAATTTTGTGGGGAAACACCTATTTCCCTACGTCGCTTTTTCCCTACAATTAGGGTTGCCTAAACATTCTTCAGTCACAAAGTTAATCGTGTGTTACCGAACGCAACAGCACTGTAATGGTTGTAAACTTGTAATCACACTGAAAACAATTTTGAATGAAAAAGTAGGCTATCAGTTTTGCAGGTAACAGTTGCGCAACCAGAATGTGACCGAAGAGGCCATGGCCTAACCCGAAACAAAATTGCTCTGATCTTTGCTGGTACTTTGTATCAATTTTCAGCTGTTAGAAATTAAACGGAAGTGACAGTCGGACTCAAGACGACGTCAGTGACTGACGACGTCATTGACGGGCCCATTACGAACAAAATTATTGACTGCGCTACTGCTAGGTAATCCTATTATTTCGACTACGACAAAGAGTGGTTCTACGTACGAAATTTAAAATGTGGAAGTAATCATGAATTTAAGAAGCTCTCGGTCGATACCCTAGACAAAAGCAAACAAACCCCCAGTGGATAACCACTGACTGTCCTAAACCCCAAACGTTTTGAAAAAGTAGCCTACATAAAAAGCATTCACACCAAAGGAGTAATCTCTTCAAGTTAAGCCAAAGGAAATGGTGTGAGCAGAACCAACGAACACTCGTACAACAGGCATAGACACTTACCACTCAGCTATGTTCACGTTGCTATCAGAACTCAACGTTGTATATGGGCAAAGGCGGATATAGTTCGAATGGCAAAATAGTCACAACAAAGCTTTTGTGATTGATGGCAAAATTACACTGCCGTTTAGCAAATCTGTAATATCTGCTCACAACTAAAATTTTTGATATGTTCAGAATAATAACATTGAAACAAAAAATATTTTCTCAGTCCGATCATGCCCTGATCCGGCCAAAATTGGCTTCAGTCCTGATCCAGTCCTATCCAGTCCTGATCCCTGCTCATCTCTGCTAAGGGCCAGAGATGAGTGGACTGTGAAAATTTTCTGTTCGAGTCCAATCCTGAGCCGGTAAAATTGAATCCGATCTAGTCCTGATCCGCAAAATTTTTGAAAATCTTCAGTCCGATCCAGTCCTGATCCGCCAATCTAAAACTGTCTGTTTTTATTTTGCCTAATCAGGCAAAACCGCAGATGGAGCTATTTTGCCTTTAGGTAAATATGATTGCTTGAAGGCAAAATAGTTCTAGTTGTGCTTTTACATCATGAGGCAAGATAGACCTAACTTTCTGGCATTTCCAAAATTTAACAAGGCAGTGTCTATTTTGCCATCAAAGGCAAAAGCACTGCTCGAGTTATTTTGTCATTGGGTGAGCCCAATTGTTTGAATTGGTCAAATGACAAGGATGATGCGCTTGGATTAGCGTATGTTCCTTGTTACATGACTTAAAACCACAAACGTAGCCCTAAATCTAGACCTGAACTCATAACCCAACCCCTGATCCCACAACCTAAATCGAAATCGTAAACCGAAAAGCTAAACCCAAAACCTAAACCCAAAACGTAAACCCAAAGCCTAAATCCAAAATCTATACCCTAAACCAAACCCGAAACTTTTTGAAAAAGTACATCAAAAGCACTCCCATCAAAGATGTCATTTCTACTAGCAAGATCAAAGCAAAATGGTGAGAGCCAAACCGATGACCACACGCACAGGAAGCATCACATTAGCCACTCGACTACCTTCACCTTGCTGTTAGTAATACGATCTCAACGGTATATGTGGTGAACAATGGTGGATACAGTACGAAGAGCAAAATAGCCTGAGCAAAAGCTTTTGCCGTTGATGGCAAAATATACTACCACTTAAAAAATCTGTAAAATCGGATTGCAACTAAAATTTTTGATTTGGTTAAAATAATCACATTAAAACAACAAAAATTTTCTCAGTCCGATCCAGTCCTGATCCGCCAATTAAAAAAAAACTGCAGTCCGATCCAGTCCTGATCCGGCCAAAATTGGCTCCAGTCCTGATCCATGCTCATCTCTGCTAAGGGCATTCATTTTTGCTTGCTTATACGGCGTACCACAGTTAACATAAGTGTTAAATATCTAAGCAAGCAGAACCTTTTTCAAATAAATAGTGAGATATCATCTCCAGGATGTTTGTTCAATGGATAGTGGTACCTAATTTTGAGATGCAGATTGCTTCTGCGGAGTACTGCCTAACATAGGTGGCCACGGATCTGGAGTCGATTCGAGAAGGATTCTATGTTTGTTTTTGGAGCCGGAGTCAAACACTTGTGAGCAACCGAACCCGGTGTCAAGCAAAATATCTGACTTGCGATATTTCTGACTTCACATCATGTATGCATGCACAGAGTAGTATTCTACTTACCGAATACGTTGATGAAACTGATTACTAGGGCTTAAGAATTCGTGTTTAGGTAAGTATATCGGGTTAGGATATGGGTTAGGGTGAGAAAAAGAAAAAAAATTGAGGTCAAGGACTAAGTCCGAAAATTTTCAATAGTGGAACTTTTTCCCGTGCTATAGCTTATTGTGGGTACCTGACATCTAACCAACACACCTCAAAAAACGAATTACCATGAGTTATTTCTTTATTCTGAGAAGCAAAATAACTGAAAAACAACAACAGGTCAGAAATTTCGCAGAGGTCAGAAATTTCGCTTGACACCGGACCCAAAGTTAGTTTTATTTTTGCCGGAAACAGGAGTTTGCACGGTCTTTACAAACTTCATTGCTTCAGTACGAAATAAACATTGCTGAATTGCGGTTGCATCGATGGTTGCAGGAGACTGAACAGGAGTCGGATTCTCAGATTTTTCGAAGCCAGGCTCGAATTCAAAAACTTTGGAACAGGAGCGGAGTCTGAAAATGTGATTCCGGCCACCTCTGCTGCCTAGTTGGCTACTCAGCGTGGTTTGCAGTTGTTTTGCCAAGTTTGTGTGATTGCCTGATCAGCATGTTGTATTACAAGCTGGATAACGATCAATCAGACAGATAGCAAAAACTTTCATGTTTGACCTGCAGTTAATGAGCCTCCTAGTGAAACTTAAATGCAATCTATCATACAATGCAGTTCCTATTGCCTTGCAGCTGGCAAATCTGGTTATAGTTTATAAATAATCTCCGCGTTCTGGTGCTTTGTTTTGCAATTGTCAGTCTACTTTTAAATCCCCCTGCATCTTTGCTTTGCAACATGTAAGTGGTTAGGCTGGGTATTGTGCACTTCTTCCCCAGCTCTTCTGTATAGCTGGTCAGTGTAGGTATTATGTAATTTACCCCCAATTTTCTCTGCAGCAGCTGTGTCTGACCAGCGTACAACCCCCATCAAGTCTTGGAATGGAATTTTTTACAAAAACCAGCGTAGATTTTGTCCCTGAGCATTGCCGCAAAGCTTGTTCTTTTCTTTGGAGCACCACCCAAGTCACGTTTAGTCATACGTGTTAAAAATAAACACCAATGATGTATCTTTGCATTCTGCCATCACTTTTATATAAAAGCATATAAGACGATTTTCAAAAAGTTCACCGCTTCCATGCTGCCTGATAGATTGCAATCATCAAAACTGCTATAATCGAAGCAAATCATGGTTCAAACCATCCAAGTTTCGAAGTACCACAGGGGTTAAATGGCTAAATGGTTCAAAGAAACATTGTAAACAAATGTATACATTTATCACATATTTTGCAAATGGTCCACTCAAACAAATGCCTCATTTGCATAAGCTACCAGGGTGTTCGGACACAAGTTTTTCTGAGTCCGACTCCAGTCCTGATGGTAGAAATCCTGAGAGGTAGGAGTCCTGAAAAAATCCTGTTGATATGTTTGAATAATCAATGTGTAACTATTGAAATTTCTTGTTTCCAAAAGGTGGTGCCTGCCGGTCCGTCAGTGGACCTTCGTATTTGCAAAGTTATTCATCGGTCACTTGTAACGTGAAAGCAACACAGGTTGAGTGTGTAGTAGAGTGCACTAGGTCTGCTATAAATTTACTAAACCCTAAACCTAAGCCAACATTCTACGTATGAACAAAGGTTTGGAAGCATTTGAAGAAAGTAAAAAAGTAGTCCCTTGACAAGTGCAGGCATTAGACTGCTACCCAAATGAAAGGTGAGAGTCGAAACGAAAACCATTCATACAGCAGACGTAGATGATTTGCTACACCATCACAACGGTGCTTTTAAAGCGACAAACTCATCGTTTTATTCTAACCACATCACTCTCGCCGGACCTATAGCCACTTCCTTTCTGAAAAGCAAAGCTTTACTAAACACAGACTGGGAAAAATAAAACCACACACAACCAAAAATGGCACTAAAAGGCTGATCCAGGAAATGCAGTCAACCAAGTTCATGCAATGAAACATGAAGCTGAAAGCAATATTACCAATTTAACTTCTAATCACAAAACAACTTTAAGCTTGCTAGACTTGCTACATCCACTAAGAGTAGCTGATGATTAAGCCCTAACAGATAAGTAAATAGGCTCTAACTGATATTGATGCACACTGGAATATATCGTACAGCGAAATAAGCACAGCAGCACCACATCGCTAACCTCCACAACTCACAATTTACAAATGTAATCTGACATCAGGTATTGAGCCTGGTGGCTGATGGTGGAATCTGGACTGATTGGATGCTATGGTGGTGAAGTGGTGCTCTGCAGTGCATGGCACGTTTGGTATAAAAGCGTCTTTTTCACACATTTGTAATTGATGTGAACTACATTACATCCTTTAAATCTTTGCAAAAATTATTTTATGTTTGTGTTGGCGTCAAATCCCAAAACACTGAAATTTGAAAATCCTGATCCTGATCCGGAAACTTGAATAAAACCGTAGTCCGGATCCGATCCGGTTTGTTCAAAATGTGCTGAAACCTGCCAGACTCGAGACCTGAAATCCGGATCCTGTACACCTTTGTAAGTTACACATGTCGGCCTTACCTGTTCTTCTTGCTGTTCAATTAGACTTGTCTCTGCACGGCTGGCAATTGTTGGTGCTTGCCAACAGTACAGCGAAATCACACTTTTTATTCCAGATTTTCAGTAATAGCCTCAAGTAAATCGTGAAAGTAATGATCCCTATCGCGCTTGTGGCACCACGTCCACTCATCTAGATAGGATGGCAGCAATGTGTCTCCATTCATAGCATTTAATATTCGCATAGCGTCCCTCTACGATTTCTATTTGATTCATATGGACACCGTCAGCCATAACGTACTCAACTGAGCAGTGGCGGATCCAGGGGGGGCACATTGGGGCAACTGCCCCCCCAAACCTCTGTGGCGTCCCCATACACTTTCACAAGCTGTATCTTATGACGTGTGAAGCGTGTGCGACCCGGTTGTGTTTGCACACCTTCAGTGTGGGATCGATCCTCGAACCTCGGGATGGATGAATTGTGACGTCATCGATGTTAACTCCGCGCCAGACGAATAGGCCAAAGAGAGCTCTTACTTCCATGTGCATGGAAGTCACATGGAAGTCACTTATTAGTGTCGCTTGCTTGGTCTTTCCCTTCTCCTTGCTTTGGCCGACTTTGCTCACATGTAGTGGTCGCGCTAGCGTGACTGCTACATATGGTAGTGACGTCATGAGATACAGCTTGTACACTAGATCCGTTTAGCCTTTTTGTGTTTCAAATGCTGTTTTGGTTTGTAGACAAGCATTGCTAAGTTGTTAGTGCAACAATGGGTGGGATTAATAGATGAAATTATGAATATAAAATCATCATGGATTGTGTTAAAATGGAACCATTCTTACTACACAAATGACTAAGCAAAGCTTAGTGTGGCAAAACTTCAGCTTGCTTTTTGATGCAATTGAATTGACTTAGGTTATGCGTATGTCAAGCTTGCAACATATGTGAAGTTCGCTGTTCATTCATAGGCATACGTATGACAGGGCCCAATACGGGGCAAAGCATTTAGGGAGTGTCTATTGTGGTTCATAAGTCAAAGACTGTGCTGGTACTATTTTGCGGTGCCATGTTAAATGCGGAGCTCTGTAAATAGCAGAGCTTGGTTGCGGAGGTTTGATGATGTAACCGGAGTCGCTAAAACTGATATTTTTCATTGAGCAATGAAAACTAAACGGTAGTAAAAATAATTGTACTGCAAAAGGTGATATTGCACTACGGTAAAAAAAGCCTATTTTGAAGTTTGAAAATTTTTGGTTATCTGAGTTTCACAACGGTTCGGGGACAAAAAATAGGTTTAAACAGTTGTGTATGTGTAGACTTTTTAAACATCGCAAACTTCCATGCATTCCATGTTTGGGGGAAACATATTATGTTGCAATGACACAACATTTTTCCTTCACTTTTTTTCCTTTTCTGCTATTGCAAGGCAACTTTTTTCCACTCCAGTTTCATCATCAAACCTCCGCAACCAAGCTCCGCTATTTATGGAGCTCCGCCTTTTACAGGACACATAAGCCTTCAGTTGAACACAATTGGTTGAAGTGGTCATGAGACAAATAGGATATGCAAAGAGATAATTAGTTGGGGTCCAAGTGTTTGTGGTTAGGGTTTAGCCTAAAGTTCACGCAATGCAAACAATAACAAGCTGCTAACTGCTTCCCAACACTGAAACCACTACAACACTTGTCCATTCATGTGGGACTTAGCTGTTACAGTTGTCACGGTTAGAAGTAGGACATGCGTTCCAGACTTGTCATGTGACTACTTCAGCGAATCATGTTCAGCTGAAGCCTCAAAGCAAAATAGACACCCCACAAAAATGTATGTTGTGCATCATACTTCCGGATAGTTTTCAGATACGGATAGTATGATTTCAACCAAAAATGGATTCGGATCGGATACATATATCATTTTTCAAAAACAGGATAGGAAATTGTTTTACCACCAATGCCTTGTGCGAATTGCACGTGTCTGTGCCTGTGAATCTGAATATATAGTGTTGAATCATTATTACAATACTTGCCTCATTGAAGGCTATTTTTCCTCAAGAAATAAATTAAATATCATAGCCCATTAAATATGCTTATAATCTGAGTTTAGGTTTTGGGTTTGGTTTCAGGTTTGGTGTTTTAGGTCATGTTACAAGGACTTTATGCTAATCCAAGTGTATCTTGTATCGTCCTTTCATTTGACCAATTGAAACACTCAGATTCTCCTAATTGCAAAATACCTCCAGCAGTTCTCTTGCTTCATGAGGCAAAATAGACAATGCCTTGTTAAACTTTGGAAATGCCAAAAGGCTGTGTCTATTTTGCCTCATGAGGCAAAAGCACTCCTACAACTATCTTGCCTTCAACCAATCATATTTGACTGAAGGCAAAATAGCTTCAGTGGTGCTTTTGCCTCATGAGGCAAAATAAAAATTCATTATTTTACATGGACGGATCAGGACTGGATCGGACTAATGAATTTCAACAATTTTGCAGAACAGGACTGGATCGGATTCAATTTTATCGGATCAGGACTGGACTTGGACTGAAAAATTTCACAGTCATCTCTGGCCCTTAGATACGTATAGGCTGTAAACTTTGACAAGCTGTATCTCATGACGTGGTAGTGACGTCATCAACAAATTTGATGTGCGACCTTCTCTCACCACCAACTTCAATCAGTGACGTCATTATTGACGTCATCACTCGGGAAGTTGGGGAGGGCGAATTATACACTAGACCCCATTTTTCATTATGTGCTCAAGTCTGTGTAGTGTATGATAGATAGGGTGTTGTGTAGATGGGGATCGTTGAGGGCTGATCAAATTTTGAATAAACTAATAAAACTTGCTTGAACATGCTGACAAAAGTTAATGACATCAAATTTCAGTGCTTGTGATGTCACAGTTGCCAATTCAGATCACAAAAACTTTCTAGTTTTTTTGACGTGCGCTTGTGCCGCCCTACTTTGAAACTAGTTCCGCCACCCATGCGCAGGCTAACTGTAAAGCAAATGTTTCGCACTTGGATGAAAACATTGCTGCATTGTGAGTATAAATATATTTTGAATTTGCTGGTCACCCTTGTGGCATACAAGAAATAAGGCTAAATTTAATGTATAAGCTTAAGCTATCTTCAATTCCCAGTCAAGTCATTAAGTTTTGAGATATAGGACAATATATAGGCAGGTCAATACTTCCATAAACTTTTGATGGAAATCCTGTTTTAGTGTTTACTAATGGTTGAAGACAGTCTGCAAAACTACCCATCCTAAAACGAAGTCTCCACAATAGTGCTGCTGTTTGTCTTCGGCAAAAACTTCGCAGAGGTTTGCCTGAAAACGAAACTTTCTAGCATTGATTATACATTTGCATCTTTAAATTTTAGGCTGTCTGTTTCTGAATACATGACAACCAACGTTACAGTAAAGTCAGTTAGCCAACGTTTTTGCATGAAAGAAATCACGGGTGTACGGTGGTCTCTCACGTGTGCAGCCATTAACCTTTACTATTTCAAGACAGTGACCTTTTGTTGGTGAACCACAGTCAGTGGATCAATGTCAGAGAGAGGCAATTGACAATCTTTTGCGGTCTCTAGAAACTTGCAAAATGCTAAAAATCATATAAAAATATCAGAATCAATGATACCACACCAAACTCTGTTTCAGCATCAACATTGCTATGTGCAACATCTAACATGAAAACTCTTCACACAAAACGTGACAAATGTCATATTTGGTTTTGAAATCTCTCCAAATACAAACCCTAAGAGAAAAAAGTAGGGGAACATGGCATATTATGTCTCCCAATCTGAAAAAGTAGGGGGGACACGTCTCCCACCAAATTGCGCCCATGGCTGCTCCTGATTACACCATCCAAAAATTCCCTAACCTCCCCCAGTCATGGCATCACACCAAAAACCAAAAGTGCCCAGATTTTTTTATATCAAACCTAGGAGACTTTTTGCTTCTTTAGAGGGTCTGAACAGCTCTTTATCTCTACTGGTCAGCAAGTGATAACTGAGCAAAATCCAAGCCACAAAAGTGGCTTTGCACTCCGCGGTCCTTAAAGGGTAAAGAGAGATTCCAACTACAAAAATAGTGTGAGCATTATCCATCTAACTATAACTTTGAATGTTCAGAATGCTTAGTGCTAGATTCTTCAAAAGCATCATAAATTCCATGCAAAGTGTTTGAAAAACTTTTTGATCTTGGATTACTAGTGGCAAAAATCTTATCAATGTCAATACATACAGTAGTAACAGTACTGTAGCAACATACGCAATCTGGCAAAACCAAATATAATATGAGAAATAGCAGGGCCTAAATAGTGCTAACATTCTTAATGTAATTAAAAATTTTCCATAACATCAGATTTTGAAAAAAAATTATGAGTTTAAGTAGGGTACAAAAACCTTATCAGCCTAAAATAACACCATCAAAAGCTTCAAAATAAAAAATATCAACAAAAACTCAAATGTTATGCTTTCATATTATGCATGTTGGCTGTGAAAACTTTTACACACATATGTGTTTACCTTACAAAAATATATTTTATGCATTTTTTTGTTTACCATTACTTTAGCAGGTTAGCTGAAAGATTTAAATGTAACTGAACATTCTTGATATGGCTAGTGTTGCTTCTATTTTTCATTGCTTGGATGTTTTAGAAAAAGAATTTGACAAAGCTTTTGTTGATTTGGATGTCTTGATCGGGGAAGCTGATTTTGAAGAAAATGAAGAAGCACTTTGCGAAGCAAGAGATAAAATGAAAGTGCTAAGTTCATGCTTCTCACAACTTTGTCACAAAACTCAAACAACTGCTCAAAGCAATGCTAAGCTTGAGGTATGGTGGTTTTATAAACTTGAGTTTGCAGCAATAAACTTTAGCAAAGGCAGTGGCTGCAGAACCGCCTATGGATCTTTAAATTTGAAACTTTATTTGACCGTCTCTTGTAATGTGACAGTAATGCATGACAGGAATGTAGTAGGCTTGGTAGAAACGTAATATACGTGAAAGAAACCTAACTTTAACCGTAGCCTTAATGCTAACCACTAAACTGAATGTTTGGAAACTTTTGAAAAAGGTAAAGAAAAACTGGCCCAAAATTGAAACGTGCAGCCGGTCACTGCTATAAAAACGTAAGTCACCAAGGTGGGAGGTGAACCGAAAACCATTGGCACAGAAGACTGGCGAAGCCAAATATAATATGAGGAATGTATCCACTGCTCTCATTTGGAAATGCATCCACTGCTCTACCAGGACAAACGCCACTTGAGTGTCAAACTAACTGCTTTATTCAAACTGTCTCATGCAAGGTGGTGTGGTCAAATAGATTTTGAAATAAGAAAATACATGGGTGGTTCCATAGCCACTTGCTTTAGCAAACCATCCAAAAATACACAAAATGAAAATGTAAAAAGCAGGTGATAGTCATGTCAAACAGGTAGTAGTGTATAATCTGTGTTATGCTCTGTCACATCAGGTGGTGCTGAGTAGGTAGTGGTGATGCATCTAGAAAGAATAGCAAAGCATCTTTGAAAATTCAGCAAAAGCTTATTTACTAATGTTTGCTTTTCCAAATACTATGGATTTTGGTGTATGCAGATTATGTATTAACTAAGGAAATAAAGTCTTACCTTAGCATTGCAAACACATTGTGAATAGAAAGTGGCTAGAGGACTGGTTTTGGATTTGTATTCGGTGGCGAGTAATGAACAGATCATACCTGGCCATTGGCACTGCAGACATTATCAAATTGAGTGCTCAACCACTATTGGTTCTGTAATATATTCATCTTGATCTAATTCTCACTTCAAATGTATTTGTTGTTAATCTAGTATGACCAAAAGATTGGGAACCCTCACCTATTGCTTGGAACAGTTGTTATGAAATGAAAAATGCACTGGGTGCTACTGGGTCGTTTCATGATTTTTTTTCTTAAGTTTGCTGCTCACCTGACACAATTGAAATTCAAACAAGCACTAATAAATAGCAAAGCAACTTTTCTTTCACGACGTGCATGCAACGTTCTAAAACATTTCTGCGAGGATCAGTAGCATTGAAGAAAACTCAGCACAGTCATGATGAAAAAGAACTCCCAAGCAATCAGTTTCAGAAACTATTCAAGTGATAATACTAGTTCAAAGCAATGTGTAATCCACAGCAAATCAACTTTCTTCCAGTTCAAAATATCAGTGGATGTAACTATAAAATGCCAAGGTTACCAAGAACAGCATTCATTTGACCATTACCTGAACTTTTCAAATATGTGACTAGTGCAGATAAGTGGGCTATGTTGCATTTCGTTGCACTTTTGTTGCAAACATCACAAAATATCTGCTTAAGGCTTTATCTGACTGGTAGGCTTTTAACGATCTGCTTGCAGTGTGCATGTGACAAGATAACTTGGTTGTACGCATGACGCTGTAGTGCATTTAGACCAGCATGCATCCAACAAGTGAGGGAGGCTACTTAGCTTTGTTGAGTACAGTTTAAATCCTTCAAACAAAGGGTCTGCATTTGCACTACAGCAATGTGAAACATAAGACTTATCTTGGCATACCTGTGTTGAATGTTGATCTATGCTTTTGTTATGTTTAGCTTGTTTAAAAAGATTCGATGTTAAAACAGGCCGATACTATAAACAGCAAAGCAGAATTGCTGACAGCAAGAGCAAATTACGAAGCAGCTCATTTGGAAACTGCTCAGCTAGTACGACAACTTCATGCAGTTCAGTTACAGCTATATGCTGCAACCAACTCAGACACAAATGTGGATTCCTCAACTATCAAAGAAAAATTGGTAAGTGAAAAATAACCTTTTTATACTCATTGTGCAAAAAATTTATTGCTCAGTGTTGAGTTTGACTCAGTTGATATGTTGAGAATGTGAAAATGTTTTTTCTTGTTGGAATACTACTGTATATATTGCCAAATGAAATAAATTCAACTCCAAATTTTGATCATTCTAACAGCCCACCTTCATGAGGGCCTTGGGAGTGCCATATCATTCAAACACAAGCATTTGCTGAAGAATATGTGTGCATCAGGAAGGTGCATGAAGTCAGACTTTCCTGGTATATCTCACTGGTCCTGTTGATTTCTTGCCTGATGCAGTGACATTCATTGGATAGATTCTGCAAGATAGAGAAAATATGAACTTACTGAGGCCTTATACCTCTGTATTTATGCCTAATGTAAAAACTACTTTTGTTGAAGTGTTAGATGCCAAAATGATGTTTGCCTTATGTGATACATTAATGGGTTACAAGCCGAGTTGTAACAGGGTCACAACAGTCGGCTGATTCCTTGAAAGTTTATAAGAAAACCTAGAGCTTTTAATTGTCGTCGACCTAGAGAGCAAATCTTGACTAGCCCAGCTTTCCTGAAATGTTGGAAATGTGCTGAAGCCAGAGAAAGGCTTACTTTCCTCATGAGGTGTAAGAGAGAGAAAATGGATAAATGCCCAACTGCATGTCATACGAACTCCTATTACAAATTTCCCGATCAATTGCCTACCCCCATTGTAGAGAGTACTTACTTGAACATTGATGGGTGTTGCACAAAATTTTTTTTACACCAGTAACTTACCTTAAAAGTGTCACATTTTTCCAGTGAACTGAATAAAAGGTCTTTTAAAGCATTGAAGCTTAGCCTGTTTCTAACTGAAAAAATATTGTTTCATTTGCACAGGATGATGAACTAGCAACTTTCAGAGCTGATACACGCAAAGTTGCATACCTGGAAGAGGAGGTTTCAAACTTGAAACACGACAATTTAACTTTTACTAAGAAAATTGCTAGCCTTGAAAGTGAGCTTTATGGTGCCAGACTGGCTGCTAAGTACCTTGACAAAGAATTGGCTGGCAGGTAATTACTTTAGCAGAAGTTGGTTGATTTATCAAGCATTGCATTGTAGTATGCAATCATCATGTTATTGTTTTACTATTAATTTAACAGAGTATTTGTTATTGTCATCTGTCGTACATGTGACAGATTTTTATGCTATTGGGCAATTTGCATTTTATGCATGCCAAGTTGACTGTATGATCCCTTTTGCAACCTTTTGTGAGATTTTTCTTGAGAATAAAAATTGGTGAGCAAGCATAAAAGATATGCCGTCTCTGCATCAACTTAATACTTTGCGTACCGGCCCACGTATATACACGTGGGAGAAATAATGAACAGATTACTAGACCACATATATATACGTTCTGAACGAAAATCCTGGTTTTATGGCCCTGGGAGCCAAAACAATGAGCCATTTTTGTGCCTAAGTGATTTTTGGAAACTAGGCTATCATCTGAGTCTTTGGATCCCCTGATCGGCATTCTAGCTTATCTGGAGCCAAAATTATGGCTCACCAACCAAAAATTGGATATAAATTCAAATCCCACAAAAGGTAACCTCAGTGGTCATTTTGGCTAAAAGCCACAACTCACCAGCTGATTGAGCTAGAGAGCTATTCAACCCTCTAGTTTAGAATACAAAAATTTTTTTTAGTTTTGGGCTTGGGGTTTTTGCTTGATGACGTCAGGATGGGGGTAGGTTTTGCGTTTTTTCGGATAACGTCATCAGTTGATCCAATGATCCGATTTTTTGGCTTAAAACTTCTTTGGATTTTAGGCTCTAATACAAGTCTTTAGAGCCCTTGATTGACTTTCTCGCATTTCTGGGTCCAAAGTTATGGCCAAAAAATTCCAAATATTTCAGGAATGCCGTAGGGGATTAGCGAGGATTTCACTAATTAATTTGTGGCATTTTGGCCATAATTTTGGAACCAGAAATGCTAGAAAGTCCATCAAACCCTCTAAAGACTTGTATTATAGTCTAGTTTCCAATGAAAACTCGAGTCAAAAAATGGCTCTTGGCATTTGCATCCAGGGCCCGATGACGTTATCATAAATATACTCCCATCACGCAAACACCAACAAAAAAACTATCAACCAAATTTAAACTAACTTTTTTTCATTGCGAACTACAAGACTTTCCCCATCTTTAGAGGTTTGAACAACTCTCTAGCTCAATCGGCTGGCGACTTATGACTTGGGGTGGAACACACCCCGGCTTAGCATTTGCGGGGTAGTATTGTAACCAATTTTTGTTTTTTCAGCCATAATTTTATGCTAGCAGCAAGCCAATCAATTGCTCTAAAACTTTGACAACAGCCTAGATTCCAAAAAAAATTAGAGCCAAAAAGATGGGCAGTTGGGTTGGCGCCCAGGGCCAGGTAAACTCAGCCACAAGGGCGAAAATTTTATTCGTAATTCTTTGGCGTCCGCTAGGATTAGGGGATTTTCGGAAAAAAACGCCTAAATGCACGTGGCTCTGCGTGGGAATTTCTCCGGTCCGGTATGCTCTACAGACCCGGTAAAGGTCTCAAAAGACACAGCAAGTCGTCTAGTCTGCACTCGGAAAAAAATTTTTTGCTTGGGGGGTGCGGGATTTTTGTGAGTGATGTCATAAGTGGAGGACTTTCAGGCCACCTTGGCCCACTTTGCCTGGCCCTGGGCGCCAACCGTTAGGTGGTAGTATTTTGCTGAAGTTTTTCTGGAAACGAGGCTGCAATCCGAGTCTTTTGATACTTTGGATGACCTGCTGGGGTTTCGGGTTAAAAGTTGTGATGTAAGTTAGTAAAAATATTTGACTAATTAGATA
>Ga0210059_1008357_pt1 | contig 16359 bp, 7 predicted proteins | sample Ectturendosymbi2_FD_188042 | JGI IMG/M metagenome (GOLD analysis project Ga0210059, IMG submission 188042) | Ecteinascidia turbinata endosymbiont from Florida, USA - Sample 2 (SPAdes) (version 2) | ecosystem: Host-associated > Tunicates > Ascidians > Unclassified | place: Key West, Florida...
AATGACTGCCAGAGAGGTTACGACTTTTTACTGCAATTCATAATAATAGGCCAATAGCGTATGGGGGGCCCCACGTGAAATTTCGGGGGGGGCCTCACTTACCCTTGCCACGGCACTGTGTGACCTTACATAAAATGGCGTCGTTTCCTGGGCAACGATAAATCATGCATCAATCATACACTAAGCAGGCAGATATCATACACTGATCACACATGTTGCCTAGGATACAATTGTTAGATTAACTAAATAAAATCATGCTTTGAATGCATGACTTTTTTCTATAAAAATGGCTGGATTAGCAGACTCAGGTCAGAGTTGACTAGCATCACTCACTGACGGTTCACTTTCCTTCTCGTTGTACTGCTCACTGTGGTCAGACAGCAGAAGTAAAACCAGGCTCTGCCTCACAGCATATCCAGGCTCAGGTGGTATGTTGTTGAGTGCTGTGAACCATACGGCCCAGGAAAATCCAGGGTTAACGTTTTCAGCTTGAGTCTTCAAAAAAATCTCAATGACTAAAAAATAACATGCGATATCGCTATGCTTACCAACTGTGGCGTAACTAGAGGTTTGAGCCAGGGGGTGCAAAACTTAGCTGACGTTGGCTCATTGGCCACCATTTCAGTATGCAGTAATTAGTTCCCAAAAACTCATTTACGTTATTCCACAAAAGCAGAAAATAGTTGTCGGGTGATTTAATGTGCTTCAATTGGGTAAATGACTAAAGTAGAATTCCAGGTTTTCATTTAACATATCCTGTCTAAAATTGATACCCATCTGTGGCTTGCGACTAGGTAAGGTCGGCTTATGATTTGTTTTGAAGATCCACCACATCCAGGGGCATAACGAGGCTAGATGACGCCCGGGGCAAGAAGCAAGTTTGGCGCCTCCATGTTCGAACCTGATGGCTTTCGGAAGCCAATGTAGAGTATTGAAGGAAGTACGTATGACATTATTGTGGCTTTTCGGCGCGCGTGGAATTGTGCCCCCTTCACCCCCTCGTTACTACACCTAAATAGTAGCAATCAACTCCTGAATCAATTCTACTTTTCCTTAAACAACAAATGTTTGACCTAATGATGGGGCATGGGGACAGATTCCGGGCACTCCCTGAGTAAACAACAAACCAAATGTGGTAGGTCAAAAACGGAATTTCTCGAGCAGTTCATTGATCTCTCCCTATCAGTAATAAAACCACATTCATTAGAAACTAAGAAATAATGCCAAACAATTTACCTGCATATGAAGCTGTACACCAAACAATGACAAATAGGTATGAACAGTGCCGTAGTAGCCCAACTCTTGCCCACCCCAAAATCCTTGCAAGGGCCCCCCTAATGGTGATTTCTAAAAAAAATATTTCTAAAGCGTTGCTGTATTAACGTTATTATTCGTCATGATTAAGTTGTCGCTGTAATTTATCTATTCCTCGCTGGGCTACTCAATTGTCGGACCGTGGTCATATGGTAAAATCAAAGAAATCACTGTATAGTGGCAGAGTAGAGTAGCACTCATGAAAAATATTACGTAACAATTAAAATATCATAAACAATGTCACTTTATAGTCGTGTCGAAACAACTTGGAGCGAGTCTTTTGACATGCAAAAGCCTTTATGACAGGTTTTCTCAACCGGAGCGATCGGCACCCGTTGAGGACCACGGAGGGGTTCCCTGGGGGCCACGAGCAAAGGCCTTTACTAAATAGCTCTGCTGTGGGTATTGCAAAACCCTGTTGATGAGCAGGGGGCCACAAGTGTTGGGAGTTTTTGGAAGGGGGCCACAAACCATGCAAGGATGAGAACCACTGCTTTATGACATCTTCCAAATCTAGAGGGCACACACACGAAGTTTCGATTGACAGCATGGCTAATGAGGATAGTCTGCTACTTGTCGTATGAGACCTGTTGAAGGTTTTGATCAGCTTCAGTTTCCTGAAATTCTTTTCAGCGCTGGCAACAGTATTGGGGCAGTTTAGCATAATCCGAAGTGCAATAAATACGTTAGGATAAGCTTCATCAAGACATGTCTTAAGAATAGAGTTTAACAAGAGGAATTGGGTCTTAAGCGCTAATGAAAGAAAACGTTCATCGCGGCGCATTGCTTTGATCGGCCACAGGTTTGTTCCATTGGTAACAGCGTTTTTGCAACTGAACGATAGGCTTGAAAAATTTGTTTTTTCCCACTCGAAACTAAGAAAAGAATCTTTCTTGCTAAGATTTTCAAAATCCAAGGAAGGCCAAGGTCCCCTTGCCCCCCTTCTGATGCTCATGTATGTGGACGCAACATGGTGAAAATCCATCATCCACTAACCGCCCTACTCGGTTTGGACAAGTTTAGCAGTGATTGCTAAAAGGACTCTTCTAACTACACTAAACTCCATCTCTCTGTCTGAACAGCAGACTTAGCAAAATTTGTAACTTTGATCATAAGCACCAAAGGTACCTTGCTTATATGCAGTACAAAATATGAGAAGACTACCTGAGGTAGCCATAATAAATTTTTTCGCAACAATCACCACACAAAATATATTGATCAGCTGTAAGTCTGACTTATGGACGTATACAACTACTGGCACATAGGCTAGCTTCACACTCAATACTCCAACCAACATATGGTTCCGCTTTGCGCTCAAGTGTCAAATTCGTTTATTACCTCACAAATGTATCAAAAATGATCAGGCGACGTCATTCTAGATAACAGCGGCAGGTACTGCTCTGTCTATAAATGACAGGACAAAACAGAACACGAATGACGAATTGATAAAAACTACATTGATTTTTCGTATTTCACATTCAAATTTTGGGGTTTGAAGCCTTGTTTGAGGAGCTAACCCAAAAAAGCGGGGAGGCTTTCGCCCCCAGGGGCGCCGGGACTGAATTTCTGGCCCCTGTGGGGATATTTGTCTGATACAGATAATCGCATATTCCGGTTAAACACATTCTAAAAATCTTGACAATTTGGTTACGCGATTAATTGGATTCGCCCATACTGACACCCGAATTCACTGGAAACACTCCCAGAAATTTTTGAAAAACGCTAAAAACAAAAACCTACTAAAAGTCAAAAGAATACTAATTACCGAAATACAAGCCAACAGGGGCCCCATTTTTTACATTTTGCCTGCCAGAAGGGGGGAGCGGGGGCGGTGCGTACCCCTATCCCCCGTCAGTTACGCCACTGCTTACCAAATACTGTATTAAACCACGATAAGGTATCAGTATATTGTGCCTTGCTAAGCCCTCAGTGAAAGCAAAGCCTCAGGTTTTCCTCTGTGCAAGGTGGGGAAACTTGATGCTTAAAATGCAACATAGCACGACTAGATAGGCAAAACAGAAAATTTCCGCCAATCTTGATCATCACTGAAGCAAAAAATGCTTATTTCTTTGTGTGCAAACAAACTGAGTTTGTCCATCAAGAACTCAGACATTTTGTAAAAATGACTCTGACTCGAGTCTCGAGTTATTGACTGCGACTCGAGTCCAGTCATTCTTTAAAAAACTAGACTCGACTCGAGTCGATTCACCATTTTGCTCAACGTGACACAAGTCGAGTCCGAGTCACCAAAAATCGTGACTCGAGTCGAGTCATTGACTCGAGTCACGCTATCACTGCGAAACAATAACGACTGAGGGGACCTTTTTTCTACATCATATTCATTGCCAGAAAAAACGAAAATTAACGCGAATTTATCTTTTACAAGGTTATATCCAGGCATATATCTTTGCGTCGCCAACAAATCGGTCAATGGAGAAGTAGCGCTACGTTTCACAATTAGTTTACTCAGTAATATCTTTTCTGGTCTCAAACTGGTACAAAGAACAACCAAACTATAACATCATATTCGTTTACAACATTGCAAGAGAATGTCTAGCTTTAATATAAGGTCTCTCACCATTTGCACGTGATGCATACCCTTATGATAACGGAATTGCTCACTCGTATAGAGTACAACAAAACAACACAAGAGCCGACAAATGTAGCCAACAACGCTTGACACCCGCGGGTTTTGTCTTATTTAACTGCTGTAATAAACTCATGATTTGAGTGGACATCACACTTAACCTTTTTTAGGTCTAAATCTTGAAACAAACTTTTTACTCATCGAAGTAAAGCGTTCAAATCTACTTGCGAGCAACAAAATGCAAACAAGGTATACTGTTAAATCTTTCCAAAAACAGTGTCATCTCAGGCAAACCAGTTTTTGCTCAATTTCATTTCAATGTAAACTTTTCTCTTAAAAGACGATGCTAACACGTAGAAGGAACATTGTTTAAACCAAAGCGTGGTTTTAGTGTCTCATTGAGCCGAACGTCAATTTTAAAGAATGTCATGACGGAACCATTCTGCTGAATCACTTTTCGTGGAAAATGTGAACGAAAGTCTGTTATGAAGTTTTTGACAACGTCTCAAAAGAAAACGCAAACCGACATTCCTTGAATGCTTCAAGGATCTTTTAAAAGTTATCTCATATAAAACTCACATAACTTATAGCTTCATCTTGACATCTCAGTTAAAGAAACTATGTAATACTGCCAAGATAGTACGTACAATTACAGGTTATTGATGTCATTTTTACAACAGCGTTAATGATGCCACGCAACGGGTGAATAGGCTTTGCGATCAAATTCCGTCAAAATAACATTGCTCGATCGCGCAGCAAGTCTATCTAGCACCTTGCTCCCATGTTGATATTTCTGCACAGCGGAAGAGGGGCGAATCGCCCCACCTGGCAAGCTACATGCAAAAACCGGCCGCCCCATAAGCTTATATTTCATTTTTAATATTCTTTTGCTTTTCAGTAGGTTGTGGCTTTTTTGCGTTTTTCGGAGTATTTTCTGGTTATTTAGGGTTTTAAAATATAGCCGGCTACATCCGTAAATCACATCAATTCTCAAGTTTTTTTACTGAGTGTTGGCTAGTAGGTTCCCTACAATGACCAGTGGGCCCTTTCAGCTAAGTTTTCCCCCTGGATCAAACCTCTGGTAACGCCATTGAACACACGAGGCCCTGGAGCTGCTCACAAAAACCTGATTAATGTTTTAGTCATAAGAGCTTTTGGGAAAAGAGATTTCACGCACCATTATGATTTCAGTGGAAAGCAGTCACGCGTTAACGTTACGCGCAAAAGTTATGTCACGCGTGTCACGCCTGAAAATCTCCTTGTCTCACACGATATCTCGACGACAACTGCCACGTTTTCCAGTCTGGCTGATGATTATATGCTATGTAATTCAAGGATACAAAAATCTAACATTAATTTTGGGAAATTCTTTCATTGAAAGCTATGTTATACTGAGTGGAATTGGTTTGCACAATAAGACTACTAAAAAATCAATGTAATGTGAAGTTATGGCAGTTTTACGAAAGATCACATAATTTCATTGGCATGTGTGGCTTAACTCTTGGTTGCTATGCTTTTGACGATGCCAATATTGTATTTTTATTTCTTTTCTTTCTCATTGTATTTATATTCCTGATAATGACTTACAACTAAGCTGAAATGTCGAATAAAATAATGAATTCATTACTTGTGGCTATATTGTTTTCAATAAGTATTTGTTTTCTGTTTTCCTTGTTTTGCTGACATGCTTATAACCATCTGGAAACTCTTTTTAAACATCTAGAAGCACTTTCCCGCACATATTAAGTGACACATGCAACACTTCAAGTTGAAAATGATAGTAACCCAGTCGGGATTCCGCAGCGAGGGCAGGGTTGCCAACTCTTCTAGTAATAGATCATGTACCAAATTTAAGTCTAAATATATACCAAACATATACTAAATTTATCTTTAACAAAAACTTAAAATTTAGTCCTGCATATACCATACTTTCTACTACTTCTTTTCAGTCTTACATGATCAATAGTTGCTGTGATCAGTGCATCATAAAGAAGCTCCTCAATTTCTCCTTTCATTCTGGTAGTAACAGATTTATCAACCACTGGAAAATTCAACCTTCTAACACCTCAAACTGCATTTTCATTTCTTTTGGGGTCCACTGCATTATTGCGCTGTACAATAGTTGCTTTGCGGTTTGCAAATTTCTTTTACACAGTTTGCACAAAGGATACACAACACCAGCAGAATCTGGCTTTGTAAGTCATGCAAACTCTATTTGTCACTCTTTTCCATAATCCTCTGCCACTCTCTTTCGTAGCTTTCCAAACTTTGGAGGCAATTGGCTGAGTAAAAGTGCATATCCTCTCTAGAGCTAAGCTCGTTTTTTTCAGAACTTCGCAGCTCTCTTCCACTATCGTTCTCCGGTTACCTAAAGTGCATTTTTACTCCCATGGTAAAAAAACAACTAAGATTTTTTATATATCTCTAACACCAGTGGCGCATCTAGCCTGGAAAAAGGGTCTGTTGCGGAAGGGCAGGTTTCGATATCACTATTCAGCATAAAACTACGCTTTCTCTTAAGACTAGAAATCGAGCGATCAATTTTGCGATATTGCCAAAGTATTATATTGGCAAAATTCTATACAGTATATCGGCAATCATGGGCGTTGGAAGGAAATTTTCCATTGGGGACCAGTAGGGGATCTTCACAAAAGCTTTTCCAGGGGGGGCTAAAAGTGGTGAAATTTGTTTTTTACCCCTCGAAATTGAATAAACAACCTTTTTTGCTAATAATTTCAAAATCCAGAGGGGGGCCTTGGCCCCCTCTGCCCCCCCGTTTTGACGCCCATGTCGACAATATTTGCTCATAAAAGACCCTACGCTAGTTTTCTGCACGAAGTGTTCAGAAACCCAAGTTGTTGCAACCCAAGATTAATTAACGCAAATTCCCTGTACTTTTCCTTACGACGCGCAGCCCTCTGACTGCATCAAGTAGTGCGCAATATTCAGACCACCCGCAATCGTCCCAATAAGCCGGTCTGTGAAGTAACATTCGCTCCCAGGTTTTGCGTGGTAAGCAGATGGCTGCCTGCCAACAAATCCGTGATTTTTGACTATCTTAGTGACCCAGGTTTGCACAGAATTCCATGTTATGCGCTTCTTCATCGCACTGAAGTATTGTCTTTCAACTGTGGTTTGAGTGTTGCAAAATATCAGCATCAGTTATCGGCAGTGAAAAACAACAGCATCAGTATCGGCCCAAAAAAGCCTTATTCGATCGAGCTCTTCCTAGATTCCAATCAAACTTGATTAGTAGTGCTAGTAGTCTAGCGTAGCTAACTATTTAGAACAGATAGTAGTATTGACCGCATTGTCGAAACACACAAGGAAAGATTTCCAATATCATTGCTTTTGGTCACAGCGCGTTTATTACATCACAATCGATATTTGTTCTTAGGAACATGGTGCTGAAAAGATACTCAGCTTCTCGAATATTCAGAAAATGTGAGCCAAACAGCAATGAGAGTTGTTTATCCACACGTACACACTTGTAAAATCGAGCTGACAATCAGTTGCACAACTGCGTCTGTGAAACGCTGCCTATCAAAGATGGCGGTGTTATAAATATACTTGCGAAATCACTGCGGAGAAAAACGATTGAGTTGCAATTGCTCTGATGATTTTGCATCATAATGTAAAAGTGGCTTACTCGAAATAAATATTGGACATTTTGCGCAGGAGACAGCATTGTCAACTGCTCAATTCTGAAAAAGCTAATTTCGAAATACAATGCTTGACTGATATTTTGTTCAGATAATGTAACCACAATTTCTTAGGGTAGTTGTCGCACCTTTCATTATGAGAAATTCATCGTAAAAATATAGCTGAAGTTGAAACGAACCCGCATCACTTGGCATGATGCTAAGGAAGGCCTAAACTTATTTGATTTAGTGGTAACTTAGTAGGTGTAAACCGCAGGTAAAATCTAGGCCGAAACTGCAAAACAAAATGACCACGATTGGACACTGTGTCCTCTTGCCATGAAGCGAAATATTACAAAATAGCTATGCGTGTGCATAGCAGTGTACGAGCTTCTGACAGCTTTGCTTGCATTGGAGTTGGCACTGCCAGACGAGGAAATTCCGAAACACTTACGTTCAGCGCAATATCAATTTAAAGTGTTCAAAAACATGAATCGTTTCATGCCATTGCGCAGGCGCCATTTAGACAAGGCAGGGTTATTGTTGTTTCGTAATAGTACTATGCAACGCTAGAAGGGAAATGTGATATAAAATATATGTTCGTGGGTTGTGCGGAAAGTTGTTAACATAAAAAATCAATGTTAGGTTGTTAGCCGAGATCTGTCTGCCTCAGAGGCAGTCTACGCGTAGTGAACATGCTTTGCATTTTGTATAAAATCTGTAGATTCCGAAAGGTGTTACTCGAACTTTTGAAAGATATGGAATCAGTATGAAATGCCAAAGACGGTGATATAAAATATATGTTCGTGGGTTAGGTGGAAAATTGAATTAAAGATTAATGTTGGGTTGCTAGCCGAGATCTATGTGCCTCAGAGGCTGTCTACGTGTAATGAGCATACTTTACATTTTGTACAAAATCTCTGGATTCCGAAAAGTGTTGCTCTAACTTTTAACAGATATGGAATCTATATGAAATACCAAAGACTATGATATAAAATATGTGTACATGGCTTCTGCGAAAAGTTGTGTAAAATTCGGGTGAAAACGGTTGATTTTCAGTTTTGATGGCCATGATTGTGGTGTTCTTTTCTTGTTTTGGAGGTGTGTTTTGCGTTGCATTGTGGTTTGTTCCGTTTAACAAAGTTCTTGATATTGTTTCCTTGTCCATTGCAGTGAAAAATATTGTTTCTTTTTTAGTGCTTGGCAATTTTAAAGTTTTTGACGAACCTCGCATCCAATCGTAAGTGCAGCTGGCGAACAGTGGTGTGCAGGATCCGGTTTTGGAGTCCAATCCAGCCGGATAATTGGATTTTTATGGATTTGGATAGGATATCGTTTTGCTTTCAACCGGATTTGGATCCGGATTGTCCAAATGTAATAAAATCTGGCCGTGAAAAATCTTGGTTTGGAATAATAGTTGTATGAGGAAAAATTACGATATTTCAAAATCATGTACTAAAAATCTACTTGTCTGATTACTCTCGATAGACTGCATTGTTCCCTGCCGCTTTGGATTATAACTTTCAGACTGAGAGCATCTCAAGCAACATGTACAGTAGTTTGGAACTGTATGAAGAAGATGAGCATGATTGATTCTATAGTTTTATTATGACGCAGCCCATCGTTTTTCAGTTGAGACAGGTTTATTTTTTAAATATTTTTATTAGTAGATCACACTGTAGTAAAATGTTGGTGTTTATCAAGGCATTTACAAATATTTTTTTCACCACTGAACGAAGTACACCAGTTTCTGTCCCAGCGGTGTAGCGCACTTGACTAACTCAAAGTGGCGTTACCTCACAACTACGTAAGAGTAATAAACATGGTGAAAACATGTTGACATTTTGACCATGTTGTTGTAGGTTGAAATACACCTGAACGGAGAACGAAAACTTGTTAAGTGTTGAATTAAAAAAGAAATGTCAAGGATGTTGTTTATTTTCTAAGCCTAGGATTAGGAGTGTTGGAAGTTCAGTTTGGAAAGAGTAAAAGTTTCGAATAGAAAAGGGATTGAGGTGAAGATTCATTCACATTGCACTGGTTTCAGAAATGATAACATTGGACATCAAATTATCGTGATGGTTCTGTCATGGTTAAATTAACGTACAATAGCTGTTGGCATTGCAGAGAGTGCACAAATGTAGGCCCCAACACTGATTTGATAGGTTTTCATTACACCTTGGTATAGTAGAGTGATTCAACCTCTGCGCAAAATATGTAGCCTAATATTGGAAGTGGATGACTTCAGTATAGGCTACACTTTGAACTTTGTATCCCAGTAATGTGGCTATGATTTTCTCCGTTCATAATGGAACACATGGAGTAGCATAAAATGTGGCATAAAAGTTTGTGGAATAGGTTACTGTTGCAATTTGCTGAATTGGAGTAGCCTATCTACTGTTCATAGGTTACTACTTACAAAGTGCTGTGAATCCTCATATTTGACGCTCTGTTGTATTGTACTGCAGAGAACCAACTGGTTAATGAAATCAACAATGAGGCTTGCAATGTAAAAACTAACTCCCATTTCCTGCCATGTAGAAGCTGTTCAAATTCTAAAGTCGCTTGAAGACTGCAATTACGAGGCAATGCGGCTTTCATGACCTCATCGTCCAGAAGTTGTCCACGATTTTCTCTGCTGGCTGTTATTTTTCGGACAACACTAAATAAAATCACATCTCGGTGATTCCAACAACACCTGCAAAAAGCACCTTTGTGTAGTGGAATCAGCTTTCGCCTTTTCATTTTCAGCTATTTCCCAGCTTTCACAATACCATGGGCCAAGCGCACGAAGCAAATCTTTGAGTCCTTGCAGTGTTAAAACGCCCCAATATCCAGTTCGCAAGTGCGTTCACGAAGGTAAGCCAAGGGCGACGAATTGCTCATGTGTCAATCCGATAACAGTGCAGTGTAAAGTGGGTAAGTGTCTATTTTGCCTCATGAGGCAATAGCACTACTGGAGGTCTTTTACCTTTGTAAAAACACAATTGTTTGAAATGGTCTTGACAAGTCCAAAACGCATGACCTCTCACTTGATAACGACATGTAAAAGCTTACTCCAATGGGCGAGTGTTCATAGTTTCAGTGCTGCCTCTGGAAAACTATGTTAGTGGCTTCTTGTCTGTTTGCATTAACTGAAAACTAACCTAGATATAATCCTAAACCCTAGCCCACGTCTTCTTGTGCATATCATACTTGTCACATGACCACTTCAACCAATTCTGTCCGACTAAACGCAAAATAGCCAGAACTTTTGCCCCATGCTGCAAAATAGACATTACCAAATATTTTGGCTCATGTGCAAAAGAGTGGGCGGTTTCGGATTTGGATTGGATATCGAAGTCCACAATTTTAAATTTTCTGATACGGATTGGATATGGAGTTTATGAAAAAAATTTTGATCCAATCCGATTGCAAAATTTCCATATCCGTACACCACTGCTGGCGAAAGTTCGGCTAACTTCACTTGGTATCTTGCTACACCTGCAACAGACTCATGCTGACAAACTTAACATTGTTAAATTAGTTGGGCATGGGACTTCACTACAGTATTGAGATTACACCATAGACAGACTTCGAGTCATGGCACAGAAGGCTGAAAAGATGCTTCCGAAGATATTAAATAAATAATTGTGCAATGTGTAGCATTTTACACGAGCCAGAATCCTCGAAATAGCGAGAAAAGCGTTTCGGATATCCTTATCCGTAACCGGATCCTGTTTGAAAGCAATTTTTGGATATTCGCATCCGGTTAAAAACTCACAATCCTCCCGGACATCCAACCGTCAAACTGGATGGTGATCATCTCTGGTGCACAAAGCTTCACACTGTGGCAGTCATCAACCATAGACATTGTACGTCGTGTTCATTGTATTTCTGCTTGTTCACACCACATATATATATGGGTTTTGTTGTTCATCATCCACATCACGTTCGTAGTGAATCACACATTCAACACAATGCGAATGAGAGGTTGCAACACTTGCAGCAAGTTTGGGCTAGGCTTTTTAAAATTACTCAGAGTAAAAGAGACAAGTACAATTCAAACTGAGAAAAACTTAGATATAAATAACCTGCAATCAAACTTCTTAAAACAACATTGGACACCATTTTCTGACTTATCGGGCGCCATTTCATAGCATGTTGGGCGCCATTTTCTAACTTACCGGGCACCATTTTGTAGGATAAACCCATATGAAAAAATATGAAATTTCATGTGACTCGACATTGACTCGAGCTTGCAAACCAATGATTCGAAGTAACTCGATAGTTCCTGTGACTTGATCCTGACTCGACTCGACCAAGTCATGACTCGCATCTGACTCGACTCGAAAAAATTTTGGATTACTCCGACTCGAAAGGCTTGTGACTCTGACTTGCCTCTGACTCGACAAAAATGACCCGGGCACATCATTGCCAATCACTGCTACTAGGCGTGTTGTTTCTAATCAGGAGTTGTGTGTCATTGGCCAGTGCCATGATCAGCCTTAAAACCAAATTGATTGTTTGTGTTTCCAAGGAAGGGAGAGATGCTGGATTATATGGATTGTTCAAGTAGCCTTGACACCACTGTGGCACCTGCCGAAGGTTAGTATTTTGAGGTGTCAGCCAAATTTCCGCTTTTGTTTTTGTATATGGGAAAGCAGAGCTGGGCACTAGCGAGCTACTAAAAATAGCAAGCTACTGTAGCGAGCTAATTTTCTAGGAGCGTTAGGGGTAGTGTCCCTCTTTTTAGAAAAAAATAACGCATGCGGTAGCGAGCTATCACGATTTTACCGCTACCGCTATTCGGTACTTTGGTATGATGGTGGCCAAAGGAAAAAGTTCGCAAGGGCTCTTCCGTGAGTACACGTTGATAGTAACTGCTCTTCTCACTGTTTTGGGCTGATTTTGAATGATTTGTTTGCCGTAAGCTAGCAGCATTAGGAAAGATTTAGACCAGGTTACTTTTGACCCGATCGATAGGTTCCACGTTAGTTCGGTAAAAACTCAGCTTCAGCGACAAGCTTATAGCAGTTGGGGATTCGAAACAGAAGCATTGGCTACTGCTACCGGTAAACCTGCGTATGACTGAATAGAATGCTTGGAAAAATATGGCACTCGGTTCAACATTTCGCTGCATGTGCAACTACGGTTTTTGTTTTGAAATATATGTCAGTATGACAGTTTTTGTAGCTTGCTTCGACTTCAGGATATTTGGCTGTATGCATAACTTGAAGCAAACTTATGATTCTGTCTTGAAGACAGTGGCGTAACCAAGGGGGAAGTAGAGACATCTGCCCCGGGCGCAGCATTTTGAGGGCATAAATTGAGGTTGGAATGTCACGTAACAACCATGAAATGTCAAATGTCAGCGGATGCTAGTAATTACGATTTACAAAATGTCGAATGCAAGTCGCTGATACCCAGTTGCAAAATCTCATCAAGATCACCAAGGTTCGCAAAGGGAGCAATTACGAACATTAGTGATGTTTGTTTGAAAGCGTCGCTTGTGTCTTCGGCAACCAGCTCCCGCATGTGGTTTGACTGACGGTTGCGTCACAAGGTTTTCAGGTAGCCAGGCTTGCGAACTTTCCCACTTCGATCTCATTCTACAGTTGTGTCACAATGGACGGGAATCCAGCATTCACAATATATGCAACTGCGCATGCTTTTAGAGCAGCGATAAACCTTAATAGTATGTTGTTACGACAACATACCTGATGTTTAGGAAATTATTTGATCTTTGATGGTTTGACAAACGTCATGTTGAATTGGATTTGATGTGATTCTGAAGGTAATTATGATGATTTTTATTTGTGAGATGTTTAAATAAATCCTGACTACTTTTGCAAACTTCTAATTGCAAATGGACAACAGCGTTGAGTATATTAGTTATACTTGTGTACTTTTCAGTTACTCTCAGGGATGCGCAGAGAGCGGGGGCATTGCTTCCACTGTTCTTTCAAAAGGGAGGCAACCGGGACGGAGCTAACTTTTCATCACAGTATCATAGGGAATTTCATGGTTAACATGATCTAGTTGAATAAAATTTGTTGCAGCTATTCACGCACCGACAACATTCAGAATGGTGTTCTACACTCCCTGTTATTGTTTTTGAGGTCAACATTGTTGCTTAACAGAAACAAACATATTGGTGAAGAATTTTCTGCTTTTTTGTAAATTTGCATTTTCCTCAATGCCTTTACTGACTCTTGCCCTACAGCTGCTTCGGCTGCTACCTGTGTTTTATCTAATTTCACCTATAAACTGAGCATCTCCACAGACATGATTATTGAAAATCTGATCACAAAATTGCTAGCAAAATTTCTTATAGAGAGTCACTGGCGTTGGATATTTTCTCGGTTAAAACATGTGACACATTTAAATCATATCAGCTTTTTGGCAATATAATCGATACATTTTCAACAACAAAGGCAAGAAAACTTTGTCCTTGGAATTAGATAATTGCAATAAAGCATCAGATTACAGTGTTTCTTTTGTTTTATGCTGCCACGAACGGGCTTGGAGCGCTTAAATTGAGTTTGCCCCAGGCGCGGTAAACCCGAGGTACGCCACTGCTTGAAGTGTCGTTTGTTTTTTGCCAAGTGTTTTCATGTCTGTTGCTGCAACATGATACTGTAGATAAAAATGCTGTTTGGAATCTACGTAGTCGTATTTAATTTCGTTCAAACCAGCACGAAAAAAATTCTTGTAACTTTCCTTTGTAATGAAATGTCGCTTTTCTGTTACATCGCACGTTCTTTTTCTTGCAAGCGTCACAGCCTTTCTTTCACATTGCAGTTACTTTGTGGAAACGCTGTTTTTGTAAACGTGGTCGCAGGGGTCTTCACTTCGTGCCTCGGATTGTGCTAACTAAACTCAAACAACTACATGATTCCCTTTTTTCTAATCTGACCACTTTTGCGCACTTTGTTTTGCAATCTTCACCGATGAAGTTGTACTTTTGATATTTGTCTTGCAAACATTTTCCTGAAATCACTAACCAATATATTTTGTTTGCTTCCCTCTTTCTTCACTTGAAACATTTCGAAACATCTGCGTTACTTTGTGTTGTAAAAGGAATACTGCTAGACATAGGACTTAATTTGAGATATTCCCTAGTACTCCAAATCAGTAGTTTCCCATTCACTTAATAAGCTGTCTTCTGTGTGAAACTATTTTCGTTGAAGAATTTTATACTTTCACTAAATGAGGCACCAAAAGCGCATTATTTTTATTTTCTGCTACTCATTCAAAGTTCTGCTGTTCAGAAAAAAATCAAATAAGACTACTTTGCCAAACACCAAAACTTTTTCTGCTGTAAAACTCGCGTTGTGCGTACGATCGCTATGTTTATTGCTTCACAACAATTTTTTAGTTTTCAACATAAGTGATATAATTGCTGAAAAAATCGCATAATCTGTGGACGTTGCCAAATCACAAATCCCAGTTCACTGGAGGGTTTAGGTTTCCGAGCATGCTACAGCGCATCCGCTCAATCTTTAACCGCTCCGTTTTGAAAACCAAAAGTTCTGGGGGAGTTACAGGAACGTGTTCCTTTTGAGATGTAGGATAAATCACTTCACGTTAAACTTGTTATAGTGAATTTGCTTGAACATAATTTAAATCAACGAATCTCACATTTTCGTTCTTTTAACTCCGCACGCAAAGTTAACATTGACGAAAGTTTTGGTTCATCTACTTTTAAACCTGACATAGCCCTACCAAACGTTAGGTAGTTGGTTTTTTTTATCACTGCATTTCGCTGAAATTTTATTTGCCTCCATGTGTTTAGGTAAAAATTGTATGATGCCATTTTTTTGCAAATGACCATTGCCTGGCCTAGACAAGCAGAGTGTTGAAAAAGTTTTCTTTGATTAAGTCTCTTACCTGACTCAGCCACACAATGTCAAGTGATTAATTTCTTTTATTATCACGATCTCGCTAAAATTATTTATTAACCTCCATGTGCTAAGCCGCAAATCACATGATGTCGATTTTGCATGTGATCGTTGTCTGAATGTAACACCAAACTTTGGATGCTACAACTTCGCATAAGAAAAAGAACTGCTTTCAGACCGCTTGGCTTTGATTTTCCTCAGTTGTGAATTAAATTCTGTGTGGTTCTTAGTGTTTTCTACATACTTTTATGAAAAAGTTTTTCAGATATTGCGAAAAAGTACGTATGGGCATTGAATGTACTGACAGGGAAACTTAATTTCATAATGGAATAAAAGAAATTTATGATAGGATATTTTACATGAATAAGATTTCAGTACTGTGGATGCGTAATGGTACGTGAAATCGATGTCCTATTAAAATAATTAGCTTGACTGATTCGCTTGCTTGTCACCTTTGTGGGGACCTGCAACTTGAATATGCCTGCAGATATGTGCAAGTTTAAATTGTCGCAAAGACATAAGAGAAGACCCGTCGGCAGATTCCTCGAAAGCTTTTACAGTAAATCGAGAGGTTTTAATTGTTGATGTTAGGTTTATTTTTTTAGAGCTGATGTCGGCTACTAGAACCGGCGTACGATATATTCGTACTTCGACTTCGGCCTAAAAAACAGCAATTTTCGGCTGCTTTACCAACGCCCTAGCTCCTCCGCCGATTGCGCTAGAGAGCTGTTCAAGGGCTCAAACGGATCGGCAAGTCTAGTAGATTGCACTCGAAAAAAATTTTTTGGTTGGGGGTTGCGGATTTTTTGTAGCTGACGTCATAAGTGAAGTAGTCTTAGGGTCATTTTGGCTCATGTTGCCTGGCCTAGGGCCCAACCACTAGGCCAAAGTGTTTCGCTGAAGTTTTCATTGGAAACTAGACTCGAGTCCGAGT
>Ga0210059_1008358_pt1 | contig 16358 bp, 5 predicted proteins | sample Ectturendosymbi2_FD_188042 | JGI IMG/M metagenome (GOLD analysis project Ga0210059, IMG submission 188042) | Ecteinascidia turbinata endosymbiont from Florida, USA - Sample 2 (SPAdes) (version 2) | ecosystem: Host-associated > Tunicates > Ascidians > Unclassified | place: Key West, Florida...
GTAGGCGGTCTTGGAATACCTCACGGTCAACAGCAATTTCAGATAGTTCTGCTGGCCGCACACCAAGACGGGACCAAGCGATGCAGTCACTCCACGTGGTCCTTGGACGACCTCTGGGCCGCTTTCCCGTGGGTTTAGCCAGCAGGATGTGCCTCGCCAGTCTTTCGTTGGGCATTCTGGATACATGGCCGAACTAACGTAGCTAAGCGTAGCTGTGATATCTTAATTCGGAGAAGTGTTTCGGCATTCAGGGCTCTGCGAATTTCACAGCTGCGCAGTTTGTCGCGAAGTGTCACACTAGGGGCGTAACAAGGGGGGCAAACTGCATCTGGCGCCAAAAAGCTGGGGGCGCCGAAAAGTCCCAACAATGTCGCAAGATTTTCCTTCAATACAGTACATTTACTCACAAAAGACCCTAGATTCGAAGATGGGGGCGCCAATCTTGTTTCTTGCCCCGGTCCCATCTAACCTCTGCACGTCATATCGTGAACTCTTCGCAAAAATCCCATCTCTGGCGCTTGCACCTGAATTAATATTCTTTCGGTCATTACCCAAGAATCATGACCATAGATGAGTATCGGAACAAAGACCAATTTAAAAACTGACAGCTTTTCGGTGTTTGAAAGCTCCCGTTTTGTGACCACAGAGCGATAAAGCTCACGCAGAGCTGCATTAGCTTTACCAATCCGTGTATCAATTTCCTCGCTCCACCTTCCGTCACTGGTAAATACCATCCCTAGGTAATTGAACTTCGCCACCTGTTGCACTGTATTGCCGCTCACAGGATGTGTCTGTCTATCCAATTCATGTAGACCAGGGGTTGGCAACCTGCGTCCTGCGTGAACATTAGATATGGCCCGCATCAGAATTTTCGTTACCCAATGTAGAGTACAAAATCACGTCAAAACCAAACTCCGTGATTAGCAGGTACTTAAGATAGCATATCGTAAGAAGCGCCTATCCCTTGTATTAAGATAGAGATAGAATTTAATTGTTATTTGCGGCCTGACAGCGATAATCCACAATTTATGCGGCCCGGGATATCAAATAGATTCCCACCGATGATGTAGAATATGTAAAAGGGCGTGACAACACACCCTTGCCGGAGTCCAACACCACCGGCGAACGGTCGTGATTTAACTCTCTCGACACGGACACACTTCTGCCTTAGCCTGACTCAATTATGACTGACAACAGTCTTGGAACTTAGTTCAGCCAAAACGAGGTCCGAAGTGGTTGTCGGCATTTAGCCAAAATAACTTCCTGTTCCACATGTTTCCCCGACATGCAGTTTAGAGAAGTAAGACTCGCAGCTGAACATGTTACAAATGGCGCCTGTGTGTCAGATCGCATTCCAGATAAGCGGTTTCACTTACAAGGGTTTGTTGTAATTGCTGCTGAAAAAACCTTCACGCATTGCGTTCGATTTATATATTCACGCTAAACGTTTGTATAGTGAACTGCATTACCCTTTGCTTTCGTTAAGTAAAAGTTGGCCGACTCTCCTGTGACTGCTCCTCACTGTGGGATTTTAGTTGGAATGGTTCGTTTCGCTTCACTCAATTGTCATTGTGGATCACAACGTTGTCATGTTTGCAATATCGCAGGCGGAATGTTCAGGATATCGAACTGGTCGGATTTGGTGAACGCTCACACTCTGCCCGGACCCGGTGTGCTAGACGGTCTTCGAAAAGCTGTTGCAGACAGAAAAGATAGAGCTTGCTTGTTGATCGCTGAAATGTCCAGTAAGGTAAGAGTAGGTTCGTTTTGCTGAGCTCTTAAAGTCGTTCATATGCTGCTCCTAAAACTCCTTGAGTTATTGGTAGTCGCCAGGCCTGCTTCCGGTGGATTACTCAGTCGCACGCTCTAAAAACAGCTTGGCGGTAGTACCCTTGCGCAAGCTTTGGGCTCTAGGCTTCCTGCAACTGCTTTTGATGCTGCGTACACGCCAGCAGCAACACGCTGCTTAATGCTGAAAAAAGACATGATTAGAAGATCTGTCCCGGACTGCGGCGTTCTCTTTTACTTAAGTGGATTGCACCTGAGTGTAGCTTTCACAAATTGGTAGCTTTAGTTTTGTGAAAAGCATAACAAAGCTTGTTACTGACTGAAAACGATTGGTTTGCCGCGGAAAGCTTCGAACTGCATAAAATAAAAGCATTTACAATGGAAAACAATTCGATTATAACCTTTAATGCCAGGATGATTCTTAAATCGATCATTTGTACATCGCCCGCTCAAAATTCCTCCCTTGAAGAATTAAAGATAAGTGTGAGAGAAATTTAAAATCAAAAAGGGGTTGCTCCTGAGCCGCCGAAATTATTAAAGTACCACTTCAGCGGCGCTAAACTGCCTGCAGCAGAACAAATGTGCCCTCTGCGCCTTGGTTCAGAGATAGTGGCAGATTCTGCATATCTTCGGTGTGTTGAAATGCATGAGCTTTGAGTTTCAAATGCATGCGCCTGCGGCAATTTTTGAGAAAACAGTTCACTTTGTTGCAACACCTCGTAGCACTTATTTCTTTTCTGTACATTGAAAATAGCTCAAAAGTCTTAACATTTAAGCACCAGCTCCACTAAAATTATGGAAACTTAGAGCAAAAGAGGCAAGCGTCCAAGTGGGCCTCTCATTGCTTCAAAGTCTATATTTCTGAGGGGCTTAGATAGGTACTTGCTGCACTTATCCATTCCATGGCAGCATTGATATTAGTTTCTTATAATAAATAAATAGCATGTTATAAAAATGAATAGAACGTTATTTCAAGAGGATTGAAGGCTGTAGATTTGCTGTGAGCCTTCAGGGAAACTGCCTTCCGTGTTCAGCTTTATAACTTTACGATGAAACGAACGTGCATAATAAGTCGCCACGAAGGTGACGCAGTCGAAATAAGAAACAATCAGCTGGTTTATTCGACTGTGTCACCTTTCTAGAGACTTATTGTTGCAAGAACTTGATTGCAAAAGTCAAGTTTTTTACTCCAAATTACAACAATGTTGGAGAATTTGCAGAAAATCTGTTTGTGCCTAATGGTAACCCGATGTTTTAGGGAAATCTTTTGGACTCGAAGTACAAACAAGCAACTAAACAAATTGCGTCAGAGCACAAGGACTTCGTAATCGGATTCATTTGCTCGGGAAAAGTTTCAGATGATCCAGGTCATCTTCACTTCACTCCGGGTGAGTAACAAAGAACAGCAGCACTCTGGCTTTCAAGTTTCAATATACAGGGTGGTTTGCGATAGTGTTTTGTGTCATTTAGGAAGGATACTAGATTGTTATTCCTTCCGCTCTTAGACGTTTTAAATCAGGGGTGGCGAACGTATCTATTACCACGGCCCGCATAAATCGTGGATAATCGCTGGCGGGCCGCAAATAACAATTGATTTTATTTTGAAATTCTACCATTATCTTACTACGAGAGATAGAGGCTTCTTATGACATACTATCTTAAGTATCTGCTTATCATGCAGCTTCGTTTTGATGCGATTTTATACTCTAAATTGGGTGAAGAAAATTCTGATGCGGGCCTTATCAAATGTTCGCGCGGACCGCAGGTTCCCCACCCCTGTTTTAAATGAAAAGGAAAGGAAAGCTTCAATAACTCACAAACCACATTTTTGCTGTATTCATTCTTTTTGTTTCATGACAATACTGCCAGATACGCACACGCCCAATCATGCTGGCATGTTTTAAAATGGGTCATAATTGTGCCAGTGCACAAAATTGAGCTATTTCCCTTATTTTACAAACGTATACCTATCATGTTACACTTCCTTAAAATTTGCGAAATATTGATCTAGAAACATTTGTAAACTTTGATGAGAAACAAAATCTTAAGCAAGCTGCAAGTCGTATTTCGCTTAAATAATTCCACAAACTGGGCGCGGTTATATTTCTACGCCTCATTAAAAAAAGTAATCTGAATCAATTCGCTTGTGGTTTGTTTCTTGACCAAAATAGCTAAATGCTGTGAATATCTAGCACTACAAAATAAAGAAGTAAACTAGTGTGTTATAGCACGCTAGGACTGTCAGAAGATTTTTGCTCTCTGCATGAGCGGAAAAAAACAGGTCGTCGTGGTAAACTGTTGTAAATCACTGAAATGCTACGTCACATATGGTATTCCACGATGGCCTGTTGTTTGGGCCTATGCTAGTTATTATCTGCGTAAGTGATCTGCCTGGGATTCTCATTTTATTCAAGTTCATTTGCAAACAATACAGCCTGCTTTTGTTCCATACATAATAAGCTCCGCAAAAGTTAAAGGCTAAACAAGAATTATTGAAATTCCAATGCTGGCTGCTTCCTAGCCGTTTTGCAGTGTTTTCCAAAAGACCTTTTTCTGTTTTTGCACAAAACTCTCTTTACGAGGTAAATACCAGATGTCGAATAGAAATTCTGCTGATGTATTGTCACTTGCGTTTTGGAATAGCAATGTGGAGTGCAGCTAGTAAAACGCTTTTTCACAATTTAAGCACGTAACAGCAGATGTATCGAATGCTTTTAAACTAATATCAGGTTGATACTGATCATTGGGTTTCTGAAGAAATCACTACTTTTAGCAGGCATTGCGCAACTGTACCAAAACGAAGCATGGGCCAAGCACACGTATGATAAAGATTACCGCAACATACTGCCCGTGAAATTATGTAAAGCCTAAATCCGTGTTTGGGAACTATGATGACTATAAACCAATCTTTGACGCTGCGGTGAAGTACAGATCTATCATTTTCGTACATATTGAAGGTTCTGCTCTGGGTTAAAGCAGCAAATCAAGTTATTATGTAGCATGCTTCCTTGGTTTTGCCACAAATCTTGTTTGAAACTGTTTAGGGCTTGCCGTCCGAGCAATGTCTCCTGATTTTGTTGTACTGCGGTAGCAATTAGCAAAGCATTTTCAGCGACAACACTTCTTCACCCAACTCCAATCCAACTGGCCTCCGCATCCTCACAAAAGCACCCTGCATCTAGTGCAAGCAACCTGGACGACCATATCAAAATTTGATTTTAAGAGTGATTCAGGGAATGCTACAGACCTACAATCTCAAAGACAAGCCTGACAAATCAATAAACTTACAGAACTGGGTACTTCCGACCATCTATCGCAGGGGTCGGCGACCTACGGCACGCGCGCCACACTTTGCACGCCAAGCAATTTCTAATGGCACGCATAAGTTCCATGTTTTACATACCGATTTTGTTATGATTCACACAGATGGTATATTGACCTTGACTTGTATAAGAATATGTATGTTGTTGGCACACTGAATGATTTGAGACCTTGAAGTCGGGGCACAATTACGATAAGGTTGCCGATCCATGATTTATCATTTTACAGAAGTTAAAATGTGTGGAACGAGTTACCAAAAAATCTGAAGCAACCAACTTGGAACCAGCTTTGTAGTCAGTTCAAGACTCCTTACCAGTAGCTTATTTCGCCTGACTGCTGCACACTGTGATTGTAGGACATCACTCTCTAATGTTTTCTAAATTGATGTGAGGCACATAAGGTCGTGAGAACACTGTGCAGATTGTGAAGACACACACTGTGTGAACATTATGTCCATTGTTTCGTTTCTGCGGTGCTGGTTCAATGGATGAATGACCCATTTGTTCGTTTTCAAATTTGCTGTTGAGTAAACCTAGGTGAAGAAGTCACGCGCTTTTTGAAACGTTCTGGCATGCTTCTGGGTAATTTTCTTCGTAGAGAATAAAACGTTACTACTGTGCTATTTATTTAAGTACTGCGTGCTTGTTTCTACGTTCGATTTCATTCGTTTCGGATGTTTGTGTTAACTTTTGTTAGTTTGTTGGTTTTGTTATTCCATCTGTTCTAGGCGCTAGTGCTTCAGGTTGTGTTTTCCTGGATAGATCAACTTTATATCGTTGACTGTGTATGATTGATTACATAGGAAAATCATGAGTTGTAATCAAATCATGAGTTTAGCCTTGCGGCAAGCTTCTGAGGAATCTGCCTGCTTTCTGCTTTCATTTTTCTGCGACGATTAAAACTTGCAAGCGTATCTATTTTTCATAGTTAAAGGCCACAAAAATGGCGCAAAGTAAATCAGTCACAGTTTATTGACAGGGAAAGTAGTTTCGCGTTTTCCAACGCATCATCAGTCCAGTAAATGTAAGACAAATCTTACAGGCGAAATGTTGACACTTGAAAACAAGTAAAGAAAAACACACGAACTGTGGCTAGTTACAACGACATTGTTAAAAAAATTTTTCGAAGCGAAAAGACTGACCTTCCTAGAGCCTCATAAACCAGTCACTGCTAAGAAAATCTGCGTTTGGCAGCGTTCTAACAAAGACACTTTTCCTCTGGAGGAAAAGTGGAAGTGTCTTTGTTAGAGGAAAGTGTCTTTGTTAAACTTTTCCTCCAGAGGAAAAGTGTCTTTGTTAGACCGCTGCCAAACGCAGATTTTCTTAGCAGTGACTGGTTTATGAGGCTCTAGGAAGGTCAGTCTTCAGCTTCAAAAAAATTTTAGTAATGTCGTTGTAACTAGCCGCAGTTCGTGTGTTTTTTTTTTACTTGTTTTGAAGTGCCAACATTTCGCCTGTAAGATTTGTCTTACATTTACAGGACTGATGATGCGTTGGAAAACGCGAAACTAGTTTCCCCGTCAATAAACTGTGACTGATTTACTTGCCGCCATCTTTGTGGCCTTTAACTACAAATCATGAGTTGTAATAACGTAATCAACGTATGTCTGAATGCTACATGTTTGCGTTGTTTTGTTCTTTATTGTATTTTAAAGTTTGCCAAAAAATTTTCGTCCCATCTTTTGCAAACCAAAATTGTCCCTAAAGCAACTAGTTGCATAGCAGTTTTTCATGGGAAAACCTCGAGAAATCGCATAACAATTTTGTTGCTGTTAATCGGCGACAGTCAAATGGCCTTGGAAGCAAAAACGGCACCTATTTCAAAATTTAACAAAGACACTGTTTCCACCCGCTGTACTGCATTCAATTGAATTGCCTCTTAAATGGTTTGGGACCTTGACATTACTGACTCCCACTCATTTGCCGATATTCGTAGAGTAGTGCTTTCATCAAAACATGACTTGCGAAGTGTCTCTTGCATGTTGTAGTGGTGTTTATTTGGTTTATCTCAGATGTTAAAATGTGTGAAGGTCTACCTGCGAAACGAAGCGCAATGCACCCGTTGGAAGTGCATGCATTGACATGGTTTGTTTTCTACGTTTGAAATGACCTTCTTTCGTTTCAGGTGTAAAACTGTCGAAGGGGAGCGATCAACTTGGCCAGAACTACAATACCCCGGATGAAGTGGTGCGCTCCCGTGGAAGTGACATCATAATTGTCGGCAGGGGCATCATCGAAAGCGAAAATCGCATTGAAACTGCGAAGCGATACCGCGACGCGGCGTGGATGGCCTATAACAAACGCCTGTCTTCTGACAAGCGACCGTTGATCTAGACTAGACCTTGTTTAGACACTGGCAAAAAACTTAACGAAAAGTTTCATGCTGCTTCAGCAGAATTGAAAATTCTCAGCGCGTTACTTGCCTTTTTTGAAACACTTTTTCGAGACCAATGTGCCAATTGTGTCGTCTCAACAACTGCTGAAAAGGCAACGTTCAAAATTTTACTGTCACTGCCGCAGTCCCCTTAATGTGGTGCGCTGTCACGCAGTTTCATTAGACTGCGTGCTGCTCGTACACAGAAAATAGCTGCTCTCACGAAACATTTTTGTTTAGCAATTTCGGTAGCAAAATGCAGTAGCGTGCTGCTTATACACAAAACTTTTTGTTTTCTTTTTTTGGTTGATACAAAGGTTGGCTACGTATTTGGAAAAAGCGTATTTGGTTAGAGAGTAACTATGTTAAGAGGTTTCAATCAGAATTTCTCTTACCAAATCAGTGCCAACCAAGGTTTCTCAGTGGTCTTTTTTCCCAGTTTTAATCATTTTTGCTCGTCTCGTTGGATCTGAGCCTTATCCACAAAAATTGCACCTTACACCACGTGTAATTCACCGGGAAGTGATGGACTTCTTCATTGTTAAGAATTGTTCGATTCATTTTTGACATAGCCTTCGCGAAATTGTTAGTGAAAGCTATTGCATTGATCGTTGCAGGGTTTAAATTTCCAGTCAAAGTTCACACCACAACAAATCGAAAAAGCGTGAATGTGGTCTGTTTGAAACTAGTCTTTCGTGCTACCGGAAGGTTCCATGTTGGTGGCAGGGTAATGTTCCAAGTGCGGGAAGTTTATTCTGTCGCGGTTTTCAAGCGAAGTGCTGAAGTGGCATTGGCTCAGTTTGTATTCTGCAACATTGTCTTCCCCATGTAGAAAAATTTTAAAACAAAATGCAGAAAAAAATTCTCAAACCAACCTTTGTCGGCAGACGGTTTGAGCACCTCTAGGTGATACTCCGGAACTTCTGATGCTTATGCCAACCGGCCCGCAAAAATGTGACAGTGCATTCTGCTGTGCTCTTCGTCAGGTCTGTACCAAACATTACGTAGGTGAAATCAAACGTTAACAGCAACAATCCTTATTTTGTGAATGAGGAAAGCAGTGGCGTAGCCAGCCCATATCATTTTACTGCCGTTGAAACATATGGAACGAGTAATCTAAATCAACTTACAATCGGTTTGAGAATATCATCCTTAGTGAGAATGATTGCAGGCTAATCGTTACCAGTACAGTAGTTCAATTTCACCCGACTGTTACACGATGCAAGACATCACTTAATAAAGGCTGTTAATATGATGTAAATTGTAAAGTCACACAAGGTCTCGCAACCATTGTGTGCAAGCTGACCATTGTTTCTTTTGTGCGGTGCCAGTCCGTTAAATGACCCTTTGTTATCAGTTTTGTTGTTGGCTAAACCTAGCGGAAGTCACGCTCTTCCCAATTTGCAACATTCAAGGCCCACGGGCCACATGTAGCCTGCGAGCTTTTTCAGTATTGATTCAATGTTGTGTGTAGGGTTGGGTTACCTGGATAACGATTAACCGAGTGTTTTTTGCTATCCGTAATCCAGAAATCATTTCGGCGGTTAACCGGATTAAAACGTAACGGTACTAATGCGCTTTACGCTTTTTCAGAGAGTGTGGATACTCTGTGTTTCCAGATGATGGTGACCTTAGTTCCAGAAGTGTGGCGAGGCTAAGTGCCATCCAGTGGCGATTCTAAAATTTAAAAAATAGGGGGGGCAACATAAATGTTTATTCTGCATGGTGATTTTTCGTTGTTTTGAACATTAAGTTGCTATGATTAACCCTATCAAATCCAACAAAGGCTTGTGAATATCGCTAAATATGAACTAGCGTTATTATTAACTAGAGATCCCTAAAAGCCATTGTTGATGCAATCACACACGTGTACTGCTATATCGAATATTCTGTGCCAACCATGCAACTTCCACAGAGCTGCACATGTAAAACGAAAAACTATTGTCCGTACGCAATTGTGCCGGACCCACATGAACGAAAACAGGTCCACGAAAGTGAATACGATTCGCATGAAAGCAAAATGGTTCCAACCACGAATTCCATCTTGACACAGAGGCAAGTAGGCTGTTGAAAGCCAACTAATTTTGTTAGAATAATATCACAAAGAACTTAAAAAATAAACTTTCTGCCAACGGGTTGGTGACTACTGACTAACAGTGGCGTACCTAGGGTTTCCCGCACCCGGGGGCAAACTCAGTTTTGGCGCCCCCCCACCCAGACCGTTCATGGCAGCATGGATGCGAAGAATGAGTTGGGAGTTAAGGGGCGTCGAAAGCTGACTCGGACCGCCTACCTATAGTTGTTTCTAGACCCGTCTGAAACCTTCGTGTGATTGTGACGTCGCAGAACTGAGGTCAGGACTATTGAATCTTGGAAATCATTAATTATCGTAAAGTTAAGAATCTGATAGTTTCGTGTGAAGCTATTCCCTTTAAAATTTTGGTCACGATTTAACATTCAAACTGCTTTATTGCGACAATCCAGATTGCGGTAATACATTCTCGAATTGTACCAACTGGTGAAATAAAATGCGAAAACTGACCAAAAATTCCCTGATCATCTGTACAAATATGTATGAATTGTAATGACAAATTTTAGGGCACAAATCTTCTGATAACAGGATAAAAATGGAGAGAGTTGCACCATGCTTTCTATACCCTGTTTTCTCAGAGCCTTTTGAAGATGCCGAATCCAGCGCACCCTCTTCCACTCCCTGGTCAGGTCTGGTTACAATCACCGCTGATGCGAGCTATAGGGACTAGGGGGTTCTGGAGCATGCACTCGAAGAGTGTTTAGTAATAAAACATGAAGGACTGACTGAGGGAGACTCACGAGTCACGAATACAGAAAAGAGAAGAACAGACAGAAGAACGCTTATGCAAATATGAAAGGCAAATGATTTTATACAAAACTGCTAGACAAATATACAATTGTAAATCCCGAAGCATTTTTTTGGATATAACACCCTGGAAAGTTGACAGAAAATAAACGAAATTCAGCGATGTAATGCTTTGCCTGTAATTATTCAACTTCAAAGAAAACGTTTTTTGGCCTTTGCTGTAAATTTGTCGATTGCTCCTTCAAAAAACTGCTATAAATGAAATGTGTCAAATGCATTAATCTAAGAAATATCTGAGTCAGTGACGGTCTTTTCGAAGTTCCAGGTTAGCAATTGTGTGACCTGGATTTCGACAATCATGTCCATGGAAATGCTTAGATTCTAGGCCAAAATGATATAAAGCACATGTAACAGTAACTGAAAAGTTCATTATATCTAATATACTCAACGTTGTTATATAGCTGCAATTATAATTTTGCAAAAGTATTCAGCGTTTATTTAAATATCCCACAAACAAAGATCATCATAACTTTCTTCAGAACCACAACGAATCCATGTCAACGTGAAGTTTTTCAAACCATAAAAGCTCAAAAATTTTCCTAAACAACAGATCTGTAGTCGTAACAACCAGGGGCAAGCAGATAAGTCTGATGATTCCCGGGGCAACTGCTTCATTGCAAGTCCCCCACCAATTTTAGTATTGAGGAATGTGAAAAATACAGGCATTTGAAATATGAAAAATAGAGGCGTTTGAAGTAAGTAAAAACTAGTTTTGACAAATAAACAAGTTTTGAAAAATTGAATTAAAATGAATTCAAAGAGCATTTTTGTGTTTAACGTGTTAGGCTTTTAATAATTTGTTTTATTCTGTGAGCTTGAGACATCTGTTTGGGTAAGCTATGCATTGAAGAATTAGATATCGCGTTTATTCATGCAAGCACGCATCAGATAGGCCCACCAAAAGAAGTAGGCACTTACGGCATGTTAGCAGATTGAGTGTCTATTGTTTCTCTTAGAAATAGTGTCTGAAAAAAGTAGTATAACCACGCAATTGGTGCGTTGGCGCCCTTTGTATTTTCTGAACTATAAACAAATTGCTATGCCTTGTTCAGTAAAAACAGATGAGGGTAACGATGGCAGTGCTTCATCTCTCTCTCACGTCATTTAACACACATTTGAATGCTCCATCAGGCAAGTTCCCATCAAGTCTGGTTCAGGGGTGCAAAAATGCGGTCGCGCCCCGCACGTCCAAAAACGTGGAATACGCGAACGTTTTTTCACTTTATGTATTTCATGCATTTGAATGCTGTACGGAAAAGCTTGTATGTGCGTGCTACTAGAAATTGCTGCACGTTACTAACATTCACACAAGATTTTGCGCCCCTGGTCTAGTTACACAAGATTTTGATATTTGCATTTTTTGTAATTTCACTCTTTGGATGACCCACTACTTCGGATGTCCGGGGCCGTCGCCTCGTTCATGCCCCCTCGGCACATCCCTGGTAACAACATTGTTTAAGTTTTATTGCTGCTCTAAAAGCAAGCGCAATATAGCATCCTGCATGCACTGTGAACGCTGGATTACTGTGCCATTGTGACGCAACTATAAAATGATAGGAAACTCGGAAAGTTCGCAACCCTGACTTTCTGAAAGCGTTGTGACGCAGCCGTGAGTCAAACCACAACCGCAAGCGGGCGCCTGGAGACAGAAACTCCGCCTAGCCCTAGAAACACCACTTATTCATAATTGCTCTTTGCTAACCTTGGTGAACTTGATGAGATTTCGCAATGACATTCGACGTTTTGTAAGTTGTAATTATTAGCATCCGCTGACATTTGTCATTTCGTAGTTAGTACGTAACATTCCGACCTCAATTTGGCGCCCCCAAAGTGCTGCGCCCGGGGGCAGATGTCCCCCCTTGCCCGCCCCCTTCGTTACGCCACTGGTTACAATCACCGCTGTTGCGAGCTGTAGGGGCTAGTAATTTCTAGAGCATGCACTCTCAGAGTTTTGAGTAATAAAACATCATAAAGGGCTGACTGACGGAGACTCACGAGTGACAAATGCATAAAAGAGAAGAACGGACAGAAGAATGCATGTGAAAAACTAAGGGCAAATGATTTTATACAAAACTGCTAGACAAATATAAAATTGCAAAATCCCGAAGCATTTTCTTGGATATAACACCCTGAAAAGTTGACAGAAAATAAACGAAATTCTGCGATTTAATGCTTTACCTGTAACTATTTAGCTTCAAAGAAAATTTTTTCTGCTTTTACTGTACATTTTTCGAATGTTCCTTCAAAAAACTGCTATAAGTGAAATGTGTCACATCCACTAATCTAAGAAATATCTAAGAGCAGTGACGCTCCGTTCGAAGTTCCAGGTTGCCATTTGTGTGACCTGAATTTCGGCAATCATGTCCATGGAAATGCTCAGTTTCTAGGCCAGGGTTATATACTCTAAAGCACATGTAGCAGTAACTGAAAAATCACCATTACTAATATACTCAACGTTGTTACACAGCTGCAGTTAGAATTTTGCAAAAGTATTCAGCATTTATTTAATAATACCACAAACAAAAATCATAACTTCCTTCAGAACCACACCAAATCTATATCAACATGAAGTTATTCAAACCATAAAAGCTCAACAAGTTCCTGAACATCAGATATGTAGTCGTAACAACCAGGGGCATGCAGATAGATCTGGTGATTCCCGGGGCAACCGCTTGATCGCATGCCCCCCAACCAAATTCTGGTATTGAGGAATGTGAAAAATACAGGCATTTGAAATAAGTAAAAACTAGTTTTGAATAAATAAACAAGCCTTGAAAAATTGAATTAAAATGAATTCAACGAGTATTTTTTGTTTTTATGTGTTAGGGTATTCGTAATATTTTTTTGCTGTGGGTTGAGACATCTGTTTACAAGCAAATTTCTTCCACTCATAGGTAAGCCATGCATCGAGGAATTGGATATTGCGTTTATTCATCCGACTACCAACTACATATCAGGTAGGTCCACCAAAAGAAGATAGCACTTACGGCATGTTAGGAGATAGAATTGTCTATTATTTCTCTTAGAAATAGTATCTGAAAAAAGTAGTGCAACCATGCAATTTGATGCATTACCGCCCTTTATATTTTTCTGAACTATAAACAAATTGCTAAGGGTTTTGTTCAGTAAAAACAGATGAAGGTAACGATGCCAGTGCTTCCTCTCTCTCTCAGGTCGCTTAGCATACATTTGCATGCTCCCTCAGGCAAGTTCCCATCAGATCCATGAAGCACGCTTTAGTAGCCAATAAGCAGCGTCTAGTTCAGGGGTGCAAAAATGCGGTCACGCACTCGCGCCGCGTGACGAAAAACTAGGAGTATGCGAATGTTTTTTTTACACTATCAATGCTGTACGGAAAAGCTTATATGCGCGCGCTACAAAAAATTGCTGCGCGCTACTAACATTCACACAAAATTTTTCACCCCTGGTCTAGTTACAAGATTTTGATAAAATGCACTTTTCGTAATTTCACTCCTTGGATGACCCACTGCCTTGGATGTCCAGGGCTGTCGTCTCGTTCATGCCCCCTCTGCACATCCCTGGTAACAACACTGTGTAAGTTTTATCGCTGCTCTAAAAGCATGCGCAATACAGCAAATGTATGCACTGTGAACGCTTCCCTTCCCATTGTGACACAAGTATAAAATGATAGGGAAGTCGGAAAGTCGCAACCCTGGCTTTCTGAAAACGTTGTGACGCACCCGTGAGTGGAACCACAAGTGGGTGCTCATTGCTGGAGACAGAAACACCGCCTTGAAACGTTACTTTGGTTCATAATTGCTCGCTTTGCGAACCTTGGTGATCTTGATAAGATTTCGCAATGACATGCGACATTTGGTAAATTGCAATTATTAGCATCCGCTGACATTTGACATTTCGTACTTAGTACGTAACATTCAGACCTCAATTTGGGGCCCCCAAAGTGCTGCGCCCGGGGGCAGATGTCCCCCCTTTCCCCCCCTCGTTACGCCTCTGCTGACTAATACCTTTTTGAGTAGCTTATGGACATTTGGTGATTGTGGTGTAGGGCTAACCATAACAATGTTATGCATCTGCTAATACGAGTGTAATTCCCAAGTGCAACGTGGGTAGAGTGAGGACTATTCAATGCAGTAAACAGCAGTAAGGTTTCGGCACCAGTTGCCCACAAAGTAGCATAGCAGCGCCGCAGATAGGTGTGTGTCCGATCGTCTTTAGGGATGTACCTCGCAGTAAGGTGTAACAGCAGGCGCAAAACTTATTTTGCAGAATATTCCCAACTAAGTCGTTCGTTTTAACATTCACACTGAACTTTCCTCCGACTGACCCTCAAAAATTGACTTCAACCTTGCGTTGATTTATGACTGTCTTGTCATAAGCGAAAGACGCACTAACTCTAAACGTAAAAAGATTCAGACAAATACACAATGCAATATAATTTTCACAGAGATCCCTGCACAGTCAACGTTAGCATTTTATATCATCACCATGGGCGCAATTTTGTTGCAAAATATGAGGGGGTACAGGTTAGTGTGAAATCAATGAAGTAATCGGGTCGATGCAGAAGTAAAGTTTTATAAGTACAGATTTCCAATCTTGTTCATAGAGAAGTTTTAAAAGCAAGACTAATCACGCTAATACATCAGTTGGGTTTTATCAGAGCTGTCAGTTAGAGTACACAAATGCTGAATTGCATTGTTCGCACGTATATATTACTCTCATAGTAGAAAACATCAGATTTCATTCATTTTATAAGATGTGTGGTTTACAGCGCGATTTGAAGTCTTTTTCAACTTGCTTAACATTACAAAGACGATAAATATTTTTCTTAAACATTTCCACTCTTTGTAAAAGCTACAAATCTTTTCAATGCTACTGCGCATATGCCTGCAGCCCCACCCCTACCAAAATCTCCATTGACATCCTCTTATCAGGTGGTGGATGCATCCTTTCAATCTCCCCTTGTTGGCCCCTGCATACATACCTATCTAGCCCACAATGCAATTTCTGCATACCTGATCGTTTGGTGACTATGTCTTGTGACTTTTTTATGTGATGCAACGTAGCTGTCTTTTCGCAAAAAAATTTACAGGTTGAACATCAGATTTTAATGGATGAAATTAATGTGAAAGGCTTAATTCTAAGAGTTCTACTTGCATAACGACACGAAATAATATTTGAGATTAAACAGAAATAAAAAACACACAACGGTGAATTGGTAAAAATGTACAAGTTTAACTTGATTAACTCGAAAAGAATGTCCAGCAATACTAGGTGTGATCAGGTATTAAGTTTTGGAGGGAAGTACATTTTTACGGGAAAAAGATTCTAGTTTTTACTATATGTTTAAAAAAAATTTTTCTGGGCACAATAAAATTTTGGGGCTACAAAAAATTGGGGACCACTGCCCCCGAATGATCCCCTTGACTACGGGCCTACTTGTAAAGCAAAAGTTTCGCACTTGGATGAAAAGATTGCTGCATGATATTATTGGTTAAACTCAAGTAAATCAGATGACTTACGAACCAATGCATTCAGCACAAGCACAAAGTGTAAGGGTCACGAAAAAATATATTTTGGATTTGTTGGTCACTATATTTTATCTTAGATTCCTCGTCAAGTCCTTATGTTTTGAGCTATAGGTCAACATATAGCTAGATAAATAGTTCCCCAACGTTTTGATTGAAATCCTATTTATTAATGGTTGATGCCAGGCTTTTGCAAAACTGCCCATCCTAAAACTATGTCTCCACAATAGTGCTGCTTTTGTCTTCGGAAAAAGCTTTGCAGACATTTGCCTGAAAATGTAACTTTCTAAAATTATATACACTTAGGTTTACCAGATGTCCTGTTTTAACCGCTGGGACAGACTCGGTTTAAAGGCTTTGTCCCAGCGTCCCGATTGGTCAACCAAACAGTCCCGGTTAGGCATTCAGTCAGGCAGCATAGCCCCACACGAATATTGGCATGCTATGATTAGTCTGTTTAACCAACTTGC
>Ga0210059_1008359_pt1 | contig 16358 bp, 7 predicted proteins | sample Ectturendosymbi2_FD_188042 | JGI IMG/M metagenome (GOLD analysis project Ga0210059, IMG submission 188042) | Ecteinascidia turbinata endosymbiont from Florida, USA - Sample 2 (SPAdes) (version 2) | ecosystem: Host-associated > Tunicates > Ascidians > Unclassified | place: Key West, Florida...
TAGCAGCTCCTTCCCACATATATGCACCACCACGAGTTGAAACTGGACAGTAACAAAGCTAATTTAACTGCTGAGGGGCATCGACTCGACAACCTTCCGGTTCCTTCAATGCCCTGGCGTCCTTGCACTGATTTGTGTTTTTCTAGCTGAATATTAATTATCTCCAAATAAAATCAACTCAACTCTACTCTCAGTATTAAAAAATCTATCTTCTTTATTTTGCTACTTGATTGAATGCTCGAGCTCTCTTGCCATTAGCTGAACCAGATTGGTTGAAAATTGGTCACATGACAAGGACCGTATCCTTGGATTAGCTCATCTTCTTTGCCATGTAACCTAAAACCCTAACCCAAATTGTAAACCTGTGTCTGGTTTTGAAAACTTATTAAAAAGTTTCTGTAGCTTGGCCTACATAAAACGTTATCTCATAAAAAAGAGTCACCTCTATTAGCCGAGACGAAACAACAATGCTGAGAACCCAAACGACGACCACTTGCACAGCATGGCTTCCAACTCGACCAGGTTCATCATACCAATGCTGTTGCCACGACACGACGAAACTCAGTAATATAATTGGACAAGTAATATAATTGTGTAACATTCAAGTTATGTTATTTAGAACAGTTCCTGGAGAGCACTGGTTAATTTAACAGGAACGTGTCCTAATCACGCCCATATTTACAATTAAGAAACCTGGACCCGCCCTTTATCGTTCGACTTTGCGCTCAGTTTTAACACAAGACAAAATTGGATTCACTCATGGTTTTATTGAGACAACTTTAAGCACTGCGCATTTTATTCTCACATCTGTCAGAAACTATTTTGAAATAACAGGGGTTAATCCAAGTATCATAGATTAAAGCACGTAGCAAACGTTTCTGTAAGCAGCACGGGTTTAACAAGAGTTCAGTTCTTTCATAGGAGAGAGAGAGTAACCCATACTGCCATAAATTCAATAGGTCTCAGTCTAACAGACTACCTGTAGACTGTTCAACAAGTTTCCATTGGGAAACTTCTTCTTAGCCAGTGGGCTAAGGTTAAGGTTAGGCAGTGGCCCAAAGTCCTGTAGTGGCTGTACTTGTTATCGCTCAAGCAGTGGCTCAAGACCGACTAGAACTGGCGAATGTACGGGTATTTATACCCAGCGCCGCTCCAGTCTCCTCGACTCTCATTGGCTGATTCTCACGTCTCGAAACATCACCATCTTTTGCGACGAATCACGTTCGAGAGTGGTTTTCCTGCAGTACCGTAGGCTCCGCCTACCCTTTTTGCCGTAATCCGGACTGCTTTCCGTTGTGGTTCGTTTTTATCCGTTTGAATCGTGAATATCGTTTATAAATTTATACGAATTGTTAATGTAAACAATTTCTACAATGTTTTGGGTTACTCTCTTCTTAACTGTGACTTACGATTACATGTGGAGTTTAAATACGCAATGGTTTAGATAAATACACAATACAACATCATTGTAGACTAAGTGTTTTTAGTTGTTACTTTGTTCCAACTTCATTCTCCTGGAATTCAGTCTATTCGATGATGCGACTTTTGGTGTTCCAATATTCTTCTTTGTCTTTGCTATGCAATGAGACTATCGCCAAACTTCCAGGTTGCTTTCTAAATTTGCTTGAAATCTTGAGCGGGTTGTTTGTCCGAGTCAAGAGACGTTTCATATTGAGGATGCAACGCGAACTCAACACATGGCAGTCAGGTAGACATGTCTTACTATGTGAATGGTTTTTGCATTGACTCTTGCCATAATCGGGCATCATTCGTTTTGGTTGTAGTGGTTGCACTTTTCATGCTACTGGTTTTTATTTACTTCTTCAAAAGTTTCCAAACTTTTGTGACGGATTTGTGGTATAGGTTTAAGGGTTAGGTTTAGGGATTAGGTTAAGAGTTGGGTTTAGGTTTTACTAAGTTTCGACGAAGCGCAGTGCAGTCTACTGCACACTTGTCATGGATTAGTGTCATGGTTCACACAATGGATGAATAAGTTTTCAAAAATGAAGGTCCACTGGTGGACCTATAACCACTGCTTGTTTCGTATTTAACCAGTGTCGCATTTGGTTACGGATGGATATCAGATACTAAATTTCTGAAATTTTCGGATAAGGATTGGATATGGATATTCAAAAATTTTTTTGGATCTGGATCAGGTGTCAAAAAATCAATATCCACTCACCTCTGGTGTGCAGGACAAAGATGATCGGATAGTGGATTTTTACTATCCGATCCTATCCTGTTTTTGAAAAATGATATCCCTATCCGATCCGAATCCTGTTTTGGTTGAAATCATACTATCCGTATCCGAAAACTATCTGAAAGTGTATTGTTGCACAACATACATTTTTGTGCTGTATCTATTTTGCCACGTGTGGCAAAATAGCTGAGTGGCAAAATAACTGCTGGAGTTATTCTGCCTTCAGCTGAACACGATTCGTTGAAGTAGTCACAAGATACGTTTGGAACGCATGTCCTGTTTCGTTGAACATGACATCTGTAACAGTTCAGTCCCTGCAAGTATAATGGTTGTCATGGTTTCAGGGATGGCAAGCAGTTAGCAGCTTCTTCTTTGCATTAAGTGAACTGTAGGCTAAACCGTAACTCTAAACACTGAACCCCTAAACCTAGAACTTGACCCATCACCTTGACCATAGGCCCTGATCCTAAACCCTAACCATAAACTCTTAAATCCTAACCAACTTTCTCCGCGTATTGTACTCGTCCCATAACCAGGGTTGTAGTGGGGTGGGAACGCGTGGGAACAACGTTCCCATACATATTTTTGGTGTGGGAACGTGGTTCCCATACCTTTTTGGACTAGTAACAGGACTTGAGTTGAAGATGTGAGATTTAAACGATTACATTGAAACAGCATTTCTCAATTCATTTTGAAGTACGCACCTAGTCTGGAAAGAAAAATTAATTTTCCACCCCATGCATCATTTCCTGCATTGTTTTTTGTATTATCATTGAAGTTCGCACCCCAAAGAAGTCCCTTCTCGCACCCCCAATTGAGAACCGCTGCATTAACACATGGCTGCGATCTCACAGATGTCCTAGCGACATTCAGCTTCACACTGCTTGTCAAAAGTTTACAGTGAAACAGGAAGATCCAGTGTAGAAGTTATTGCAGTCAAATTTTTACTTCATTCGAACTATTTGGTGTAGCCATCCTCTTTATTTGTTGTGGGAACGGCGTTAACACATCCCTTTTTTCAGCACTACACCCTTGCACGTGACCACTTCAACCAACTGTGTTCAAATGAAGGCAAAATTGTCCCAGCACAGGTTTTGCCTCATGAAGCAGAAAAGATACGATGTGAACGCATTGTGCCACTTTGGGCCCTGTCATGCTTATAAACAGAGAGTTTGACATATCTTGCAAGCTTGACATATCACTTAACCTAAGTACTTTTCCGAGTCAATTGCATTGAAAAGCAAGCTGAAGTTTTGCCACACAGTCCCGTAACCATGGGGTGGATTTGATGGGCTGAGCCCCTCCGAAACAAAGCTCCAAGCCTTCACCCCAAATTTAAATATGAAGCACAGTGATGTTTGTTCAAATTGCAGAATATCAAGCCCCACTGTACAAATGTAAAGCCCCGCTGTGGAAGACTTTCTGGTGACGGTTCTGTTGCCACACCAAGCTTTTCATAATACATTTCTTCGGTAACAATGGTTAGATTTTAACACCATCCATGAGTTCACATTCAGGATTACATTTATTAATCCTACCCATTGTTGCACCCCAAACCTAGCAACATAGCAATGTTAGTCTACACACCAAAACAGCATTCAAAACAATATTCTGGCTTAGAATATGTCACTTATATGAAATGATTGACTAACAATTCAGTCTAACAAGTTAATGTCACAAAACAACAATGTTGCATATCATGTTTAAGAAAGAAAAAAGCTATCTGGCCTGGTATCATCCAACAACCAGTCAATGCAGGCTCACGTAGAAAAGGCGTGAAGACTGCAAGGCCTGGTTAGACTGCAGTCCACATTAAAAAGAGCTAGAATGTAGAGATGGCAGGGGCCAGCACTTTTGCAGCCCGGCTCGCCCGGAGGTAACAAGAAACTGCCCAGCCCAGACTGTTTATTCTAAACCACAAATTATTTTCCGGCTCAAACTGGCCCGTGGCCCGTAATATAGCGTAACCTCAAAAGCCAAGTAACAAGGCAGTGGCTACGGAACCATCGATGGATCTTTAAATTTGAAACCTTATTTATCCATCTCCTGTAACGTGACAGTAACGCACGAGGAAAATGCAGTAGGCTTTGTAGAAACATAGTAAACACAAAAGGAAACCTAACCCTAATCGTAGTCCTAACCTAATGCTTAGCTGAGCTAAGCTAAACGTAACTCTAACCTAACACTAGCCTAACTCCAACCTAACGCTGACTTAACCTTAACCTAAAGCTAACACTAAGCTAACATTTAGGTAACGCTAAGCTAACACGCTAACCTCACGCTATCCTAACACTAACGCTAACTCCTAAACCTAACCACAAAAGGAAAAGTTTGGAAAGTTTTGAAAAAAGTAAAAAAAAGCTGGTCCCACGAATTGAAACGTGCAAGCATTCACTTAAGAAAACGTAAGGCGCTAAGTCAAGAGGCGAACTTTTAACTATTGGCATGGCAGACTTGGAGCCTATTTGTTAGGCAACCAGATCAATGCCTGTTGAGTGACAAAGTGACCACTTTATACGAACTGGGTGATGCGAGGCGGTATGGTCGAATAAGTTTTGAAATAAGAAGATCGATGGGTGGTAAATTTTTAGTTCATTGCCCTTTGGACACTAAAACCGTGTAGTCTTAAGGCAGTGGCTATTCGTCGGCCATGGGCACTTCACTTTTGAAAACTTATTCTTCCGCCGACTGTAACGTGTCACACGACAAGTTTGCACTAGGCTGTACTAAAGTTGCTAGTAGTAACATACTAAACCTAATCCCTAAATCCAAACCTTAAACCCTAACCTAAACTTTGCCTCTAATCCTAAACTAGGGGTTCCCAAACTGGGATAAATGTACCCTCAGGGCTACCTTTCCTATTTGAAGGTTTACATTCAAGGTTAGCAATTGAAGGGAAAAATATATTTGCATATAGGCTATGCCTTTTCGAAATATTTGTACATTCATCTATGAATATTATTTTCAAAATCATTCTTAATGGTAAATATATTTTCGTTATTTTCCTCAGCCTTTTTGTCATAAGAAATTTTAGGGGCACAGGCTCATCTGTCGAAATGCTGAATGGGTACATGGCCAGAGTAAGTAGGGGAACACCTGTCCTAAATCTAAACTTGGGCAAAGGCGAAAGAATATAAATGAAGGTGTTTGTTGCTTTGATTGATTCTGAACATGGTTCACTGATTTGCATGGAAACAAGTGAAACGGAATATCAGCAGAACTGTGAAAGAGAATGAATAACAGCAAACCGTTTCATTGTTAGATTTTGAAAGTTTCCAAAAAACAAAATTTCGCTTTATTGGCAAGCAGACCGCAGCGGCCCGTAGCGGCCCAGAATGACGTCACCGCTAAAAAAGTTGTTAGCGGACAGTTTCAAAACCTTTAGCGGACGGCCCGAAGACTGGACTGTTAGCGGCCTGTGCCATCTCTAATAGAGTGCTCTAACCAGTCTAGGCTACAGATCACAGTAGGCCTAAGCTAGCTAACGTTAGTCCAGGTAGGCAGCAAACAATACTGAGTGAGCCCTATCCACACCAGGAATAGATTCATGCTGACAAACTTGACGTGTCCAATTAGCAGATTAAGAAGGGAATGGGATTAAAGTGCGTTACAGAGATTACACCACAGACAGATTCGGAGTCATGGCACAGAAGGCTGAAAAGATGCTTCTGAAGATAATAAACGAATGATTGTGCAGTGTGCAACTTTTTCCAAAAGCCTGAATCCTCGAAATATCGATAAAAGCGTTTCGGATATCCGGATTCGTTTCCGGTTCCCGTATGAAAACAGTTTTTGGATATCCGTATCCGGTTGCAAACTCCCTAACCTGCCGGATATCCAACTGGCAATCCGGATAGTGATCATCTCTGGCACAGGAGCCGGAGTGCCGGAGTAGACTCTTGCCGGAGTCTTAACGATTTTCGAAATAGGATTGGAGCCGAAGTTTATTTTTCTGAGGAAGAGCCGGAGCCGGAGTGGAGCCGGAGTCAGTTTTTTATAAGAGGTTAGTTTGTTTATTGGTGATGATTATTATTGCAGATTGTTTTTTACAAAGCATGTTACAACATAACATTCAAATGTGCAAAACTACTTCATAGGAAGTCTTCAAATTTTAATACAGCTTGGATATAAGTCAGGTTAGGTTAGTGTGTTTCATGTGTGTAAAGATTTGGACCAGTGATTCTCATACGGGAGCTGAACCACAGCCTAGCATGTGCCAGCTATGCTATTTATTTAGTCATATATACATGCAAATGCAAAAAAAGTAAAAAATGGAAAAGTAATGACGAGAAGGGTGGCTAACAAATAGAGAAAGCATGATCCATAATCGAGAATTAAAAACAACACCCCTTTCAGTTTGTGAGTATTTGATTGTGATCTTCAAGATGCTTTATTATTCCTTATTGTTATAATAAGCACGATACATGATTTTCTCTCATTTTATATTGTTGTAAGCAAATGTGAGGAGTGGAAAGAGGAAGCATTGTTATGGTCGGCCCCGGGCGACATTAACAATGCTACGCCACTGCCATTACCTCGCTGGTCCAAAGTGTTAACCTAATTTGTGCCAAAAAGTCTGTTGCTCCAATAGGGCTAAATATTTTTTCTGTGCGTCAACATCAGAATCACGCGCAAAATTTTTAAAACTTGTTTTCGACAGAGTGAGTAAGTTTGGATGGATGAAAAATTACTTACAATTTTGCATTTTGAAATTCAAAGTAGTCCTTTCGTTTTCTGAATCTCTAAATTTGTCACCTCTTAATTCGAAATCTTTGGAGATTCTTACTCAATTACTTGTCGTGTGAGGAGAAAAGTAATTAGGAAAGGTGTAGGCAACGTTACAAAAATGGCAGAGCTTTGTTAGCCAAAATACACGAAATGTGTGGCGAAGAAATTTGAGTGTGTTGCAGCCTGTAGATGGCGCCACATGTAAATAAATGGTCACAGCTAGATGGTGCCCATAAGCAACGAGTCTCTGTGATAGTCACCACAAGCGAATTATCGTAATTCACTTATCCCTATATAATGATAGTGTAACCTTGTAGTACTGGAGTTAACTCAGTGAGGGAGCTCTATTGCTGCTGGTTGCTTTCCCGTTAGTTTAATGCCCCGAACTGCCATCTTTCGCTTGTGCTTGCCTCAGAAGTTCAAGGCCATGCAGTCAACTGCAACAAGTGTCAGTGCAGATGCCCAGTGTTGAAATAAAAAGAATGTAGTGAAACAGGTAGGGGGTAGATAGTAAAAAACTTTAAAAGTTTGTTATTTCATTGGCAAATGATACAAACGACGAAACACCTTGGCAAAAAATTGAAAATTGAATGGTGGAAAGCAACCTCTTCCTGTGGAGTTACCACTTTGCTGTGCTGTCTTCACCAGTGCTGTTGACGCTATACACTCGCCTACATCGACTGTGCTTGTTTTAAATTAGAAAGTAATGATTCGCTTCTTCTCCACTTTCTCAAATAACATAGGCCTACTTCAATACTAGGTAGGAGACCAGAACACGGGACTTTCACCAGGGCATAAACTCCTGTCCATACACAGAAAGGTTGGTGTTGTTTTGTAACGAACAAAACAATTAAAATTTTTCTGAGTCAAAACAACTTTATTGAAGCATGGCAACGGCAAACACTTCGAATATTCAATTTGCTCACCAACATTTTTCGAGTGAAAATGCGTAGAACCTCTAAACCAGTGGTTTTCAACCTTTTTCATCCGGCGACACATTTTGCAATTCATTTTAACCTGACGACCCCCTTCCGAAAATTTCCAGGCAGACATATGAAAAGCAGTTGTGTTTGCGCAATAGAAAATCACATTGCCTATGAAATAACATACGATATAACTGTATTGAAACAAGACTCATTTGTTAAATTCATGCACATGGCAGCATCAGTGAGAGATACCCGTGCCGTACACAAATCACTCCATAGCACAGATCATTGAATACTAGAATAAAAACTCCCTTGTCTGCCGCAATCAGATATCTAATTTACAAACACGTCACAATCTTACGTCACAAAGCTATTCGTACGTTGCCAAACGCAACAGTGTTCTGTACTGTGGTGGTCATAATCACACAATTTTGAATGAAAAAGTAGGCTATCATTTTTGCCAGGTGATCCTATTATTGTGGCTACGACGAAAAGTAGTTCCATAAGAAAAATAAAATGGAGAAGTAAATATGAATATTTTTTGAGAAGCTCTCGCGACCCTAGAAAAAAGTAAACGACCCCCAGGTTGAAAACCACTTTTCTAAACGCTGCTACCATTTTCAATGTCCATGCATTTCTTCATGGAATATGTAAATAAGGCCACAGGTTTGAGGTTGTAAATTCCTAAGAGTAAAATGAAAATGAAAGTTTCTAGTATTTGGCCTTTTACACTAATTTCTGATGATTTTTATTATCTTGATATTTGGCAATGTGCCAGATATTTTGTTGGTGCATTATTCAAGGAGTTAGCTTAATTAACATCAGAGAAATGTGAAGTCTCGAGTCTCGGTCTCGAACTTCCAGGTCTCGGTCTCGGTTTTTATGACAAAGTCTCGGTCTCGTCTCGAAATTTGAGCCAGGTCTCGGTCTCGGAAGTTAAGGCCTCAACTACATCACTGATTAGTAGTGTTTTGGTTTCGCATTGCTATGTTGTATCGTAACCAATAAACTTCTATCCTTCATCTCTGATTTATGGCAGAAGTTCAGGGGAAGCCCCCATTGCACACGTTTCTGATTTGCTTCATTGGTTGCAGTGGATGTTTCTGATCAGTGTTGCCACTGCTGGTTTGTTTTTCACTAGATCTGTTTTTTCTGTTTTGTCTGGGGTTGTCATTGAAAATCTGAGTTTTTTGATTCTGCTCAAATTTTAGAAATGTATGTTGTATTACTCTATTTTCCATTCAAGAATACATTAGTTTCACATGTGTAATGTGCAGTCAGTAGCCAGTACAGTTGAGTAGCAGGGCTAGGCTTAACCAAATTATTGAATTGTAACTGTTTGAGATCTAATGTTCTGCAGCCTAAACACTGACTTGTCACTTAGTGACTATAGGTCAGCACTCTGATCTATTGCTGATGTGTCAAGGGCTGCTTGTGCATGGTTTTGGAATGCTTTTTTATTATGAATGAAGAGATGCTGTGGTGTTGAGAATCTGTTCATTGTTTTACAGGCGCATTGTCAGGTGAATGTAAAATTACACAGGTACTAGTCAAATATTGCAATGAATGCTATGATTAGGGTGGAAAGAAAACTATAAGACTTTATATGTATCATCATCATGTTTGATTTGTTAATGTAAATGAAAGTAAAAGAAAACATAATTGATTAAATGCTTTTTAGAAAAGATTTAGCTAACTTTCTATGTTACTTCATACATTTGATTTTCTGTTAGCTTACTTGTAAATTGTCAGTGTGTTTAAAAATAGACTTGAACTTGTTAAAAATTTGATGCATTACCTTAATTTTATGTGCAAGTAAAGTACCGTTAACGTACATTTCAAGTTTAGTTTTGACTTTTTTAACATTTTTGTATGTCTGTTTTTTATCATTATTTTATGGGGTTTTTCAAGGTGAATACTGGGGTTTTTCTTCATAACAGAGTGGCAACACTGTTTTTTATTGTGGGAAGCTTATTTATAGGAATGGACACTTATAAATACCACAAGATCACTAAGATTGCTATGATGTGATCACTGAGATGGCTAAGATCGCTGTGATCACTAATTTTGTCAAGAATGCAAAAGTCAGAAAGTAATCATAGTAATCTTAGCGATCTTACTAATCCTAGTGATCTTAGCAATATTTGTGGTCTTAGCAGTCTTAGTGACCTTGTCTTGGCAATCTTAGTGATCTTGTGGCATATTTACAGGTGTCTGATTCGAACAGCGCCATTATCATATATCTGTGTATTCATATTGCACATCTTCTGGAATTGCAAAAGTACGGATTAGACTGATTTCGAAATTAAATTCAATTTTAATTTTTATTAAGGTATAATTTTAGCTATAGCCTAATCTTCATTAGCTCACACTTTTGCTTGTGTCCATGACTCGTACTGTACTGTGTAAAGGTTAATAATGTGTTGTTTCTAAATCAATGATAATCTGTCTGTGTTAATAAATTTTTTTTTGCCTCTGCTACGTGCTTATGTTCTATAATGTCATGGTTGCTGTGCATGGTTTTCTGCTTCATAACCTTTCTGTCACTTAATTGTCTCACCTATGTTCATGACCCATTTATTCATATGTGTACAGTAGGCTTATCCTCAACTCCTCACACAGTCGCATTCTTATAATAATAATAATTTTATTTGGCAGTGTCTAGGTTGCCAGTGTCAAGCGAAATTTTAGACTTGCGAAATTTCAGACTTCACGCCATGTGCGCTTGCACAGAGTAATATTCTACATGGAAGTGGCTACGGCATCACCCGTGGGTCTTTTTATTTCAAAACTTATTCCACCGTACCACGTGGCATGACACAGTTCGAATTAAGTGGTCAGTTTGTCACTCAAGAGGTGTCGTCCTGGTAGCGTAACTGAGAGTTTTCAAGTCTGCCATGCCAGTGGTTGGTTGTCTGTTCGCCTATCACCTTGGTGCCCTACATTTTTGTAATAGTGACTGCTTGCATGTTTCAATTTGTGGGAGCAGTTTTTCTTTCCTTCTTTAAAACTTTTCAAACTTTTGCTTTATTAGGGGTTAGGTTTAAGGGTTAGCGTTAAGGTTAGGTTAGCGTTACAGTTAGGGCTACGGTTAGGGTGTGGGAATTGGTTTTAGGTTTACCTTTTGCGTTTACTATGTTTCTACTAAGCCTACTGCATTCTCGTGCATTATTGTTACATTACAGGAGGTAGTCGAATAAGGTTTCAAATTTAAAGGTCCACAGGCAATTCTGTAGCCACTGCCATTCTACATATCAAATACGCCTGATAATAGTAATGATTAAGCTTATGGTTTTGTGTTTAGGTAAGTGTGTCAGGTTAGGGTTTGTGTTAAAAGAAAAATAATTGGAGTCTAAGACTAAATCCAATATTTTTCAGTGGTTATACTAGTTATTCCCGTATTATAGCTTATTGTGGGTATCTGACATAAAAACAAAACATTTTAATTTACACAATACACATCAAATAGGTAATCGCCAAACTTTATTTCTTTACTCTGAGAAGCAAAATGTCTGACAAACAGTAACAGGTCAGAACTTTTGCAGAGGTCAAGAATTTCACTTGACACTAACAACAGCTATGCAAGGTGAAGGGTTAGGTAGCTGGCACCGGCTATGCACTGTGTAGTGCTAGGTAGCCGGCAACATTAAAACCAAAACGCTAGCATAGTGTACAGCAGAGATTACCTGCTGGCAGTTAATCAACAGATAAAGTTTGCAAAAGGTAAACCTGAAATCTGCCATGCCTCCGACTATGGCTACATAAGCCGAGTTGTGTAGTTATGATGCTAAAACTAAGACCCTAAAACTAAGACTCTAAACCCAAGACTCTAAACCCAAGACTCTAAACCCAAGACCCTAAACCCAAGACCCTAAATCCAAGACCCTAAATCCAAGACCCTAAATCCAAGACCCTAAATCCAAGACCCTAAACCCTAAAATCCTAAGTTTCTAAAACCCTACACCTAAAATCCTAAACCCTAAACCTAAATATCTAACATTGTAACAATGAAACTGAAAACCCTGGCAAAAACCCTAGGATAGTGAAGAGATCACCTGCTGAAATCATTCTATTAGTACATGTTCACCCTACTATTATATATATGAGAAGTCTGAATATGCTTTGTGTTTGTTGTGATTAAATTTAACCATGCATGGAATCACATGCCAGTAGCTGGCTATGAAAGAGTTGACCGAGCATTGCTGTAGCCAGCTACCTAGACGCCTCCTAAACTTAAAGCTGAAATGGTGATGTAATTATTGAGTTAGCTGATTTTTTTTATAAGCTCATCTTATTAAATAATGTAGAAATCATCTTGGCTGAAAATTTCAAGTATGTGGAAAACGTCAACCTGGTGTTTGCATTTGTTTCTTTGGATGTTAAGTAAAAAGTTATCAGCGTTGTAAATGTTAGAACAATGATATATAGTCAACCAAGACTGAGGGATTAAGGATGCGTAAATTATGAAATTGATTTCTTGTTAAAATAATTTATGAATTGATTTGGCTCTTGGCTGTGTAATCCTTATAGAGACTTGCTCTGGGAAAACAATGTACTGTAGTTTCAATTGTAAAATATGGCAATAACAACAATTGTTTTTTTAAGCCTTTGATACAATTAGACAACAAAAATAAAAATTTAAATACAATATTACAGGAAGAAATGATTGTGTGCATTCGGTATTTAATGCCCTTTTGTATCTGCTTTTGTAAGGATGCCAAAGTAACCTTAAAACACCATCTACCTGTGTTAGCACATTTACATGCTTAAAGGTGCTTTGAAATGGTATTGCTACTTGAATCATTTTCAAAAATGGTTGCTTGAAAGTAGCATTTTTATCGACATGGTAAGCTTATAAGCATGCTGCTGATTGCTGTACAAATGTTTTGGAATGTTGCATGCAGGTAGGGCAGAAAACGTTTTTTTGACCTATGCTTTTGTGTGCTTCAATTACAATGTGGTTTAGGCAAACAGCAAAAATATAAAAAGTAACTGAAAACATCCCAATACTCAGCAAGATTTATCCTGGAAAAATGCCCTGTACTGAAGGTGTTGAAATTGCGTTTGTCAAATTGAGTGACTGTCAATCTGTTCTGACTGCTACGTAATCATTTCCAGTATCGTTGTTTCAGATTAAGGATGGAAGTTGTTCTAGATTATGCATTGTTTTTCACATGTCTTGTCATTGTCTCAATCATTTTGTTAAGAGTGATTGTGAAGTTGCAGAAGATCAGAAAAAAAAGACAGCTTTCAAAAAAGAATTTTATTATTGGTTTTTTTCATCCATACTGCAATGCCGGGGGTGGTGGAGAGAGAGTTCTTTGGTGTGCTGTTCGAGCTCTGCAAGTCAAGTAAAGTATTTTTTAATTTTTGCATTTGCAATAGTGTTAAATTTATTTGTGTGGTTTCAAATCATTGCATCTGATGATTCAAATTTCATTGCTGTTTGGTCTAATTACATATTTGAAAGTAATTAAAAAGAAGATGGTAATCACTGATATTTTGATGCCATCTCACAGTTTTGTGATATGATTTGTGAAACTAAACCTTTTGAACTACTGTAGGGGCTATCTTAAACAGCATCTTTGTATGCAGTTACTATTGCAAAAATTTTGACTGCTTCATATTGCTGTGCTAGTTTCAATTTTCCGATCTATTTCAATAGAAAGACTGCAAATTATATCAATTTTACATGTTTTTGCTAAGGTTTTCAGTGTTAATAAGCAAAGGGTGGTAATTTTCAAAGATAATAAACATAAAATATTGGGCATGTTCAACGTGCGATGTACTACTGTTAAAATTAAAATGCTACCATCTTTACAATGTCCCTAATATAAATAGGGAAAGATCAAAGCCTTGGGTAGTTGCAAAGCTTGCTTTGTTTAATTCTGTCATATAATATTTGGTGTTTATGAGAAGTGTACTAATTGTTTCTGTAGAACAATTTGTCAGTGCATTTTTATGAGATTCATGTTAGCTGAACAATAACAGAATGTTATATCTTTTCAGTTTTAAGGGTGCTTGATACTAGATCATAATGGGCCTTGATTATGGCAACTGAGAATGGTGAATATCATTACACAATTTTGGTTATTGGTGAAATTGCTGCAAGTTGCCTTTAAGTACTGAACTGTACACAAGCCTGTTTAAATATTGATGATAGACTCTCAAACACTATTAGTGTGATTATTTTTACTGATGTGTTACTTAGAAATGCAAAGCAACGATCCTCAATTTAACTTCTGGTGATGTTTCAGATGTCCAAATGCAAAATGTGTTGTATACACTGGTGACAAGGATGCATCTTCACAAGACATTCTTCAAAAAGCCAAACACACTTTTGACATTGTGTTTCATAAAGACATTCACTTCGTATTTTTAAGAAGCCGGGCTTGGGTAGAAGCAAAGCATTATCCTCTTTTGACTTTGCTTGGTCAAGGTATTGGTTCTTTAATACTTGGCCTGGAAGCACTGGTTAAATATCCTCCTGACATCTATATAGACACCATGGGGTATGTACTTTAATGCATAGATCTTCGCAATGATAGATATGAGTCACAGGTTTGAAATTTAAGTCACTAGATTTCTTAAATCTAAGCTAATTTTGAGTTTAAGTCATCATTTATCAACATTGTACATTATGATTGAGTATCAACATTGTACATTATGAATGAGTCCCTGTCAGTTAATGGATTGTTTTGATTTATCTAGATTTGCACAATTTGTGTGTTTTCAATATGGATGTGTTTTTAGAATTCATCAGCACTTGACTGAGCTCAGAATTTGCTAATTTACAACAATCCCAAGATTTTGTAATTCAAGCAAATTTAGTTTCAGTGAAAAGCAAATGAGCTACATTGGTGGTGAAGCTGTCACATCAGTTATCTGCAACTATGTGCATGGAGCTAAAAAAGTGGTTGAGTTTCATGCAGAATATTTTAAACTTTAGGAATTGCACCATTTGTAACACGTTGATTTGTGATGTACTGAAATTTGATAAATTTAGTATCAGGTACTCATGTTCCATTTACAGCAGCAACTTTCACTCCCAAAAGTATTGATATTTTAAGCAGGTGTGTGATACCTTTAATCAGAAACTGAGCATTGGTTAAATAATGCTGGGGGTCTGGTTCTGAATTTTTGTCGTACTTTTTGTCTGAACATAATGCTTTTTAATCATCAAACAATGTGAAGTAGTTTCACCTTTCAACAAAAGAACCTATTTTACGCAAACGCTATGTATGTACTAGAGTCTTGTGTGGGGCAGGTGTGGGAACTCGCACTGCTATGCGTGCGGGTGTGGGGTGGGTGCGAATTAACTTGCTGCAGGCGGGAACTGGTTGTACTTGGTGTACGTCGGGTGTGGGATAAGAAATTCTTTTTGCAGGTAACTGAGCATTGAGCCAAAGCACATGAACTTAATCAGCTTAAAAATCGCGAAACACTTGGATGTACTGAAGTTGTTTGCTAGCATTACACTTAGGATAGTAGGCCTGCAGCAATTATTACATCATGATGTAACAACCCATTGTTGTGAATCATTAGATCAGGATCTTGCCATGTGGTGAGCAAGTGACCATTTTCTAATGCTGCCATTGTACTTGGTGAGGAATAATTTAGTCTAGCAGCCCTTCTAAATGGATAAGACAATGCTTACCGCACAGCTATTCAGAACTGGACTGAAACATGTTTTTTTCACCTCAAACCTGTTGACTGCAAAAGATCAGATCTGTGAAAAAGTTTTGGTTTGGTTGCCAATGAAAAGCATGACCGTCTTGATTTTTTTGCTTGTTAGACTTGTCTTCAGGTGTTATGAGTAGGGCAAGTTTTTGCAACTCTTTTTTACAGCTGCTGAAATATGCAGAATTTATGTAGTTAGATGTTTCAAGCTGGTTGCAAGAATTTTATATTGCAACTTTTTTCTTTTTTACATGCAAGTTATTACTGCAACTTTTATCAAGGAGGCCAATTGCGCAAAATGTAAGCGTTATTTAAAAAACATGCTTCAGAACTATTTCAGTATAGTTATGCTCTCTTTGACAACCGATTTGAACTGAATAGTGACCTGAAAGCAATTGTAGAAATGATCTGGCTAAACATCAGTCCAGAACTGTAGGCTAATTGGTTAAATTGCCAAGCAACTTCATGCAGTTTGGAGCAAAGTTTCAGCATGTTGGCAAATGATTGGCATTTCTCTCCAGATAATGTTTGGAAATATTTAGCATTATATGTAAATATATCGCTTAAGTAACTCACTGTCGTTTGAAATGCTGGTGCATAGATGCAACTTTTTACTGCAACTTGTGTTAAAAATAAATGCATTTTTCTCAATTTCATTGATATAAAAACTTCCCTAGTTATGAGTTTTTAGTAGTTTTCAGAGAGGTGCGGGTTTGAGACCTGAAAAGTGTGGAGCAGGCATGAATTGAGGTGGTCTGTGAGGCGTATGCGGGTTAGAAATGTGCGGGACAGGAGCAGGCAAGATTTCTCAAACTCATGCGGGC